>ENA-USYV01002032-USYV01002032.1-human-gut-metagenome-genome-assembly--contig:-NODE-2032-length-17511-cov-8.663302_pt1 | contig 17511 bp, 17 predicted proteins | sample MGYA00250066_ERZ773514 | MGnify/ENA primary metagenome ERZ773514 (study PRJEB29103, sample SAMN06112049) | human gut metagenome | biome: human gut; feature: ankylosing spondylitis patient; material... | reverse complement strand
CTTTTCCGCTCTGGCGTCCGGTCGTTCCATTTAGCGTAGCGCTGCTACGCTGCATTTCACTCCCGTTAGCCAGAACGAAAAACTCGCGGCGCATCTTGGCGCATTCTCATTTTGAAATAGTATGAGGTGCAAAACGATGAAACTGATGTTTGTCCGCCATGCTGAACCGGACTACAAGCACGATTCGCTGACCTTGAAAGGGCATCGGGAGGCGCAGCTGCTGTCGCTTCGGCTGGCAAAACTCGACGTGCGGGACTTCTACGCTTCCCCGCTGGGGCGTGCGCAGGAAACCGCGCGGTACACCTTGGAGCGCACGCACCGCACGGCGGAAACGCTGCCGTGGCTGGCGGAGTTCCGCGGGCGGAGCATTGACCCGGAAACGGGCGCAGAGCGGATTCCGTGGGACTACAAGCCGCGGCTGTGGCAGGGGCATCCGCTGCTGTACGACGTGAATCACTGGACGGAGGATGAACTGTTCCGCGTCGGCACGGTCGATGCGATTTGGCGTGAAACGCAGGCGGGCATGGATGCGCTGCTGGCGCGCTACGGTATGACTCGCGACGGTCATCTGTACCGCTGCGACAACAACCAGCCGGACACGATTGTGCTGTTCTGCCACTTCGGCATCATGATGGCGTGCATCGGGCACTTGCTGGGCGTGTCGCCGATGCTGCTGTGGCACGGCTTCTGCACGCAGCCGTCCAGCGTGACCACACTGGTGACGGAAGAGCGCGTGAAGGGAGAGGTCGTGTTCCGCTGTATGCAGTCGGGCGACCTTTCGCACCTGTACGCGGCGGATGAGCCATACTCGACGGCAGCACTTTTCCCGGAATGCTACACCGGGCGCGACAGCACCGACCCGCCGGAGTGGGACGCGCTGGGATACCGGTAAGGAGCAGAAATGAAGCTGATTTCGTGGAATATCAACGGCTTTCGGTCGCTGATGAACCGGACGCTGCTGGATGCTTTCGCGCGGCTGGACGCGGATGTTTACTGCCTGCAGGAGACGAAGCTGCAGGCGGGTCAGGGCGAACTGGATTTGCCGGGGTTTACAGGCATTTGGAATTACGCCGACCGCCCCGGCTATTCCGGCACAGCGGTGCTGACACTGCGAACGCCTGTATTCTCCCGCTTCGGCTTGTGCGAGGATGAAACGGATACGCAGGGGCGTGTGATTACGGCGGATTTGGGTGACTTTTACCTTGTGAACGCCTACGCGCCGAACGTCGCGGCGGATTTGAGCCGCCTGCCAGAGCGTGTTGCGTGGAATGACGCGCTGCTTCGTCATTTGCAGGCGCTTGATGCGCAGAAACCCGTCATTCTCTGCGGGGACTTGAATGCCGCCTACAACGATGCGGATTTAGCCGGAAAGTCGCAGGGAATGCACGTTCCGGGCTTCACGCGCGAGGAACGCAGCGGGATGGCGGCGCTTCTGCAAAGTGGCTTCGTTGATGCCTATCGCCACGTTCATCCGTACACCGCGCCCGGTGCATTCGCCTATCGCAAGGGCATTCGCGCGGGCGGGCTGGATTACTTTCTTGTGTCCGAACGCATGGTGGAGCGCATAGTCGATGCGAACGCACACCCCAGAATCCGCGGCTCTGACCACTACCCGATGGAACTTGTTATCCGCTGACGACGAAACGCCGTTCACTGCTTGACAATGGCAGTGAGCGGCGTTTTTTCAGGGGCAAAGTTCGCTCAAAAGCGAGTAGTAGCGCAGTTTTTCCTCATCAAGGGGGAGATTCAGCGCGGAAAAGAGAGTGTTTCGCTCGAACGGGCGCGCCTTTCCCCCAAAAAGTCCGGTCGTATTCGCCCACATGCTCCATAAGCCTTGGTCGAGGTCGCGCCATCGGTCGGCACAGCCCGCCTGCCCCAAATCAAGGAAGCCGACAATCCCCTTTTCGTCCGCGAGGATGTTCGGTAAACAGAAGTCGCCGTGGGACAGCACAAGCGTTTCCGGCGGACGGTTCGCTTTCAGCCATGCCAGCAGCGCTTCCGGCGATGCAAATCCACCTGCGCCGTATGTTTCCGGCTGATTCGCGGTGTCAATGGTAACGCGCCCAGCGGCGATGTCAACTTCTGCTTTTCGCAACACATCATCCAGTGCGCAGGAGCAGGGACAGCCCGCAATGTCGACATTCCAGAGCATCTCCGCCGCATCCGCCATCCGGCGCGCCAGCAGCAGCTGATTGTCCAGAAAGGCTTCATCGCAGAGCATCCGCCCGCGAAGGCGCGTCATCAGCAGATAGCGCATTCCACCCTGCACTGCCTCCGCCAGCACCTCCGGTACTGGCAGCCGTCCCTTCAAAAACCGCAGCATGATGCCCTCATTCGCCGCATTTCCCGTGTCCGGCTGCACTTTCAGCACACAGTCCTCATATATCACCACCTGCGCGCCCGAATGCCCGATGTGGTTCTCTTCTCCCGGATGTTGGGGCAGAAGCGCCTGAATCGCCGCTGGTATCATTCGCCAATCTCCCTTTCCGCGTTTTCCCGATGATATCATAAAATTTTCCGCCTGTCAACGCCGGAAACGCTTGCACAAGCGCGCCCGATGTGCTACAATGTGGGAGGTTCCTAAGTGCAATTGAAGGAGGCAGCTATCATGACTGATACCCCCAACACCCCTGAACTGAATCCGCAGGACGTGCAGGATGAAGATGATCTGGACGTGGTCGTGATGACCGACGAGGACGGCACGGAATATCTCTATGACATCGCCGCCCGCATGGAACATGGCGACAACGAGTATGTGGTGCTGGTCCCGCAGGATGAAAATGACGACGAGGTCGTAATTCTCCGCTCTGAAATCGTCGATGACGAAACGGAAGAATTTGTTCCGGAAGAGGATGACAGCATCACCGATGCCATCTTCGAGGAATTTAAGCAGATGTTCGCCGACGACTACAACTTCGCCGACGGCGACGAGGGCGATGACAGCATGTTCACTGACGCGGAGTGACGCAGGAGGCTGACGATGAGCGAAATTCAGGACGAGGACATCATCACGCTGACCGATGAAAACGGCAACGATGTGGAGTTCCTGCTGCTGGACGTGGTCGAGTACAACAACGACGACTACATGGTGATGATTCCGCTGGACGATGAAGAAATTGAGGATGACGACGAGCAGGACGAAGTGGTGATTCTCAAGGTCATTCGCGAAGGCGACGAAGAAACCTACTCCGGTGTGGAGGACGAGGACGTGCTGAACGCCGTCTTTGAAATTTTCCAGGAACAGAATGCGGACGAGGACGAGGACTAATCGTCTCTCAAACGCAAAAAAGGCGTTGGAATGTACGTTCCAGCGCTTTTTTCGTATGCAAAAAGCCGGGACAGCGTTCGTGCTCCCCCGGCTTTTGGTGATTATTTCGTTTCCGCGAGCTTTTCCTGCATGACCTCCAGTGCTTTTGCAAGCTGTGCGTCGGTCAGGTCACCCAACTCGTACATGCCGTTGTCTCCGTCCACTTCCACGTCCGGCGTGATGCCCTGCTTGTGCACCGCATAGCCGTTGGGCGTGTAGTACTGCGCAACGGTAATCTGCATTCCAGAACCGTCGGAGAGCGGCACAACCGACTGCACAATGCCCTTGCCGTAGGTCTTTTTGCCGACAACGGTCGCGTTCGCGCGGTCACGCAGTGCACCGGTGAGGATTTCGGAGGACGATGCGCTGTTCTCGTTGACAAGGATCAGCAGCTGCATCTCCACCTTGCCGTCCTTTGTGCGGTAGTAGTAGCGTTCACCGTTCTTGTACTGCAAATAGCACAGCGTCCCCTTGTCAAGGAAGATGTCGGCGATGCTCTGCGCGTCGTTCACCCAGCCACCGGGGTTGTCGCGCAGGTCGATAATCAAGCCCTTTGTGCCGTTCTCCACCATTTTATTAACGGTTGTTTCAAACTTTTCAGCGCAGTCGCCTGCAAAGTCGTAGAGATAAATGTAGCCGATTTCGTCGGTCAGCATCATGGAATCAATGCGGTTGACGTTAATGTGCGCGCGCGTGAGCGTGTACGCCATTTCTTCCGTACCACGCAGGAAAGTGACGTGCACATCCGTGCCCGGCGTACCGCGCATGATATCTACCGCATCGTTAATGGTGCTGGAGTTGACATACAAATCCTCCACCTTGTAGAGGATATCGCCCTTGCGAACGCCCGCCTCATGCGCCGGGCCGTTGTCGAACACGCGGCTGATGGTGCAGATTCCCGTCAGATAGGACGTGGAAATCTGGATACCGACACCCGCATATTCGCCTTCGTCATCCTCCCAGAGCTTGGCGTACTCTTCGGGTGTGTAGTAGAAGGTGTACGGATCACCCAGCCCGGAGAGCAGGCCGTCCGCCGCGCCGTCGAGCAAACTCTGCTTGTCGTAGTCCTCGAAGTACCCTTCGTCCACGATGTCCATCAGTTCCAGCAGCTTGTCGAACTGCTTGTACTTCTCATAGTCCTCGCGGGAAATCGTGACGGTGTCGCCGCTGGTATCGTCGGTGGCGGCATTCGCCATCTGCTTTCCCATCAGAGCGGTGAGCGTCGTGCAGCCGCTGAGCATCGCGCAGCACAGGACAAGAGACAGCACGAGCGCAAGTTTCTTTTTCATGGGAAAAATCCTCCTTATCGTTTATTTCCGGGGCGCTTTGTCGCCGCTGACTTTCTTCAATTCCATCAGGATTTTGAAGGTGATGGCATCGTCGAAGGAGCGCAAATCCAGCCCTGTCTGCCGCTGCACCTTGTCCAGCCGATACACCAGCGTGTTGCGGTGAATATAAAGCTGACGCGCCGTGTCGGACAGATTCAAGTCCTTCTTGAAGAACATTTCGATGGTGTAGAGCATTTCCTCGTTAAACAGGCGCTGATTCTTGCGGTTGAAGAGCAGCCCGTGATAATAAGCGCTGATGTCCTGCGGCAGCTCCATCAGGAAGCGCTCCAGAATCAAGCGGCTGTAAATATAAATGCTCTCTTCCGGCTTGAAGATGCGTCCGACCTCAATTGCGCGGCGCGCTTCGTTGTAGCTGTCGCGCAATTCGTCGATGGTGCGGCGCATTTTGCCGATGCCGACGGTCATCTGGTGCGCCGTTTCGCCCATCAGCGTCTCTTGCAGCGCCTGTGCAAACTGGTGCAGGTCATCAATCGTTTCCACGTCCGTCATTTCCTTAATCAGCACAACGGTGTGACGATCCATGTTCAGCAGCACATCCTTGTCCTGCACCGGCGTAATGTCCCGCAGCAGGTCATAGGCGCACTCGTTTTCGGTCTGCACGATGTGGAAGAGCATGACTGTGCGATCCATCTCCTGCGGCAGCTGATGCTCGTGGCTGAGCGCCTCCAGTTCGCTGCCCATCAGGTCGCCTCGGAGCGCGCGGCAATACACGTCGCTGCTGCTCTCGGTGCGATTTTCGCCGGAGTGGTCGAGCGCGGCAATCAGCATCGTCGCCAGCTGCAGCACGTCGCGCGCGCCGGGCTGCTGCTCGGCGCAAGTCAGCACGATATGCAGCGACGGCACCGCCATATACAGGCTGCCCAGCATGGTGCGCGCTTCACCCTCAGTCAGGCGAAGCGTAGATAGCGGCATCCCGTCCGGCAGTCTGTCCGAATCCGCATCCAGAATCGTGATGGGTACACTCAGGCGATTCAGCACGTTGTCAACCTGCTCCTGCAAACGTTTGTTCATCAAAGGTATACGCCCCTTTCGCGCCGCCATCCCACGCGGCGCTTGTATCCGAATATCCTATTTCAGTATAGCACACTTTCGCGCGGGAGGAAAGCGGATTTTGCCGAAAATCGAAACTTTTTTGTGAATTTAGCACAAAAACAAACGTTCTGCCGATCAAAAAGAAGGAAGCACCCTCCCCATTACGGAAAAAGTGCTTCCTGAAAATTCTGTGTGAAGTGAATTACTTCGTCAGATTGGTCTTGGTCGGCGCGGGAACAGCATCGGACACCAGAATGGTGCGGGCGGTTTCCTTGTCGAAGAAGTGCAGGTGGTTCACATCGAACGCAACCTTGATTTCGGCGCCAGCGATGGACGTCGTGCGCGGGTTGACGCGAGCGATGATGTTGCCTTCCTTGCCGGTGGTGGTCAGGTACAGATAGGTCTCAGAGCCCATCTTTTCAGTCACTTCGACCTTCACGTCGATGGTCGCATCGGCAGCGTTGGCGAGGAACATTTCATCGTCGTGGATGTTTTCCGGACGGATGCCCATGACAACTTCGCGGCCCACATAGGACTCATCCACAAACTTAGAAACCTTGCCCTGCGGAACAACGATCTTGTTGTCGCCAAAGTACGCAACAACTTCGTTGTTTTCGCGCTTGAGGCGCACGTCGAAGAAGTTCATCTGCGGAGAGCCGATGAAGCCTGCGACGAACTCGTTTGCCGGGAAGTCGTACAGGTTCTGGGGCGTATCCACCTGCTGCACAACGCCGTCCTTCATGACCACGATACGGGAAGCCATCGTCATAGCTTCGGTCTGGTCATGGGTAACGTAGATGAAGGTGGTCTGCAGGCGCTGATGCAGCTTGGTGATTTCGGTACGCATCTGCACGCGCAGCTTAGCGTCCAGGTTGGACAGCGGTTCGTCGAACAGGAAGACCTTCGGCTCACGGACGATAGCACGACCCAGAGCAACACGCTGACGCTGGCCGCCGGACAGAGCCTTCGGCTTACGGTTCAGCAGGTGGTCAATGCCCAGAACGCGGGCAGCTTCTTCCACGCGGCGCTTGATTTCGTCCTTGGGGGTCTTGCGCAGCTTCAGGCCGAACGCCATGTTGTCGAACACGGTCATGTGCGGATACAGCGCGTAGTTCTGGAACACCATCGCGATATCGCGATCCTTCGGAGCAACGTCGTTAACCAGCTTGTCGCCGATATACAGTTCGCCGTCGGAGATTTCTTCCAAGCCGGCAACCATGCGCAGGGTGGTGGACTTGCCGCAGCCGGACGGGCCGACCAGAACGATAAATTCCTTGTCCTTGATGTCGAGGTTGAAGTCGCTGACAGCCGTCACGCCGCCGGCGTACACCTTGTAGATGTGCTGCAGGGATACACTTGCCATAATGAATTCCTCCTCACGAAAATTCGTAATCCGATTGGCCAGCACCACGCTTGCGAATGGTTCCTCTTGCTTGGCCACTGTCGATATTATACCTGTTTTTCGCCAAATCGTAAATAGGCCGGATTGCCAATTCTTTGCGCAATTCCTTGTGCAGAATGTCTCTCATGGTTGAAAAGAACCGCTTTTTGTAGACAAGTTGCCCAAAAAATCACTCGGTTCTAAGTGCCTGCGCCGGAGGAAGTCCTGCCGCTTTTGCCGCAGGAATCACGCCAAAGCTCAGCCCCAGCGCCGCCGCACCCGCCAGCAGCAGTCCCATGTGCAGCAGCTTCACCTGCGGCATTAAGCCAATCAGCGCGCCGAAGAGCGCCGTCATCCCCAAGCCGAGGAGAATCCCCAGCAGCCCGCCCAGTGCCGCATACGCCGCCGCTTCCAGTAGAAACAGCAGCGCCACCTGCCGCGACGTTGCGCCAATTGCCTTCAGCAGTCCGATTTCACGCCGCCGCTCCCGTACGGAAATCAACAGCACGTTCATCACGCCGATGGCGCCCGTCGCAACACACACGAACGCCACGCACGCCAGTACCATCACGAAAATCCGCACGACCGACTTCGCGGCATCAACCTCGTTTTCCAGCGTCACGGAGAGATATTTTCCCGGCAGATTGTGCAGCTTCGCCAAAACATCCTCAGCCAGTTCCCCCGCCTTTTCGCCCTTCGGGACGGCCAGCGCCAGTTCTGTTGGGGCCAGCGCATAGGCATCCTGCCACGTTTGCAGCGGCAGAAGGAGCATTCCACTGCCCAGTGACGCACTCTGTGCGGGCATCCCCGCGACGACACCGACGATGCAGTAGCGCCGCCCGCCGCAGTTGATGAAATCCCCCACCGCCGCGTTCAAGCGCCCTGCCAGCGTCTCGTCAAGCAGGGCGACCCTTTCACCGCTGTACTCGCGCACGGTGAACATGCGTCCCTGCACGCTGCTGGGGTGATGCACCGCTTCTAAGCCGTCGTCATATCCGGCAATCTGCGCATAGACGGTTTGCCCGCCGAGCGACACCGCGTCCATCGTCGATGCGCCAAGGCAAACATCCGCGCCCGTAGAAGCGGCGATGGCGCGGCAATCCTCCGTCAGCGGATACGCCGGATTTTCCGCGCAGAACCATACTTTATCCACACCCAAGCGCGCGATTTCTTCCTCCACGCGGATTTCGCCCGCGTCGCCCAGCGAAAGCACTGTCAGCACCGCGCCGACGCCGACACCCAGCCCCAGCACCGTCAGCAGTGATTTCGCCAGATTTCCGCGCAGGCTGGTCAGCGCAAAATCCAGCGCGTCCCGCAGCGTCACGGCGTACCCTCCGCAATCCGGACGCGAACGCCTTGCTGACAGCGGTCAAATTCGCCGTTCACCACGCTGATTCCTTCCGGCAGGCTGACCCACGCGCTATTTTCGTCCGTCTGCACGATTTGCGCGGGAATTTCTGTGCAAATGCCATCAGCAATCCACCAGACCGTTTCGTCGGGGGTAATGGCACTGAGCGGCAGCGTCGTGACTTGCGCGTGATATTCGGCGGTAATCTGCGCTTCCACCTCTATGCCGGGGCTGAGGGTCAGCCCGTCCTGCGGCGTCAAAATCAGGCGATAGGCGGAAGAGCTTTCCGCAATCATCGGCTTGATGCTCGCGACCGTCGCGTAGCCGCAATGCTTGCCATTTGTGCTGATGTCTGCCAGCTGCCCAACGCGCACATCTTCCGCATCCGCCGGAACGCACAGACAGACGATTTCCGGCGCGCCCGCTGCAATCGTCATGGGGATGCTCCCCGCCTGCACGGGCGCATACGCCGCCGTCGCCACGCGCTGCACAATCCCGCTGACAGGCGCGCGCAGGACACTGCCCTCTGCCAGCGTCTGCGTCAGGGCACTGCGCCCGTCGTCATCCAAATGCGTCATCAGCGCCAGCACCGCCTGTTCCTGCGCCGCACCGCCGCTGATTCGCGCCAGCGCCTGCCCCTGCGTCACGCGCTCCCCCTCGATTACATACAGCGCGTCCACCATGCCGCTGACCATTGCCGTGACGGGCGTTTCCTGCGTGTAGCAGACCGTCCCTGCGACACCGACCGTGCGGCAGATGTTCCCCTTCTCCACGCGCACTGCCGCCACTTCCATTGGCTGATGGCGCAGGAAGAGTCCCGCGCACACGGCGGCGGTCGCCGTCAGCATTGTCAGCAGCTGCAGCACCTGCTTTTTCCGCATCGCTTCACGCCTCCCTATGCGGAGAAGCATTTCCGTGCCTCGGAAAATTTATGCGCCCAATCACAAAGCCCGCCGACGCTTCACAGCATTGGCGGGCTTTGCTTTGTATGGAGGATAGGGAGGTTCGGCATTTCCCTTTGGGGAAAATGCCTGGAAAAAGGAGATTGCAATCGGTGGATGGTGGCTTTCCGCCGCTTGCAAGAGTATCTTAGTGCAGGAATATGAAGTCTGCATGAATTTCTGGTGAATTGATTGTAACACCTGCAAGAAAATTTGCTTTCCATGAAAAACCGTTACTGTCCACGCACCTGACTGCGCGCATTGCGAACGTTTTGCAGCATCTGCGTCATATAGCTGTCCAGATTCGCAAGCTGACCCGCAATGTACTGCTGGCAGTCCGCCTGCCGCTTGGCGATATCCTCATTTGCCTGCGAACGGAGCGTTTCAGCTTCCTTCTCCGCCTGCTGACGGACGGCATCCGCCTGCACAAGGCGATTGGCATCCTGCTGCGCCTTGTAGATGATATTTCGCGCTTCGTTATTTGCTTTGTCGATAATCGCACGGGCATCCGCATTCGCCTGAGACACTGCGCCAGCGCGAATCCGCTCGGCTTCCTGCTTGGCGGCGTCGGCATCCTTCTGCGCATCGGCGCGTGCCTTTTCGCCCTCGGCGCGCGCGGCGGCGGCTTCTTTCTCCGCCTGTGCCTTTAGGCGCTGCGCATCATCAGCCGCGGTCTGCCGCTGCATCTCCGCTTCTTGCTGCGCACGGGACAGGGTGGTCTCCTTCTCCTTTAGCACCGCCTGCGCCTGATGCACGGCGGCAGGCAGACTGTTCTGCAAAGCACTGAGCTGGTTGCTGAGCCAGTTTTTGTCGATAACGATTGTCCGCCCAACCCCACGCGCCTTGCTGATCTGGTCAATCAGGATGGCAATTGCGTTCTGGGCGGTTTGAAGGTCATTGTTTCCCTGAGAACCCTGCGGGTTGTTCAGCATATCGTCTGCTCCTCTCCTGCTTTCGCTCAAGCGGGTGTATTGGGTCACTTCTGTGCGCGATGAAAGTGCGTGGTCACATCCTCGGCAATGCACGCCGGGACAAAATCGCGGATATCCGCGCCGAACGCGGCGGCTTCCCGGACGGCAGAGGATGAAATGCACGAATGTTCCGGGCGCGTCATCAGGAAAATTGTCTCCATGCCCGGAAGAAGATGGCTGTTGATCTGCGCCATCGTCAGCTCGGACTCGAAGTCGCTGACGGCACGAAGCCCGCGGACAACAACGCTCGCCTGATGCGTGCGCACATAATCCACCAGCAGCCCGTCCCAGCAGTCGATGGTCACGTTCGGCAAATCACGCGTGAGCTTCTCCAGCAGCGCCATTCGCTCCTGCACGGGGAAGCAGCCTGTTTTCTGCGGATTGTGCATCACGGCGACAATCAGGCGGTCGAACAGCTTCGCGGCACGGCGGATAACATCCTCGTGACCCAGCGTAACCGGGTCAAAGCTGCCGGGATAAACGCAAATGCGTTCCATTTACAATTCCTCCGTATGAATCAGGCGGAAAAAGCTCACGCCCGCAATGCCGTACTTGCGGCTGTCGTACAGATCAAAGCCATCAGGGGTGGATGGGAACGTCTTTGCCTCATGCTCGACCAGAATGATGGCATCTTCCGCCAGCAGCGGCTTGAGCGCATTCATCACGCCGCAGAGGTCGTGCATGGCATACGGCGGATCAAGAAACACAAGGTCAAAACGGTCGTCCGCGCGCTGGAGCTGCGATACGGCGGCTTGCCAATCCATCAGCAGCAGGCGGCAGCGGTCGTCCATCCGCAGCTTGCGGCAGTTCGTTTCCTCCACCTGATGCGCCTTTTTGTCCACATCCACCAGCACGGCGGATGCAGCCCCCCGGCTGACCGCCTCAAACGCCATTGCGCCGCTGCCTGAGAACAAATCCAGCACCCGCGCACCCCGCACCTGCTGCTGAAGGATATTGAACACATTCTCACGAACGCGGTCGAGCGTTGGGCGCGTATCTCTCCCCAGCGGCGCGTCAATGACTGTGCCGCGAGCTGTTCCAGCGATGATTCGCATGTGGGTTTCCTCCACTTAATTCAGCTGCTCCGGGCCGTTCTGCGCGGTGCGCTGCTTGCGCTCCTTGTTCGCCTTCTTGCGCGCCTTGCGCTTGCCAGCAGCAATGTCCGCCTGCACCTGCGCGCGGATGCGGACGCCCTGCGGATAGCCCAGCCCGTAGGCAATCATCGGCAGGCAGCACAGCAGCGGGCTGAACTGCTCCAAGCGAAGCATTGCGTCGCTGTTCGTCGCACCGACAATGTTGACGGCGGGCAGGATGCAGGTGCGAATCACTATGCGCAGAATCGTCATGCCCGCGACGCCGCCGTCCTGCGCGTACACTGCCAGCGCCGCGCCGTTATCGACATTGTCCATCATGCTGCTGACCCACGTCGGCAGCGCGCCGATGCTCGTCATTTGGCGCTGTGCCGTGCAGGCCAGCACAGTTGCGCCAATCAGCAGCGGAAGCGAGCCAATCAGCGCTGTCAAAAAGCCTTTGAGCGGATGATAGCAAGCGCGGATTTCCGCGTCATTGAGCATTCGGTTCGACTCCTTGCGCTGATACGCCAGTTCACCCGCGCTGACCGCAACGCTGCCTGCCGCTGCGCCAGACTGGAACATAACCGTCAGCAGCAGCAGAACGACCGCCAGATTGATGATGAGGCGGAGCGTAAAGCTGTCAAAGCTCAGCACCGCGCCCAGAAACAGGAACGCAATTGCCATCATCAGCAGATACAGGAAGAAGCGCAGCGCACCGCCGATGCAGGACGAATCCAGCGGCGTGCCCGTCAAATACGGCTTTTTGCTGACAGGCTTGGGGGCAGCGGTTTTCTTTTTCGTTTCCGACATGGTATTTCCTCACCTTTCATGATTTTGACGGATTCTTCCCGCCGCTGAAGTACCGAATCTCCTCCCCGTCCACACAGGCGCCCAGCGGAATATCCCAGCTTTCGCGCGGGATGTCATCCACCCATTGCCACGGCAGGGCGCAGCCCAGCGCGATGCCATTTTTCAGCGGCAGCAGCCCGTCATAGTAGCCGCCGCCCTTGCCCAGCCGCGTACCGTCCGGGGCAACGCCTTCCAGCGGCGTCAACAGCAGGTCAATCGCATCCGGCGATAGAATCGGGGCGCTTTCCGGCGGTTCAGGAATACCGTACGCGCCCGGAATCAGCGCTGACAAATCGCAAATTTGCCGCATGGTCATCTGCCGCGCGCCTTCCACCCTTGGCAGCAGCAGCGTTTTGCCCAAATCCAGTGTCAGGCGCAAAAGCGGCATGATATCAGCCTCCCGCGCCATCGGCACATACCCGGCAACGACATTTGCGCGGCGGAACAGGTCGCTTTGCGCAATCACGGCGCAGAGCCTTGCGCTTTCCGCGTCTCGCTGGCTTTTGTCGGGATACCGCGCGCGAATCGCTTTTCGCAGCGCCGCCTTTTCCGTGCTCATTCGTGCTCGTGCAGCCAGACGCGGCGAACGCGCTCCGTCGCCGCCAGCAGCACCTCGTAGCCAATCGTGTCCGACCAAGAGCCGAGTTCATCCGGCGTGATGGTCTCCGCGCCGTCCGAGCCCATCAAGGTCACTTCGTCGCCCGCCTTGACGTTCGGAATATCGGTCACATCCACCATCATTTGATCCATGCAGATACGCCCGACGACCCGCGCGCGCTGCCCGTGCAGAATCACCTGCGCGCGGCTGGAGGCGTTGCGGTGATAACCGTCGCCGTAACCGCAGGCTACCGTCGCAAGGCGCATCGGCTTTTCCGCCGTAAATGTGCAGCCGTAGCTGATTTTGTCGCCCGACTGAACGGTCTTGACGAACGTCACCTGCGTCCGCCATGTCATGACCGGGCGGAGGGGCAAATCCGTTTCCACCGGCGGATGACCGTACATCGAGATACCCGCGCGCACCATGTCCAGCGCAGCTTCCGGGCAGCGGTGAATGGCGGCGGAGTTGGCGCAGTGGCGCACAATACCGTCCGGCAGGAGCGTCAACAGCTGCTGAAAGCGCTCGAACTGCATCCGCGTATATGCCATATCGCTGCCATCGGCATCCGCAAAGTGCGTGAATGCCCCCGTCAGGCGGACATGCGGGCTGACTTGCAGACGGGCGAGAATCGCGCGGATTTCCTCTTCCGTGCGCACGCCAATGCGCCCCATGCCCGTGTCGATTTTCAGGTGCATCAGCCCCGTCAAGCCGCTTTCCTTTGCGCAGGATTCGAGCGTATCAACCATTTCCGGCGTACAGACGGTCAGCGTCAGTTCGTTTCGGACACCCTCGGCAATTTCTTCATCAGAGGATGCGCCCAGCACCAGCACCGGCGCGGTTACGCCCGCCTGACGCAGCGCTGCGCCTTCATCCGTGCGGGCAACCGCCAAGGCACTTGCGCCCGCTTCCAGCGCGGCACGGGCGACCTTTGCAATGCCATGCCCATAAGCATCCGCCTTGACAACGGCCATCAGCTTCGTTTTTTCCGGCAGCGTGGAGCGCAATAGACGCACATTCTCCCGCAGCGCTTCCAAATCAATTGTCCGAACAGGATACTGCTGCATGTGCAGCTCACCTTCCTTAAACACAGCAAAATGCTCCCGCTTTAGGCGGCAGACTGCCTTTTATTATAGCATAGGAACACGATAAAGAAAAGGGGCAAACCGGAATTTGCGCCGTTTTGCCGCTGATTTATGGGCTTATCGTCCACTTTTCTCATGCTGCTCAATCTGCTCGTTCAGCAGATTGACATCGCCGCAGCCCATCGTAATTGCCAAATCGCCCGGCTTTAAGTGTGCGCGCAGGTACGCCTCGGTGTCGTCAAACGACGGTGTCCATACAGCGTTCAGCCCGTGCGCCTGCATTCCGGCAACCAGCTTGCCGCTGTCCAAATCGGGGTAATTCTCCCGCTTTTCACGCGCGCTGAAAATATCCATGACGACGGTCACGTCCGCCGCTTCGGTGCACGTCAGGTAGTCATTGAAGAGGTGCTTCACGCGGTCAAACGTGTGCGGCTGCATAACAGCGTAAAGCGTCCCCTTGCAGCGCTTGCGGGCGATAGCGACGGCATTGCGCATTTCCGCCGGATTATGCCCGTAGTCGTGGAACATCTCCGCGCCGTTGAGCAGCCCCGTCAGTTCAAATCGCCGATGCGCCCCGGTGAAGCGCGCCAAGCTCTCCGCCGCCTTCGTCATATCCGCGCCCAGTACCCACGCCGCAGTGAGCGCCGCCAGCCCATTTTCGACATTGAAGCGCCCCGGCACGCCCATCTTGACGTGCGCCAAAGTGTTCCCCTGCGTGCAGAGGTCGAATGTATAATAGCCGTTATCATCTTCCGTCAGCGCGGCGGGATGCACGTCGCAGTCCGCCGTCAGCCCGAAAGTAATTGTCCGGCAGTTGAGGCGCGACAGCTGGCGAACCACACGCTCATCCGTCCCCTTGCCGATAGCGACGCCGTTTTCCGGCAGCAGGTGCAGAAACTGCCCGAACGTCTCCTCAATCTCGTCGATGTCCTTGTAGCAGTCCAAGTGATCCGCGTCGATATTCAGCACAACCGCCATCGTCGGATGCATATGCAGGAACGAGCGGTTGAATTCACACGCTTCAGCGGCAAAAATATCGCTGTGACCGATGCGGGTTGACCCGCCGATGGCATCGAGCTTGCCGCCGATATGCACCGACGGATCAAGCCCGCACTCGACGAGAATTTCCGAAAGCATGGAGGTCGTCGTCGTCTTGCCGTGCGCACCGCAGATGCCGATGGCGCGCGCATAGTGGCGCATCAGCTGTCCCAGCAGCTCCGCGCGTTCCATCGACGGAATATGCAGCCGCTCCGCTTCGGCGCGTTCGGGGTTCGTCAACGGAATTGCCGCGGTATAGACCACCAAATCCGCGCCGTGGACATTCTCCGCGCGGTGGCCGATGGTTACTTTCGCGCCCGCCTGCCGCACATCGTTCATCAGATACCCGTCATTCTGATCCGAGCCTGTCACCTGATACCCCAAATGCTGAAGCATTTGAGCCAAACCGGACATACTGGAGCCGCCGATGCCAATCATATGGATGCGTTTGCCCGCAAAATCCTGAATCTGTGGCGTGTTCATAATCGCTCATCTCTCCTAAGAATCCAATTCCGCGTCTATTATACGCCATCTGCCCCCGAATAATCAAGTCATCCCGCTTGATCTCTGTGAAAAAAAGCGAAAAAAGGCGGATTCGCGCGTGATTTCATCATGTTTTGCTTGACATTCGGGCGGTTTCCTGCTATTGTTATGCGTGGGTATGCCTGCGCACACCCGCTGTTTTTTCGTATGGACGAACGCGCACCGGCTGCATAGAAGCCGCTGAAAGGGAGGATACTACGCATGACCAAGGCCTTGATTTCCGTCACCGGACAGGATACTACCGGTATTATCGCCCGCGTCGCGACCAAGCTGTCTGAACTCAACATCAACATTCTGGATATCACGCAGACCATCTTGTCAGGATGCTTCACGATGATGATGGTCGTTGACCTTGACGGCGCCCAGATGGAGTTTGCCGCCGTGGATGAGGCGTTCCAGCCCATCCGCGAGGAAATGCACCTGAATATCCACCTCCAGCGCATGGATATTTTCGACGCGATGCACCGCATTTAAGGCAGGAGGACTTGAGGGATGATTGAAACGGGCGAAATCCTCCAAACGATGGCGATGATTCAGGAGCAGAACTTTGATATCCGCACCATTACGCTGGGCATCAATCTGCTGGACTGCTCTCATCCGTCCCCGGAAGCCTGCGCACAGCGCGTGTACGATAAAATCTGCCGCGTCGCCAAAGACCTTGTGCGCACGGGCGAAGCCATTGAGCGTGAACTGGGCATTCCGATTGTCAACAAGCGCATTTCCGTGACCCCGGTGAGCCTGATCTGTCAGGGTGACCCGCGCCCGATTGCCAAGGCGCTTGACCGCGCGGCGAAGGAAATGGGCGTGAACTTCTTGGGCGGCTACTCTGCCCTGATGCACAAGGGCGCAACGCTGGCGGACGAGCGGCTGCTGGTTTCTATCCCCGAAGTGCTCTCCACGACCGAGCGGCTTTGCTCCTCTGTTAACGTCGGCAGCACCCGCGCGGGCATCAATATGAACGCCGTACGCGAAATGGGCGAAATTATCAAAAAGACGGCGGCACTGACGGCAGACACGGATGGGCTGGGCTGTGCGAAGCTGGTCGTTTTCTGCAACGCAGTGGAGGATAACCCGTTTATGGCGGGTGCTTTCTGCGGCGTGGGCGAGCCGGAATGTGCCATCAACGTCGGCGTGTCCGGGCCGGGCGTGGTCAAGCGCGCGCTGGAAAACGTCAAGGGGCAGCCTTTTGACGTGGTAGCGGAAACCATCAAGAAGACGGCGTTCAAGATTACCCGCGTGGGTCAGCTGGTTGCACAGGAAGCGTCACAGCGGCTGAATATTCCCTTCGGCATTGTTGACCTATCCCTTGCCCCAACTCCCGCGCGCGGCGACTCCGTGGCGCATGTGCTGACGGAAATGGGGCTGGAAATGGCGGGCGCTCCCGGCACGACGGCGGCGCTGGCGCTGCTCAACGACGCCGTGAAGAAGGGCGGCGTGATGGCGTCGAACCACGTCGGCGGGCTGAGCGGCGCGTTTATCCCGGTCAGCGAGGATATTGGCATGATTGAAGCAGCGTCGGCGGGCGCGCTGACGCTGGAAAAGCTCGAAGCCATGACGTGCGTGTGCTCCGTGGGGCTTGACATGATTGCTATTCCAGGCGATACCAGTGCGGCGGCAATTTCCGGCATTATTGCGGATGAAGCCGCTATCGGCATGGTCAACAACAAGACCACGGCGGTGCGCGTGATTCCGGCCGTTGGCAAGAAAGCGGGCGACACGGTGGAGTTCGGCGGACTGCTGGGCTTCGCGCCGGTGATGCCGGTCAACCCCTATGGCAATGAAGAATTCGTTGCGCGCGGCGGACGCATCCCTGCTCCGCTGCACTCTCTGCGCAATTAAGGCAATACCGCACAAATGAGTTGGTGCGATTGCGAATGCATTTTTTGTCAGATGCGATTGCAGAAATCGAAGGTTTACTGGGGGTAAATCGAGATTTCTGCAAGAAGCAGATGGCAGAAAAGGCATCGCCAGCGCTGCCGACGAATTGTGCGGTAGTGCC
>ENA-USYV01002005-USYV01002005.1-human-gut-metagenome-genome-assembly--contig:-NODE-2005-length-17728-cov-5.481219_pt1 | contig 17728 bp, 10 predicted proteins | sample MGYA00250066_ERZ773514 | MGnify/ENA primary metagenome ERZ773514 (study PRJEB29103, sample SAMN06112049) | human gut metagenome | biome: human gut; feature: ankylosing spondylitis patient; material... | reverse complement strand
GGCCGAACGGAATTGGAAAGTAGCCATCGTGGAACGTTCCCCTCAGATGTACGGAAACAGACAGTAAAAAAAGCTGAAAGTGAAGGATACTTTTTGGATTAAGGTTAAGAAAATAATCAAAAGCTGAAAATAAAAGTAGCTTTTTGAAATGGTGTCAGGAAAATAATCAAAGGCTGAAAGAGTAAAATGTTTCTTGGCTGAAATTCAAGAGAATGAGAATTTACAAAGAGCTTGATAAAAAATAAGACAGGGATGTGTGATATTAAGCATACATCCCTGTAAATAAATATAAAGTGATGCAGTATGTTAGGAAACAGATGGAAATGTATTTTTACATATAAATTGTCATCTGTTGGAAAAACAGTGATGATTGCATAATAATGCAGCAATTTTAAGTACCGGTTGAGTCTGGGTAAACATTATAAAAAATGAAAATGTAATATTATAAAGTGAGGGAACAGACATGAAAATTTTAGTTACAGGTGTCGGCGGACAGCTCGGCTTTGATGTGATGAACGAACTTGCAAAGCGTGGTCATGAAGGCATTGGAAGTGATATTTTAGCTGAGGTTACATCTATTGATGCACCTTATGTGCAGATGGATATAACAGATGGTGATGCAGTTTCAAAAAATATCAAAGAAATCAAACCCGATGCGGTTATCCATTGTGCGGCATGGACAGCGGTTGATGCGGCAGAAGATGAGGACAAGCAGGAAAAAGTTTTTGCAATCAATTCAACAGGAACAGAAAATATAGCAAAAGTATGTAAAGAGATTGATGTTCCTATGATGTATATAAGCACTGATTATGTGTTTGACGGTCAGGGAGAAAAACCGTGGGAGCCTGACTGCAAGGATTATAAGCCTTTAAATGTTTACGGAAGTTCAAAACTTAAGGGTGAACTTGCCGTATCAGGCATCTTAGATAAATATTTTATAGTAAGAATAGCATGGGTATTTGGAAAAAACGGTTCAAACTTTATAAAGACAATGCTCAATGTCGCAAAGACACATGACAAACTTACTGTTGTGAATGACCAGATAGGTACACCAACTTATACATTTGACCTTGCAAGGCTTCTTGTCGATATGATAGAAACTGACAAGTATGGTTATTATCATGCTACAAATGAGGGCGGTTATATAAGCTGGTATGATTTTACAAAGGAGATATTCAGACAGGCAGTAAAACTTGGCAGAACTGAGTACAGCGAAGAAAAAGTTCAGGTAAGTCCTGTTACAACGGCAGAGTACGGTGTATCAAAAGCCGCAAGACCATTTAACAGCAGACTTGACAAGAGCAAACTTGTTAAGAATGGATTTAAGCCGTTATGCATCGGCAAGAGAGACAATGCAATTGAACCCATTATTACTTCTTCACGATAGTCACCGAGAAAATCACCATAGTAACAAGGATTGTATTTGGTGCTATGGTTACCGTCATTGCTACCGTAAGTTCCAAAATATACCAAACGAGTCTTATTCGTCTTGTTTACATCAGGGTTCTCTTTATAGCTCACGACACAAGCACGGTCCAGCATTTCTCTTGTCGGCTGCCCGCTCCAATAAATGGCTACATTATACAAAACTCCACCACCAATACCTGTAGGATATGTACTGGATACCAATCCACTGCCACTACAACTGAATACCCCTTCCTGCAAAGAAGACCAGTACTCAAAATTCGGGCTATCCGGATCGATATCTGCCACAATACAACGACCGACATCAGTAGTCGAACCCGCTCCATGGCCGGTAATCAAGCCACCATCTCTTGCATCAATCACTTGACATCCATAACCGTGTCCTTGTCCATTATAATTGCCCGGTTCTTCAAATGAAGCAACAATTTGCAATCCTGAACGGTCTTTTATAAATTTGCCAACACATAAACAGTCACCATGACCGTTTCCGGTACACCACAATTCGCTTCCATCATCATCTATAGCCGCAGAACCATACAAGATTTCATCTTTTCCATCATCGTCCAAGTCCGCTACACGAAAACTATGCGAACACATGGACAACCATTTTGAAGAATGTTCGGCTGTATCAAACTTCCAACGGGTTTCCAGTTTATTCCCTTTCAAATCGAGTGCCCATACTTGCCAATTATGATAAATACCTCTACTGATGATCAGACTGGGGTTGCTTGTTCTCACTCCGGTCGCTTCGTCAGGTATACCATCCAGATAAGCCACCCCGATAAAGAAACGGTCCATGCGGTTTCCGTAATCATCTCCCCAATATTCACTCCAATATTTAGCACGCGACGCTTTTGAACCACTTCCACCACGAGGAATATTATCCACCCGGGTAATTTCACGTCCATCATATCCACGGCAAATAGAGATATATTCGGGACCTTCCATTATCAAACCGCAAATTGTATTAATACTTGCTCCCGAATACCAGCCCACAGCGTCAGTCTGACGAATTCGATAATCGTTCACATTACCATAAGCATCGGTAATGACCTTACCATCCCCAAACTTTGTACCTTCTGAAGAGCGGAAAGCTATTTCACATAAACCATCTCCATCAAAATCGTATAAAATATATGAAGTATAATGTGAACCGGAACGAATATTGATTCCCAAATCAATTTGCCACAAAAAAGTACCATCCATCTTATAAGCTTCCAACAAGGTCGAACCATTATTCCATCCCCCCTGGTTGGCACCATCATACGGTTCTCTCTTCACCACAATCTCCAATTCACCGTCACCGTCCAAGTCACCTAGCTGAATATCATCAGGAGAATATGTAATCGACGCATCGGGTACATTCATGTTTAATCTAATCTCATGATAAAACTTTTCTGCCATTTCAGAGGTAAAGGTATAATCGCAAAGCGTTTCAGCCTGATTGGCAAGAGTGACCCGGTATACATTCGTTTTTGATACATCAATATCCGCATCCACCCAAGAAGTAGTATTCGAAATAGGTTTCTCATTCAATTTCACTTCCGTCTCGCCGTCTACCGACTTATAAATATCAAAAGCAACATTAGACGGATCGGTCTTCAGTAATCTCCAGCTAATCAATGCGGATGATATGCCGGAAGAGTTATTGGCGTCAACATTTGGTGCCGGGTCGTAACTAACCCACATTGCACGGCTACCCGTTATAACTTCAGTAGGCAGAGGCGGCAACTCCTCTTCCGTCTGATTGCCATTGTTCACTTCAACGACGGGGTCATTATCCGAGCAGGCAACTATGGCCAGCAGACAAAACAGCCCCAGTATTATATAATGTTTCTTCATTTCTTTCGTTTTTTTATTCTATAAACATCCGTTCTATGCAAGAATATCCTATCACTATTCATCAGCATTCCGGTTGTGGGTTACCACCCCGGATTCTGCTCCAAATTAGGATTCTTAGATTTTTCACTCTGCGGAATCGGGAAGAAATACATCTTATCATCCCAACTTCTTTCTTTTACCTTACGTTCATACGTATAAGTATCATCCCCATTCTTCGTAATCTTCATTTCAACAATGTTCTTGAAATGTTTGTCACCCTCCTTCCAACGACGTACATCCCAAAAACGATGTCCTTCAAAGGCCAATTCTACCATACGTTCATTCTGATATTTCTTCCAGAAAGCATCATTGGTCATCCCTTGAGGGAATCCGGGCATCTCGGCACGCGTACGAACTACTTTGATAGCATCCACAGCCGAAGTTGTAAATTCATTATCCGTTGCATACGGACTACCCAGATACTTATATACAGCTTCCGCATAATTCAAATAGAACTCTCCAAAACGGAATGTAATCCATGAATGATAGGTCTTTGAAGCTGTACCGGCACGTAAGTCTACTGCCGTCTGACAATACTTCTTCAGATAATAGCCAGTCGGAGTTCCGCCACTCAAAGGCTCCGCATTTAGTCCGCCCTGATAGGTTTGCAGAGGAACAGTATTCCAGTTAGGCCACTTTTCGTCCCCATTCTTGGCAATAGTCAGATAGAAACGAGGGTCGCGGTTGGTATAATAAGGATTAGCAGGATCATAGTTATCCAACTCGTCCGGACGCAACCCTGTATCCTTCATCTCATACGCATCCACCAGTGTCTGTGTGGGACAGTTTCCACCTTTACAATTTTCCAACCCTACCGGGAAGTTATATCCCTCAAAAGAATTAGTGGTAGTAGTGGCACGACGGAGAAAAATCAATTCATTAGTAGCGTCATTGTAATTGTCCTTGCTCCAAAGTGATGAATAATCCTCCACTAAGAGTTTTGCCTTTTCAGCAAACCCATTACTGTCATCTAAAATTTCCTTATTGGCTTTAGCTGCACGATACCACAGTTCTCTATTATCAGTCGGATTAAATAAAGGACTTGCCGCATACAATGCTGCACGAGCTTTCAAGGCCAATACCGTTTTACGGTTGGCACGTCCTGTTTCCGCCGGACTACTAGGCAATGCCATATCTCCCAGTTTACTGTAATCGACGATAATCTTATCTTTAATATCATCACATTCGGCTATGATATAATCAAAAATCTCCTGTGCCGGTCTGCGCGATAACGTATTCGATTCTTCGGCTGTTAATATATGGTCGCTAAACGGCACATCTCCATATTGCCGTACCAAGTTAAAGTAGAAATATGCACGAAGGAAACGTACCTCATACTGGTAATTGGTATAGCGGAACATCTGTTGTGCATAATCACTGTTCAAAGCCAACTCGGGAAATGTCAGTCCGGTAAACTTCTCCAGATATAAATTACAATTGGCTATCCCTTCATAACAGGACGTCCACATGCTACTTTTAGCATTCGACGGACTCCAAGAACCATTGTAAAAGTCTTCAATCTGATTTCCCGAATAAGCATATTCGGACTCATCGGTAGCAGAACCAAGAATTGCCCCGCTATAGTTTCCAAAGTCCACATCCATGGACAAATAGATATTTGTTATCAGCCCTCCTACATTACCGAAGTTGAGCTTCACAAAATCCTCATCATAATTATTGTACTCATGATATTCCATCTTATCTGAGCAGGAACCGAGTGCGGCTACACACATCATTCCGTAGATAATGTTTTTCAGTTTCATTCTTTCGCTTTGTTTTTATGATTAAAAACCAATCGTAACACCGACTACTACACTCTTATTCAGCGGAGTCGCTACACCATAACATTCCGGATCTGTCACATCAATATGATCTGAACAGAACAAGTCTGTTCCTCTGACATATAACTTGGCACTCCCCAATATCTTAGTCTTCTTCATCCATTCTTCCGGAAATCTGTAATACACCTCCGCGTTACGTAACTTCAAGAATGACCGGTCCGCCAACCAAACTGTATTAGCCTGATAGTTATTGGCATTACTCTGTGAACTCAAACGAGGATATTTGGCATTTTGATTTTCCGGTGTCCAACGATTCTCATAATAATGAGTAGAAAGTGTCGTATTATTTATCAACGGCCAAAACATACTCTTCGTATTCAAGACAGCAGAATAGTTACCTGTTCCCTGAAACATTACATCTACTCCAATCCCTTTCCATTCGGCTCCCAAATGGAAAGAATAATAAATTTCCGGAGCCGTCGTACTATAACCGATAGCTGTTTTATCATTGGCATCAATGATTCCGTCTCCATTCACATCTTTATATTTTATGTCTCCCGGCACTACCGTACTAAAGTTTTGCGGAAGGCTGTTTGCTATATCTTCTTTATCTTTGAAGAAACCTTCAGCTACCATTCCATATACTTGTCCCAACCGATTTCCTGTTTGCACAAGATTCTTATACAAACGCGGTTCTTCCAGTTGTTCCTTAATTTCATTCTTATTCCAAGCAAAATTACCGCCAAGGTTGAACACTACATCTCCTAACCGTTTCGTATAGTTAAGTCCTAGTTCCACGCCATAGCTATCAACGATTCCGGCATTCTCGAACGGAGCATCTACGCCCAACACATCGGTATATTTTCCTTCGGAAGAGACCCAAATATCTTTTCTCCGTTGGTAATAGCCTTCTGCCGTCACGTCCAGTCCATTGAACAACACGGCATCAACACCAACATTGTATTTATACGCTTTCTCATGTGTCGAATTAGCAGTTGCCAGGCGCCCGATAATAGTACTTCCGAATTCAGAGTCGTAACTACTGTTAAACTTATATTGCGTACCGGTAGTCGTATAAATCTGATCCCAATAGTCATATACGGTAGTACTTCCGTCTTTAGGCAGATAATCAACATTGATCACTCCAAACGAAGCGCGCAATTTCAGGAAGTTCACCCAAGACACATCTTTCAACCATTTTTCTTCCGAAAGCACCCAAGCAGCAGAAATGGTAGGCGAGAAAGCCCATTTATGCCCCGGTGCCAATAAACTGGAGGCCGAGCCAACCAATGCCAGATCCAAATAATAGCGATTAGAGAAACCTACATGATTATACCAGGATACATTTTGCCGATAAATAGTAGTGTTCAATCCGTATGAATCACGATACTCATAATCCCATTTGAATTGAGAATACACATCCCACTTCCGAAACGAGCGATTGTAATCGACACTACCTGCAAAGTTAAATTGGCGCGCCCAGTTGTCAATACCTGCACCCGAACCCATTTCACTGGATTCGCCACCTGAAATGGCAGTATAAAACGGACCGTTAGTTGTCCAGCTTGTTGCATAACCGGCATACGTATAAGTCTTGCTATGGTCTTCCAGAATATTGGAATAGTTGTCATAAGCTAAACGAAAGTTTGCTCCCAATCCTTTCAGCAAACCAGATAAATCTTGTGACAAGGTAAGGTCGGCAAACAAATTGCGAGAGTGTCCTTTAGAATAAGCAGCTCCCTGCGATTGTGCGACAGGATTCGATGTTCCCGCCCAAGTAGTACTTCCTCCCCAACTGTCATCTTCCGTACGAACCGGAAAAGCTGCAGAAGGAATCGAATAAATCATATCCCATAGGTTAACCGAAGCCCCCGGAATCCGAGATTCGGACAAGGTACCGAGAAGATTCAACTTCAATTTGGTAGTGGCGGTTAAATCAATATCCAGATTTGTACGCAAATTAGCACGTGAATACATATTCTGTGTAGAATATCCGTCATTTGCATTCGGGGTTTTGATAAACCCTTTGTCTGTTAATAAATTCGCCATAGTATAGTAGCGGAACTTTGCTCCTCCCCCACGGAATTCGATCGTATATTTATTAGAAACTCCTCTGTCTTTAAAGGTTTCATCAATCCAGTTCACATTAGGATAGAGATAAGGGTACATACGGGAAGCCCCTCCACTACCTACTCCATTACGGAAAGCATCGACTTCTTCCGGAGTATACCGAGCTCCCAAACCTTCATATCCACGCGCTTCATTCACTGCAGAAGCATACGTAGCTGCATCTACAAATTCCGGACGTCGAGACTGAGTGTTAATGATATGATCATACGTAAAAGTTATCTCTTTTGTTTTGTACTTACCACGCTTTGTAGTAATCAAGATCGCACCGTTCACCCCTTTGTATCCGTACAATGCCACAGCCGCGGCATCTTTCAGGATGGAAACGGATTCTACTTCTTCTGGGCTCACCAAGCTCATGTCTCGTTCCAAACCGTCAACCAGCACAAGCGGTGTACTACTTGACAAGCTCTGCAAACCACGTACATAAAAGGTAGGATCTGCCATTAACCCGGTACTGGCCGCATTCTGCAAAGTAGTAAGGCCCAATCCATATCCATATAAAGAATTGGATATATTCCGGGAAGACCGCTTATTAAACTCTTCGTTATAGGTGGTAGAAACAGCTGCTGTTGATTCATGACGACTGAATGTCCGGTTAGCTCCCACATCAATAGTCTGAGCTGCATATCCCATCACAATAGTCATCGGACCATCAGTCTTTGCCACAACTGTGGTAGAGCCTTTGTCGACAGAAACGACACTCAAACGTTGTCCTTTCTCGACCGCAATCTCGAATTTACCATCTTTATCAGTTTCAACCCGGGTCTCCACTGCGCCACCTTCCACATTAACGGACGCTCCATAGACTGGGTTTCCCGATTTATCAACAACAATACCTATAATGTTGTTGTCTGTATTCTGTGCTCTGACCGGAATGCTCAAACAAACCAGTAAAGCCAGTATCAGAATCTTATTTTTTCTCATATAAATCAATATTCAATATTGTTTTAATCTATTTCGCTGTCTCACATTACCAACCCGGATTCTGAATCAATCCATATCCTTTGTTAATTTCCGTTTGCGGGAATGGAGAAAGATACCATTTGGGATCAAATCCGTATGTCCACCACCGACGGACCGGCTTGGATAACTCAAACCTTTCATATTCAAAACGAGTAGGCTGCAATGCCCCCTTGTTCTTATCTCCTTCATTCCATTTAGCATTTCCCGTTATACGATTACCGGTATCATCCAAACGATAGGCGAGCAACCCGTGCAGGCGCTTCTCGAAACGATCGGCACGCTTGTAACGGACAAGATCAAAGTAACGGCTATCTTCAAGCCCCAATTCCCGAACACGCTCGCACAGCAATTCTTCCAATAAGGCTGCTTTGTCAGAAAGTAAATTCTTATCTGTAACACACTCCGCCAAATCTTTCTTCAATCCTACGCGGGCACGTACTATATTCATTTGGTCAATAGCACCCCGGTGATCATTCTTGGCTTGAAGCAAGGCCTCTGCATAAGTTAAATAAATGTCAGATAAACGAAGATATACCCAATGCGTATACTGACGTTGGTACTCTGTTCCCAAATAATATTTCATATTTTTATAACCAGTCGCATAGTTACCTGATTCAAGTGCAGCATTTTGTCCTTCATCGTATCCTCCGACCCACAATTCATAAGGTAAACCGGACATTGTTCCTGCACTCCAGTCTAACATCTTCGGCAATCCGTTTACCATGCAATGCTCATACAGACGAGGATCACGGGTTAATACGATTTCCGACAATAGTTGTTCTCCATTTTTGAATGTTCCGGTCAGGAACATTGCATCCAACTTACCTTCTGTTTCCGTCTTTTTCCAGTCAAACGGAGTACCGTCGGCCCATGGGAACATCTCCACATATTCCTGTGTAGGCGGATATTCGGTACGACAAAGTGACGGAACAGCCCAGGAATGCCACATATAAGAACTTGAGTTGAAAGCGTCCGACATATTCGTGCGGACAGAATGCAAGACCTCCTTGCTGTTCTGACGAATATATCCCATACGATATGCCTGCCGATACTGTTCCGGTGTTTCTTCCGAAGCCTTATTCAGGCTATATCCGCCTTGACTCTCCAGCTCTTTAAAGAATGCTTCACAAGCCTTCAAACAGTTATCCCAAAGTTCCGCATGGTAGCCGCCGTACCATACCAGATGCTGCTGTTCAGCCTCTGAGTTTCCTCCTGCATATCCGTTGACATCGTTAAACAACGGAGAAGCGGCAAATTGCCAGATTTTGCATTTCAATGCCATCGCACCGGCCTTTGTCCAGTGTCCGGCCTTGCTGGCAAGATCGGCATCAGCATAAGCCCACACCAATCCACCGGAATTGATAGCATCATCCAACATCTTTATCATGTAGTTAACAGTCTCCTCTACCGTAGCACGGGGGATTTCATAACCTGACTCCGTACCGGTGAATGAAGCATATAACAATGGAAGACCTCCATAATGACGGAACATATCAAAATAGCGTGCCGCAATCAGGCATTTAGCTTCTGCCACCAACTGAGTTTTTTCAGTGCTATCCATGCCCGGCACTCTATCTATATTTTCCATTAACAACCAGCACCAGCGCACTACTTCCCATACCATTTCCCGTGTATATGGGAAAATATTACCACGCGTGCCATAGTTGGCATTGAGAGAACCCAAATAATACTGCTGATATACAGTTGCGTCACTAAAATAAAGTGACCAGCAGTCTGTTAGCGCATCCTTCTTTCCTAAATAAGGACTGGAAGAATCAGGAATATTACCGTTACTGTCCGTATTATAAGGTAATCCGTAATACTGTCTACTGTAACAGGTATTCAAAAATTGGCGCGTATATTCCGCACTATTGAACACTGTGTCAATAGTAGCATTTCCGCCCGGTGCCTTATCCAAAAAAGAGTTTCCGAATTTAATTTCGTCCACACATGAAGTGGAAACCAAACAAACCGCCGCTCCCAACATCGCACCGATGAACCATTTATTTTGTAATTTCATTGTATCTTTCCTTTATCTATTTTAGAATCCTAATTTCAAGCTCAACGTATAAGTCTTGGACAATGGATAAGAAGGTGCATTAGTAGCTCTTGCCTCCGGATCACCCCACAAATAAGGTGTAATCGTCCACAAATTATATCCTGCAAAAGCCAACTGACATGTATTCAGTCCAAGTTTCTTCATTAATGGGAAGTGAAAATTGTATGCCACCTGAAGAGTTTTCAAACGCAAGTATTTGGCATCTTTCTCATATAAAGTGGAAGTAGCATAATTATTCTTTGCATTATCAATGGTAGCTCTCGGATACTCCGAAGATTGTGACGGATTTTCCGGTGTCCATGTATGATCCAGATGGTATGCCAACAATCCTCCCTGCTCGCTATTGGAAGATGAATAAAACGGTTGACGAAATACATCCGAAATCATACGACTTACATTCCAGGCCCCTGTCCATTGAGTACTTATTTCCAGATTCTTCCAACTGAATCCTAAATTAATACCTAGCATATATTCAGGATCGTCTGTAAAGCCATAGTCATAACTTGCATCATTTGCATCAATCTTACGGTCACCATTCAAGTCAACATATACTGCATCTCCATTTTGAAGAATACTCTCGTGAGTGGGGAACGGACGATTAAATGTCTGCTCATATAGCGCAGGTGTATCCTCATCATAGAAGCGCCAGAAAACATATTGACTACGCGAACCGATACGGTGTCCCTTCTGATATTGATATAAATTATTCTGCGGTGCTTCCTTCTTTTCAAGAATCTCATTCTGATTATAAGAAAGGTTAATACCCGCCCAATAACGGAAATTATCGCCAATCTTATCGTTCCATTTTAAAGAAAGTTCCCAGCCCCAACTGTCTACACTTCCTAAATTTGAATAGGGAGTAATGAACCCTAACATTCCCGGAGCTGTACCGTCACGCAAAAGGATGTCATTACGACGTTCTTTATAATATTCAAAGGTTGTTTTCAGACGGTCATCAAGGAAGTTAATATCAACACCATAGTTCCGTTTCAGAGCTTTTTCCCATGTCACAGCAGGGTTATTCTTAGCTACCTCACGCGCACCCAGACTAACAGTACCATTATCTGTTCCGAATCCATATCCCCAGGCGTTAGTTGCTCCTCCACTTGCCGTTACACGATTTGCCAAGTCACCTAAACCGACATTATATGGATCAGCCATATACATAAACCGCGATCCTCCAATATTATCGTTACCTACCAAACCGACACTGGCACGTAATTTCAAGAAGCTAACCACCGACTTCAAAGGACGGAAAAACTTCTCTTCACTCATCACCCAACCTATAGAACCAGCCGGGAAATAAGAAAAGCGCAAATCGGACGCAAAGTTTTCCGAACCGTTATAACCCACATTAAACTCTGCCATATAGCGGCTCTTCCAATCATAAGTGACACGTCCGACTAATCCGACATATCCATGAGGAATGTCCGAATATAATTTCGGATAATACTCTTTCTGTTGATTATACAAAACTAAGGCTGTCACCGTATGATCACCAAAAGTACGATTATAATTAAAGCTGGCTTCCATATACCAATTACGTGCTTTGCCTGTAGTATACGAATACTTCACATCTGTATTCTCTCCAAACTTACGATAAGCAATACTACCGTCATCCATCAATACAGGAGTGTATGTAGCAATAGACCCACCAGAACCGACTTTATTAACTGTAAACGAGCTGTTATAAGATCCCTTCACTTTAAAAGAAAGTCCTTTAGTCAAGAAGTCCATTTTTTGATCCAGAATCACATCCACATTCAGCGAATTGTTGCTGGTCTGGCTGAACCCATTTCCATAATATCCCATACCTGTACCTCCTGTAAATGGTAATTTCAGTCCGTCTGAATAAGTCTCATCGCTCGAATTTACCAATTTTCCATCTATGATTCCCGGACTGGAGAAAGGAGTAGCATAATACATATTTTTAATCAATCCGGAAGATCCCTGACTCGTACGCGGTTGATCTGAATTATTCACATTACCACTAATATTGAATGACAAAGTAGTCGTTTTAGTGACATCCATATCCAAGTTTGTACGATAGTTAAACCGACGGTACTGATAGCTTAAATTATAAGGAAGATCAAACTCACTAAAAAGTCCTCCTTGCGTATAAGCACCTGCAGAGATGAAATAACGTACTTTATCTGTTCCTCCCGAGATGTTCAGATTATGCTGGCTCTGAAGCGTAGAGCTTTTCATAATATAGTCAGCCCATTGTATATTTGGGAAACGAATAGGATCGGAACCATCTGCAAATTTTTGAATCACGCCATCACTAAATAAGGCAGATTTGCCATCACCGGACATCATTTGATTATGAAAACGGGCATAGTCATAGGAACTTGCCTGTTCTACCATTTTTGTAGGCATCAATACAGAAGCAGAAGTAGTAAACGAAATTTTCGCCTTTCCTTCCTTTCCTCGTTTAGTTGTAATCAAAATGACCCCATTTGCTCCACGAATACCAAATACGGCTGTTGCCGAAGCATCTTTCAAGATAGAAATGGATTCAATTTCATTCGGGTCGATATCACTCATACTTTCACGATCCACACCGTCTACCTGAATTAACGGTGAAGAATTTTCCCAAGTAGCTTTACCACGAATAAAAATTTCAGCGGCATCCGCTCCCGGCTCACCGGAATATTGTACGGTAGTCAAACCTGTCATCTGCCCTCCTAATACATTGGAAACCGAACCTACAGATACACGGGTCAATTCTTCTCCCTTCACACTAGCGATAGCTCCTGTCATGGTCACTTTCTTCTGCGTACCATAAGCTACGATTTCCACCTCTTCAAGTGCTGTCACATCCTCTACCAGAATGACTTTCATGTCATTTTTCGCTACTACTTTTTTATCGGTATAACCTATAAAAGATACTTTCAATTTCGCACCGGGACGTACATTTATTCTAAATACACCGTCAATATCGGTAATTGTACCATTAGATGTTCCTTCCGCAAGTACACTTGCTCCAATTATCGGTTCGCCTTGGCTATCTACTACTGTTCCTTTTATAGTACTTTGCTGCTGTACAACTTCGATGGCTGCCGAAGCTGTTTGCAATCCCCATGCAGGTGCAAAAGTTGCTATAGTGAAAAACAGAGCGACAGGTAAGGTTGTCCCCTTTATAAAGTTTTTCTTATTCATATATGTATATGTTCATGATATAAGTATAATTTTAACGGACTTTATATACCGTCATTATTTTAGAATGCAAGCATCATACGGAAATAACCGGCACGCGAATCACGTTCACAAATTATGTGATATCTTCCACCAGCCATACCGTGTGTCCATTGGTTGGCTGGAGAACGCTGTGTGCTACTCCAATAGTGTCCACTGTTAGTTCCTGACTCGACAGAGGTCATCTCATCACCATTTACATTCTTGAGACAACGGTTAATAACACTCAAATTCTTAGCGACTGTATCCCAACACATTATAGAGGGCAAATACCAAGGAGTCACATTTGCCGGAATAGCTTCCGCTTCACGATAAGCCTTGATATACGCATAAGCATGGTCGCAAGTAGAAGGACTACCCATACCTTCGTAACACATAGTAAGTAACTGTGTATTATTGTATCCCATTAGTGCTGGGAAAACCAATGAAGCATCATTCTTGTTAACATCCTTCTCTGTGTTACAACCTACAAACTTGTTTGCCCAATTCTCATCTGAAGTAAACCAGTCTGAATAATAACCGGACTTACTTGAATGGAACATTTTCAAAGCAACATCATTTTGTTCACTATCTTTTACCACAGAATTCTTAATAGATAGCACTATACCGTGCGTACATGCAGGGAAATCGCGACGCAAAGCATCAACTTCTGCTGAATAGAGTTCAGTATGTGTTACACTGGGTTGTGAATTTCCTACATAACATACAATACCAATCACATTCTCCGGCACCGTTTCCGCATCTACTGAAACTATTTTTCCATCTGCACAAAAATAGTCTCCTACCTGCAAAGTATGGTTGATTTTACTTTTATCTTCGATGGTATACATTTTCGCCGTTCCTCCTTCCAGCGTACCTTTAGCTTCATATTCCATCTCACTTACTCCAGAATAAGTACCCTTAATTGAGAATTCCTTCTTCGGATTAACCAAGAAACGGTATGTATCCGTACTTTCCTGATAATAAGGAGTTGCTTGAGTATTGTTCACTGTAAACGAACCGGCTGTTAATGGTAACAAATAATCATCTATACCGCCATTTGTAAAGCTATAGGTCAAATTAGGCATCTTCACTACCGCAAGAGCCATCCGATGTTGCATAGTAAAAGCGATCTGTCCTTTCAAACGATCCCCCTGAACACTACCCGTACTCGTCATCAAATCATATTGTGTATAATTTCCTTCATTTTGTTCACTGCCTATTTTCCAATTGTTGACGTATGTTTCAAAAGGATCCACCTTCGTCGGATCAAAAGTCACATTCGCATTATACGGATAGTATGCATAAAAAGTCATCCGCTGAAATTGTGAACCTTTGTATTCAATAGGATCCCCTCCATCAGTCAATTCCCAATAGCCATCTGTCAGTGTGAATTTCCGATTCTTGATATCCTCTACCACCGTTTCTCCTCTTACCGCAAATATACCGATAGCATCTCCGTTAGAAAATCGGGTAGTATATCCATTCTCTGTAGCACGTGTCTTACCACTTTCGTCCATAAATCCTTCATCAGACACACTAATCTGAAATCCCTGCAAAGAATCCGGTGTTTCTCCGGTGAGTTCTTCATTTTGCGAGCAAGACGCAACTATGGCTGCGCCAGCCAGAAAAAGCATTGATATATAATTATATATTTTCATAAATCTCATGTTTATATTTTTAGCATTTTTATCTATATTAGATTGGTAAACAGATCACTTCACAACAGGCTGTGGAGTTACGGTTTCTTCTGTAATATTCCAACTAGGATTAGTTATCTCTGTTCCAGTTTCAGCTATACTCGGGTCGGATGTTATAGGATCGTGGTTTTCATCCTCCCATCCTATTATTTGCGTTTGTTCTGTAATTGTCAACACATAATTATTGTCCTCGTATTTATTTGTCTTGATGATGTAATTATAAGAAAATCCTGATTTCAATTCTGTCAAGTTAGCAAACTCGGCTTCATAAAGATAACCGTTCATTCTAGCTTGGATAGTTACTTTGCCTTGCACCTTCTGTGGCAGTAAAATAGCTTGTACTGTATAATTATCCTGCTCTCCTATTTTATCCCAATAAATATCATCTTTATCCGTAACAGGGTCTTCACTGACTGTTGTCTCCCCTGTTTTAGGATTAAATGTACCATTATTCTTAAGCCCAATAAGATAACAAGTTATATCTGCCAAGTCCACACCTTCGCCAGCTTGAAACTCCAATCTAATACGACTCATCACATGATTGAATGCTAATGTCACGTTCGGGGTTTGTGATGTAGCCTTCCCTTTGGCAAAAAGAAAATCTATCTTCGCACGTTCTTCTGCTGTAGCTTGATTTTCACTAGCTGTAGTCACTTCTAATGCAGGTTGTTCTTCACCTGATGTACCAGAAAATGGAGCGTATGCCACTACATCATACTCTCCGGAACCTAATACCCAAATTTCTTCTGCATTTCCTCCTTTTGCTGCAAAAAGACCATTGCCCTTGTATTTGTAATGAATATTCACTTGTTCCGTACCACAAGTGATTCCTACCGAGTCTTCTGCCTCCCAGTTTGTTTCCGTAGCTCTTGTAACAAGATTGCTAGCCTCATGATTGTTTATTACTGCACTAAAAGAAACTTTCGCTCCCGTATCACCGGTAAACTGAATATCAGTTTCTTTAATATCGTTGCTACATCCTGCTAAAAGTAGTAAGGCAACAGCAGTTGTGACATAGTTTTTTTTCATACCATGTTTTTTAAAGTTAAACATATTTTTGTTGATTAGTAAAATCGTCGTAAAGTAAAAAAGACAATGGCTGCATTCTTTTCCAACCAGCAATTGAAATAAATGAAGCCTTTTTTTTTGTTGTTTTCCATATTCATTAGTTATATCTGTTAAGTTAAACAAAAGTTAGATTCTCTTTTTAAACATAACTTTTCACACTCTACCTGTGAAAAAGTGTTGCAAACATAACGACTTAATCAAGATATAGCAATGCAGAATCGTACAAATGCATGGAAAATACCGTCTTTTGCACGATATTCCATGCTGTGGGAGCGATTTTCGATTAGTCCCTAATGACTATGAACCTTTTTGTTTCTATTTTATTGTATGGAAAATAGTAATTTATAAACCTAAAAATGATATGGCGAATTTTTCAATTGTAGTTGTTCCAACTAAAAAATTATCAAATGGCAGACATCGAATAAGGATAGCCGTAGCACATCATTCTCAAACCAGATATATATCTACCCAATTTACTTTGGATTCTGCCAGTCAACTAAAAAATGGTCGAGTAGTAAGGCATGAGAATGCAGCGAATATGAATGCTTGTCTTCGGAAACTAATCAATGAGTATGAAGAAATTATTACATCGATCAGCTATTTACCAGCAATTTCATGTACCGAGCTTATACGTATAATTACTTATGAACAAAAGAAAAAAGGTATAACCTTTCAAGCTGTTGCAAAAGAATACATGAATTTCATGAAAGGAGAAGAGCGGGAGAAATCTTATAAACTTTATAAGATAGCTTCCGAAAGATTAGTCAAATATATGAAAGGGGATTTTCCTTTAATTCAATTGACACCTATACATATCCAAGAATTTGCCAAAGTTCTTCACGAGGAGAATCTGGCAGATACAACTATCAGAATATATCTGACTTTGATAAAGGTGATATTAAATTATGCCGGTAAGATGAATTATGTATCTTACTCCATTCATCCTTTTGTCCTCTTTAAGATGCCGGCAAGTAATGTGCGGGAACTTGATTTGTCAATAGATGAACTGAAGAGAATACGTGATGTCCGGCTTTTAAAGCCTTCTTTATCCATGGTGAGAGATATTTTTATGCTTACCTATTATTTAGGCGGTATCAACCTGAGAGATTTATTAGTATATGATTTTAAAAATAAGAACGATATGCGTTATGTGCGTCACAAAACACGTAATAGCAAGAAGGGAGAAAATGAAATTGTATTTACTTTGCAGCCTGAAGCAAAAGTGCTCATAGATAAATATATGTCGAGAAATGGGCATTTGCAGTTTGGTAAATATTCATCTTATAAACAAATATATAGTTTAGTCTTCCGACATATAAAAAAAGTAACAGAAAAAACGACACAAAAGAAAAAAATTAAAAACTAAACCCACCGAAACACATATACACAACACGGATATGATTTAGGCATTCAAATTGAAAAAATAGAATACTGTATCGGACACAGTATGAAAAATAACCGTCCTATCTTTAATTATATTAAGATTATGCAAGAACATGCCGATAAGGTGTTCCGTGCCGTACTTGACCAATTGCTATAGTATA
>ENA-USYV01001998-USYV01001998.1-human-gut-metagenome-genome-assembly--contig:-NODE-1998-length-17792-cov-56.648038_pt1 | contig 17792 bp, 13 predicted proteins | sample MGYA00250066_ERZ773514 | MGnify/ENA primary metagenome ERZ773514 (study PRJEB29103, sample SAMN06112049) | human gut metagenome | biome: human gut; feature: ankylosing spondylitis patient; material... | reverse complement strand
CTTGACCAGATAGGTGCCGAGAGCATCTTCGTACTGGTCAACTTTGCTCTCCTCGTCCCGGACTTTCTGGGCCAGCGTATCATCCCAGGTGTGGGTCAGGCTCATAGCCTGCATGACGCCCACACGGGCCAGCTCGGCCATGTCAGCAGTAGCAGAGTGGGCGCGGGCTACGGCCACAGCCGGGGTGTTCAGCAGACGCTCATCCAGCAGAGCAAAGCTCTCTTTTTCGGCGTCGTCGGGGATGGTGAGGATGGCCAGCTTTTCCAGACCGTTTGCGAAGGGGAGAAGGATGAGGGTGGCCGCGATATTGAAGGCGGAGTGGACCACGGCAATGCCCCAGGCGGCGATGGTCTCGTTCACAAAATCAAAGTGGACCACGGCGTTCAGACCGTAGAAACCGGCCAGAAAGACCGTGACACCGATGATGTTGAAGTAGAGGTGGACCATGGCGGCACGGCGGGCATTCTTATTTGCGCCCACAGAAGAGATCAGCGCGGTGACACAGGTGCCGATATTCTGACCCATGATGATGGGGATAGCGCTGCCGTAGGTGATGACGCCGGTGGCGCTCAGTGCCTGCAGGATGCCGACGCTGGCGCTGGAACTCTGGATGATGCCGGTGACCAGTGCGCCCACCAGAACGCCGAGGATGGGATTGGAGAAGCGGACGAAGAGGTTGGTGAACCATGCCTCACCCTGCAGGGGCTCGACGGCATGGGACATGGTAGTCATGCCAGTCATCAGGATGGCAAAGCCGATGAGGATGGTGCCGATGCCCTTTTTCTTCTCATTCTTGCCCATATAGAGCAGGATGCCGATGAAGGCGAGAATGGGGCTGAAGGAGGTGGGCTTGAGCATCTGGATCCAGATGCTGTCGCCCTGCAGACCGGAAAGGCTCAGCAGCCAGCTGGTGACAGTGGTACCCACATTGCTGCCCATAATGATGCCGATGGCCTGATGCAGCTCCATGATGCCGCTGTTGACGAAGCCGACCACCATGACGGTGGTAGCACTGGAACTCTGGATGATGGCGGTCACGCACAGACCGAGGAAGAAGCCCTTGAGGGGGTTACCCGTCAGCTTGCTCAGGATCTTCTGCAGATGGCCGCCGGCCTGTTTCTCAAGGGCTTTGCCCATGATGTCCATGCCGAACAGGAACAGAGCCAGACCGCCCAGCAGAGAAAAGACATTGAATAGAGTCATGTTTTACTCCTCACTTGTTGAAGCTTGCGTTTATACATCGACAGCGGCCGTAGAGGACCCGTGCAGGATCATGTCTTAGCTTTTTACAAGACCTGCACTGGATTTCACCGGTCCTATCCCTGATTATGAGTATACGAGTGGAATGTAAAATCGGAAACCGGCGAAATGTAAAACTCATGTAAAGTAAACTCTATCCCTGCCTCCTATTATATGGTTTTGGCCCCCGGATGCAAGCGCTGGCGCAAAACCAGAAAAGATTCCTGAAAGAATTGTTGTTTTTGCTGTCCGTCTCGATTATAATATAAAGAAGGATAAACTGTGCTGCCTTTTGGTATGGCAGAGCACAGAGGATGCAGGAGGAAAAACGAATGGGGAATTTCGCTGTTTCGCTCAAGCGGCTGGTCGAGAAGGTCAGCCTCGAGGTTATCTATACGCCCTGCGATTTGGACAAGATTAGCGTCGAGATCGCAGAGGTCAACCGTCCCGGTCTGTTTCTGGCCGGTTACTACGATTATTTCGATAAGCTGCGCTTACAGATCATGGGCCTTGCGGAGATGAACTTTCTGGCGGGTCTTACGCCGGAAAAGCGCCGTGAGCGCCTCGACCAGCTGTTCCGCCAGCAGCCGCCGGCCGTCATCCTCTGCCGCAACGAGGAATTGGAACCCTTCCCGGAGATGCAGGAGCTTGCAAAGCAGCACGGGGTAGCCCTGCTGCGCTCCAACGAGACGACCTGCACCATGATGGGCAGCCTCATCAGTATGCTGAACCTTGAACTGGCTCCCCGCATCACCCGCCACGGCGTGCTGGTGGAAGTTTACGGTGAAGGCATCCTCATTCTCGGCGACAGCGGCATCGGCAAGAGCGAGCTGGCCATCGAGCTGGTCAAGCGCGGCCACCGCCTCGTTGCCGACGATGCCGTGGAGCTGCGCAAGGTCTCCAACCGCCAGATCATGGGTACTGCGCCGGAAAACATCCGCCACTTCATTGAGCTGCGCGGCATCGGCATCGTCAATGTGGCCCGCGTGTTCGGCGTGGGCGCGGTCAAGGTGAGTGAAAGCCTCGACCTCGTCGTCCAGCTGGAAGCATGGGACCCCACCAAAAACTATCAGCGCACCGGCTTGGAAAGCGAGTATTATGACATTCTGGGCGTCAACATCCCCAGCACCATCATCCCCGTTTCGCCCGGACGCAACCTCGCAGTCGTGCTGGAAACGGCGGCTATCAATAACCGCCAGAAGAAGATGGGCTATAACGCCGCCAAGGAACTGCTCATCCGTCTGGGCCTGAACGACACGATGGACTGATTTTCTACCGATAGAGGGAGAACGAATGGAACGATTGAAACAGGCTTTGTCCGCTGCGGGCATTGCATACAAAGAAAATGAGCCGCTCAGCGCGCACTGCACTTTCCGCATCGGCGGCCCGGCAGATGTCTTTATCCTGCCGGAAAATGAGGCGCAGCTCTGCGCCGCCATCAAGCTGGCGAAGGAAGCGAATGTCAAATATTATCTGCTGGGCAACGGCAGCAACATCCTGTTTGAGGATGCGGGCTACCGGGGAGCTGTCATCAATGTATCGGCCATGAAGAGCGCGATCGGTATTCTTGAAAACATCTGTTTCCCGGGCAAAGACCCGTCCCTGACTTACGATGCTGTTGTTGTCGGTGCAGACAAGATGCTCTCGTCGCTCTGCATGACGGCGCTGGAAAACAGCCTCACCGGTCTTGAGTTTGCCTACGGCATCCCGGGTACGGTGGGCGGTGCTGTCTACATGAACGCCGGAGCTTACGGCGGCGAGATGAAGGACGTGCTGGTCTCCGTGCGGTATCTGACCGCAGAAGGGGAGAGCGTTGAGGTACCGGCAGAACAGCTCGACCTCAGCTACCGCCACAGCATTTTCGAAGAAAACGGCGGCTGCATCCTCTCGGCAAAGTTCCACCTCGCAAGAGGCAATGCCGCCGACATCCGCGCCAGGATGGACGACCTGATGGCCCGCCGCAAAGACAAACAGCCTCTCGACAAGCCCAGTGCCGGCAGCACCTTCAAGCGGCCGGTGGGCGCATTTGCGGCGGCCCTCATCGACCAGTGCGGTCTGCGGGGCTACCGCCATGGCGGCGCAGCCGTCAGTGACAAGCACTGCGGCTTTGTGGTCAATCTGGGTGGAGCGACCTGTGCAGATGTGCTGGCTCTGTGCGATGAGGTGCGTGCCATCGTGAAAGAAAAGACCGGCTACGACCTCGAAAAAGAAATTCGTGTGGTGAAAGCATAAAAGAAAGAGGCGTGCAAAATGAATCTTCTCATCGTCAGCGGCCTTTCCGGTGCAGGCAAATCTGTCGCCATGAATGCACTGGAAGACATCGGCTTTTTCTGCATTGATAACATCCCGGCGGCACTGCTGCCCAGCATCACGGCGTTTTCGAAAGCGGGTGACAACCAGCTCAAGCGGGTGGCTCTCTGTATGGACATCCGCGGCTGCCGCACGCCGGAAGAAATCGAAGAAGCTCTTTCTCAGCTGGACGCGCAGGGGATAGAATATGAGATCTTGTTCCTTGATGCCCCGGACGATGTGCTGATGCGCCGCTACAGTGAGACGCGCCGCCGCCATCCGATGAGCATTTCCGACGGCCTTTCCACCCGGGAAGCCTTCCGCAGGGAGCGCGAGATCTTGCAGCCCCTCAAAGACCGGGCAGATTATACCATCAATACCGGCCTGCTCTCTACCTCGCAGAACAAAGAGCGCATCTGCAACCTGTTCAACCAGAACGGCGGCGCGAAGAGCGCCATGCGACTGACGGTCATGTCTTTCGGCTTCAAGTTCGGCATCCCGCCGGAGGCGGATCTTGTGCTGGATGTCCGCTGTCTTCCCAACCCTTTTTATGTCCCGGAACTGAAGCATAAAACGGGTCTTGATGAAGAGGTCGTCGATTTTGTCATGAGCCACCCGGAGGCGCAGGAGCTTTTGAAGCGCTATGAATCGTTTCTGGAATATGCTCTTCCGCTCTACGTCAAGGAAGGCAAAAGCCAGCTCACCATCGCAGTGGGCTGCACCGGCGGCAAGCATCGCTCCATCACATTTGCGCGGAAGATCGCGGAATACTGCGAAAAGCTTGGCTACAAGCCCGGCATCCAGCACCGCGATTCTGTCCGTTGAAAGGATAAACATATCATGAGTTTTGCATCCCAGGCAAGGGAGGAGATCGCCCGGCGCAGTCTGCAGAAGGACTGCTGCGTCCGCGCTGCCGCCTATGGAATTGCCTGCTTCGCCAAGTACTTCGACGCCAGCGGGCTGGTGCTGCAGACGGAGCAGGAGCTGACGACGCAGGTGGCTTCCCAGCTGTTTGCGCGCTGCGGCGTACAGGGCGACATCATCGAGAAGCAGCGTCCCAGCGGGGTGGTCTATGAGTTCAGCATCCGCGCACCGGAGCAGGTGGCGCGGATGCACGAGCTTTTCGGCACCACCGGCACCGAGACGAGCCTGCAGATAGACCCCAGACTGATTCGCTGCCAGACGTGCGTCAGCGCGTACATCGGGGCAGCTTTTTTGTGCAGCGGCACGGTCACTGACCCGCAAAAGGAGTATAACATCGAGTTCCTCACCAGCCGCACGAACCTTGCGCGCGACTTCGAAGCCCTGCTGGCGGAGCATGAGTTTGCACCTCACCGCACCCGCCGCAATGGCGTGAACCTTGTTTACGTCAAGAGCTGCGACAACGTGGAGCGCATCCTTTCCTTTATGGGGGCGGCAGAGGCATCGGCCCAGCTCAGCGCCCAGAAGGCTGTCAAGCAGATGCGCAACCAGATCAACCGCCACACCAACTGTGACACCGCAAACCTGGGCAAGACGGCCCGTGCCAACGCCCAGACGCTCAAAGCCATCCGCTTTCTGGAAGAGCAGGGGGCGCTGGAAACGCTGCCCGAGGCGCTGCAGCAGGCAGCAGCCCGGCGGCTGGAATATCCTGATTTATCGCTGACGGCGCTCTGCGGATGCTTTGACCCGCCCATGAGCAAATCGGGCCTTTCTCACCGGATGAAAAAGCTGGAAGCGCTGGCCGACGCCCTGCGTCAGCGGCTCGAAGAACACACTGAAACAAAGGAGGCAGGAGCATGAGCGATGTGACCGAAGGGAACCGTCAGGGGAGAGACTTCGTTCATCTCCACATCCATACCGAATACAGCCTGCTGGACGGTGCCTGCCGTATCGACCAGCTCATGGACCGCGTCAAGGAGTGCGGCCAAAATGCCATCGCCATCACGGACCACGGCGTCATGTACGGCTGTGTCCAGTTCTATAAGGCCGCAAAAAAGGCAGGCATCAAGCCCATCATCGGCTGTGAGGTCTATGTGGCCACCCGCACCCGCTTCGATAAAGTCAACAAAATCGACGGCAACAACCATCTTATCCTGCTCTGCAAGAATGAGACAGGCTATAAGAACCTCATCAAGATGGTGTCCGCTGCCTTCGTGGAGGGCTTTTATTCCAAGCCTCGTGTAGACAAGCAGCTTCTCGAGCAGTATCACGAGGGGCTTATCTGCCTGTCTGCCTGCCTCGCAGGCGAGATCCCGCAAGCCATTCTGGCGGGAGACTACGAGAGGGCAAAGTCCACGGCCCTGTGGTATCAGGAGCTGTTCGGCAAGGGCAATTACTACATCGAACTGCAGGACCACGGCCTCGAAGAGGATACGATCGTCCTGCCCCAGCTCATCAAACTGGCGCGGGAGACCGGCATCCCGATGGCGGCCACCAACGACTCCCACTATCTGCGGAAGGATGACGCTAAGATGCAGAGCATCCTGCTCTGCATCCAGACCGGCAAGACCATTCAGGACGCTGACCGGATGGAGTTCCAGACCGACGAATTCTACGTCAAAACGACGGATGAAATGTATGAGTTGTTCGCAATGGTGCCGGAAGCCTGTGCCAACACCCAGAAAATCGCGGACCAGTGCAATTTCGACTTCGACTTTGGACACACCAAAATTCCATATTACAAAGCCCCGAACGGGATGGACAATCAGGAGTTTTTCGAGAAGCTCTGCTGGGACGGCCTCGAGCGCCGCTACGGCCCGGACGTCCCACAGTCCAATAAGGACCGCCTGACCTATGAGATCGGCGTGGTCAAGTCGATGGGCTATACCAACTACTACCTCATTGTCTGGGATTATATCAACTACGCCAAGAGTCAGGGCATTCCGGTAGGCCCGGGCCGTGGCTCGGGCGCGGGCAGCATCGCGGCTTACTGTGTAGGCATCACCGACATCGACCCCATCCGCTACAACCTCATCTTCGAGCGATTCCTGAACCCCGAGCGCGTCAGTATGCCCGATTTTGACGTCGATTTCTGCTACGAGCGCCGTCAGGAGGTCATTGACTACGTCAACCGGAAGTACGGCGCAGACCATGTGGCTCAGATCGTCACCTTTGGCACCATGGCCGCCCGCAACGCCATCCGCGATGTGGGCCGCGTGATGGGTATGCCCTATCAGAGCGTGGATGTGGTGGCAAAGCAGGTGCCGATGGAGCTGAAAATGACGCTGAAACGCGCCTTGGAGGTCTCACCGGAGCTCAAGCGGATGTACGACAGCGACCCGCAGGTCACAGAACTTATCGACACTGCGCTGAAGGTTGAAGGAATGCCCCGCCACGCCTCCACCCATGCGGCCGGCGTCGTCATTACCCCGGAACCGACAGACTATTATCTGCCCCTGGCCACCAACGACGGCCTGCCTGTCACCCAGTTCAATATGACCGAGATCGAAGAGCTGGGCCTGCTGAAAATGGACTTTCTCGGCCTGCGCACCCTGACGGTCATCCGGGACGCGGAGGCGGCCATCCAGAAAAAAGACCCGTCCTTCTCCATCCAGAAACTGGATTATGACGATGCAGTGACTTATAAGATGCTGGGTCAAGGTGAAACGGAGGGCGTGTTCCAGCTCGAATCCTCGGGTATGAAACAGGTCCTCGTGGGTCTGCAGCCTCAGAACCTTGAAGATGTCATCGCTCTTATCAGTCTTTACCGCCCCGGCCCGATGGACTCCATCCCGACCTACCTGCGCAACCGCCACGAGCCGGATAAGATCAGCTATAAAACGCCACAGCTGGCCCACATCCTCGACGTCACCAACGGCTGTATCGTCTACCAGGAACAGGTCATGCAGATATTCCGTGAACTGGCCGGTTTCTCGTTCGGACAGGCAGATAACGTCCGCCGTGCCATGAGTAAAAAGAAGCACGCGGTGATGGAGGCAGAACGCGAGCATTTTGTCCACGGCTGCACCGAGCCGGGCCACGAATGCCCGGGCTGTGTCGCCAATGGCATCTCCGAGGAAGTCGCCAACGAGATCTACGATGAAATGTCGAGTTTTGCGTCCTACGCCTTCAATAAAAGCCATGCTGCCTGCTACGCTTACGTCGCATTCCAGACGGCTTATCTCAAGTGTCATTACCCCAGCGAGTTTATGGCCGCATTGCTCACCAGTGTGCTTGACAATACCGACAAAGTCATCGAGTATTCGGGAGAGTGCGCCCGCCTGGGCATCAAGGTGCTTCCGCCGGACGTCAATATCTCGAACGGCGGCTTCACGGCGGACAACGGCAAGATCCGTTTCGGCCTGAATGCGGTCAAGAATGTGGGCCGCAACCTCATTGAGCGAGTCGTGGAAGAGAGAAAAGAGAAGCCATATTCGAGCCTCTATGATTTCTGTAAGCGGATGCACGGCACTGAGCTGAACCGCCGGGCCGTGGAATGCCTGATCAAGGCGGGTGCCTTCGACAGTATGGGCGTCAACCGCCACAGCCTTGTGGAAGCCGTGGACGGCATCATCAAGAGCGTGGAGAGCGACTCCCGCCGCAATCTTGAGGGACAGCTGGACCTGTTCTCGGTGATGAGCGGCGAATCTCAGACCTCCGACACCGACAGCTACGAGATAAAGCCCTTCCCGGAGTACAGCCACACCGAACTGCTCCAGCAGGAGAAAGAGGTCAGCGGCCTCTATCTGTCCGGCCACCCGCTGGACGCCTATCGGGAACAGTCGGCACGCTTTGCGTCCAACAGCATCAAGGAGCTCACCGGCGAGGACGCTCACAAGCTGGACGGCAATCATGTCCGTATCGTATGTACCATCGTCAAAAACCGGATGATGACCACCAAGTCCAACACGATGATGGCCTTCACCAGCGTGGAGGACCTGACCGGTACGATGGAGGTCATCGTCTTCCCACGGGTACTGGATACTTTCCGCGATGCGCTCAAGGAAAATGCCGTCGTGGTCATCGAGGGACGCCTCTCCGTGCGTGAAGATGAGCCTTCCAAGCTGATGGCTGAGAGCATCTCGCCCATCGGGGGCTACGACCCCAAGCACCCGCAGACCAACCGCCCCAACCTCATGCGGGATGCCGCCCAGCGGCTCTATGTCCGCCTGCCGTCCCGCAGCTGCCCCGAGTATACAAAGGTCATCAATCTTCTTGAGATATTCGACGGCGATATGCCCGTCATTTTCTATCTCGAGGATGTCAAGCAGAAGCTCGCCGCGCCCCGGAGACTCTATGCTTCGGGCCATCCACTGCTGCTCCAGGAGCTGAAACGTCTGCTTGGTGAACGCAATGTCGCAACAAAATGACATTTCTGTGCATCAATCATTATTCCCGCGCTGTTTTCAAATGATTAACTTTGTGATATACTTGTCTAAGGCAAGCCATAGCAAATATGTTGCATCGAGTCGGGCCGCATCTGTGGAAGAAGGGGATGCGCGCGCCCCGAGTGGTATGTGAAGAAACAAATTGGAGGGAATCTCTCTATGGAAAAGCAAATCAAGACGATCGGTGTTCTCACCAGCGGCGGCGATGCCCCCGGCATGAACGCAGCTGTCCGTGCCGTGGTCCGTACCGGCCTGCACAAGGGCTTCCGCATGATCGGCATCCAGCGCGGCTATAACGGTCTGCTGAACGGCGAGTGCTTCGAAATGAACCTGCGCAGTGTCTCGAACATCATCTCTGCCGGCGGCACCATCCTCTACACCGCACGCTGCCTTGAGTTCAAGACCAAAGAGGGCCAGGATAAGGGCGCAGCCAAGTGCCGTGAGCTGGGCATCGACGCGCTGGTGGTCATCGGCGGCGACGGTTCTTACCGCGGCGCCCGTGAGCTGGCCCACCGCGGCATCCCGATGATCGGCCTGCCCGGCACCATCGACAACGATATTGCCTGCACCGACTACACCATCGGTTACGATACCGCTATGAACACCGCTCTGGAGATGATCGACAAGCTGCGCGACACCACCCAGAGCCATGACCGCTGCAGCGTCGTCGAGGTCATGGGCCGCAACGCTGGTTACATTGCTCTGAACGTCGCCATCGCCTCCGGCGCTATGGCCGTGCTGCTGCCCGAGAAGGAATTCGATATGCAGCGCGATATCCTCGATAAGATCGTCGAGACCCAGCGCACCGGCAAGCGCCACTTCATCGTCATCGTGGCCGAGGGCATCGGCCACTCCCAGGAGATCGCCAACGAGATCCAGGCCCGCACCGGCATCGACACCCGTGCCACCATTCTGGGCCACGTCCAGCGCGGCGGCTCTCCCACGCTGCGTGACCGTGTGAACGCTTCTGCTATGGGCTACCACGCCGTCTGCCTGCTCGAGCAGGGCAAGTATAACCGCATCGTCGGCATGAAGGGTGAGGAGCTGGTGGATTACCCCGTAGATGAGGCCCTCGAGATGACCAAGAGCATCGACCCGGTCCTCGTGGACGTATGCAATACAATCTCGATTTGAGTTTTTGAACATAGCGCAGAGCTGTATTTCTCAGTAAAAGGGGGAACACAGCTCTGCTTTTTTTGTTTACGAAAAACACCGTTTTGTGGTATACTATCGCAAGAGAATCAAGACGCGGCGCTCTGTCCCGCGTCAGGCAGGAGAGTGGAACTGTGGAACTGGAACAAGCCAAAAAGCGCGTAGAGGAACTGCGCACTGTGATCGAGAAGAATAACCGCCTTTATTACGACCAGGACGCCCCCGAACTCGAGGACTTTGAATACGACGCCCTGACGCGGGAGTTGAAGGAGCTGGAGGCGCAGTACCCGGAGCTGGTCACTCCGGCTTCACCCACCCAGCATGTCGGCGGCACCCCCAGTGGGCGCTTCGCAAAAGTGACACATGCCGTCAAGATGGAAAGCTTGCTGGATGCATTTTCCTACGATGAACTGCGTGATTTCGACCGCAGAGTGCGTGACGCGGGTATCGAGCCGGAGTATGTCGTCGAAATCAAGATCGACGGTCTTTCTTGCAGCCTTGAGTACGAGAACGGTGAACTGGTCCGTGCTTCTACCCGCGGCGACGGTGTCGTGGGCGAGGACGTCACCGCCAATGTCCGGGCTATCAAAAAGATACCGAAAAAGCTGAAAAATGCCCCTGAGTTTCTCGAGGTGCGCGGCGAAGTTTATATGCCCCATGAGGCGTTCCAGCACCTCTGCGCCGAGCAGGAGCTGCAGGGCGCGGCACCCTTCAAGAATCCCCGCAACGCGGCCGCCGGTTCGCTGCGCCAGAAGGACGCCAAGATCACCGGGAGCCGCGGCCTTTCGATTTTTGTTTTCAACGTCCAGCAGGTGCGTGGCAAAGAGCTGACTACCCACGCGGAAAGCCTCGATTACCTCAAAAGTCTCGGCCTGCCGGTCTCTCCCCGCTACCACATCGTCCACGACATTGAGGACGCGATCAAGGAAATCGAGCAGATCGGGCAGAACCGCTCAAAGCTCGATTTCGACATGGACGGTGCGGTCATCAAGGTCAATGACTTCGCCCAGCGCGATCGGATGGGCTCTACCAACAAGTTCCCCCGCTGGGCCATCGCGTTCAAGTATCCGCCTGAAGTCAAGGAGACGACCTTGCGCAGCATCGAGGTCGCTGTGGGCCGCACCGGTGTGCTGACCCCGACCGCCTGCTTCGACCCGGTCTTCCTCGCCGGTACGACGGTGGCCCGCGCGACCCTCCACAACGAGGATTTCATCCGCCAGTTCGGCCTCTGCATCGGCGATACCATTCAGGTGCGGAAAGCCGGCGACATCATCCCGGAGGTCATCGGCGTCGTCCATCACCCGGAGGACGCAGAGCCTTACCAGATGCCGACAGTCTGTCCGTCCTGCGGCGCACCGGTCGTCCATCTCGAAGACGAAGCCGCCCTGCGCTGTGTCAACCCGGAATGTCCGGCTCAGTCTCTGCGCAACATCATCCATTTTGCCTCCCGTGATGCGATGGACATCGACGGCTTGGGAACTGCCGTGGCGACACAGCTGGTGGAAAAGGACCTCGTCCACTCGGCGGCAGACCTTTATGATTTGACGCTCGAGCAGCTGCTGACACTGGAAAAGTTCAAGGAGAAGAGTGCAACGAATCTCCTCCACGCCATCGAAAATTCCAAGCAGAACAATCTTGACAAGCTGCTGTTCGGCTTCGGCATCCGCAACATCGGCGACAAGGCCGCTGCATTGCTGGCTGAGCATTTCGGCACACTGGAAGCCATCCGGGAGGCAGATATTGAAAAAATCAGCGAGATCGACGGTTTCGGAGGCGTGATGGGCCAGAGCGTGGTAGAGTTCTTCGCCAAGGACGGCACCACAGACCTTATCCATCGTCTGGCCGACGCCGGGGTGAACATGACCTGGAAGGGTGAGCCGAAGGGTGACAAGCTGGCGGGAATGACGCTGGTCGTCACCGGCACCCTCGAGACGCTCTCCCGCAATGAGGCAGAGGCTCTCATCGTCAAAAACGGCGGCAAAGCCAGCGGCTCGGTCTCCAAAAAGACGGCCTACGTTGTGGCCGGCACAGCGGCAGGCTCCAAGCTGACCAAGGCACAGGCCCTCGGTGTGCCTGTGCTGACGGAGGAAGAATTCCTTGCCATGCTGCGGGATGAACCGGAAGCTTAAATAGAATCAACTCAAAAGGCTCATGCAGTGGGTGTCTCCGCTGCGTGGGCCTTTTTTGCGTTCTAAAAACTCTGCCGCCGCATACAGTAGGAGCAAGAAGCCAAAATGACGAGACAGAAGGAGAAACAAGATGGACGAGTATTATCGAGCCGTTCGGGCTCTGCCTGCATGGCTGGCGCGGCCTTTGAGCGCCCTGCCGCCGGACACTGCAGAACAGGTACATGAGATACGCCTCCGGGTCGGCTGCGGAGTACAGCTGACCATCGGCGGAAAGCCCTGCTGCCCGGCGGAGCTGCCTGCTTTGCAGACGCTCCGGCTGACGCCCTTGCAGATGGAAGAGATATTCGTCACCCTCTGCGGCGGGTCGGTACACAGCCACGAGACAGAAATTGCGGCGGGCTATGTCACGCTCAGCTGTGGGTGCCGCGCCGGGCTGGCCGGACAGTTTTACTGCGCACCGGGGCAGAACGCCGTCTTGCAGGAGCTGCGCTCGGTAAATATCCGCGTTGCCCGGAACCGGGAATTTCCTCTGCCACAGAAACTCCGGGATATTCTGCAGCAGCGATTTATCGGGATGCTCCTGATGGGGGAACCCGACAGCGGCAAAACGACCCTTCTGCGAGGTGTCGCCCGGGAACTCGCAAAACAGAACAGGGCCGTTGCCGTCATCGACGAGCGAAGAGAGATATTCCCCTCGGAGGAAAGCGCGGCGCTTCCGCTCGACATCCTCAGCGGCATACCCAAGGGACAGGCGGTGCAGATGGCTCTGCGCACCCTTTCGCCGCAGGTCATCTTGTTGGACGAGCTGGGCGGGATGGACGAGCTTTACGCGCTGGAGCAGGGACTTTTCAGCGGGGTGGAATTTATCGCGACACTTCATGCCGCCAGCTGGGAAGAAGCTGCCCGCCGCCCGCAGGTGCAGTATCTGCAAAAGTGCGGTGCGCTCCATGTGGCAGTGCTTCTGAAAGGCCGCACTGCGCCGGGGCAGCTGAAAGAGGTGCGTGTTTCGTGAAAACGCTTCGAGTCGTCTGTGCGCTGTTCTGGCTGGGCTGCGGCTGGTGCGCAGGAGATGCGGCCTGCCAGAATACGCGGCAGCATCTGGCGGCGCTGGAAAAGACGCTCTTGCTCTTGCAGCGCGTCCGGCAGGAGATCAGCTATCGTCACACGGACCTCGCCCTGCTTTTCCGCAGACTGAAACAGGAGGGGCTTGCCGCAGGCGAAAGCTTTCAGGTGCTTTGTCCGCCGCCCGGTCTGACGCGCCCGGAACGCGATTGTTTCGTCGAGTGCTTCTCGAGCCTTGGCCGCACGGAGGCAGGGCAGGAGTGTCAGCGGCTGGCATTTTATCAGGAGCGGTTCACGCTGTTTTTACAGCAGGCGCAGGAACACGCCCGCCCGCAGCTGGGATTTGCTGCCGGACTGGCGGCGGCCATCCTCTGCCTCTGATGAAAGATAGGGGGAATGTGTATGGACATCGACCTGATTTTCAAGATCGCGGCCATCGGCATCATCGTGGCGGTGCTCAACCAGCTGCTCATCCGCTCAGGCCGGGAAGACCAGGCCATGATGACCACACTGGCGGGGCTGGTGGTGGTGCTGTCCATCCTGGTCAAGCAGATTAGCGTGCTTTTTGTCACCATCAAGTCCCTCTTTGCGCTATGAGCGCCCTCACGATGCTGGGACTTGCGGTGATGGGGGCTGTGCTGTACACCCTGTTCCAGAAAAGCGCCCCGGCTTTCGGGCTGTTCGTCTCGATGGGAGCCGCTGTCCTCGTACTATGGAAGATCAGCACCGCAGCGCAGACCGTGCTTTACGGGCTGACAAAACTGGAACAGCGGGCAGGCGGCGACGCCTTTTCCTGTCTGCTGCGGTGTACAGGCATCATCCTGCTGGCCGATTACGCCCACTCGCTCTGCGAGGAGGCGGGGGCTGAATCGCTGGCGTGGTGTACGGCACTGGCCGGCCGGGTGCTGGTGCTTGCGGCAGCGTGGCCCCTGCTGGAAGAGATCGGCCAGAAGATAGGGAGCATCGCAGGATGAAAAGAGACAAGCTTTTCCGTTTGAGTCTGGCAATACTGTTCTTGTGGACGAGCCTTGCACTCGCGGCCCCGGCGGCGATGGCCGCTTCGAGCACAGCTCTGCCGGGCAGTTCTCTCTGGGAGCCCTATTTGCAGCAGAGCCGCATCGACCTCGAAAAGGCGGCATCCTCACCGTGGGAAACACTGAAAAGCTTTCTGCCCCGATCCTTCGGCGCACTGGTGCGCCAGACGGCGAGTCGCTATACGTCAGTGCTCTTGTTCCTGACGCTGACAGCGGTGCTGGGGCTTCTTGCCGGGGAATGCACCGATGGGGCCTTGCTGGATCTGGTGGCGGCAGGCGGCTGCGGCGTCCTGCTCTGGGGGAGTCTGCTGGAAGAAGCCCAAAAGCTTTGTGAACAGGTGGAGAGCTGGCGCAGCTTTCTGTTGGGGTTTCTTCCCGTCTATGCCGGTGTCCTCACGATGGGAGGGGAAGGGGCAGCAGGCAGTGCGGCCAGTGGAGCGCTGCTGACGGCACTCTGCTTTCTGGCTCAGCTGGCAGCGGCCTTCGTTCAGCCGCTGCTCCACTGCTATCTGATGCTCAGCATGGCCTGTTGCGTCAGCTCTGAACCAGCCCTCGGCGTTTTCTGCAAGGGCGTCGGCAGTGCGCTCCGTCAGGCGCTGGGCTGGGCCGGAAAAATTCTGGTGGCTCTGCTGGGCCTGCAGAGGGCTGCGGCATTCCAGCTGGACCGCTTTTCACTCCGTACCGGCCAGCTTTTGGCGGGGAGCGTTCCCATCATCGGGCAGGCCCTCAGCAGTGCATCGGAATCCATCCTCGCGGGGATACAGCTCCTCAAGAGCGGGCTGGGGCTGGCAGCTCTGTCGGTGCTGGGTGCGGAGTTCGTGCCGCTCTATCTGGGCCTGATGATACAGCTGGCTCTTCTGATGGGATGCAGCCTGCTCTGCAGTCTCACTGGCATCTCCCGCTGCCGCGCATTATTCGACTGTTTTGCCGAGGCAGTGCGCTGTATGGCAGCGGTGGTGGCGCTTTTCTTCGGGCTGGCGGCGGCAGGGGTGGCCCTGCTGTTCATCGTAGGAGGTGGTTCATGATGCAGGCACTGGAACGGGCAGCGGCAGTCTTCTGTACGGCCTGTATCTGCGCCGAGCTGCTCTCCCGCTTTGTCGGGCAGGGCTGGGGGCAGAAGTGCATAAAAGCGGTGGCGGGGCTATATATTCTAGTAGTCTTTGCGGATGCTCTGCCCGGCGCGAAGGCGCAGTTTGCCGCATTGGAACTGCCGCATGTGTCGGCGGTCTCGGTAGGCAGTCTGGAGGATGCTGTTCTGGCACAGACGGCAGAAGAACTCTCCCGTACGCTCGAAGAACGCTGTCTCAGCGAGGCGGGCGTTTCGCTCAGGCTGAATATCAGTCTGAGCCGGACTGCTGAGGGCGTGGAAGCGGCTGAGGTGCAGATCGTCCCTCGGGACGCCGTCACTGCCTCGCAGAAGCGGGCAATAGAAATGCTGCTGGAAGGACAGCTTCAGCTGGGACCGGAATGCATCAAATGGAACAGCCCCAGCGGGGAGGATGTGCCATGAACAACAAGCTTTTTTCGCGGCTGAAGGACCTCGCGCAGAAGGAAAACCGCGCCCGGCTGGCGGTCTTGCTGGGCGCGGCGGCTATGCTGCTCATCCTGCTGTCGGAGTTGTTCACCCCTTCAGGGAAGACCGCCGCAGCAAGCGCCGCCCCGGCGGATGACAGCGTCTACCGCCAGCAGCTTGAGCAGCAGCTTTCCGACCTCATCGCGCAGGTAGAGGGCGCAGGAAAGACTACCGTGATGGTAACACTGGAAAGCGGAGAGGAGACCATCTATGCTCTGGACACGCTCTCGGGACAGACCCAGGAACAACAGACCCATGTGCTGCTGGATGACGGGACCGCGCTGGCACAAACGGTCTGCACCCCCAGAGTGTGCGGGGTGGCCGTGGTGTGCGAGGGCGGGGGAGATGTCCGGGTCGCCGCCCGCATCACCGAGCTGGTGGGGGCGCTGCTGGATGTCCCGTCCAACCACATCTGCGTAGAGCAGCGCCGGGAATGATTTTTTGCAGCGATGAAACATAAGTTATGCAAGGAGGAGACACAAATGAGAGCTATCACCAAAAACACACGCAGGGTCACAGCGCTGACCCTTGCGGCCGCGCTGGTCGTGGCGGTATACCTTAACTGGCAGTATGCCCGCACCGGCATCGGCGTGGATGAAGAGGCTGTCAATGTCTCGGCGGTGGCTGTGGAGGGTGAGCCTGTGGCGGCACCCGTTACCGACGGGCTGATGACGGAGGCTGAAGCGGTATCCAGTGCCAACAAGAATTATGGGGAGGCCCAGCTCGTCAGCGTGGCCAACGATGCAGGAGCGAAATTCTTTGAGGAAGCCCGTCTCAAGCGCCAGAAAGCTCACGATGAAGCGATGGACACGATCCAGAAGACCCTCAAGACCTCGGGCCTTTCCGCCGAGGAGAAAAAAGATTATACCCAGCAGTTGACTTCCAACCTCGAAGACCTCAACGCAGAAAATGAAATAGAAACGCTGGTCAAGGCGAAAGGCTTTGCCGACTGCCTCTGCTTTTTGCAGTCCGGCCGGGCTGACCTGACCGTGATGACCTCCGGCGACGCGCTGACGGCGGCACAGGTGGCCCAGATACGGGACATCGTGCTCAGCAAGAGCGAGGTGACTGCGCAGAATATTACTGTGGTGGAAGTAAAGTAAGGTGTTGTATAAAACCGGAGAAAATGGTATAATGACATCAAAGGTCTTGCAAAGGGATCCTCTCTTTGCATGGAACGCATAAAATAAAATGGGCATTCGCTCATTTTGGATGGAGGGCCATAGAATGGATTTACAGAACATGGATCTTAAAGGCGGCAGTCTGCAGATCTCCACAGAGGTCATCGGCAAGATCGCCCGCTGTGCAGCGCTGGAGATCGAGGGTGTGGCAGAAGTGTCCTGCGGCAAGCAGAACCGGAAGGTGAAAGACCTTCTCGAGCGCGCCAACGTCCAGTCTCCCGTTACCGTAGAGATGCGGGACGGCACGGCAGAGATCACTCTGGAAATTGTAGCAGCCTCTGGCGCACGCATCCCGGCTGTGGCTGAAAAGGTGCAGGAAAACGTCAAGTCTGCCGTCCAGAACATGACCAATGTCACGGTCAGCCGCGTTGACCTCGTCATTGCCGGTCTGGCCCCGGCGGCTGAGCCGCAGGCCTGAGCCGAGAAACAAAACGTAAAAGAGAATTGCGGCCGGCCTTCCCGCAAAAGGGAGGGCCTTGCCGCTGTGAGAGGAACATTATGGAAAATATTCTGCCCCGTCGTGAAGCACGCGAAAATGCATTTCTGCTGGCATTTTCTCAGACCTTTGGTGACATTCCCCTGCAGGAGGCTCTGGACAACCACCACGAGTGCGATGAAGAGCACCCGGTGGATGTCTTTGGCCAGCGGCTGCTGCGGGCTTATTATGAGCATTCCGCAGAGGTGGATGACCTCATCAGCGCCCATCTGCGCAACTGGACGATGGAGCGTCTGCCCCGCGTGAGCCTGACGGTGCTCCGTCTGGGTCTGGCCGAGATGCTGTACGGCGACGAGAAAAAGCCTGGCGTCGTCATCAATGAGGCAGT
>ENA-USYV01001992-USYV01001992.1-human-gut-metagenome-genome-assembly--contig:-NODE-1992-length-17825-cov-68.125535_pt1 | contig 17825 bp, 15 predicted proteins | sample MGYA00250066_ERZ773514 | MGnify/ENA primary metagenome ERZ773514 (study PRJEB29103, sample SAMN06112049) | human gut metagenome | biome: human gut; feature: ankylosing spondylitis patient; material... | reverse complement strand
GCGCCGATGAAGCCCATCCTGCCCATGGCCACCACCACAACATCGGCCTCGCGGCAGACATCGGGCAGGTTCCGGGTGCGGGAGTTGCAGAGGGTGACGGTGGCGTTTTCCCGGTCCAGCATCATGGCTGCGGGCTTGCCCACCACGAGGCTGCGGCCCACGACGACGGCCCGCCTGCCGGAGAGGGGAATGTTGTAGAATTTCAAAATTTCAAGACAAGCCTGCGCCGTGCAGGGCGGGTAGCCGACGGCAGTGTTGGTGAAGACACCGGCCAGCGAGCCGTCGGTGATGCCGTCAATGTCCTTTTCGGGCGAGAGTGCGGCGCGGATAGTCCTGTCATCAAACTGTTTGGGCAGGGGGCGGAAGAGCAGACAGCCGTGGATGGCGGCGTCTGCGTTGATGTCGGCAATGACGCGCAGCAGCTCTTCCTGCGCAGCGTCGGCGGGCAGAAGGAACTGCTTCACCTCGACGCCCACTTTTGCACAGCGGGCCATGACGCCTTTCTCGTAGGAGAGGTCATCTTCGCGCGCGCCCACCCGCACGACGGCCAGCGTGGGGACAACGCCCTTTTCCCGCAGTGCGGCGCAGCGGGCGGCATTTGCTTCGTTCATGGCGGCCACGACGGGCGCACCCTTCAAAATGGTAGACATATACGTTCCCTTTCTCTGGATCAGGCCCGCAGGCGGCTTGCCACGGACTGGTAGACTTCGTCGGCCAGCGGCAGATATTCTGCCAGCATCCGGGCCGCTTTTTCGTCCAGCGCGGCGGCATGGGCGCGGTCGGTCATGAGCTTTGTGTTGATGGCGACATTCAGCGCCGACGCCTGAAGTGCGGCCTTGCAGAACAGCGCCGCACAGCCTGCGTCTGAGACAGCCAGCACACTGCCCTTTTCGGCGTAATCGGCCGCAAGACGGATGCCCTCACAGCAGGCGTCCATGATGTCCAGCGGCACGGCGCAGGCCCCGTCCAGCGCCTCGGCCAGCACAGCGGCCTTGCGGGCCTGCTGTTCGGGCGTCTCCTTGGGCAGGCCGTAGGCCGCCGCCAGAGGCGTGAATGCGTCGGCGTCCGCCTGCACGAGGGCTTCCAGCCGTTTGCGCAGGGCTTCAGCACGGGCATTCAGCAACAAAATCTCTTCTTCCACGGCGGCGTATTTCTTTTTGCCGGTGGTGAGATCCCCCACCATATTGCCCAGCGCGACGCCTGCCGCGCCCACGAGGGCCGCTGCGCCGCCGCCGCCCGGAGCGGGGGCTTTGCTGGCAAGCCGGCTCAGAAAGTCCTCACAGCTCAGTTGTGTCAAATCCAAAGTAAAGTCCTCCCTCTGTCACGAATCCGTCCAGTTTTTCGTCATGGGCGTCCACTGCCGCTTTATCCACCCGCTGGGCCTCAAAGGCCACGCCCAGCTTCACAGCCCGGATGCAGCGGGGGAGATAGCGGTCGTAGTAGCCTTTCCCCATCCCCACCCGGCGGCAGGCGGTGTCAAAAGCCGTGCAGGGGACCAGCACGAGGTCGAGCTGGTCTGGCCGTAAAATCTCCGACCGGCTCAAAATGGGCGTGCGGATGCCGTAGGCACCCACTTCCCAGCCGTCCGGCCCCGGTACGGCGGCTGTCAGCGAAAAGTCCTCGCCGCAGACGGGGTAGGCCAGCGTTTTACCCTGCCGGGTCGCTTCCACAGCCAGCGCCGAGAGGTCGGCTTCGCCGCCGAAGGCCGCGTAGAGCAGGATATTTTCTGCCTTTTTGAAGCAGTCCAGAGCCATGATGCGGGCGCAGAGAGCGGCGTTGAAACGGGTGCGCTCGGTGTCCGACAACGCCCGGCGGGCCGCAATGCCCGCTTTGCGCTGTGCGGCTTTTTGCTCCGTGATGGTCATGGAAATGCGCTCCTTTCTGCACCCGGTGGGCAAATCTGCACAAAAACCGGAACGGATTTTTGTTATAATAATAAGCGCTGGGCGCAGAAAAAGCAAGGCTTTGGCAGGATGGGTGAAATATCTTCATCCAACCGAAAAGAAACGAATCAAACTGTATCGGTTTGTGCGAAATGCTGTTGAAGAAATCCACGATGTCTGGTATCATGGAAACAGGCGGGCCGGAATGAGCGGATGCCCGTGCAAACTGATTTTTTGCATCAGAGAGAGGGGTAAATCGTATGTACAACGATATGATGGATACCATCGGCCTCGTGGAAAAGGCCGACCCGGAGCTGGCTGCGGCCATGGACCGTGAGCTGACCCGCCAGCGGGAAAATATCGAGCTCATCGCCAGCGAGAACATCGTCTCGCCCGCCGTCATGGCCGCTATGGGCAGCATCCTCACCAACAAGTACGCCGAGGGCCTGCCCGGCAAGCGCTACTACGGCGGCTGTGCCTATGTGGATGAGGTGGAGAACATCGCCATCCAGCGCGCCTGCAAGCTGTTCGGCGCAAAGTACGCCAACGTCCAGCCCCACTCCGGCGCACAGGCCAATCTGGCCGTCTACTTCGCCCTGCTCGATCTGGGCGATACCGTTATGGGCATGGACCTGTCTCAGGGCGGTCATCTGACCCACGGCTCTCCGGTGAATATGTCCGGCAAGAACTATCACTTCGTCTCCTACGGCGTCGGCGAAGATGGCCGCATCGACTATGCCGAGCTGGAAAAGCAGGTCAGGAAGGTCCGTCCCAGGATGATCGTGGCAGGCGCTTCGGCCTACCCCCGTGCCATCGACTTCGAGAAGCTGGCTGAGATCGCCCACGGCTACGGGGCCTTCCTGATGGTGGATATGGCCCACATCGCGGGCCTCGTGGCCGGCGGGATGCACCAGAGCCCGGTGCCTTACGCCGACGTCGTGACCACCACCACCCACAAGACCCTGCGCGGCCCCCGCGGCGGCCTCATCCTGACCAACAACGCCGTGCTGGCCAAGCGCATCAACTCCGCCGTCTTCCCCGGCACTCAGGGCGGCCCGCTGGAGCACGTCATCGCGGCCAAGGCCGTCTGCTTTGGCGAGGCACTCAAGCCCGAGTTCAAGGACTACGCCCGCAAGATCGTGGAAAACGCACAGGCCATGGCCGCTGAACTGCAGGCTCGCGGTGTCAAGCTGGTGTCCGGCGGCACCGACAACCACCTGATGCTCCTCGACCTGCGGGACGAGGAATGCACCGGCAAGGAGCTGGAAGCCCGCCTCGACAGCGTCCACATCACCGCCAACAAGAACACCGTCCCCGGCGAGACCCGCAGCCCCTTCGTGACTTCCGGCGTCCGTCTGGGTACTCCGGCTGTCACCACCCGGGGCATGGGAGAAGCCGAGATGAAGGTCATTGCGGACTGCATCGCCGACTGCATCTGGCACTACGACGAGAAGAAGGACGACATCTCCGCCCGCGTGCTGGCCCTGACCAGGGCTTTCCCCCTGTACCGGTAAAGCCCCCTGCCCCCCGGCGGGAGACTGAAAAAAATACTGCACCTGCAGCCACGGGCTGCCGCCCCAAAAGCGGCCCCGGGGCTGCATTTTTTGCTTTCAGCCCCTCAAATCCTGTTATTTTGTGGAAAATGCACGGTTGATGGGACTGTATTTTGTAAATGTGACGAAAGTGCAAAAAATCTATTGACAGACCGGTAGGGGGGGGGGGTATAATTGGCCCACAGGCCGACAGTCGAAAAAATGCTAGCCTGCCTGTATAATTTATCTTTATTTATGGAGGCAAAAATCATGAAAATGGCAAAGAAACTTCTGGCCGTCGTCCTCACCGGTGTCATGGCTGTGTCCATGCTGACTGGCTGCGCAAGCATCTCTTCTCGTCGGGTCGCTGACGAGCTGCAGGGTATGCTGAAGGCCGCTAACGACAAGGCTACCGTCAAGGCAGTCGATGACGATCTGGCAAACAAGGCAGCCAAGGTTGCTAAGACCGAGCAGGGCGCTCTGAAGGAGGCCGATGCTCTGAAGGCTGACGTCAAGACTGAACTGGCCAAGGATAAGAAACTCGGCGACTCCTATATCTGGATTGCCTGCTTTGCAACCAAGGATGTGAATAAGACTGTTAAGGCTCAGAACATCGCCAAGGCGCTGATCGGCACTAATGGAAAGATCGACACCACTAAGGCTATCAACAAAGACGACGTCAAGGTCGGCGATAAGACCGGCGCTAACATCAAGGCTGGCGACAAGTTCGAGCTGAGCATGAAGGACTTCAAGGTTGGCGACACCGATTACGTCATGGTCGTGGTCACCTGCAAGGCTGTTGTTGCTCAGGGCTAATTGCACATAAGCTGACACAAGCCCAGCGATAAAACGATATTATCTATTCCTCGAAATAAAAATGGCACAAGGGCCCGGAGTGGAAACACCCCGGGCCCTTGTGTTTTTTGCTGTCTCCCCACACTCTGACACGGTTTGTCCCGGGCGGGTGGTATGCTGTTTTACAGGACAGGCCGACCGGGCCTTGCCCCGGGACATAACGCACCACCCACGGAAAGGAAAGGATATTATGAGGAATTATCGGATGCAGATGCCCGCCCAGTATACATCCATCGGGGACGACGAAAGGGTGCTGCTCTGCGGCGGCGAGACCACGGCATGGCAGACGTTTCAGGACATTGGCCGGGTGCTGAACTATGTGGCCCGTATCTTCTCGGCGGGCAGCTCCATCGTCAACAATGTGGTCACCATCGTGAATTATTTCAATAAGCTCGAAGACCTGCTCCCGGTCATCGGGGAAGTATAAATGAAAAGGGCCGGTACTGCTGCAATGCAGCAATACCGGCCCTTACTTTATCAGGAGATCAATAATGCAGCTTGTCGGCGGTCAGTGCCTCGAGCACGGGCAGCATGGCAGCAGCCTCAGCCTTTGCGGCGGGCAGGTCCATGTCGCGGTAGTTGCCGCACTCCACCTCGCTTGCGCCGGGGATATCGCCCTCGAACGCAGCCATGAAGCGGAAGGACTCCACTGTCAGGCTCAGCGCCTCGGCGGGGGTCAGGCCCCGGGTCAGCAGGTAAAAGCCGGTGCGGCAGCCCATGGGGCCGACGTAGATGACGCCGTCCTTATACTCGCTGTTGCGGGCGTAGGTGGCGAAGAGGTGCTCCAGCGTGTGGGCTGCGCCGGTGGAGAGATAATCGCCGTGGTTCGGCTTCTTCATCCGGATGTCCCAGGTCAGAACATCGCCGTCCTGACGGCTCAGGTACATGCCGCGGTCGAGCCTGGTGTGGTCTACGCAGAAACTTGCGATGCGTTCCATACTGCGCCTCCCGGGATCAGGCCTGCAGGCGCTGGACGCTGCCGTGTGCGCAGTCCACAGCGACCATCAGACCGTCGCGGATGTGGGCGGTAGCGCCGACGGCGCCCACGATGGTGGGCTTGAGCAGGGCCTTGCCGGCGATGGCAGCGTGGCTGTTCAGGCCGGCTTCCTCGACCACCAGAGCGGCGGCGTCACGGACGTAGCTCAGCATCTCGTTGGAGGTGGAGGGGACGACCAGGACCATGCCGGGCTTGAACTTTGCGCGGATCTCCTCGATGGTGCGGCAGACACAGGCCTTGCCGGTGGCGTTGGCCAGAGCAGCGCCCTCGGGGCCGACGCCGACGCCGGTAGCCAGGCAGTTGCCGATCATGTGGATCTTGATCATGTTGGTGGTGCCGGAGACGCCCACGGGGACGCCGGCGGTCACGACAGCCAGCTCGCCGTCGTGCAGATAGCCGTGCTCTTTTGCCAGAGCGGTGGACTTCTCGATGAGCTCATCGGTGCTGGAGGCGAGGTCCATCATGAGCGGGGTGATGCCCCAGGAGACGGACAGCTGGCGCTGGACCTGCTCGTCCATGACGCAGGCGATGATGGGCTGAGAGGGGCGATACTTGCTCAGCAGGCGGGCAGTGTTGCCGGACTCGGACACGGTGACGATGGCAGAAGCGTTGACGTCCTTTGCGGTCAGGCAGGCAGCGTGTGCGGTAGCGTCGCTGACGCTGATCTGGCCGGTGGTATCGGTCAGGCGGTTGTCGCGGTAGTGGACCTCGTTCTCGGTGCGCTCTGCAATGGCGGACATGGTCTTGAGGGCCTCAACAGGGTATGCGCCCGCAGCGGTCTCGCCGGAGAGCATGATAGCGGAAGTGCCGTCGTAGATGGCGTTTGCCACGTCGGAGATCTCGGCGCGGGTGGGGCGGGGGTTGACCATCATGCTGTCCAGCATCTGGGTCGCAGTGACGATGGGCTTGCCGAAGGAGAAGGAGCGGTCGATGACGCTCTTCTGGATGCCGGGCAGCTCGGTGAAGTCGATCTCGACGCCCAGGTCGCCGCGGGCGACCATGACGGCGTCGGCAGCGGACAGGATGCTGTCGATGTTATTGACGCCCTCGCGGTTCTCGATCTTGGCGATGATGCGGATGTGGGAGTCGTACTCGTTCAGCAGGTTGCGGATGTCGTAGACGTCCTGTGCGGTGCGCACGAAGGAAGCAGCGATGAAGTCGAAGCCCTGCTGGACACCGAAGATGATGTCATCCCGGTCGCGCTGGCTCAGGTAGGGCATGGACAGGTGGACGCCGGGGACATTGACGCCCTTCTTGGTCTTGATCTTGCCGCTGTTGAGCACTTCGCAGACGATGTCGGTGTCCGTGACGCTCTTGATGGCCAGCTTGATGAGGCCGTCGTCCAGCATGATGGTGCCGCCCTCGTGGACGTCCTGGGGCAGGTCCTTGTAGGTGATGGAGCAGATCTCCTTGGTGCCCTCCACCTCGCGGGTGGTCAGGGTGAAGGTCTGGCCGGCTTCCAGCATCTCAACGCCGTTCTTGAACTCCTTCAGGCGGATCTCGGGGCCTTTGGTGTCCAGCAGGGCAGCAACGGGCTTGTTCAGCTCAGCGCGGACAGCCTTCAGCATGTCCAGACGGCCCTTGTGCTCCTCGTAGGAGCCGTGGGAAAAGTTGAAGCGGGCCACGTTCATGCCGTTGGCGACCAGCTCGCGCAGGACGCCGTCCTTATCGGTAGAAGGGCCAAGGGTGCAGATGATCTTCGTTTTTCTCATAAATATACCTCTAACAGTCTCTTTTTTCCTCTATGATAGGCGCGCAGGTGCCAGATATGCCCTGCGGCCGCTGGCCGGACATCGGCCCGGTCAGGGGTGTTTGAAAACCTTACCATTCTATATTATAACCGCTTGTGTACAAGAGAGCAAGAAAAAATTCGGCAAAGAAAACCTTAAATTTTCGTGATAGATGCCGGAGCGATAAAACGCTTGCGAAAAGTGCGTCCATCGCCTATAATAGGGCTAAGCAAAAGTCTCACTTCTGCCCTGAAGGGACAGAGGTGAGCGCAAAAATGATAGAAACGGAGTGAAAGCGTAATGGAAAAGCGCGTTTTTCTGATCGTTCTGGACAGCTTCGGCATCGGCGCAGAGCCGGACGCCGCCGCCTTTGGCGATGAGGGGACCAACACCCTCGGCGCCATCGCCAACCACCCCAACTTCAACTGCCCCAACCTGAAAAAGCTCGGACTGTTCAACATCGACGGTGTGACCGTCGGCGAGAAGGATGCCGCCCCCATCGGCTCCTTCGCCCGCCTGCAGGAGCAGAGCATGGGCAAGGATACCACCATCGGCCACTGGGAGATCGCCGGTGTCGTCAGCCCGAAGCCGCTGCCCACCTTCCCGGACGGCTTCCCGGACAGCCTCATCCACGAGTTCGAGGAAAAGACCGGCCACAAAGTCCTCTGCAACAAGCCCTACTCCGGCACACAGGTGCTGAAGGACTACGGCGAGCAGGCCATGAAGGAGGATGCCCTCATCGTCTACACCAGCGCCGACAGCGTGTTCCAGGTGGCCGCCAACGAAGAGCTGGTGCCGGTGCATGAGCTGTACCGCTATTGCGAGATCGCCCGCGAGATGCTGAAGGGCGAGTACGGCGTGGGCCGCGTCATCGCCCGCCCCTTCCTCGGCCGCACCGCTGATACCTTCTACCGCACCACCAACCGCCACGACCTGAGCCTCAAGCCGCCCCGCAAGACCATGCTTGATCTGCTCAAAGGCGCAGGCAGGGACGTCATCGCCGTGGGCAAAATTTTCGACATTTTCGACGGTGAGGGCGTGACGGAGAAGATCAAGACCACCGGCAACACCAACGGCATCGCCTTTACCAAGGCTTTGCAGACCCGCGACTTCGAGGGTCTGGCCTTCGTGAACCTCGTCGATTTCGATATGCTCTACGGCCACCGCCGCGACGTGGCAGGCTACGCCGCCGCCGCCACCGAGTTCGACAAGTTCCTTGCCGACTTCATCCCCGGGATGCGGGAGGGCGACATCCTGATGGTCACGGCCGACCACGGCTGTGACCCCTCCTACACCAAGACCACCGACCACACCCGCGAGTATGTGCCGTATCTCATCTGCGGCAAGGGCGTCAAGCCGGGCGTTGACCTCGGCACAAAGCTCTGCTTCGGCACCATCGCACAGACCATCTGCGACTATCTGGGTGTGGATGCTTCCACGCTGGACGGTCAGAGCGTGCTGGGCGACATTTTAGCTTAAACAGGCAAAAGAAAAAGGACTGCGTGAGCAGTCCTTTTTCTTTTGCAATTCTATTTACGCTGCATCATTTTCAGCGCTGGAAGCGTCGCCGCTGCCGGAGCCGAACAGGGCGTCCAGCACGGTGGAAGCGGCCTGATGCAGGGAGGAAGCCGCCTGCTCCACCTGCTCCTGGGTCGGCATACTGAAGGACGGCGACTCAGTGGAGTCTGCCGGGGCTTCTTCGCTGCCGTCTGCAGGGACCTCGGTGGAAGCGCTGGGCTCACCGGAGGCGTCGCCCTCGGCGGGCTGGCTGTCAGCGGGGGCCTCTTCCGCCGGGACTTCGCTCTCGGCGGGCTCTTCTGCGATCACGCTGTCGGGAGATTCCTCCGGGATGGATGCACCGGCGTTGGGGTCGGCGGTCGGCGTGAAGACATCGGTCTTCTCAGGGGTCTGGCTGGTGCTGGTGAGCTTGTCCTCGCCGCCCAGGACCGCTGCGATGAGGGCCTTGGCCTCGTTGACCGAGTTCTCATCCGGCTTCATGACGTAGAGGCTCTGGCCCTTGGCGGAGTAGCACTTGGTGCTCTTCGCGCCCGAGCCGGTGACGGTGTAGCTCTGGATGTCCCAGTTGGCAAGGTCGCCCAGCTGCATCCGGACCAGCGCAGAGATCTGTTCCTGCGAGAGGCTGGTGACGAAGCAGTCGGCGGCGGCGTCCATCAGCTTGGAGAAGCCCATGAGCAGGGCCGGGGATTTGAGCTTGTTGGCCACCGCGTCGATGACTTTCATCTGGTTGATGCCGCGCTGGATGTCGCCGGTCTTGAAGGCGTGGCGCTCACGGGCAAAAGCCAGAGCAGACTTGCCGTCCAGATGGTTCCAGCCCTCGGCGAAGGTGGTGGGGTCGTAGTAGCCGGGGCTGCCCACCGAGGTGAAGGCCTGGTCGGAGTAGACGTCCACGCCGCCGATGGCGTCGATGATGTTGATGAAGCCCGCAAAATTGATGCGGAGGTAGTGCTCCACATTCACGCCGTAGAGGTTGCCCAGCGTGGCCATGCTGGTCTCGACGCCGTAGAGGCCGGCGTGGGTCAGCTTGTCCTTGCTGTCGGTGCCTGCGAGGTCAACATAGTAGTCGCGCGGGGTGTTGATGAGGGCCGCCTGCTTGGTGGTGGGGTTGACCACGGCGAGGATGTTCACGTCGCTGCGGGCCTTTTCGGTCAGGTCACCGCGGTTGTCCACGCCGCTGAGGTAGACGACGAAGGGCTCTTTCGTGATCTTATTCGCCTCCGCGCCGGTGAGCAGGCCAGAAGTCATGCTGTCCAGTGCGGTCAGACCCTGCTGCGCCCAGACACAGCCCACGGCCAGCGCGGCGCAGAGCAGGACGGACAGCACCCGGGCCACGACGGCACCGCTGCGGGAGGCGAGGCACTTGCGCACCAGCAGCCAGAGCAGCACCAGAAGCGCGGTGATGATAACGAGGTAGAGCACCGGCAGCATCTGGGTGCGCCAGAGCTGCACCAGCGCGGCAAGGCTCAGGATGGCCTGTAGTACCAGCAAGACCATTCCTCCTTTCGGAAGTTTGTCGTCAGCGGGGGCGGGCTCGCTGGGGTGCAGCGGCTCCCACTGTCTGCGGGGCGGCACCGGAGGCTTCGGCGGCTCAGACGGAGGCGTCGGTGCCGGTTTCGGCGGCGCTTTGGGGCGGGGAGGCTCCGGCGAGAAGAAATCGGCGCTGTCTACCTCCACTTCGTCGGGCTCGCTGCGCTTGATGCCCCGGTGGATGTGCCGGGGGCCTTCGTCGTTATTCTGGGGATGGATATGCTCGTTTTCGTCAAACATAGGCGTTCACTCCTTTGGATGTGTATGCCATCATGTGGTGGGGATGATGCTCAGCACAGCCCGGGCGGGCAGGCAGGTGGCCGTCTGGTCTTCCTCGCTGAGCCAGCCGAAGGACTCGCAGATGTGGTCAGGGCAGGGCGAGTCCACAAAGCGGGCCGCGCCGTCCTGGATCCTGATGTGGACGGTGAGATAGCCGGTGTCCACATCGTAGTCGGCGTCTTTTTCGAGGGGGAAGGTGAGCCTGGTGTTGCTGTCGCCATAGATGAGCTCTGCGCAGAGAGGCGCACCGGTCTGGTTTGCTTTCCGCACCAGCAGCAGCACGGCGGCTGCGGCCAGAATGACGGCAGCAAAGACCAGATCTATCAGCAGTTTTTTGTGTTGCTTCATAAAAAATTATCCTTTGAGCGGGATCTGTTCCAGCTCGGCCAGCCAGAGCGCGGCGGCTGCGTCGCTGGGCATCCGCCAGTCGCCCCGGGGCGAGAGGGTGACGCTGCCCACCTTGGGGCCGTCGGGCAGGCAGCTGCGCTTGAACTGCTGGGCGAAGAACCGCCAGTAGAAGTTGCGCAGCCACTTGTAGAGCACTTCGTCCGGGTACTCGGCCCGGCCTGCGAAGGCCGCTTTCGCCAGCCGGAATATCTTCGACGGGCCGAAGCCGAAGCGGAGAACATAATAAAGGTAGAAGTCGTGCAGCTCATAGGGACCCACGAGGTCTTCCGTCTTCTGAGAGATCTCGCCGTCCTTGGCGGGCAGCAGCTCCGGGGAGACGGGGGTGTCGAGGATGTCCAGCAGCACCCGGCGCAGCTCGGCGGAGGCGGCAATGTCGGCCTCATACTGGACGAGGTGGCGCACCAGCGTCTTGGGAACACCGGCATTGACGCCGTACATGCTCATGTGGTCGCCGTTGTAGGTGGCCCAGCCCAGCGCCAGCTCGGAGAGGTCGCCGGTGCCGACGACGAGGCCGCCGGTGCGGTTGGCAGTGTCCATCAGCTCGAGGGTGCGCACACGGGCCTGTCCGTTCTCGAAGGTGACGTCCAGCACACTCTCGTCCTGGCCGATGTCCTTGAAGTGGCTGTGGACGGTGTTGGCGATGTCGATCTCGGTAAAGCTGACGGCCAGCTCGTCGCATAAGATCTCTGCATTGCTGCGGGTGCGGTGGGTGGTGCCGAAGCAGGGCATGGTCACGGCCAGCACATCGCTGGTGGGGCGGCCCAGCTGTTTCATGGCGCGGACGGCCACCAGCAGGGCGAGGCAGCTGTCCAGACCGCCCGAGATGCCGATGACCGCCGTCTTGGCGTGGGCATGCTCGAGACGCTTGGCGAGGCCGTCGGCCTGCATTTTCAAGATCAGCTCACAGCGCTCGGTCCGGCGGCGCTCGTCGTGGGGGATGAAGGGCGTGGGGTCTACCCAGCGGGAGAGCTTGGTCTCGGTGAGGGCAAGGTCGAAATCGACGGTCAGATACCCCTCGGCGCTGGGCTCGAAGCTGGTGTTGCGCGCCCGCTCCGACTCCATCCGCTGGCAGTCCAGCTCCGTCTCAGCCCAGCCGCCCTCGAAGGGAGACGTCTCGGTGAGGAGGGTGCCGTTCTCGGCGATGAGGTCGTGGCCGGCGAAGACCATGTCCTGGGTGCTCTCGCCGTGGCCGGCAGAAGCGTACAGGTAGCCGCAGAGCAGGCGGGCGGACTGGTTCGACACCAGCGCCCGGCGGTACTCGGCCTTGCCGACCGTCTCATCGCTGGCCGAAAGGTTCGCAATGACGGTGGCACCGGCCAGCGCATGGAAGGTGGAGGGGGGCAGAACGCTCCACAGGTCTTCGCAGATTTCCACGCCCAGAACGAAGCTTGGCATCTGGCGGCAGCGGAAGAGCAGGGACGTACCGAAAGGCACCTCCTGCCCGCAGACCGTCACATTTTCCACCTCAGTGCTGCCCGGGGTGAACTGGCGCTTTTCGTAGAACTCGCCGTAGTTGGGCAGGTAGGTCTTGGGGACAAGGCCCAGCAGACGCCCGCCGCAGAGGACGGCGGCGCAGTTGTACAGCTTGCCCCGCACCAGCAGCGGCAGGCCCACGAGGGCCACGACGTCCAGCTCCCGGCTGGCGTCCAGCACGGTCTGCAGGGCGTCCAGCGCGCCCTGCTGCAGCGTGCGCTGCAAGAACAGATCGCCGCAGGTGTAGCCGGTGAGGCAGAACTCGGGGAACACCGCCAGCCTGACGCCGCGGGCCGCAGCGTCCTGTAACTGAGATACAATCTGGGAAGCGTTATAATTGCAGTCGGCCACCCGCAGTGAGGGCGAGAGGGCAGCTGCCTTCAAAAAACCATCTTTCATCGGAGGATTTCACATCCTGTCTGTTGAATTAAGGCCCCGGCGGAGACGTGCTCTGTGGGGTTTTGTTCAGTATACCACAAACCAGCCCAAACGAAAAGTGACAGTGTGGTTAAAGAAACGAAAAAACGCTGCCTGCACACCGCAGACAGCGCTGAAAACAAAAGATGGAAAACGAGATAGACCGTAAGCCGGGTTCTGTATTAAACGACGATCTGTCTAGACCTGCCATTGCTGACAGGTTCGTGCCGCCTTCGGGACACGCGAGCAGCGCTGTACGTCCCATATAGGCGTTGCTTCCGGTAGGGTTTACAAAGCCGCATAGTCACCCATGCGCTGGTGAGCTCTTACCTCGCCCTTTCATCCTTACCGCATTGCTGCGGCGGTTTCCTTTCTGTTGCACTTTCCCTGAGGTCACCCTCGGCTGCCGTTAGCAGTTACCGTGCTCTGTGAGGCCCGGACTTTCCTCAGAGCGGTCAAAGCCGCCCCGCCGCCGTATGTTCCACTCGTTTTCCGCTCCTCATGATACCATAAAAAAACAAGATTTGCAAGAGAAAGAGAATTTTGCTATACTTATCTTATATGTTGCCCGCGCTGGAGGTGGGAAGATGAAGCTTTATTTCAAAGTCCCGCCCGAGGCGGATGGGATGCTGCTGCGCGGTTTTCTGCGCAGGTGCAGTGTCTCCACCGACCTGTCCCGGGCCGTGAAATTCCGGGGCAGCGGCTTTTTTGCCGACGGCGCCCCCATCCTGGCCAACCGCCGGGTGGAGGCCGGGCAGGTCATCTCCTTTGAACTGCCGCCGGAGGGGGAGGGCGTTGCGCCGCAGGACGACATTCCGGTGGATGTGGTCTACGAGGACGCTTTCGCCCTCGTGGTGGAAAAGCCGCCCCATCTCGCGGTGCATCCTACCCTGAATTACCCGCTGGATACGCTGGCGAACGGCTATGCCGCCTGGGCGCTGCGTCAGGGCAGAAGCCCCGTCTTCCGCCCGGTGAACCGCATCGACAAGGACACCAGCGGCCTCGTGCTGGCGGCTCAGAATGGTTACGCCGCCCCGCTGCTGGCGCAGCGGGTGGAGAAGCTCTACTACGCCGTTGCAGAAGGAGAACTTCCCCTCGGGCCGGGCGTCATCGACGCCCCCATCGGGCGGCAGGGGGAGAGCATCATCGGGCGGTGCGTCACCCCCGACGGCAAACCCAGCCGGACGGAATATACCATATTGAAAGCCGAAAACGGCCTGAGCCTCGCGGCCTGCGTCCCGGTGACGGGCCGGACCCACCAGATACGGGTACATTTTGCATCCATCGGCCACCCGCTGGCCGGAGATGACCTCTACGGCGGGAGCCGGGCGCGCATCGGGCGGCAGGCGCTCCACTGCGCAAAACAGACGTTCTGGGTGCCGCGCTGCGAGCGGATGCCGGACGGCATCCGCATCGAAGTGCCGGTGGACGAGACGACTCTGAGGCCGGTGACGGTGGAAAGCCCGCTGCCGGAGGATATGGCAGCCCTTTTTGACTGAGTTTGTGTATTTCGTGAAAAGTAAGTGAAAGCTAAGCCCAAATTCTGTGTCAATGCTTGTTTCGGCGCTGGCAGGGTGTATAATAAATAGAGCTATTCTTGTCAAAAAAGCTGTCCTGATGCGGCAGCGTGTCGATAACAGAGAAAAGAGACAGATCAGAATCTCCTGAAGATACAGGAAGGAGCATCCTTTTTGCTGGAAGATAAAACAACTGAAACGCGGCAGGACGAGCCAGCCGCTGCGCCGCAGCACACCGGCTTCCGCGCAAAGCTGCGCTCGCTTTGGGCGCAGCTCCAGTGCGTCCATCTGCTGCGCCGCCACCAGCGGTATCGCCGCCGCAGACACCGGCTGGACAATGCCTCCCGGAAGCTGCGCTCGTCGAAGCTGGTATTGCGCGTTGGCGCAGTGCTCTACGCACTGGGCTTTGGCGCGGAGTATGCTGCCGTGCGGGTGGGACGTGCCGTCAAGTACGCCGCTCTCTGGGCTGCTGGAGGCATCCGCCGCTTTGCAAAGGCTCTGGCGGAGACGGCGTTCCCCGGCGCAGCACAGGTGGCCAAAGACCTGTTTGGCCCCATCGTGCTGTTTGCAAAGGGCACCGTGTCCCTTCTCATCCATGCCCACCGCATCCGCAAGGAGCAGGGCTTCGGTGCAGCATTTGAGGCCAGCGTCCACTACTTCAAAAACGGCGTCCGCCGGAACCTCAGTCTGCTGCCCCGCATGGCGATGTATGCCCTGCCCATCTGCGCACTGGCGCTGGGCGCAGCAGTGTTCCAATATGTCATCCACCAGCCTTATGCGCTGGCCGTCCGGGTCAACGGCGAAACCGTGGGCTATGTGGCGAATGAGGACGTCTTCAACACGGCCCGCGAGGACGTGATGGAGCGTATCAGCTACGCCGGCACCGACAAGACCGAGTGGACCATCGAGCCGAGCTACACCCTCGCCATTGCCCACCACATGATGGACGAAAACGAGATGGCAAACGCCATCATCCAGAGCGCCGGCGACCAGATCAGCGAAGGCACGGCTCTTTATCTGGACGGCGAGTTGACGGCGGTGTGCAGCGACGGCAACGCGCTGCGGGATTACCTCGCCGCCATGCTCGACCCCTACGAGGAAAAAGAGAACGGCCCCGATGTAAGCGTGGGCTTCAACAAGCAGGTCACGCTGGAAGACGGCCTCTACTTCAAGGAAGGCTTGCAGGATTTTGAGACTGTCCGGCAGGAGCTGGTGGGCGTGAAGCAGGCCCAGAAGGTCTACACCGTCAAGGCGGGCGACACCCTCTGGTCCATCGCACATAACAATGACCTGACCTTCCGTGAGCTGTGCGCCCTCAACCCGGCATTCAAGGGTGAGCCGCTGAGCGAGACGTCCAGCATCCTTGAGGGCGACCACCTCGTCATCACCAAAGAAGAGGCTGGCCTTGAGGTGCGCATCACCCGCATCGAGACCCGTGAGGAAGAGATCGCATTCTCCACGGAGACGACAAGATCCAACGAATATACGAAGGGGACCACCAAGGTGCTCCAGGAGGGCGAGAACGGTCTGCGCCGTGTGACCCTCCAGAACGTCTACGACACCAACAATATCCTTGTGGACCAGAGCGTGCTTTCCACCGAGGTCATCAAGGAGCCGGTGAACAAGAAGGTGGTCAAAGGCACCAAGAAGGTGACTTCCAGCACCAAGTACATCACCGGCAGCGGCCAGTTCATCTGGCCTGTGCCGAACTACCGCTACTGCTCGCGCTGGTACGGCGGACGCCACAAGGGCGTGGACATCTGCGCCCCGGCCGGTACGCCCATCTACGCCTCCGCAGGCGGCACCGTCACCAAGGCGGGTTACAACAAGGCCGGTGCAGGTACGGGCTATGGCTACTCGGTCATCATCAACCACGGCGGCGGATACAGCTCTGTGTATGCACACTGCCTGTCCCTGACCGTCAGCGCGGGCCAGACCGTCAAGCAGGGCCAGCTCATCGGCTATCTGGGCAGCACGGGCCGTTCCACCGGCAACCACTGCCACTTTGAGATACGTCTCAATGGTTCGTACATTCCCCCACAGAACGTATTCCCGGGGAAGAAATAAACCTCTCCGTCACGCCTGCGGCGCGCCACCTCCCCTAAAAAGGGGAGGCTTTGGCATGTCGGCTGACATTCGGCGGAATGAAAAAAGCTTTTGGGTAACGCAAGGCGGCGGGCTCCGCTGCCTGGATAAAATTCATAAAAAGGAGATAATTGTTATGGCTACTCCTCACATCAGCGCCGAAAAGGGCGATTTCGCAAAGACTGTCCTGATGCCGGGCGACCCCCTGCGCGCAAAGTTCATTGCTGACACCTTCCTGAAGGATGTCCGTCAGGTGACGGGCGTCCGCGGAATGCTGGGCTTTACCGGAACCTACGAGGGCCGTCCCATCAGCGTGATGGGCAGCGGCATGGGTATGCCCTCCATCGGCATCTATTCCTACGAGCTGTTCAAGTTCTACGACGTGGACAACATCATCCGCATCGGCTCCGCCGGCAGCTACACTGCCGACGCCAAGCTGTTCGACACTGTGCTGGCCACCGGTGCGGTCAGTGAGTCCAACTATGCCCGCGTCCAGAGCGGCAACGACCACGACATCACCTTCCCCAGTGAGGAGCTGAATGACAAGCTGCGCGCCTCCGCCAAGAAGCAGGGTATCAAGCTCATCGAGGGCAACATCCACTCCTCCGACGTTTTCTACCGTCAGCCTTCCGACGCAAAGCCCACCTACTGGGAGCTGCTGCGCGACGAGCGCGGCTGCCTCTGCGTGGAGATGGAGAGCTTTGCGCTGTTCGCCAACGCCGAGGCTCTGGGCAAGAACGCCGCCTGCCTGCTGACCATCTCCGACAGCTTCGTCTCCCCGGAGATCACCACCGCAGAGCAGCGCCAGAAGAGCTTCACCGATATGATGAAGGTCGCACTGGGTGCGGAGTATTGATTTAACCATAATACAAAAAGACTGCTGTCGGCCGACAGCAGTCTTTTTGCTTTTCAGGTATCCGTGTAATGACCGTAACAGGACGCAATGATGATGTTTCCATCCTGCTCCCGGTAGACGATGCGGTGGGTGTCGTCGATACGCCGACTCCACCATCCGCTCAAATCTCCCTTCAAAGGCTCGGGCTTGCCGATGCCCTCATAGGTGTTCCGCTGAATGTCTTTTATGAGGGAGTTGATTCGCTTCAGCAGCTTTTTGTCCCGCGTCTGCCAAAGACAATAATCTTCCCACGCTTCCTCTTCCCACAGCAGCCTCATCAGTCCACCTCGAGCAGTTCATGTTCGGTGAGCTTGGCTTTGCCGGTGTCAATATCATGGACGATTTGACGGAGATGGTTGATGTTGCTTTCGGAATAGAAGGGATCGGCGGAGACTTCAAAGGGAATCCGATGCTCGCGCGACACTTTCTTTGCAAAAATCGTGAAGGCTGTCGTCATCGAAAGCCCCATCTCGGCGCAGACCTCCTCCATGCTACGCTTGAGGTCGGGGTCCATCCGAAAATTCACGTTGACTGCATTTGCCATTCTGATGCGCCTCCTTTGTAATTCTATTATATTCATTTGTAATGATAAATGCAAGAAGTTTCATTGCAAAATACTGTGAAATTATCACTGCTTGCACTTCTGAAAAGAATGATTTATACTTGGATCAACAAAAACAGCTTCGTCCCACAGGACGAAGAACGCTGT
>ENA-USYV01001989-USYV01001989.1-human-gut-metagenome-genome-assembly--contig:-NODE-1989-length-17849-cov-10.072755_pt1 | contig 17849 bp, 14 predicted proteins | sample MGYA00250066_ERZ773514 | MGnify/ENA primary metagenome ERZ773514 (study PRJEB29103, sample SAMN06112049) | human gut metagenome | biome: human gut; feature: ankylosing spondylitis patient; material... | reverse complement strand
AATCTCCCCGTTCAGCCTCATCGAAGAGCGAACTGAGAAGCAATGTACAGGTTTGTATAGCTTCCAGATAACGGAACCAGGGGCCTGCTCTTCTAACCATTTCGACAGCTTTTCCAACAAGTCAGGTAGCAAGAAACTGTCGCATTGAAAGCCATGCTCGCTGAACGAATTCAAGAGGTGCAAAACAAAATTCAATTCAAAACGCTCAAACCGACTCGAGCAAGTCACAGAAAAGTCCAGTCGGACAACCTTATATGGCTTTTGCTCTTGCCAAAGCTTTTCTATCTTCAAGCCTTGAAAATCTTGGACACCGCTACGGAACAGCGAGTTGAGCATGGACACAAGAAGAGATTTGCCGAAGCGTCGCGGTCTTGTCAGCAACACTCGAGAATGTTTCTCAACCATGGAAAAAATCAGATCCGTCTTGTCGACATAAATTCTGTCGGATAGACGAATATTTCCAAAAGAAGAAATTCCGAACGGCAATGGAGGAAGCGACATGAAAGAAACCTCAGGTAACTCCGGCCATTTTAGACGCTGCCCTATTCACAAAAAAATCCCATATTGCAGGCATGATTGCTCTTGTTAATTTTTAATTTTTCAAAACTAATTTTGAAAAGTTCTCTTCCTGAGAAGACAATCGACGGCTTCCATAGGATCATTAGGAAACCAAATCCCAATCATCTCAAGGAGCCACCATGGACGAGAACCATCGCGGAAAAATCAAGAAAGCACCCGCACCTGAAGTTGTGAAGTACCTTATCAATCCGGCTATTAAGACAGACCTTGAAAGGAGTTATCAGACCATCCTGGACATTAACAAGGCTCACGTCTTAATGCTTGCCGAAGAAGGCATCATCACTGCCGACGTGGCAAAGAAGATCTTGGCGTGCACGCAGAAAATCTCTGCAATGGAAGGCCATCCGACCTTTGAAATCAATCCGAATGTCGAAGACCTTTACTTCAACTTAGAAAAGTACCTGCTTGAACAAACCGGCGCCGAGATTGGCGGTCAGCAGCACACCGCCCGATCCAGAAACGATCTTTTTGCAACCGAAGCAAGGATGGACATCCGCGGTTTCTATCTTCGCCTGTGCGGAATGTTCAATGAGCTTCGCCAGAACCTTATTAATTTAGGCAAGGCAAATATCGATGCCGTCATGAGCGGCTACACACACCTTCAACCATCGGAACCGATCACTTTCGGTCATTACTGCGCCGGTGTGCTCAATGCGCTGGAACGTGATTACGAAAGAATCCAGAACGCTTGGAAGGCCCTAAACATTTGCCCGCTCGGCGGCGGCTCCATGGGCTCTACTACTTTCATGATCAACCGAAACCGCACCAGCGCCCTACTTGGTTTTGATGAACCTATGCAAAACTCCATCGACTGCACGGCAAGCAGAGATTACTGTTTGGAAATCATCGGCACCATGTCCGTAGCTTCCTGCACGCTTTCCCGCTTCGCCTATGACTTGTACATGTGGTCGACGCCTGAATACGGTTATGTCGAAGTGGATGATTCCGTTGCAGGATGCTCTTCCATCATGCCTCAGAAGAAAAACGCTCTGACGCTTGAGTGCTGCAAAGGCAAAGCTGCGCACATGGAAGCATTCTTCGTCTCTGTATTCAGCTCACTGAAGAATATTCCATTCACGCACTGCAGAGACTCTTCAACGGAAGCCATGCGCTTTGTATGGACAGCGCTGCAGGAATTTGAAGCTGACTTGGCTCTTTTAAATGTCACGATCAAGACATTAACGCTCAAGAAAGAACGCATGCTTCAGGCCGCGGTTCAAAACTATTGCACCGTTACCGAATTGGCTAACTACCTCGTCCGCCATGACGGTATTTCCTTCCGCAGTGCGCACGGCGTTGTTGCCATGCTTGTCGGCTATATGCAGGAACACAACAAGTTAGCCAATGAAATCACCGTGGACGACATCAACCCGATCTGCGAGCTCCTCCTTGGTAAGAAGACCGGTCTTACAGATGACCTGATCCGTGAAGCACTTGATCCGACAAGAAATGCTATGTCCAAGAAGACCATCGGCGGTTCGAATTCTGATGAAGTCACCCGTCAGCTCAATCGTCTGCAGGCCAACCTGGATCGAGACAACCTGACTTTAGAAAGCAGAGTCGGCCAAGTTAAAGGCGCCAAAGAAGAATTAGAGCGCAAGGTGGCCGAAGCTATCGCTTAGTAATTAACCTCCCACTTTTCCAACCAGGCGGCGTTCCATTTGGAACGCCTTTTTTTACGTCTTCAAGAAGGCTCACAGACATGAAGTTATTAGAGCATGGAGCTTTTGGTGCCTGAGTCGAAAAACGGTATCTCTTTGCAGGTTCTGTCTTCGAGTGAGAACGTTTCGAAAATTCCGCTCGATTCTGAACTAACGTTCCTTCATATAATTAGCAGAGAATGTTGATGATCAGCTGAGTTTAGAAATGGATAAGAAACAGTGGTCGGAAAATTCCGGATTCTTCAGCACCGGCACGCTGGTGTTCCTGGTCATGGCTGAATGCGGCAACCTTTCGGAAGCTTCTTCGGTATTGGATATGCACCCGTCGACCATTTCTTACCACCTCTCCGAACTCGAAAAAAGCCTTAACGTTCCTCTATTTGACCATTCAAAGCGGCCTTTAAAGCTCACTTCAGAGGGCTTAAATCTCTATAACGAGCTGAAATACCATTTTTCTTCGCTTAATGTTCGAGTCCAGAAACTCAGACAGAAGAACTTTCTAAAACCCGTTATCCGCATCGGCATCATTGAAAGTCTTTCACGGAACCTCGGCGTTCATCTCATTGAAAAACTATCGCCTTTGTCTAATGAGATCTCTCTCTTAACAGGAACATCTGAAAGATTGATCGAGTTAGTTAAGAATCAGACCGTTGACATCGCCATCGCCTGCACTAAAAAAATCGATGAGTCTTTCTTTGCTCAGAAGTACTTGTTTTCTGAACCGTCCGTGCTGGCGCTCCCAAAGGAACCGCGCTTTAAAAAGGCTTCCTTCAGTTGGGAGGAACTGAAGTTCTGCGGCCTGCCTTTCTTGCGATACAACCGTTTCTCAGGCGGCAGTGAAATGACGGAGAATTTTCTGAATTCGCTGTTCATTCACCTACCCAATCGAATTGAAGTCGATGACGGCGGCGTCATGCTGAAGCTCATCAGCAAAGGCATCGGCTGGAGCTTAGTACGACCTGCGACATTAGTTCAGCATCCGGACTTGGCCGCGCAGGTCCATTTCTGCAAGATGCCGGATCCGGTCATGCAGCGAGAAGTGATTCTGATTTTTGGAAAAAGCGTCAACCCGGAATTGGTCGATACCGTAGAAGCCTTAAGTAAGAACTTCTACGCTCAGGATCTTCTCCCGCAGTTCAGACAGTTAATGCCTTGGAGCTAAGCTCAATAACGTTAGCCTTCTTGGTCGAAGTCAGGAACAAAATAAGAATCTTGGAGCTCCGGTGTCATCTTCTTCAGCGTGGGCATGACGCTTTCTTTATAGATTCGGCAAATCTCCCTGGCGATGCTTTCAAAAAGCTCCTGAGAAAAATCCGACCGAGAAAGCAGATAAATCTTTCTTTCCATTCCCGAACCCGGAAGTGCGCTAAGGGTCACTTTGTCCAACAGACCCGAATGAGTCAATAAGCTGAGCGGGCTCGTAATTGTCCATCCATTGTTATCGACCACCATCGCAAGCTTGATGGCCAAGTTGTCAACGTTGATCTTGCCGTTCAGCTGGATGCCGTATGTTAAAAGGAAATTGTTGACCAACTTGCCTCGTCCGCTCTTCTCATACGAGTTAATAAAAGGAAGATTACAGAGAGACAATGACTGCCAATTCTTGGCGTGATTATCTTCAAACTTAAAGGCCTTCGGAAATACGGCAACTGAAGGCTCACGAATAATCATCAGCCTTCTCCAATCGGTGTAGCGCAGAGCCGGATCCGAAGAAATAATGATGTCCAGGTCATGCGTACGGAGGCTCTCCAAGAGCCGGTCCGAACTGCCGGTCAGACATGTAATGCGGCCGACCTTCTTCTTAAACGTAGATAAAAACTGCGGAGCCAGATGCAGAGACATGCTTTCAAGAAAGCCGATTCTCAGATCAGAAAACAAATAATTCTCTTCCCTAACCTGCTCCATCGCTTCCTGCGTGATCTTCATAGCAGGAAGCACCTGGCGGTAAAGCCGCTTGCCGCTTTCGGTGAGCACCATCGGCTTAGAACACCGATCAAACAGTGTCACACCTAAAGAGTCTTCGAGTCTCTTTAATGAGCGAGATGCAGACGAGGTGCTGATGTTGAACCTCTCTGCCGTTTCCTTTAACGACTTACTCTCACAAACGGATAAGAAGAGAAGCCACTCATGAGAAAAAACGGTCTCCGGGACATTCATTATTTTTCGCTTTCGATGAGGTTGACTAACGCTTGCCGAACTTCGACAAGCATGAATCAAGAAACACAAAATGCATTGTGCCTCTTGGGTTCACCCGACTATCTAAATTTTAGCTTCTTAATAAGAAGCTGCTGCAGTTTCCTCTTCAAAGCAACAAACGGAACCCTGCGTTTTAGCAAAAAAAATGGTGCCGTTACCGACACCTAAACTCGCCCTAAGTACTTCTAAATAACAAATTTTCCAAATCAATCAAAAAGTTGCCGATTCTTAAGCCAATGTCATTTCTCCGATAATTAATTGATCACATCCTACGGCTCGGGAAAACTCTAATGCATCGAACCTCTTCACCTTTTTCTTGAAAGTAAGCTGCGACCATACTTCCCTGCGGCCATACCTCTTTCGCACAGTTGCTACAGCTGCTCAAAAAAAACGCAAAAAGTAAGTGCCCGAATAATCAATTAAGACCCAGCGCTTTTTCGTCTCGCGTGATTACCCGGGCACAATTGGAGGTAACGGTACTTTTAGTTGGCAGCTTTCTCGCTAAGTTTCTTCATAAATTCCGAAGCGCCTTCCTTGCCGGAAATGTATTCAACATTAAAGAGCATCGCCTCCAAACTATCCGCAGCAGGCTTTCCTTCAAGCTGAGCGTAGGCATCTTCAAGCGTTAAATCATTGTCGTATGCATAACGAGCAACTTCTTTAGCTTTATTCTCTCCGACAATCTGCGCGAGCAGCATTTGAAGCGCCAGCGACATTCTTGCGTGTTCCGCGCTTCTTTCTTTGTTTGCGGTGAGTCCGGAAATCACTTTTCTCTTAAAGACTTCACAGCCGTCGCAAAGAAGCGTGCAGGAATCCAGCATACATTTGAGCGGCAGAGAAGAATGAGAGTCAGAACCAAGCCAGCCAGAGTGAACACCGATATTTAAACCTGCGGCATTAGAGAAGACTTTATCGCACAGGTGCATGATCAGTTCGGCCACTGTCGGGTTGATCTTACCGGGCATGATGGAAGAACCCGGAGCAACAGCCGGAAGCACCATTTCACGGATACCGGCTCTCGGACCTGAAGAAAGGATTGTTAAATCACGAGCGATTTTCCAGATGATGTCGGCTGCTGCCTGAACTTTGGCGTGCGCTACGATAAAGCGGTACTTGTTGCTCAGGAGCGAAGTCAAAGGTTCTACGCTGTCAAGCGAATAACCGACCTGCTCTTCCAAGGCAGCCTTAGCTTGAACCGCAAATCCGGGAAGAACACCCAAGCCGTTTCCGACGTCGCCGGATCCAAAGAGGCAGACATTCCAGCCTTTCGCTTCTGATGCCAACTCGTCGGCACTATGCTGAAGCAAGGCTTGATAGGCAGCAAATTCGTCTTCGAGTCTCATCGGAAGAGAGTCTTTCAAACCTAATCTTCCGCATTTAACGATGCCGGCGAATTCTTTAGCCTTTTGACCCACTGCTTCGGACAGGTCACGAACATGGCCAGAAAGCTTGAGAAGAACGCTTTTAACCGCAATCCCTTCTGCCGTTGTCGTCACGTCGGCAGTAAATTGGTTCAGGGCGATATCTTTGGGAGTGACATCACCGCCGGCAAGCTCAAGGATGACAGAGTCCACTGCGCGCTGAGCGGGTTTTCCGACAAATCGAACCATCGTATGATCCAGAGCTGCCAGAGATTTCGGATCAGCTAAAAGGCTCTCGCAGGCTTGATCAATCTTTGCAGCGGTTTCCGGTTTGATGTAGCCAAGCGCGCCATTGGCCTTAGCCGAGGCTAAACGGACTTGAAGCAAAGCGCGGAGATATTCCGGATAGTCACGAAGCTTGTCTCCGGGGAAGTTATTTACCTGAAATTTAAGATCCGTGTTTGCAAAAAATGCAGAGTTATTCGTCATTTTGTCTTTCTCGCTGAGGTTTGAAGTTTGCATTTTTAGTCCACCTTTCTGATGTTCTTGTATTTTCTGAATAACTCAATGGTCTTGCTTCTATCCGTCAGGGCCAGAACATCGAAGATTTCATCGCAAACATCTTTCGGAAGCACGTGTTCTTTGATCGCGACTTCCTTGCAGGACAGATCTTCTGCAATGGCTTGTTTAGCAATCTTTACGCCTGTGGGATAACCGAAGAGGCTTCCGACCATCGTCGACAATGAAGTGGACTTTTCTGCATAGCTGCGAAGCAGTTCTTCATTGACTTCGACACCTTTCAGGCATTCATTGTTAAAGAGGCTCAGGGCATGAGCGGCGAGTTTGATCGCTTTAACAAGCGTGATGAAGCCGCCGGAGTTGATGGAGCCGTGATCAAGCTGGCCTTCGTTCGCAGAGTAGAAAGTCATGTCTTCGGCAATGACCATTTCGCCTAAGACATCCGTCATCATTTCGCAAAGATAAGCGGTGTTCTCGTACTCATAGCCTTGAGTTCCTTCGGCACTCTTCGGAAGCTTGACCTCATTAATGCCGGAACGAGGGCCGGAAGCGTAAAGCAGCAGGTCATTGGCAATTCTCGTCACGGAGGCAACCAGCTCTTTGACTACTTCCATGAGGACAGAATGATGGTCGGTGTTGCGCATACCGTCAAAGATGCCGCTGTTTGCGATCACGTCATCCGGATAAACCTTTTGTCTCATCTTAAAGCCAAGGACTTGAGAGAGGTTTCCGAAAATTCTTTCCGGATAACCGGGCATTACGCCCATGCCTGTACCGACAGCTGTTCCGCCTAAGACACCGTAGCTGAAAACTTCTTTCATGCCTTCGAGCTGTTCGCGGGCTCTCTGAACGGATCTCAGCCATCCCGCAAATACTTGACCCCAAGTCATGGGGAGTGCGTCCTGAAGGCCGGTTCTTCCTAAACGAACCACGGATTTGAAATCACGAGCCTTGCCTTCCAACGTCTTTTCAATCTCTTTAGCGGAAGCAACCAGCGGATCGATTAAACGATAGAGAACGATCGCCTCGGCCGTCGGGAAGACGTCATTTGAAGACTGGCACATATTGACGTGGGTGTTCGGATGAACCTGGTCATATGCTCTTTTACCCGTCAGGATTTCGTTAGCACGGTTGGCAATGACTTCATTGACGTTCATGTTCACGCCGGTACCCTGAGAGCGCCAAACATTGACCGGGAAGTGACCGGCAAATTTGCCGGCGATCAATTCGTCAGCAGCTTTGCAAATGGCTTCTGCTTTGACGTGATTCAAGGCGCCGATTTGGCTATTGGTCATCGCACAGGCCTTTTTGATTTCGGCCATTGCACGGATGACTTCAGGAAATTCGTTGTACGTGTGTGAGCCGATCTTGTAGTTGCCCGAGCAGCGAACTGTCTGGACACCGTAGTAGGCTTCGTCCGGAACTTCTAATTCTCCGAGAGAGTCTTTTTCTAACCTCATTGCTCCTCCTTAGGTTTGATGTTTGAGGCTTTTTCTTAATGAACAAGGACAGTATTGAGCAAGGTGCAAGTTGGGACAATAAATTTGCACAAATTGCAACTTTCTGTTGAGTTGACACCTCGGAAAATGAAACGTAGGAAGGAGTCCGACGGTTAAGAAGAGTTAAGGTGAAGTGGAAAACACTGGCAAGGCAGTAGGAACGGATGCGCTAACCAACCTTTTGATTTTAATGAAAATTGAATCTACGATTCCCTGTGTCTTCTTCGGAAGGACAATAAGCATGACGAGCCTTAGAATTACACATATGCAAATGTATAAGTCTGATGGAAGCTCTAAGGATGAAGGATTCAATTGTTTTTTCACAAGAGCAGACTGAATTTTTGGTAAAGGCTGCAAAAAGGTATATTTGGTGGATGACAAAAGAAGAAGCCATGATGGATCCTTTTTTTGTCATCTCCCAAGTCATGAACCTGGGGGATCACAAAGATTCAGCAAAACTTTTCTGCGATTTTGACCACAAAATCCTTCGTCAGGTTTTGCTGACCGCGAAGGCCGGATGGTTTAGCGACAAGAGAACATGGGGATCCTGGAATAACTTGTTATTCCCTGAATACAACTTCGTCACTCCGCCTATGCCAATACGAAAGATTCCAGATTGGGACGAATTATGATCCGTTTCCACCCGCATTTAGAAATCCTTCCAGAAGTTCAACGATGGATTTATCCTCAGCTTCAAAACCTAAAACAACTTGGATTTGTTCTCTATGGCGGAACTGCACTTGCGCTGCAGCTTGGTCACAGACAATCCGTGGACTTTGATTTTTTCTTACATGACCCATTAGACCAAAAGCAATTGCGAGAGGCTTTCCCTTTATTGGAAGAGGCAAATCTAGTCACTCAGCTTCAGGACTTAGAAAACACACAGACATTTGAAATCTCTCATCCGGAGGCTGACAAAGGCACTGTAAAAATTTCTTTTTTCGGAACTATTGATTTCGGTCGTGTCGGAGAGCCCCGATTGACCGAAGATGAAGTTCTTCTTGTCGCCTCGCCATTGGATATTTTTGCAACCAAGTTAAAGGTGATCATTCAAAGGCCTTCCACCAAAGATTATCTCGATATCATTCGGCTGATTAAAAGCGATGAGTCACTCTTTAAAGCGTTGGGGGCAGCCTCTGTTTTTTTCGGAACTGATTTTTCGCCTATGCTTTCGCTTCGGGCTCTTTCCTACTACGACGACCTTTTGCCTCCGCTCAGCCCCTCTGATTCTTCGTTTTTAAAGCGGCAAGTGACTGAAGCTTTAAGAAGTTTAAACATTAAAGGACTAGAAAAACCCGCGCTCGCTTCAGGAAATCTTAGTTCTAAAGAACTCAAAATGTTATGTTAGGTTTCTCAGAAAACTATTGAACAAAGTCTTCTGAAAATCATTAGAGCTGAGGTGAATTAGAAAGCTAATGGAATATTTCAATCTCTTCAGCAAATGGAGAGGTCTTGCTTCTTTATCGAGGCTTTGGTGACGCTTGAATCCTGTGCAGTTCTTCAATAGAGAATCCGCTAATCCGCGATATTTTCTCCAGCGGAAATTCATCCAATGCAAGGAGCTCCATAACTATCGCCATCTTTCCGGCTTCTTGGCCTCGAGCAAAAATACGGTCTTCGATGCCACCGCCGAGCTGCTCTTTGCCTTTCTCAGTTTCCGTCAACGCACGATCTTTATCGTCCAGCATAGGATTCACCATCCGTTTACCCTTCTCAAAAGGATTGTTTCTTTTAAAACCGCCAATGAATTTAGAGGGGTTAAATTTATCTCTCACTATCCCGATTATAGAAATTAGAGATGATGGTGAATATTCAAAACTTAAGGTATTCAGCTAAGAAAAACCATTATGAATGTGAAGATGATTTCCTCTAGTTAAGTCAAAACTCTTCGCAAAGATGCAAATCGGGCGTTCTCAAACTTCCCCGCTGTCAAGCTTCCTATTGAACAAAACAGGCGGGTGTTTACAGCCGCCTGCCCCCTTCAAACAAGAATCTTTTAGAGTTTTCTAAAGTCCTTGTACTTTTCGAAAAGCCTTTCCATATTCTCAGGATGCGTCAGATTCGAAACATCAAAAAGTTCATCAATGACCTCAGCAGGCAGGATTTTCAACTTCTTAGCCGCTTCCCTCGGAGAGATATTCTCTTCTAAGGCCAAATGAGCTACTTGGCTTCCGACCTCATAGCCAAAGATCGTGCTGATCATGGTCGTATTGGACACTGAGCTCTCTGCCATATCTTGGCAAAGCTGACTGTTCACGCGCATGGACGGCAGAACTTCTTCTGTCAGTATCTTCATTGCCTCCTTCAGCATGGTCGCACTATTGATCATGGCGCGCAAAGGAATGCTCGAGCAAGCACCGAGATCGAGCCAGCCGTTTTTCAGCCCGAACAGAATCGAGCTGTTGTTGGCACTGACTTGATTGCAGGCTGTGATGACGGATTCAAGACTGCATGATGCAAATCGCTGAGGATTAAGGGCATTCTCGGGATCTTTAACTTCGAAGTACACCTCTCTCAAGCCGGAATTGGGTCCGCTTGCCATGACCCGAAGGTCTCGGGCAAGCTTCCACACCTGAGCACTTAAGGCCACCACTTGTCCGTGACAAGCAATCAAGTCGTCGATGGCCATCATGCCGTCAACGAGATCGTCGTATGCTTTGACTTCATATCCGAGAACATCCGAAAGATGTTTATTGACTTTTCCTCTGAATCCGGGAAGACAGCCCATGCCTGTACCGACGGCAGTACCGCCTAAACAGCTGTGGTTCCAGTGGCTTTTCTCATACTCGAGTCTGGACAAAGAACGCTCCATTCCGCTCGCAAACGCATTGAGCTGCTGTCCTAAAGTAATCGGAACTGCGTCTTGCAGGCCGGTTCGCCCCATCTTGATGACAGAAGCAAACTCCTCGCCCTTTCCTCTTAATTTCTTAATCAAGAGTTTTAAAGGCTCGATGATGGTTTCCAGCTGATCATGAACAACAATGGCTTTAGCGGTCGGAATCACATCGTTGCTGGATTGCGCCATATTGACGTGAGTACTCGGATGAATGCCGCCCTCTTCCTTGCTGCCCGTCAAGATTTCATTAGCCCTATGAGCGACAACTTCATTAACGCCGGCATTCAAAGGCGTTCCGGATCCGCGGAAGATACACACCGGTAGCGAAAAGTCAAAATCTCTTCTGATAACTTCCCAAGCCGCCTGCTCTATCGCCTGAGCTTTCTCTTTATCTAAAGCTCCGATTTCCAGATTGGTTCTGGCGCACGCTGCTTTGATCTTCGCAACAGCTTCAATAAAGGAAGGAAAATCCTCGAGCGTTAAGTCAGAGATATCAAAAGCCTGACGATTTCTTTCTGTCTGAATGCCGTAATAGGCGTAGTTGGGAACTTCAAGAGAACCCAAAGAATCATGTTCCAGTCTCATCTTTATGCCCTCCCTTGCCTGTTTCTGAATGTCGAAAGAAAACGAGTCAGTTCCTGGGGATTAGAGAATCGGTCAAAGTTAAAAAGCGCTTCGGCGTCCTTCTCGGAAACTTCTTCGATTTGAAGCAGCGCCTGAGGAATTGACAGATTTTGTGAAGAAGCAATCGCTAAAACTTTCTCTGCGATTTCTCTTCCGAATACTGCTGCAACTAGCGAAATCAGAGAAGCTGCGCTTTCAAGATGAGCGGAAGATTCATCATGCTTAACGCCAATGCCGCTCACGCACTTCTCAACGAACTTATTGCAGCCTCGGCCGATAATTTCCAAAATCTCCAGCAGTTGGAAAAACACCCAGCCGTTTGAGCTTCCGATATCAATATCTTCTTCAACAAAAGAATACGCCGCCAATTGATCAATGCCCACAGTCTGGTGCATGACCTGAAGCATCAGCTCCGGCATGCTCGGATTGATTTTGCCCGGCATAATCGTTGAGCCCGGAGCGATGGCCGGAAGCGACAGTTCGGAAATACCGCATCGCGGACCGGAAGAATAAATATAAAAATCGTTGCCTAAACGAGCCAAATTCAAGGCAATCAGTCTTAACGCTGAAGACAACCGAATAAACCTATCATCGCCTTCAAGCGCTTCTACATAAGAAGACCCAAGGACGGGTTCATCGGCTTGAGGAACAGAATGCAGTGGCAGTCCGGTGACTTTTCTGAGATTATTTACGGCCAAAGCATTAAAGCCCGGCGCTGAATGCGTAAAGGAATCGATCGGCGTAAGGCCTAAATTAACGCTTAAGAAAAGATCCTGAATCCTTTGAAGTTCATCCGCACTTCTCTTTAAGCGGATGTACATCGCTCCGAATACCGCGCCCCAAGAAACCGGCAAAGATTCTTGAAGATGGCTTCGAGCGATATGCATTTCATTCTGGAACGCCACAGCCTTGTTGCGCAGTGTCTGCAAAAGATTCTCAACGCCGGAGCGCGTTAAGTTAATTGCACGGTAAACGACAAGGTTCTGAGCGGTGTTGAAGACGTCTTCGCTGCCTTGTCCGGCATTGATTCTTTCTTCCGACACGCCGGATTTGGCGGCTAAAAGACGATTAAAGGCCTGGTTGAAAGCCAAGCCGTCAATGTGTAAGGTTCCGGTCGTTAATTCAGAGCATCGATACGGATCATCAAGGATCTCGTCACACGCCCTGACAATCGCTTCCTCTTCCGAAGGATCTAAGATGCCTAGGGAAGCATTCGCGGCAGCAGATGCCTTCTTGATTTCCGCATACGCCGCGATGAGCTGCGGATAATCGCGGAACTCTTTGATTTCTCGGTTTGAAGTGAGCATTAAGATTTCAAGAGGCGGTTAACTCCCGCCTCCTGCCTTAAATTTCAAAAATTAACTGTTTTCCAACTGTTTTACAGCGGCGCTGAGTTCTTCTTTAGCCTGAGCCAGCTGCATCAGGCGGTCGGCCAGAACTTTTTCGTCGGCGTCGATCTGTCCTTCCAGCAAGTCCAGCTGACGTTTGACTTCGTCAGCCGAAGTACCGCCGATGCACTTCTTGGACTCAGCGATTCGTGCAGGATCCAGCGCTTCTTTAACCAGTTCGTCAGTGAGTTTGGTTTCCACGCCTAATTGTTCCTTCATCGCTTCGTTCACGCGTTCACGGTTAATGTGCGAGCTGTCCACGCCTTCGTTGCAGAGCTTGCCGACGACATCGGCCACAATGTGGTGAGCCTGACGGAAAGAAATGTCATCGTAACGGACTAAGTAGTTGGCCAATTCAGTTACCGTGCAGAAGTTTCTCAGTGCATTGTCACGCATACGGTCTTTCTTTACTTTCAGCGTTCCGAGCGTGATATTGGCCAATGTGAAGTCAATCTCCATGTCATGCATGGCTTCATAGAGGTAGCGAGTTGCTTCAACACTCGTATCCTTGCTATGAGAGTAAATAATGTTCTTCATGCAGGAGTAGATCCCGACTACAAACCCTTCCATGTGTCCGGCTAAACCTTTCATGTGTTCCAGCGTGAAAGGATTCTTCTTCTGCGGCATGATTGAGGAGCAGACTGCGCAGGAGTCGTCGACTTCAATGTATCCGAATTCCGGTGTGGACCAAATGTATAAGTCAAATGCTAAACGGCTCATCGTGTCGCTGGCCATCGCCAGTGTAACCACCGTTTCTAAGACGTAGTCGCGGGATGCGACGCAGTCAATCGAGTTTTGAATCGGACCGTTAAAACCTAAGAGCTTGGCAGTGTAGTTTCTGTCGATATCGTAAGAAGTGGAACCCATCGAGCATCCGCCCAACGGGCAGAGGTTTAAGGAATCCCAGACATTGGCGTAGCGTTTGTAGTCTCTTCCCAATCCGGCAAGAACAGCTGAAAGGTAATGCGCAAAAGAGACCGGCTCGGACGGCTGCATGTGGGTGTAGCCGGAGAAGACAGCATCATAGTTGTCGCGGGCCAATGCCAGAATGGTCTTTCGCATCTTATTGAACATGCCGGCAAGCTGAAGGTAATACTTTCTGGTATCCATGCGGACCACGGTGGCGCCTAAGTCATTGCGGCTGCGGGCCGTGTGCTGCTGACCGCCCGCTTCCATGCCGATCATTTTGATTAAGCGGCCTTCCAGGTTGGTGTAGAGGTCTTCAATGTTTTCGCTGAAGTCCGGGAGGATGCGGTTCTGTTGGATTTCGTCCGTAGCTTTGAGAATCTTCCTGCCGACTTCTTCAGAGATGATGTGCTGTTTGCAGAGCATTAAGACATGCGCACGGTTGATGTCGAGCATCGTGTCATAAGAATGCTCGAAATCGGAGCGAGCGATCGGATCATTAATGTATTTGATGATTTCCTGGGCCAGAGGCTTAGAAATTTTGCCGCGGCTGAAATCCTTTGTTTGTTCTGCCATTTTGTCATTCTCCTTTGTATAACGGGATTAAGTAGTTTCTTTGCTTCAAACGCTGACCATTCGTTTAGCGGCGCTTTGTCTATCGATATTCTTCGCCCGATGCAAAAGAAGCTCAAAGATCATGCATAATAGGAATAAACATGTTGCAAACTAACTCATCATGTCCTCTTCTTCTCCTCGTTCCTTTCTCGTAACGGAAACGATTGATCTTCTCCTCTACATCAGTAAAACCCAATCGTTTACCGAGACCTCCCGTCTTATGGGACTTTCGCAGTCAATGGTCTCTCGTAAACTCAGCGCTTTTGAGACAGCAACAGGCATTACCGCTGTTGACCGAAGCAGCCGGCCGGTCAAGCTGACACCGGAAGGAAAAGTTCTGCTTGAAGCGTTAATGCCGTATATCGAAGGACTGCCGGTGGTTTTAGACAAACTTCAAACGGACAGCAACATCAAGAGAAAGCTGAGGATCGGTTTTGTAGACACCTTTACGCGATATATCGCTTGTCACGTAATTAAAGACGTGGCCTCAGTTGTTACGCAATGCACGGCTTTGTCGGGAACCAGTGATCATCTGCTTCATTGCTTTAAGCGAGACGAGCTGGATGTTTTTATTTCCTCGGATCCTTCTCTTGGCTTAGAAGATGTCAGGCGACAATTCTTTTACGGAGAGCCTTCATTGCTCGCCTACCCTGCTTCAGTACACTTTCCGGAAGGCAGCATCGATTGGGCGCATTTACGGTTTTGCGGTCTTCCATACATTGGACTGACAACGGGAAGCGGCGGCGGAAAACTTTTTGATAACTTCCTTCTGACGCACAACATTCCGATCCATCAGCGAATCAATGTCGACAGTACATCCATGCTTTTGGAACTTATTAACGAAGGGATGGGCTGGGCCATCACAAGACCTGCCGGCATCATCCAGCATTGGGAAACGATTCCGAAGGTCAAGTTAGCTCCGATGCCGAAGCCGCTGCTTTCAAGAGAGCTGTATCTTGTTTCTAAGAAATCTTTTCCTTTCGATCTCTTCCGACTTATCGTTGAGTCGCTCGTTCGGATTACCAGAGAACGATTAGCAAAAAAGACTATTGAGTTTGCGCCTTGGTTAAGAGAAGATATCTATACCATCGATCTTGATAACGACAAAAAAATCCCTTATTCAACACTGTTGAGACATGAAGAAAACATTCGCTAAATATCTCTCGATATTCGTTGAGGACTTATTTTTTAATCCGGAGGATCAAGTCTATTGGTCCCCTGAACATGCCGGTCTTCTCGGAACAAAGCTTCCTATTCCATCAGATGAAGGCACTGTCCTTCGTCTGACAAAGCCCAATGCTGAAACGCAAGGCGCGGTGATTTACTTTCACGACGGTTCTAAAAACTTAACCGCCCACATTCCTGAGACGGCTTGGCTTTGCGAATTAGGGTTAGAAGTCTATTTATTTGATGTCTCTGAAAAAGATAAGGAAGAAGGTTTTCCGATTGAATCGTATGTTTGCAAGACTCAAAAACTAGTCGAGCGCATTCTTCAAGACATTCCGCCAGGACAAAAAGTATTGTTGTTCGGAAACTTCATCGGTGCTTACGCAGCTCTGCAAAACATTCAAAAAGCATGCGGTCGAGTTGTTGGTTTTGTTCTCCATAACAGTCCTTATAGTTTCAAAAGCTACATGTTGGCCAATTACGGTCCCGGACTCGGACAAGTGATGGGCGCCCTTTTGGCATCTGATTTCCAAGATCCTGTTGCTTTAGTTTCTGCGCACAAGAACATTCCTATCATCATTACCTATCAAAACACAGGACGCCTTCCTATTTCTGAATTCAATAAGTTCAGAAAAGCGGCGATTCCTAACGTCTCTTATATAGAGTTTCCTGCTAAGACGCCTGCCCTGACCATTACCAAGGAAGCGGAAGAATTAAGAGAAAGGATTATTAAGTTCTTTGAGAAGTGAGCTTCCGTTCAAATTTTTCCACTTCCCTACTAACAAGAAAGGCTCCGCTTTTGACGGAGCCTTTTGTTTTGTAGAAAGCCCTTCTGGAGGACCTTCCACCATACTTACTGCTAGAGAAGAACTTTAGAGAGAGCCAGTGCGATCAGGGTTGCGGATGTTGTGGCGGTTAACATCGGAACCATGAAGGAGTGGTTCAAAACATACTTACCGATCACGACCGTGCCGGACTGGTCGAACTGCATCGTGGAGATCACAGGACCGCTGGCCGGGAAGAAAGAGGTACCGTTGACGCTCGGATACAGACCGACGATCGTTGCGGGAGAGAGACCTAAAGCGATACCGATCGGCATAATGGCTCTGACAGTTGCTGCCTGAGAAGCTAAGAAAGAGGAAGCAAAGAAGCAGACAACGGCGAACAGGAGCGGATAGTTCTGAAGGTATGCACCCATAGAAGCAATCCATGCTGCTTTGTGGGCGGAAATGAAGGTGTCAGCCATCCAAGCCAAACCGAAAATCACGATGATGGCGGAGATACCGGCTCTCAGAACAGAGGATTCAAGCGCTTTCTTCACGTTCGGGCGGCAGATCACGAGGATCAGGAAAGCAGCTGCAAGCATGGACATCTGGAGGAAAGTACCCATACCGATGATCTTACCGGTGTGCGGAGTACGGATTTCCGGGAAGAAACCGGCAACCACTGCGAAGACCACACCGAGGACGAAGATGATGGCAGACCAAGCAGCTGTTCTGGGAAGCTCTTTGTGTTCAATGGGTTTCGGAGGAAGAACGGAACCGTCTTTGACACGCTGCAGGTATTCCTGGTCTTTGTCGAGGTCTTTGCCGTAGAAAGACATCACGGTTGAAGTAATCAGGACTGCGAGAAGTGTTGCGGGGATCGTGACCATCATGATCTGACCAAGAGTCATCGTCGAACCGCTGGAGCCCAAGAGGCCGAGAAGTGCTGCCGTGCAGGCTGCAACAGGAGAAGCAACGAGCGACTGCTGAGCGGCAATGGCAGATACCGTCATAGAGCGTTCGGGACGAACCTTAGAGGCATAAGAAACTTCGTAGATCACGGGCATCAAAGCCTGAACGATGTTTGCGGTTCCTGCCAGGAAAGAGAAGAACCATGTAACGAGCGGAGCAATGAAAACGATGCGTTTCGGATTCGCGCGAATGATTCGTTCGGCAATTCTGACCATGTAGTCAATACCACCGGAGGCCTGCATCGTGGATGCTGCCGTAACAACCGCCAAAATAATAAGGATTACGTCAACCGGGGCGCCTGTCGGACGCAGCCCGAAAACCTGATTAAGGATCATTAGGCCACCGCCGCCGCAGATACCTAATCCGATACTACCGAATCGAACGCCGATGATGACGGCGCCGATCACGACTACTGCTTGAAAGAATACATCCATGGTTTTCTCCTTTGTGGATTTGAGTTATGTTCAGATCTTCAAGCAATTGCAACAAAGTGTCACATATGTTGTTTCTGATGCAAGTTAGTTATGCACAAGCGCAAACATCATGCAGATTTTGAAATTTCGAGTAAGAAGAAACACTTACAAATGAATTTTTAAAACTTTCAAATACTTTGAGGATCTGAAAGAACAGATTTCAGAACATAAGGGCTAATGGCTAGCCATTGAATATCTAATCAAACCTATACACTCAGCTTCCTTAATGACATGGAACCCCTTTGCTCCCAACGAGATAGAGGGAGCAAAATGAAAGTGACAAAGTTCT
>ENA-USYV01001967-USYV01001967.1-human-gut-metagenome-genome-assembly--contig:-NODE-1967-length-18001-cov-11.583352_pt1 | contig 18001 bp, 18 predicted proteins | sample MGYA00250066_ERZ773514 | MGnify/ENA primary metagenome ERZ773514 (study PRJEB29103, sample SAMN06112049) | human gut metagenome | biome: human gut; feature: ankylosing spondylitis patient; material... | reverse complement strand
AGCTTTCTCTCTTCGCCAGAGGCTCCCCTCGGTAGGGGCAACAACGACGACCGCCGCCAGTGGCGGAAACAGGGAGTTATCATGATTTTGGAAGAAAAGGAATCTGGATGGCAGTGTTTCATTCCATATCAGCTTTTTGTAATGCTGGATTTGATATTTTAGGTACGCCAGCGAATCCATTTCCATCCATTACCGCTTATGCAGGAAATCCGATTGTAAATGTGGTGATTATGTTTTTAATTATAGCAGGTGGTATAGGATTTCTTACGTGGGAGGATATTTGTATTAATAAAATCCACTTTAGGAAGTATCATATGCAGAGTAAGATTATACTTGTGACAACCGCATTTTTGATAGTTTTACCGGCTATTTTTTTCTTTTTTTCTGATTTTACTTATCTGTCAGTGGGAAAACGTCTGCTTGCATCGGCTTTTCAGGCAGTAACTCCAAGAACTGCCGGATTTAATACTATGGATATTTCTAAAATGACAGAAGTTTCAAAAGCAATGATTATTATACTTATGCTTGTCGGAGGTTCGCCAAGTTCTACGGCAGGAGGTATGAAGACGACAACTTTTGCAGTACTTATATTGAATGCATTTGCTACATTCCGGAGTCAGGAAAATGTCGAAACATTTGGAAGAAGAATCGAATACAGCGTGATAAAGAATGCATCAACGATTGCTATGATGTACTGTATGTTATTTTTATGTGGAGGAATTACGATCAGTGTATATGAGGGGCTTCCGCTTTTGGAGTGTCTTTATGAAGCGGCATCAGCGGTTGGAACAGTAGGGCTTACATTAGGAATCACAACAAAGCTTCATATAGTGTCACAATTCATACTGATTATACTTATGTATCTTGGAAGAGTAGGAGGACTTACTCTTATTTATGCGGTCCTTTCAAAGAAAAAGAAGGGAAATGCAAGGTTGCCATTAGAAAAATTAACAGTAGGATAAGTGTTAGGATTGTGTATGGTATCCGTTAGATAACACAGAGGGAGAATTGAATTATGAAAAATATATTATTAATCGGACTTGGGAGATTTGGAAGACATATTGCAATGGAGCTTAGTGAATTAGGGCATGAAATTATGGCGGTAGATGTCAATGAGGGCAGAGTAGATAAAGTCCTTCCTTACGTTACAAATGCACAGATTGGAGATAGCACGAATGCGGAATTTTTAGAATCATTAGGAATTGGAAATTATGATGTCCGGCGGCTGGTATTTGCTGGCGGCGCTGCCGGTGGGGCTGGGGATTCTGACCGGCGTACTGAGCATCCTGGCGGCGATGATGCTTTTCGCCGATGCGCCGGAGTGGATGCTGCGTCTTATGGCAGGGATAGCGCTGGTGTTTTCCGGGTACGGCATGGGTCGCTTTGCCGGATTCCGCCGCCGCCGGAAAGGCTGGCGCTGCGGACTGTTCTGCGGACTCTTCCTGTGGGCAGTGCTGACGCTGGCGAGCCTGATCTGGCTGCATACTGCCGGCAGTTCGGTGCGGCTGTTGTGTCTCTGCGGCGGCGGTGTCTGGGGTGGGATTTCCGGCGTCAATGCACCCCATCGGAAACCGCCCAGATAGCCGGAGGGTTCTTTTGCAAGATGTAAACTTTTTTCCTATTTTGCATGGAACGCTTGAAAATCCGGTGATTTTGTGATATAATGTAGTTAAACTTTTTTTGGGGGAGGGTTTCGAATGAAGCACATCAAGACCATCAATGCAGCAAACCTGAAGGCTTCTGCTGCAAAGGGCGGCTGCGGCAAGTGTCAGGCTTCCTGTCAGTCTGCTTGCAAGACTTCCTGCACAGTAGCGAACCAGAAGTGCGAACACTAAGTGGTTTTTGAACCGCTTAACGCAAGTCTGCAACCGATAGAAAAAAGGGACAGTTCGATGTCCCTTTTTTCGCATTTATAAGAGTTATGCTGCTTTTCCCCATGCAGCTGGAAAGAGGAAACAGAATTATGATTCATAAGTATAAATTGGGCGACTATAATGTGGTATTGGACGTAAACAGCGGCGGCGTTCATGTGGTGGACGAGCTGACCTATGATATGCTGGACAATATCGCACCGCCTTTTGCACCAGAATGTCCGGAAGAGGTCGTGACAAAGCTTTCCCGTTTCTATGACCCGGAAGAGATCCGTTCCTGCTATGCCGAGATCCTGGAGGCATATGACGAGGGCATCCTCTTCTCCCCGGATGACTACGAAAAATATGCCAACTTCGCTGTGGCATCTCCTATCAAGGCAATGTGTTTGAACATCGCCCACGACTGCAATCTGCGCTGTCAGTACTGTTTTGCCTCTACCGGTGACTTCGGTGAGGGCAGAAAGCTGATGTCCTATGAGACCGGCAAAAAGGCAGTGGATTTCCTGCTGAAAAATTCCGGGGATCGTGTGAATCTGGAAATGGACTTCTTCGGCGGCGAACCGCTGATGAACTTCGAGACCGTCAAGAAAATCGTGGAATACGCCCGTTCTCAGGAACCGGTCTACAATAAGAAGTTCCGGTTCACCATCACCACAAACGGTATGCTCCTCACCGATGACAAGATCGACTTCATCAACCGGGAGATGTCTAACGTGGTTCTGTCCATCGACGGCAGAAAGGATGTCAACGACCGGATGCGTCCCCGTGTGGACGGCAAAGGTTCGTATGACAGAATCGTCCCCATGTACAAAAAGCTGGTAGACCAGCGTGGTGAAAAGGAATACTACGTCCGTGGCACATACACCAAGTATAACCTTGACTTCTCTGACGACGTCTTTGCACTGCTGGATGCCGGTTTCGACCAGATCTCTGTAGAGCCGGTTATCGCTGACCCGAAGGAACCCTATGCCATCACCGAGGCAGACCTGCCCCGTATCTTTGAGGAGTACGAACGGCTGATGCAGAAGATCCTGGACTATGAGGCAACCGGCAAGAAGTTCAACTTCTTCCACTTCATGCTGGACCTGGATCAGGGACCCTGCGCCATTAAGCGTCTCCGGGGCTGCGGCTGCGGCAACGAGTATGTGGCAATTACACCGGACGGCGATATCTACCCATGTCACCAGTTTGTCGGCGAGGCAGATTATAAGATGGGCAACGTGGACGACGGCACATTCAACCGTGAAATGAAGTCCGACTTCGCCAAGACCCATATCTACAGCAAGCCGGACTGCCGGAACTGCTGGGCAAGATTCTACTGCAGCGGCGGCTGTAATGCGAACAACTACCAGTACAGCGGCGATGTCCACAAGGCATACAAGCTGTCCTGTGAGATCGAGAAAAAGCGTCTGGAATGCGCCATCGTGCTGAAAGCCATCCGCATGGATCGGGATGCTGCAAAGCAGGAAAGCGCTGAATGATTTGAAAATATTGTGATACGATAAAAAACTCCCGCAGTTTCAAGGATTTCTGAAACTGCGGGAGTTTGCTTTTGGGGATATAACCTTAGATCAAGTCGAAGTGTGCCAGCGCCTTTTCCAAGCCGTCGTCAGCAAGGTTTGCGGTGATGTAGTCCGCATAGGGGTGCAGCATGGGACTGTCGCCCATGGCGATGCCCGTTCCGGCAGCCTCCAGCATGGGACGATCGTTCAGACTGTCGCCCACGGCGAAAACATGAGAGCGGTCTGCACCCAGCAGCTGCATCATCTTTTCCATGCCGGTGGCTTTGGAACAGCCGCAGGGCACCATTTCAGCAAAACCGTTTCCACGGTCGATATAGTCAAACTTTCCCGTCAGACCTGCCTGGAAACCCTCCAAATCGCTTTCGCCGTCATACCAGATGACAAACTTGTCCGTGTACCAGTCCCCATCCTCCGGCACATCGGCGAACGGCAGCTGCTTGCTTTCGTAGAGCTCCAGCAGCTTTTGCAGGTTCGGCAGCGTTCTCGCCTTGCGGTCGATGAATATGGCGTCGCTCCGCTCATACAGAACGGCAACGTTGGTGCGGCGCACCAGTTCTACCATTTCACGGCTGCGTGCCGGGGTCTGCTTTTCGTGGAACAGGACCTTTCCGTCATATTCCAGTTCTGTGCCGCAGCCGTAAATGTAGCCGTCAAAGCCGATCTCCCGGAGAAACGGGTCTACATTCATGGCGGTGCGTCCGGTGTTGATGAGGGTGGCGTTGCCCTTTTTCCGGGCTGCCTGGATGGCACGGACTGCGGATTCCGGCAGATAGCCGTCCTCGGAGATGATCGTGCCGTCAATGTCAAAGAAAATGAAATTTTTCATAAAATCACTCACTTTACGGGAATTTCAGATTTGCAGGTTTCAACCATGCGGAAAGTGTCTTGTTTTTCAGGCGTTCTTGAACAGGCTGACCATTTCCAGTGCAGACATAGCGCAGTCATAGCCCTTGTTGCCTGCCTTTGTGCCGGCACGCTCGATCGCCTGTTCGATGGTGTCGGTGGTCAGTACGCCGAACAGTACCGGCAGACCGGATTCCAGACCCACCTGTGCAATGCCCTTGGAGACCTCAGCGCAAACATAATCATAGTGGCTCGTAGAGCCACGGATGACTGCGCCGACGCAGATGATGGCGTCATACTTGCCGGAGAATGCCAGCTTTTTGGCAGCCAGCGGAATTTCAAATGCGCCCGGTACCCATGCCAGGGTGATGTCGTCGCCGTCTGTGCCGTGGCGCAGCAGGCAGTCCTCAGCGCCGCCTACCAGCTTGGTGGTGATGAATTCGTTGAAACGGGATGCCACAATGGCAATTTTCAGTCCCTTGCCGTCATACATACCTTCCAGTGTTTTCATGATATTGTACCTCCTAGAGTTTTTGTGTTTTTCTCAGAAATGCAGATAATGTCCCATCTTGAACTGCTTGGTCTTGAGATACCGCAGGTTCTCCGGCTTTTCCGGAATGTCAATGGGAACACGCTCGGCAACTTCCAGTCCGTATTCGCCCAGTTCTGCGATCTTTTCCGGATTGTTGGTCATGAGCCGCAGGGAAGTCACGCCCAGATGCTTCAGAATCTGCGCACCTACGCTGTAATCCCGGAGATCCGGCGCAAAGCCCAGCTTGATGTTTGCCTCTACGGTGTCCAGACCATCCTCCTGTAACTTGTACGCCCGGATCTTGTTCAGCAGACCGATGCCTCTGCCCTCCTGGCGCAGATAGACCAGAACGCCTCTGCCCTCTGCGTTTATCATGTCCAGCGCACGATTGAGCTGTTCGCCGCAGTCGCACCGGCAGGAGCCGAACACATCGCCGGTCAGACACTCGGAGTGTACCCGGCACAATACCGGCTTGCCGTCCGACACATCGCCCATGACCAGGGCAACGTGTTCGTCGCCGTTGATAGTGTTGCGGAAACCGAACATCTGGAAATGCCCGTGGACGGTGGGCAGTTCTGCCCGTGCCACTTCTTCCACGAAGTTGTCGTGATTGCGGCGGTAGTGCTGGAGTTCCCGGATGGTGATAAAGGACAGACCGTGCTGTTTTGCAAAGTCCGCCAGCTTTTCCCCACGCATCATGGTGCCGTCGTCGTCCATGATCTCACAGCAGAGACCCACCTGGGTCAGTCCGGCAAGACGGAGCAGGTCTACCGTAGCCTCGGTGTGACCGTTCCGTTCCAGAACGCCGCCGGGCTTTGCCTCCAGCGGGAACATATGTCCCGGACGGCGGAAATCGCCGGGATGCGCCGCCGGGTCTGCTGCCATGCGTGCCGTCAGACCACGCTCTACCGCAGAAATGCCGGTAGTGGTGTCGATGTGGTCGATGGAAACGGTGAACGCCGTTTCGTGGTTGTCCGTGTTGTGGGAAACCATCTGGGTCAGTCCCAGCCGGACAATGTTGTCATGGCTCATGGGCATACAGATCAGTCCCTTTGCGGCGCTTGCCATGAGGTTGACGTTTTCCGTGGTGGCGAACTGTCCGGCGCAGATGAGGTCGCCCTCGTTTTCCCGATCCGGATCGTCTGTCACCAGAATGCACTTGCCGTTCCGCAGATCCTGCAAAGCTTCTTCAATGGTGTTATATGTAATTGCCATAGAAATGACCTCCTTGGTTGTGTAGGTTATGGCTCATTTTGTTGCTTTAATTTTGTTGCCTTAAAAGAATCCGTTCTGTTGCAGCAGTTCCATAGTGACGCCGCCGCTTTTGGGCTGTATCAGCTTTTCCACGTACTTGCCGATGATGTCGGTTTCCAGATTGACGATCTCACCGGAGCGATGTTTCAGCAGGGTGGTTTCCTCACCGGTGTGAGGAATCAGGCTCACGGTGAAATCCGTGTGGGAAACCTTTGCCACCGTCAGGCTGATGCCGTCAATGGCAATGGAGCCTTTTTCCACCACATACCGGAGTAGTTCCGGTGCGGCACTGATCGTCACCAGCACTGCGTTGCCCTCCGGCTGCATGGAACGAATTGTTCCCGTGCCGTCAATGTGTCCGGCAACAATGTGCCCACCGAATCTGCCGTCTGCCGCCATGGCACGTTCCAGATTCACTTTCGAGCCGGTTTTCAGCTGCCCCAGATTGCTCCGTCGCAGGGTTTCCGGCATGACATCCGCCGTGAAGTGGTCTTCGCCCATGCGAACCACAGTCAGACAAACGCCGTTCACGGCGATGCTGTCGCCGATGGCAGTGCCTTCCAATACTTTGGATGCGGTCAGTTCCAGTTCGCATCGGTTCGGTGCCTGGTTCAGCCGCCGCACCGTTCCCATTTCTTCTACGATTCCGGTAAACATCAGCATGACTCCTTTCGGGTGTATTCCAGCAGCAGATCCTGCCCCAGCCGTGTCACCGTGGGTGCAGACAGAAGAACTGCCTGGTCCGGGGTGGTGATGCCCATGCCGCCGATGGGGGACAGACCGTCTCCGCCGAACAGTTTCGGTGCGACATAGACCTGCACCAGGTCACAGCAGCCCTCCTGTAATGCCGCCGCATGGATGGATGCGCCGCCTTCGATCAGAATGCTGTCCAGTCCACGCTGTCCCAGCTGTTCCAGGCAGTTCCGCAGGGAAATGTGTCTGCCGTGCAGATGCTCTTTCGGCACGGGAAGATTTTCGTATCGGGCGAGGAGCGATTCCAGGTCTGTCTGGTGCAGCAGTTCCGCCTCCAGAACAGTGACACCTTTTTGTTCCAGGGCTGCCTTTTTTTCCTTGTCCGGGGCGTGGCAAAAGACGATGACCGGAACTTCGCCGGCAGTCTGTACCAGCTTGCTCTCCATGGAAATGCGCAGCCGGGTGTCCAGTACCACACGTACCGGCTGAGACGGATTCTCACAGCGGCAGGTGAGCATGGGGTCATCTGCCAGAACAGTGCCGATGCCCACGCAGATGGCAGCCACACGCTTTCTCGTCTGCTGGACGTGATTCCGGGCAGCCTCACCCGTTACCCACCTGGACGCACCGTCGGCGCAGGCAATCTTGCCGTCTGCGGTCATGGCATATTTTAGAATGGTGTAGGGCATCTTCGTGGTGATGTACCGGAAAAAGATGGGGTTCAGCTGGTCGCACTTTTCCCGGAGAAAGTCTGGGAAAACCTCGATGCCGTGTTCCCGGAGAAACGCCACGCCTTTTCCGGAGACCAGAGGGTTCGGATCACGGGAACCGATGTATACCCGGCGAATGCCGCTTTCCACCAGTGCCTCAGTGCATGGCGGCTGCTTGCCGTGGTGGCAGCATGGCTCCAGGGTGACGTAGATATCTGCACCGGCAGGGTCTTCGATGCAGTGCTTCAAGGCGTTTCGTTCTGCGTGGAGATCGCCGTATCTGGCGTGCCAGCCCTCACCGATGATGCGGTGGTCTTTGACGATCACCGCACCCACCAGGGGATTGGGGTTGGTGAACCCTGTGCCACGCCGTGCCAGTTGAATGGCACGTTCCATATAAAAAGAATGCTCTGTCATGAAAACACCTCCAAAAAATGCCCTGTTCTGCAAATGCACAACAGGGCAAGAAAAACGGCTTGGAAAGATGCCGTTATGATTCTGGATTCTGGGGGAAACACGTAAAATTGATTTTGCGTGGCTTCTCTCATCCGGACTATACCGTCGGTTTCGGAATTGCACCGAATCAGCCAGTTTTCGAAACTGGTTCGCAGACTGCGGCAAAAACGCCGTTCACTGCCGGTTCTGAATTACACAGTACCCTGAAGCTGTCTCTAGTATACCACCCTTTCCGGCAGTTGTCAAGTAACTTTTTTATGGCAGGAACATTCATAGGAATTTCACCAAAAAGCGGTTTTCTTGTGTTATAATAACTATGATTATAGAGAAAATCATCTGGGGAAGGAGTTCGATAGAATGACAGATGAAAGCATGAGAAAGACCATCGCCGGGAACATCTCCCGGTATCGCAAACAACTGGGTATGACACAACTTGATCTTTCCGAAAAGATCAATTATTCTGATAAAAGCATTTCAAAATGGGAGCGTGGCGACGGCATTCCCGATGTGCCGACCATGGTGCAGCTGGCAGAGATCTTCGGGGTATCGGTGGATGATCTGATTTATCCGCCGCAGGAACAGCCGCAGCAGCCGGTAGAGTCAGAAGAACCGGAAAAGCGCACAAAACCGGGGGATTCTACTGACGGTAGATTCTGCTGGAGGCACTTTTTCATCACTCTACTCTCCATTGCCGGGGTGTGGCTGGTGGCAATTCTGATCGTCTGCCTGTTCCAGTACATTGCGCCGGGCATCGCCGACCTGTGGGACGGCAGAGTGATGTGCTATGCGGTGACAGCATCCTTTGTGGTGTTCCTCATTTTTGCCAGTCTCTGGTGGCCACGGGCGTGGATCTTCATTGCCATTTCCGGCATCGTCTGGGGTGCGGCACTGTCCGTTTTCGTGACATTTTCCGGGATCTCCGGAGGCGGCGTGATCTTCGCCCTTGCCGGCGTGCTGGAACTGCCGGTGCTGCTGTGCTATTTCTGGCGCTGCTCTGCAAGGCATCAGTGGCTCATCCCGTATCCGTTCCCAAGGAAAAAATAAAACAGGTGCGAAAGGCACAGTACTGCAATCGTGAAATGGATTTCAGATGTATCGTGATGAAATCATTTCCGTATTGCGGCACTGTGCCTTTTTTTGTCAGAGAATCGAAAATTCTCAAACGGGTAGAGTGGTTCTGCACGGGAGTAGGTGGATTCTATCTGAAAAAAGGGGTATACTAAATGGTGCAAGAAGCAAGGCGAAAAGCGCCAAGGAAAGTGAGGAACCCCTACATGAACATCACACAGAACATCGGTATCCGCATTTGCGGCACAGGCAGCAGCGTTCCGACACGCACCGTGACCAACGACGATATGGCAACCATCGTGGAGACCAGCGACGAGTGGATCTCCACCCGTACCGGCATCTCCGAGCGGCACTTTGCCGACCAGGAGACCAACCTGTCTCTCGGCACAGAGGCTGCCGAAAAGGCGATCGCAATGGCTGGCATCCCCAGGGAAGAGATCGGCGTTGTGATCTGCGCCACCATTACACCGGACAACATCGTGCCGTCACAGGCGTGCCTGCTCCAGAAGAGCCTGGGTCTCACGGAACAGATCTTTGCCTTTGACATCTGCGCCGCCTGCACCGGTTTTCTGTATGCCATGCACACGGCACGGTCGCTGCTCTGCACCATGCCGGAAAAGAAATACGCCCTGGTTGTGGCAAGCGAACTGCTGAGCCGTGTCACCAACTTTGCAGACCGGAATACCTGCGTGCTGTTCGGCGACGGCGCAGGTGCGGCAGTCATCACCCTGGATGAAAACAGCCGCTATGCCTTTGACTGCGGTGCAGACGGCAACACCGAGGTGCTGTACTGCCCGAAGTCTTATCACAACACCAACCCCTTTGCCGCATCTCTGCCGGAACAGCCGGAACAGCAGGTGAAGATGGAGGGCAGAGCCGTGTACAGCTTTGCAGTGCAGGCACTGTCCGGCAGCATTCGCCGTGTGGCGGATCAGGTGGGCGGCTATCCGGAACACTACATCTGTCACCAGGCAAACGCCCGGATCCTCCAGGCGGCAGCCAAGCAGCTGAAAGAACCCATGGAAAAGTTTTTCCTGGACATTGCAAAATACGGCAACACTTCCGCAGCATCCATTGCCATTGCCTTGGATGACTGCGTGCGCAGCGGCGCTGTCAAACGTGGAGAAAGCGTGATGCTTTCCGGCTTTGGTGGCGGACTCAGCTACGGCACAGCATATTTCACATTCTGAGGAGGCAGCACCATGTATCGCAGAGAGACCAAGGAAAAGGCGGCATATGCCGGCAATCGTACCCGGAGAACTGACAGCGTGAAACAGCACGAGATGGCGGCGCTCCGGGAGATGGAACAGATGGTGCTGGCAGCGGAAAACAGCGAGGGAACAGCCGGACTGGAAAAGGCTGTAGCACATCTGGAAAGCTTTTTGCAGCAGGTCAGAAAGACCCGCATTCTGGATGAGAAACAGCGTGCCATGGAGGCGTTCCGGGGAAAGTTTGAGGACGGCTATACCTGGCGCAATGGCTTTCTGCGGAACGTGGCTCGGTTTGGCAGCAGACGGGCGCTGGCAGATCTGGAAAGCGGCAGAGTCTGGAACTATACCCAGCTGAATGCAGAGGCGAACCGTTTCGCCCACGGACTGCTCCGTGCCGGACTGCGGAAAGGTGACGTTGTCATGGTGCAGCTCCACAACTGCCCGGAGTTTGTGTTCGCCTATCTGGCGTGCCACAAGACCGGCATGGTGTTCTGTCCGGTGAACTTCCGGCTCTCTGCCAAGGAGATCGCTGACTGCATGGACAACAGCCATCCGAAGGTGTTCCTGTCTGAGCCGGAGGTCCAAGCAGAAGTAGACCTGGCGCTGACCAGAACCGGTTCTGCGCCCCAGATTCTGCTGACTACCGAGGAAACAGCGCCGCACAGCTACACCGGTTTTGTGGCAGACTGTCCCACAGACGACCCGGCGCTCTCCTGGGAACTCTCCATTTACGATGAGACTCTGCGGCTTTTCACCTCCGGCACAACGGGCAGACAGAAGAGCGTCTGCCTCACCAGCATCAATGAGGTGCTTTCTGCCCACGATGTGATGATTCATTTCCCCTTTTCCTTTGCCGATGTCTCCATGAACACCACCCCGTGGTTTCACCGTGGCGGACTCCACTCCGGCGGCATTACGCCTACACTGTATGCCGGCGGCACAGTGGTCATCCAGCGGAAGTTCCAGGCGGCGCAGACCCTGGATGCAGTGGAAAAGTACGGGCTGACCTTTATCATCGGCGTTCCCAATGTGCTGGAACTGCTGGCGGAAGAGCAGCAGAACCATCCCAGAGACCTGAGCAGCCTGCACGGCATCGTGACCATGGGCAGTCCGCTGGAACGTGCGGACTGTATCCGGTATCAGAAGATTCTGACACAGCGGATCTTCAACGGCTACGGCACAACGGAAACGTTCTGGAACACGTTCCTGCGGCCGGACGATCTGCCGGAAAAGGCAGGCAGTGCCGGACGTTCCTGTGTGGATGATGATGTCCGTGTGATCCGGGTCTATGACGACCACACCGCATCGCCGGACGATCTGGCGGCACGGGACGGCAATGAAGTGGGCGAAGTTATCATTCGCTCGGATGCCAAGTCGGCGGCGTTTTATTTCGGCAATCCGGAGGAGACGAAACGGCGGTTTCACGATGGCTTTTTCTACACCAACGACCTGGGAACATGGGACGAGAACCATTTTCTCCGGATCGTGGGCAGAAAGGATGATATGATTATCTCCGGCGGCGAAAACATCTACCCGGTAGAGGTGGAAGAGGTGCTGAACCTGCACCCCGGCGTGGCAGACTGCATCGTTACGGCAGCGCCGGATGTGAAACGTGGGGAGATCGTGACGGCGTATATCATCCCGTCAGACCCGTCTCTGACGGCACAGCAGCTGGAGCGCTACTGCAAGGAGAGTCCGCTGCTCGCCAACTATAAGCGGCCGCACTATTACCGCTTTGTCACAGAGCTGCCCCGGAATGTCACCGGAAAGAAAATGCACTGTGTTATGAAACAGCTGGCAGAACTGGACTGCCGGGAAGGCAGACTGACACGGGTATAATTGTCTGCTAAAGCTGCTGTGAAAAACACATACCGCATTCTGCAAGGGGATGCGGTATTTTTTTATGAAGGGATTAATCCCCCTGTCCCTGTGGGACATCCCCCTTTTCAAGGGGGACATGATGAGCGACAATAGACTTTCGTAGAAACTATTTTTCTGTCAGGTTTTCTTTGTCACACACCATGATATCTCTTTATCTCGTAAAGTGATTTGTATAAAAATCCAGGATTTTCTGTTGCATTTTTTCATGAAATATGCTATAATAAAAATTAAACAGATTCGCAGGAAAGCTTGCGGAAAGGAGCATCTATGAAGAAAATTACCATTATCACCGGACATTACGGTTCGGGAAAAACCAACCTGGCGGTGAACCTCGCCCTACAGCTGGCAGATGCCGGAGAAAAGGTGACGATCGTGGACTTTGACATTGTCAACCCCTACTTCCGCACCGCCGATTTTGCGAAACTGTTTGAAGAACGTGGGGTGACGCTGGCGGCATCCATGTATGCCAACACCAGCCTGGACATTCCGGCGATTTCATTTGACATGGAGCGCATGGCGTATGAGCCGGGGTATCTGATCGTAGACGTGGGCGGCGATGATGCCGGCGCCATCGGTCTGGGACGGTATGCAGAGGGCTTTTCCGCCTATGCGCCGGATCAGCTGGATCTGTGGTATGTGGTGAACCGCTACCGCTATCTCACGGAAGAACCCGGAGAGACCCTGAAACTGATGTACGAGATCGAGGCGGTCTCCCGGATGCGCCACACCGGGATCGTGAACAACTCCAACCTGGGAAAAGAGACCACGGCAGACACCGTTTTGCAGGCAGTGCCGTATGCGGAAGAGATCGCAGCGCAGGCAAAGCTGCCCCTGGTCTACACCACCTATCGGCGGGATCTGGACGTTTCAGTCGCAAACGGACTGCCGGTGGATGTGTTTGTCAAGCCGGTGTGGGAGGAGTGAACTAAGGTCGTCGGGCGAACATCGCTCGCCTTTACAGATATATATTTCGAACCGTTTTGAGGGTTGAATCCCCCTGTCCCTACGGGACATCCCCCTTTTCAAAGGGGGACATGATGAGAGCCTCCCTTGAAAAGGAAGGTGGATGCTCCGTAAGGAGCAGACGGAGGGATAGATTTGATGAAGAGTGCAATCCTCTCTGTTCGCCCCTACAATACCATTTTATACAATCTTGATTTACAACGCCTTATTTTATAAGTGTTTTGTAGAATAAAACGCACGCAGAAAGGAGTGAGGAATATGGAGAAAATGCAGGTTCGTTTTGAACGCTGTAAAGGGTGCGGTCTCTGCGTGACAGTCTGTCCCAAGCAGATCGTTGCCCTGAAAAAAGAACACCGGAATGAAAAGGGATATTTCACCGCAGTATGTACCGACCAGGATGCGTGCATCAGCTGTGCGATGTGTGCGATGATGTGTCCGGATTGTGCAATTTCAATTCAAAAGTGAAAGAAGGTCAATAACCAATGGAAAGAAGTCTGATGAAGGGCAACGAGGCATTGGCAGAAGCGGCGATCCGTGCCGGCTGTAAGTGTTTCTTTGGCTATCCGATCACACCGCAGACCGAGCTGTCTGCGTATATGGCAAAGCGCATGGAAAAATCCGGCGGTGTCTTTTTGCAGGCAGAGTCGGAGATCGCAGCCATCAACATGGTGCTGGGCGCTGCATCCACCGGCGTTCGTGCCATGACATCCTCCTCTTCGCCCGGCGTTTCGCTGAAGGCAGAGGGCATCTCCTACATGGCAGGTTCCGACCTGCCGGGACTCATCATCAACGTACAGCGTGGCGGTCCGGGACTGGGTTCCATCCAGCCGGCGCAGTCTGACTATAATCAGGCGACCCACGCCATGGGACACGGTGATTTTCATATTCTGGTGTATGCGCCATGTTCCGTCCAGGAGATGGTGGACACCGTAACACTGGCTTTCGACAAAGCGGATCAGTACCGTATGCCGGCAATGATCCTGGCAGACGGTCTGCTGGGTCAGATGATGGAGCCGGTCACATTCCCGGAACCCCGCACCACACTGCCGGACAAGTCCGACTGGGCTGCCTGCGGTCACAAAAACCAACGGGAACACCACATTATCAACTCCCTGTACCTGGATGCGCCGCTGCTGGAGGCAAAGGTCAAGGAGCGTTTCAAGCGCTATGCTATCATCGAAGAGACCGAGACAGACGCAGAGCTGTATTGCTGTGAGGATGCAGAGATCGTGGTTACCGCATACGGCGCATCGGCACGTGTGTCCAAGTCCGCAGTGACTGCCGCACGTCGCAAGGGCATCAAGGCAGGACTGTTCCGTCCCAAGACCCTGTGGCCGTTCCCGAAAAAGGAACTGTGCGAGGCAACTAAGCACGCATCCCACATCCTGGATGTGGAAATGTCTATGGGTCAGATGATCGACGACGTTCGTCTGGCAACAGAATGCCGTCTGCCGGTGTCGTTCTTCGGCAGAACCGGCGGCGTGATCCCGACTCCGGCAGAAGTATTGGCGGAGATTGAAAAATTGGCAGGAGGTGCAGAATAATGGCTGTTGTATTCGATCATCCCAAGTCCCTGCTGGATGTGTCCACACACTTCTGCCCGGGCTGCGGACACGGTATCGTACACCGTCTGGTCTGCGAAGTCATTGATGAAATGGGCATTGAGGGTGACACCATCGGTGTGGTTCCGGTAGGATGTTCCGTTATGTCCTATAACTATTTCGGCTGCGACGTCATTGAGGCGCCCCACGGCAGAGCGCCGGCAGTGGCTACCGGTGCAAAGCGTGTGAACCCGGACAAGTTCGTCTTTTCCTATCAGGGCGACGGCGACCTGGCTGCCATCGGTACGGCTGAGACCGTCCATGTCGGCACACGTGGGGAAAACATCGTGGTCATCTTTATCAACAACACGACCTACGGCATGACCGGCGGTCAGATGGCGCCCACCACCTTGCCGGGACAGGTGACACAGACCACGCCGTTCGGCAGAAACGTAGAGACTGCCGGCTATCCCATCCGCATCTGCGAGATGATGGCGACTCTCAGCGGTACGGCGCTGGCACAGCGTGTTGCCATCGACAGCGTGCCGCACATCCGTGAGGCAAAGAAGGCGATCCGCAAGGCGTTCGAGAATGAAAAGGAAAAGCGTGGCTTGTCCATCATCGAGGTGCTGTCCACTTGTCCGACCAACTGGGGTATGTCTCCCACAGAGTCCATGCAGTTCGTCAAGGACAAGATGATCCCTTACTATCCGCTGGGCGTATATAAGGATGTTACCGCAGAGGAGGGCGCAAAGGCATGACAACAGAAATTATTTTAGCAGGCTTCGGCGGACAGGGCATCCTGTTTGCCGGAAAGATCCTGGCATACTGCGGTCTGATGGCAGGCAAGGAACTGAGCTGGCTGCCGTCCTACGGTCCGGAAATGCGTGGCGGCACGGCAAACTGCTCCGTCTGCATCTCGGATGAACCCATCGGCTCTCCGGTCGTCACCACCCCGGACTACCTCATCGCCATGAACGGTCCGTCCTATAAGAAGTTCATTGATGCAGTCAAACCGGGCGGTCTGGTGCTGTTCGACAACTCCATCGTGGAGGAGACCTGCGAGAGAACGGATATCACGGCGATCTCGCTGCCGGCAACGGATATGGCGACAGATGCCGGACTGAACGGTGCGGCAAACATGGTGCTGCTGGGCAGAATGCTGGCGGAGACCAGCCTGTTTGACCTGGACACCGTGAAAAAGGCAATGGAAAAGTGCATTCCGCCGAAACGTGCGCATCTGATCGAGGCGAACCTCAAGGCAATTCAGCTGGGCATGGCTGCAAAGCAGTAAGGCAGCCCGCCTTAACAGGATAACAAAAACGGCTGTGAGCCGCCCGGAAAGGCAGCTTACAGCCGTTTGTTTTTGAGATATGGAGTTATTTTACGATGGAATCCCAGTCTACCGGGACACCTGCGCCCTTGCTGGCGATATAGAGCATCTCGTAGAAGATGTCGGTGGAGTCCAGCGTGCCGTTTTCGTCGATGTCCGCCGCCAGGAAGTTTTCACCCTCCAGCAGGTCATCGGTTCTGCCCACAGCCTTTTTCGCACAGGAATACATCATCTCGAAAACGTCTGTGGAGTCGATACTTCCATCGGCGTTGGCATCGCCTTTGGTGTAGGTGATTTCCTTGGCGTTGACGGTGAGGGTGTAGTTGGCGTCAGAGGAAAGGTATGAACTTGCAACCTTAATAAAATAAGTGCCCTTTTCTAATTTAACCGTGTCTGATTTTACATTGGTTTTATCTCCATTTACGGATTGTTTCAGAAGAGCATTTTCATCACCTGAAAGAAGTGAGAAATTCCAGAATGTTCTATTATCTTCCAAATCGACATGGTTAAAAGAAATTGAAACTTCACTAGTCTTATCTACTGTAAAGCTGTAATAATCAACATCATTATTTTTATACAGGTTTCCTACACAGGCAGTTGCAACGGGAATTTTATTTGCAGTTTCTATTGTATCATTGGATTCAGCCTCAAATACCCCATCACTGGAAAATGTATTTGAAATAATATAATCTACATCATTATATAAAAAGGCAGACTTAACAACAAGATAGTATGTTCCCTTTTGCAATCCCATTTTTGAGGTTTTCTGATTTGTTGTTGTACCTGAAATTTCCCAGTCGCAAATTTTATTTCCCTCTGCATCAGTCAGGAAATAATTCCAAAAGTCACGAGAATCTTCTATATCAGTATGCTTGAAATTAAATTGGATGAGTCCATCCTGTTCTAAATTCAGAGCATAATAGTCAATATCTTTATCATCATGAATGTTTCCTGTGATGCTGGAATTCAATGCAAAGGTATTTGCAGCACTTAATTCATCGTTATGTTCTTCTTCAAATTTTTTCTCATCAGTACTCGGAGTGAAATTTGCTTGAATAGTATAGGTGTCTTTTAGAGAAAGAGAATCGGAAGTGACTTTGATATAGTATTTTCCACTTCTCAATCCAATTGACTTAAAAGTGACTTTTAAGTTGTCGGCACTTTTTTTCCAAGAATCAATTTGATTTTCATTCTCATCTAAAAGATATATATCCCAAAAGTCTCTGTTATCTTCATTGGATGAGGTACTAAATTGAATTGCAAGAGAACCGGGATTATCAAGATTTATGCTATAATAATCAACGTCATTGTCATTGCGGATATTTCCGGAATATGGAGTATTCACTGAGATGGGATTTGCACTTTCTGCGTCGTTGTTGAATTCTGCTTCGTAGTACGTTGTTGTTTCTGAAACTGGTGTATAAGTTACATTTAATGTGTATGTTTCTTTGGAATGAAGAGATGCTGTTGAGACAATATAATAATAAGTTCCTGCTTTTATTCCCTCATTATCGGTTCGATAAGCAGTTCCTTCTCCGTCAATATCCCATTCCTGTACAAGTGTATTGTTTTCATTAACGAGTTTGAGAGTCCAAAATGAACGATAATCGTTTAATGAGGGTCGAGTGAATGTTGCGGACAATGTGCCATCTTCTTGTAATGTAACTTTATAACAGTCTACATCGTTATCAGAACTCAAATTTCCCGTTACCTCTGTGTTGACATCAATCGCCTCAGCGGTTTCGATGGTGTCGTTTTCGCCGGTCTCTCCCTCGGTCTCTGCGAATGCCGGGAGCGCTCCCAGACTTCCTGCGCAGAGCATACCGGCGGTCATAAGCGCCAGCAGCTTTTTGCTTGATTGCTTCATTTTACGCAACCCCTTTCTTAGATGATACTCCTATTATAGCATAATTTGAGCAGTTCCGCAATAATTTGTCTCCGATTTTTCTGCATTTCACTAAAAAACGGCGTATTTCGTAAAAAAATACACCGTTTTTTTTTTTTTTTTTTTTTTTTTTTTTTTTTTTTTTTATTTTTTTTTTTTGTTTTTTTTTTTTTTTTTTTTTTAATGATACGGCGACCACCGAGATCTACACTCTTTCCCTACACGACGCTCTTCCGA
>ENA-USYV01001943-USYV01001943.1-human-gut-metagenome-genome-assembly--contig:-NODE-1943-length-18142-cov-4.488071_pt1 | contig 18142 bp, 15 predicted proteins | sample MGYA00250066_ERZ773514 | MGnify/ENA primary metagenome ERZ773514 (study PRJEB29103, sample SAMN06112049) | human gut metagenome | biome: human gut; feature: ankylosing spondylitis patient; material... | reverse complement strand
AAACTATTTTCACAGGAAAAAGAATAGTCCCCGTCAGAAAACTTGTTATCAGAAAAAATGCAAAGGAATAAAAGAATTTTCGTGTAATTTTTCTGGAAAAATATTTTTGCATATGATACTCCAAATAAGAATTAGTACATTTTATGGCCAGTGCCTAAAAATATGCATTTCCTTGTTGCTAATCTTAAGAAAATTGCTTAAAATAGAAGTAAATATCTGGGCAAAATAAAATGATGAGGGGATACGATTATGAATTTACATGAATTTTATATTGGAAAAGCGTTTGATGCGTATGAATATTTTGGAGCACACTTGACAAAGAACGGTGTGTTATTTCGAGTTTATGCACCGAATGCGGAAAAGATTGAGGTGATCGGAGAGTTTAATGACTGGGATGGTACAGAAGATGAGATGATTCAGGATGCACAGAGCGGTGTGTTTGAATGTGTACAAAAGGATGCGAAGCCGGGAATGATGTACAAGTACCGTATTTATCAGCCGGATGGAATTGTTATGGATCGTTTTGACCCGTACAGTTTTGGTTCACAGGTACGACCAGATACAGCATCAGTTATCGTAGATTTGGAAGACTATCATTTTTCAGATGAAGCGTGGATGAAGAAGAGAAGTAAGAATTATGATCTTCCGGTAAATATTTACGAGGTGCATGCCGGTTCCTGGCGAAAGAATGAGGCAGACGAGGAGAATGGCTGGTATCATTATCAGGAGTTAGGAAAGCAGCTTATTCCATATGTTAAAGAAATGGGATATACACATGTAGAGTTCTTGCCGCTAACTGAGCATCCGGCAGACTGTTCCTGGGGATATCAGGCAAGCGGATATTTCTGTCCGACTTCCCGTTATGGAACAGCAAAGGAATTAATGGAGATGGTAGACCTTTTCCCTCAAGCAGGAATTGCAGCACCGAACAGTCGATACAGTGTTCCAGCACTTTCGGGCCAGCCAGCGAGCCATCTTTAGTTACGTGCCCGACCATCACAATCGCCACGCCGCGCGTTTTGGCGAAGCGCGTCAGATAAGCCGCCGTTTCACGCACCTGCGCCACGCTGCCTGGCGATGATTGTACATCCGCCATATGCATCACCTGGATCGAGTCAATTACCATCAGCTTCGGTTGCTCTTCTTCGGCAATCAGGCAGATCTGCTCGATGCTGGTTTCCGACAACATATTGAGATTGTCAGTCGGCAGGCCAAGGCGATGAGCGCGCATTGCCACCTGTTGCAGCGACTCTTCGCCAGTGACATACAGCGTTTTCATCTGCTGGGCCAGTTTGCACAGCGTTTGCAGTAGCAGCGTGGATTTCCCCGCACCTGGGTTACCGCCAATCAGAATGGCGCTTCCCGGCACTACCCCGCCGCCTAATACGCGGTCGAACTCTTTAAATCCGGTGGAAAAACGCGGCAGCTCTTCAAGGCTGATATCGGAGAGTTTCTGGACTTTTGCCACCCCGGCGCTACCGGCATAGCCGCTGAGACGCTCGTTACGCGCCACCGTTGGCGACGCAGCAAGACGCACCTCGGTGATGGTGTTCCAGGCATGACAGGCACTGCACTGCCCCTGCCAGCGCGGATAATCGGCCCCGCATTCATTACAAACAAAGGCGCGTTTTGGAGCTTTTGCCACGGTGTACCTCGTTAATGCTGTGCCGCCCGCAGGATGGCGGGCGAGCAATTACTTCTGATTCAGGCTGCCTGAGAGGATGCAGAATACCCCCATCAGGTCAGCGTGACGGATGGTGACTTCCGCCTTTTCATTCACTTTTGGCTTGGCATGGTAGGCAATCCCCAGCCCTGCTGCTTTGATCATCGGCAGGTCGTTGGCACCATCGCCAATCGCCACGGTCTGCGCCTGCGGGATTTCATACTCCTGCGCGAGGCGGTTCAGGGTTTTCGCTTTATATTGCGCGTCAACGATGTCGCCGATCACATTGCCGGTAAATTTACCGTCCATGATCTCCAGTTCATTGGCTACCACGGCGGTCAGGCGCAGCTTGTCGCGCAGGTATTCAGCAAAGAAGGTAAAGCCGCCGGAGGCAATCGCCACTTTCCAGCCCAGCGTTTCCAGCTTGAGTACCAGCTGCGTTAAGCCTGGCATCAGCGGCAGATTTTCACGCACCTGTTGCAGAATATTGGCGTCAGCGCCTTTCAGCGTCGCCACACGGCTGCGCAGGCTGGCGGTAAAATCGAGTTCGCCGCGCATCGCCCGTTCGGTTACTTCCGCCACCATCTCGCCCGTTCCGGCCAGTTTGGCAATTTCATCAATACATTCAATCTGGATGGCGGTGGAATCCATGTCCATCACCAGCAAACCCGGCGTGCGCAGGTGCGGGATTTTCCCCAGCGGGGCGACATCCAGTTGCGCTTCATGGGCCAGGCGCGTAGCCCGTGCGGTGAGTGAACCTGCCAGACGAATCACCTGATAATCTTCCACGCACCAGGCGGCAACAATCACCATCGCCGCACCCAGTTTGCTCTGGTATTGGGTCAGACGCTGTTTATCCAGCCCACGACCATACAGCAGCCAGCCGCTACGACCTGCGTGGTAATCCAGTGGCATCACTTCATCACCACTTAATGAAAGAGGCAGACCCGGCCATAAAGAGACATCTTCAGGCAGGTCGCACCAGGTAATGTTAGGCATTAAGGCTCCTGTAAAATCGTTCGAAGCAGGGAAAATAACGCATGAGGCTACCTTGTATCCATTGCTTCTGGCAACATTAAGTCTCAAATTTTCAAAGGGTGGAAGATGGCTCGCACAAAACTGAAATTCCGGCTGCATCGGGCAGTGATTGTCCTGTTCTGCCTCGCCTTGTTAGTGGCGCTGATGCAGGGGGCGTCATGGTTTAGTCAAAACCACCAGCGACAGCGTAATCCACAGCTGGAAGAACTGGCCCGCACCCTGGCGCGTCAGGTAACGCTGAACGTTGCACCGCTGATGCGTACCGACTCGCCGGATGAAAAACGCATTCAGGCGATCCTCGATCAGTTAACGGATGAAAGCCGCATCCTCGACGCGGGCGTGTATGACGAACAAGGCGATCTTATCGCCCGTTCAGGCGAAAGCGTCGAAGTGCGCGACCGGCTGGCGCTCGACGGTAAAAAAGCGGGCGGCTATTTTAACCAGCAGATTGTCGAACCAATTGCCGGGAAAAACGGACCGCTCGGCTATCTGCGCCTGACGCTCGACACCCATACGCTCGCCACCGAAGCCCAACAGGTGGATAACACCACTAACATTTTACGCCTGATGTTGCTGCTCTCACTGGCAATCGGCGTAGTGCTGACCCGCACGCTGCTACAGGGTAAACGCACCCGCTGGCAGCAATCGCCCTTCCTGTTAACCGCCAGCAAACCGGTGCCGGAAGAGGAAGAAAGCGAGAAAAAAGAGTGACCCATTACTACAAGAAAGGAAATCGTTATGTCCACATTACGCCTGCTCATCTCTGACTCTTACGACCCGTGGTTTAACCTGGCGGTGGAGGAGTGTATTTTTCGCCAGATGCCCGCCACGCAGCGCGTTCTGTTTCTCTGGCGCAATGCCGACACGGTAGTGATTGGTCGCGCGCAGAACCCGTGGAAAGAGTGTAATACCCGGCGGATGGAAGAAGATAACGTCCGCCTGGCGCGGCGCAGTAGCGGTGGCGGCGCGGTGTTCCACGATCTCGGCAATACCTGCTTTACCTTTATGGCTGGCAAGCCGGAGTACGATAAAACCATCTCCACGTCGATTGTGCTCAATGCGCTGAACGCGCTCGGCGTCAGCGCCGAAGCGTCCGGACGTAACGATCTGGTGGTGAAAACAGTCGAAGGCGACCGCAAAGTCTCAGGCTCGGCCTATCGCGAAACCAAAGATCGTGGCTTCCACCACGGCACTTTGCTGCTCAATGCCGACCTTAGCCGCCTGGCAAACTATCTCAATCCGGATAAAAAGAAACTGGCGGCGAAAGGCATTACCTCAGTGCGTTCCCGCGTGACCAACCTCACCGAGCTGCTGCCGGGGATCACCCATGAGCAGGTTTGCGAGGCCATAACCAAGGCCTTTTTCGCCCATTATGGCGAGCGTGTAGAAGCGGAAATCATCTCCCCGGACAAAACGCCAGACTTGCCAAACTTCGCCGAAACCTTTGCCCGTCAGAGTAGCTGGGAATGGAACTTCGGTCAGGCTCCGGCATTCTCGCATCTGCTGGATGAACGCTTTAGCTGGGGCGGCGTGGAACTGCATTTCGACGTTGAAAAAGGCCATATCACCCGCGCCCAGGTGTTTACCGACAGCCTCAACCCCGCGCCGCTGGAAGCCCTCGCCGGGCGACTGCAAGGCTGCCTGTACCGCGCGGATATGCTGCAACAAGAGTGCGAAGCGCTGTTGGTTGACTTCCCGGACCAGGAAAAAGAGCTACGGGAGTTGTCGACGTGGATAGCGGGGGCGGTAAGGTAACTCGCTGATTAAAATACCAAAGGAAGGGAATATGATCGATCTGGAAAACCAGGAGCGGGAGATTATCAATTTAATGTTAAGCCAGCGTATTTCCTGGCTAGCCGCCGTGCGTATCAGGCATAAATTATCGCTTGCTGAAGTAAGTAAAATGTTAGGTATCTCGATTAATTCTCTAAAACAGATCGAAAAGACGGAACGGCTTAGCTCAAACATCAAAAGCAAAATGGCAGAAATTTATGGTTGTCCACCAGAGTTGCTGATATGCCCTTCCTGGATGACGGCTGAACATAAATGAATAGATTCGTGAATAGATACTTGAATAGATTTTATTTTCTATCCATATGAAAAATAATAGTAAATCTATAAATCAGTTGCTATTGATGAATAGATACTAAAAAGCCGGAGCAGTCTCCCACTCCGGCTTCACACGACAATCGCCTTTCAGCGAAACACAATTACTCTTTATCGCCCAGCAGAACGGATTCCAGTGCGATTTTGATCATGTCGTTGAAGGTGGTCTGACGCTCAGCGGCAGTGGTCTGCTCGTGAGTGCGGATGTGGTCAGACACGGTGCAGATGGTCAGGGCTTTCGCGCCAAACTCTGCAGCGACGCCGTAGATACCAGCCGCTTCCATTTCCACGCCGAGGATGCCGTATTTTTCCATCACGTCGAACATTTCGCCGTCCGGAGAGTAGAACAGGTCAGCGGAGAACAGGTTACCAACGCGAGCATCAATGCCCAGTGCTTTAGCCGCGTCTACCGCGTTACGCACCATGTCAAAGTCAGCGATAGCGGCAAAGTCATGATCTTTAAAACGGATGCGGTTAACTTTGGAATCGGTGCAGGCACCCATACCGATAACGACGTCGCGCAGTTTTACGTGCGGCAGAACTGCGCCACAGGAACCCACGCGGATAATTTTCTTCACGCCGAAATCGGTGATCAGTTCTTTGGTGTAGATGGAGCAGGACGGGATACCCATACCGTGACCCATTACGGAAATTTTGCGGCCTTTGTAAGTACCGGTGAAGCCCAGCATACCGCGAACGTTGTTCACTTCACGGGCATCTTCAAGGAAAGTTTCAGCAATATACTTCGCACGCAGCGGGTCGCCTGGCATCAAAACTACGTCAGCGAAATCGCCCATTTCTGCATTAATGTGTGGGGTAGCCATTGTTTTATCCTTATCAACATGTTTTCACCCTCTCCCTGAGGGAGAGGGCCGGGGTGAGGGCATCAAGCCGCACCCATTATCAGAACATGGCTTTGCCATATTCCATATCAGAAGTACCAAAATATTTTGCCAGAGTCTGGCCGATATCCGCGAAGGTTTCACGGTGACCCAGTGAGCCCGGTTTTACTTTCGGGCCGTAAACCAGTACCGGAATGTGTTCACGCGTGTGGTCAGTACCGGTCCAGGTCGGATCACAACCGTGGTCAGCAGTGAGGATCAGGATGTCGTCATCGCGCAGCAGAGACATCAGCTCCGGCAGACGGCGGTCGAACAGCTCCAGACCCGCAGCATAACCGGCGACGTCGCGACGGTGGCCCCAGGAAGAGTCGAAGTCAACGAAGTTGGTGAAGACGATGGTGTTATCACCCGCTTCTTTCATCTCTTTGATGGTGGCGTCAAACAGCGCGTCCAGGCCAGTTGCTTTCACTTTCTTGGTGATACCGCAGTTGGCGTAGATGTCTGCAATTTTACCGACAGAAACCACCTGACCGTGTTTTTCATCAACCAGTTTCTGCAGCACGGTCGGTGCTGGCGGCTCAACAGCCAGGTCGTGACGGTTACCGGTACGCTGGAAGTTACCGGCTTTGTCGCCGATAAACGGACGGGCGATAACGCGACCGATGTTGTAGCCGCCGTTGGTCAGCTCTTCACGGGCGATTTCGCACAGTTCGTAGAGTTTATCCAGGCCAAAGGTTTCTTCGTGGCAGGCAATCTGGAACACGGAGTCAGCGGAGGTATAGAAAATCGGCTTGCCGGTTTTCATGTGCTCTTCGCCCAGTTGATCCAGAATGACCGTACCGGAAGAGTGGCAGTTACCGAGGTAACCCGGCAGATTAGCGCGTTCGACCAGTTTATCCAGCAGCTCTTGCGGGAAGCTGTTTTCGTGATCGGAGAAATATCCCCACTCAAACAGAACCGGGACACCGGCGATTTCCCAGTGACCAGACGGGGTATCTTTACCGGATGACATTTCGTGCGCCCATGCGTACGCGCCGATAACTTCAGCGTTGCCGTCCATTCCCGCCGGAATGAAACCGGTAGAACCTTCGTGTGCTTTCGCCAGCCCCAGACGGGTCAGATTTGGCAGATTGAGCGGGCCTTTACGACCGTTATCAGCTTCGCCTTTGGCACAAGCTTCTGCGATATGACCCAGGGTGTCAGCCCCGACGTCACCAAAGCGTTCTGCATCTTCTGTAGCGCCGATGCCGAATGAGTCCAGCACCATAATAAATGCACGTTTCATATGTTCTCCGTACTCAGTGCTTCAAATTTAAATGATCAGATCAGTATACCGTTATTCGCTGATACGGCGATAGACAGTTGGTGTGCTTTCCGGTGCTTTATCGGCAAGTTTAATTGCCGCTTTCACCGCTTTCGCCGCTTCCTGCCAGCTGTTTTCGTCTTTCGCGTGGATAACCGCCAGCGGACGCTGACCGTCTACCTGGTCGCCCAGACGCGCCATATCAGTAAAGCCGACGCTGTAATCGATGGTGTCAGATGCCTGACGGCGACCGCCGCCCATTGCAACCACTGCCATCCCCAGCGCGCGGGTATCCATTTCACTGACAAAACCTTCGGTATCAGCATAGACTGCTTTCGTCAGCATCGCTGTCGGCAGATACTTCGCGTAGTTCTCAACGAAGTCGGTCGGGCCTTTTTGTGCCGCTACCATACGACCAAAGACTTCTGCCGCTTTACCGTTGTCCAGCACCGCCTGCAATTTCGCGCGCGCTTCGGCGTCATCTTTCGCCAGTTTGCCGGAGGTAAGCATCTCCACGCACAGCGCCATCGTGACATCAAACAGACGCGGGTTACGATACTCACCCGTCAAGAACTGCACCGCTTCACGCACTTCAACCGCGTTACCGGCACTGGATGCCAAGACCTGATTCATATCGGTGAGCAGCGCGGTGGTGCGCACGCCAGCGCCGTTAGCCACGCCAACAATCGCTTCGGCAAGGGCTTCAGAGAGTTCGTAGGTCGGCATAAACGCGCCGCTACCCACTTTCACGTCCATCACCAGCGCGTCCAGACCTTCCGCAAGTTTCTTCGCCAGAATAGAGGCGGTGATCAGCGGAATGGAGTCCACTGTTGCGGTAATATCGCGGGTTGCGTAGAAACGTTTATCCGCCGGAGCCAGTGAGCTGGTCTGACCGATAATCGCCACGCCGACATCTTTAATAATTTCGCGGAAACGGTTGTCATCCGGGAAAATGTCGAAGCCAGGGATGGATTCCAGTTTGTCGAGCGTACCGCCAGTATGACCGAGGCCGCGACCAGAGATCATCGGAATATAGCCGCCGCAGGCTGCGACCATCGGCCCCAACATCAGCGAAGTCACATCGCCGACGCCGCCGGTGGAGTGTTTATCAACAATCGGGCCATTCAGATGCAGGCTTTTCCAGTCGAGAACGGTTCCTGAATCTCGCATCGCCATGGTCAGCGAGACACGCTCAGGCATTGTCATATCGTGGAAGAAAATGGTCATCGCGAGGGCGGCAATCTGCCCTTCGGAGATAGTGTTGTCGCGAATGCCGTTGATAAAGAAACGAATTTCTTCATCGCTCAGCGCATGACCATCACGTTTTTTACGAATAATTTCTTGTGCGAGAAACAAGGTAACCTCCCGAGGAAAAGAGTATGAGGCGGCTTTTGCCGGATGCGTCTACGCCTTATCCGGCCTACGGGTAGATACGTCTCGTAGGCCTGATAAGCGCAGCGCATCAGGCGTAAAGCATCTTACTTAGTAGCTGCTGGCGCTCTTACCGTCGCCGTGGCCCAGCGCTTTCAGCAGGCTTGCCAGCAGGCTGGAAGCGCCAAAGCGATAGTGACGCGCATCTGCCCAGTCAGCACCGAACAGTTCATCTGCAATCGCGAGATATTTCTGCGCATCTTCCGCAGTACGCACGCCGCCCGCCGGTTTGAAACCAACGGTTTTTTCTACGCCCATATCACGGATCACTTCCATCATGATGCGCGCGCTTTCCGGCGTCGCGTTCACAGCCACTTTACCGGTAGAGGTTTTGATGAAGTCCGCACCCGCTTTGATGGAGATTTCAGACGCTTTACGGATCAGCGCTTCGTCTTTCAGTTCGCCGGTTTCGATGATCACTTTCAGCAGTACATTCGCTGCCGCGCAAGCCTCTTTACAGGCTTTCACCAGGTCAAAACCAACCTGCTCGTTACCCGCCATCAGCGCGCGGTACGGGAACACCACGTCAACTTCATCGGCACCGTAGGCGATTGCCGCACGGGTTTCTGCCAGCGCGATTTCGATGTCGTCGTTACCATGTGGGAAGTTGGTTACCGTAGCGATACGGATTTCCGGGGTGCCCTGCTCTTTCAGTGTTTTGCGAGCAATCGGGATAAAGCGAGGATAGATACAGATAGCGGCGGTATTGCCGACCGGGGTTTTGGCCTGATGACACAGAGCAATTACTTTCTCGTCGGTGTCGTCGTCATTCAGGGTGGTCAGGTCCATCAATTTCAGTGCACGCAGGCTGCTTGCTTTCAGATCAGTCATTTCATTCTCCTGGCTTGTCGCCAATAAAATTCACCTTGCGAGTTTGTTAGTATTCTAACATCTACTCCGCAACACACTTCGATATACATCACAATTAAGGAAATCTACTTACAAGTTTGCATCACTGTAATGCGATCTGGTTCAAATAATTCACTTTCAAATGAATGCGTCAGTGGTGGCAAACGCATCAGGATCAAAGTGAACATCACGAAACTTCTTACAATGGCGCATCACCTTCGGCATAAAAGGAAAAGAAGATGCCCACTTCTCATGAAAATGCACTGCAACAACGTTGCCAGCAAATTGTCACCAGCCCAGTGCTTAGCCCGGAGCAGAAGCGCCATTTTCTGGCACTGGAAGCAGAAAACAATCTGCCTTATCCGCAGCTGCCTGCCGAAGCCCGCCGCGCGCTGGATGAGGGTGTAATCTGCGATATGTTTGAAGGTCATGCGCCGTACAAACCGCGCTATGTCTTACCCGATTACGCCCGTTTTCTGGCGAACGGTTCCGAATGGCTGGAGCTGGAAGGCGCGAAAGATCTTGATGACGCACTCTCTCTGCTGACCATTCTTTACCACCACGTACCGTCGGTCACATCGATGCCGGTCTACCTGGGGCAACTGGATGCGTTGTTGCAACCGTATGTTAGAATTCTAACACAAGACGAGATCGATATTCGAATAAAACGTTTCTGGCGTTACCTCGACAGAACCCTGCCAGACGCCTTTATGCACGCCAATATCGGCCCGTCTGATTCGCCCATTACCCGTGCAATCTTACGTGCAGACGCAGAGTTGAAGCAGGTTTCACCGAACCTGACCTTTATCTACGATCCTGAAATCACCCCTGATGACCTGCTGCTGGAAGTGGCGAAGAACATCTGTGAATGTAGCAAACCGCACATCGCCAACGGTCCGGTGCATGATAAAATTTTCACAAAAGGGGGCTACGGGATTGTGAGCTGTTACAACTCACTGCCGCTGGCGGGTGGTGGCAGCACGCTGGTACGCCTTAACCTGAAAGCCATTGCCGAGCGCAGCGAATCGCTGGATGACTTCTTTACGCGCACTCTACCGCACTACTGCCAGCAGCAGATCGCCATCATCGATGCGCGGTGTGAATTCCTCTATCAACAATCACACTTCTTTGAGAATAGCTTCCTGGTGAAAGAAGGGCTGATTAACCCTGAACGTTTTGTGCCAATGTTTGGCATGTATGGGCTGGCGGAAGCGGTTAACTTGCTGTGTGAGAAAGAAGGGATTGCCGCGCGCTACGGTAAAGAAGCCGCCGCAAATGAAGTGGGTTATCGCATCAGCGCGCAACTGGCGGAGTTTGTCGCCAATACCCCCGTGAAATATGGCTGGCAAAAACGCGCCATGTTACACGCACAGTCGGGGATCAGTTCCGATATCGGCACCACGCCGGGGGCGCGCCTGCCGTATGGCGATGAGCCAGATCCAATCACCCATCTGCAAACCGTCGCCCCGCATCATGCATATTATTACTCCGGGATCAGCGACATTCTGACGCTCGACGAAACCATCAAACGTAATCCGCAGGCGCTGGTACAGCTTTGCCTCGGTGCCTTTAAAGCCGGAATGCGTGAATTTACCGCCAATGTCAGCGGTAACGATCTGGTTCGCGTTACCGGTTATATGGTGCGTTTGTCGGATTTAGAAAAATATCGCGCCGAAGGTTCACGCACCAACACCACCTGGCTGGGCGAAGAAGCCGCACGCAACACTCGTATTCTGGAACGCCAGCCGCGCGTGATAAGCCATGAACAGCAGATGCGCTTTAGTCAGTAAGATTATCCCCTTCTCCTGCGTTGACGGGCCAGGCAGTCGTCTGGCTCTGTTTTTGCAGGGCTGCAATCTGCGCTGCAAAAACTGTCACAATCCGTGGACGATGGGACGCTGCAATGATTGCGGAGAGTGCGTGCCACAGTGTCCGCATCAGGCGTTGCAGATTGTTGACGGCAAAGTGGTGTGGAACGCTGTGGTCTGCGAGCAGTGTGATACCTGCCTGAAGAGGTGTCCGCAACATGCCACGCCAATGGCGCAATCCATGAGCGTGGACGAAGTGCTTAGCCATGTCCGCAAAGCGGTGCTGTTTATTGAAGGGATAACGGTAAGCGGCGGCGAAGCCACGACCCAACTGCCGTTTGTAGTGGCGCTGTTTACTGCTATCAAAAACGATCCGCAACTGCGCCACCTCACCTGCCTCGTGGACAGTAACGGTATGTTGAGCGAAACCGGCTGGGAAAAATTACTCCCGGTGTGCGACGGCGCGATGCTCGATCTCAAAGCGTGGGGGAGCGAATGTCATCAGCAATTAACCGGACGCGATAATCAGCAGATTAAGCGCAGCATCTGTTTGCTGGCAGAGCGCGGTAAGCTGGCGGAACTGCGTTTGCTGGTGATCCCTGGCCAGGTGGATTATTTGCAACACATCGAAGAACTGGCGGCGTTTATCAAGGGACTTGGCGATGTTCCGGTACGCCTGAACGCGTTTCATGCCCACGGCGTGTATGGCGAGGCGCAAAGCTGGGCGAGCGCCACGCCGGAAGACGTTGAGCCGTTGGCTGATGCGTTAAAGATGCGCGGGGTGAGCCGGTTGATATTTCCGGCGCTGTATTTGTGACATGCCGGATACGGCCTACGGTTCGGCACAGACTTGTAGGCATGATAAGACGCGACAAGCGTCGCATCAGGCATTATGCGCCGACTGCCGGATGCGGCGTGAACGCCTTATCCGGCCTACGGTTCGGCACAAACCTGTAGGCATGATAAGACGCGTCAAGCGTCGCATCAGGCATTGTGCGCCAACTGCCGGATGCGGCGTGAACGCCTTATCCGGCCTACGGTTCGGCACAAACCTGTAGGCATGATAAGACGCGACAAGCGTCGCATCAGGCATTATGCGCCGACTGCCGGATGCTGCCTACGAAGGGTAAACTACCCACTAACGCTAAACAACGCATACGTATTATTAAGCAACACTTCGGCAATCTCATCTTCTGGTTCCGGGCGCAACTCGCAAAGCACGTCAAACACCCGCACAGCCTGTTCCGGTCGGTTAGGCTGCCCCTGAAAGCCGTTGAGCGGCATATCCGGCGCGTCGGTTTCCAGCAACAACGATGCCAGCGGTAATTTTGCGATGACATCGCGGGTTTTACTGGCGCGTGGATAGGTGATAGTACCGCCTACGCCGATTTTGTAGCCCAGCTGTACAAACCGCTCGGCCTGTTGCAGGCTGCCGGAAAAACCGTGAACCACGCCAGTGCACGGTAAATCGTGACGTTTAAGATGCATCGCCAGTTTGTCGTGTGTACGCCGGGAATGAAGGATCACCGGCAGATCGTAGCGTTTCGCCAGTTTCAGCTGTTCGTCGAGTAACCACTGCTGCCTCTCAAATTGCGGATCGTCGCCGAAGAGATCCAGACCGATCTCCCCCACCGCCACCACCTTCGCCGGACGCCTTTCCAGCGCCTGCTGTAGCTGATCAAGAGACACATCGCTATGTTTTTCCAACATCCCCGGATGCAACCCCAATGCGGCATACAGCGGTTGATATTTTTCCGCTAACGCCTGCACGCGGGCAAAATTTTCCGCCTCTGTCGCCGGAACAATGATCTTGCCTACGCCCGCTTGTGCCGCGCGTTGCAGGCTGGCCTCTTCATCGCCACTAAACGGCGGGAAATCAAAATGGCAGTGGGTATCGATAAAACGGCAAATCAAGCCAGATCCTCATTGTTAAATGTCGGGTCGTTCGCCTGCGGAGCATCGCTCACTTCGGCAACCAGCGTATCGTTGGCGACTGGCGCAGGCGGAATAACGATCGATTCCGGCGTCACCACTGGCACCAGATGGCGGGTAAGCGGCGCTTTTTCAGTTAATAGCTTGCCAACCGTGGCGAGGAAATAACGACCGCATAAACGCCCAAGTTTATAGTCTTCACGCAGCGCCGGAATCCGACTGCCAAGCGCGATACTATGTAATGGCTTCGGCGGATAAATTTCGAATATCCGCAGCTTGCCCGGTGGTTTCTCAATAAATTGCTGAATGTCACGATAGCTGGTTTCATGATGCTGCACCAGATTGACCAGCGGCTGCAGGCTACTGTCACCCAGCCAGCGTTCCATGCGTTTGAACCACTGCGGCGTGTAGTACATTTGTGACGGCACAGTGCGGATGACGACCAACGTTTTAGCGCCCTGCCTTGCCGCCTCTTTAACCGGAATCGCATCACTGATCCCGCCATCCAGGTAGTTAATGCCTTCCAGCGACACTCCGCTACGATAAAAGCCAGGTATCGCACTGGAGGCGCGAATCACATCCAGCCAGTTTTGTTTGGTTGGTAAAAAGTAATTCGGCGCGTAGTCATCCTGACGACAGGCGCACATATAAAACGATTTGCCGCTGTCAAACAACCGCGCGGCGGTATCCATTTGCAACGGCATCTGGCTTGCGGTGGCCTCCACCAGCCAGTCGAGATCGATAAGATTTCCTCCACGGACAAAGCGCAATGGATCGAAAAATTCGCGTTTTGTGGTATAGCGCATGATGACTTTGCGCGCGTAACCGGGCTGATTGCAGATAAACGCCGAGAGGTTCTGCGCCCCGGCAGATGTGCCGAGATAAAGATCGAAAGGATTAAACTGCGCGCGCATAAACTCATCCAGCACGCCAGCCGTGAAAATTCCACGCTGTCCGCCGCCTTCGCACACCAGAGCTATTCGTCCAGGCTGGAACGGCCTTAGCGACAACGGCGCAATATTACCAAGCGTTACAGGTATTCGCTGCCCCACCTCTGCCTTCCTGTTTTTGTTGTGAAAGAATGACAAAGTAACGCAATTTATTATTCGCTAAAACCGCAAAAGCCAGTCCGCTGGACTGGCTTTGGATAAAATTTTCTTAATGGTCTGAAATCTAGGGTCGTTTTCGGCCCATGAACAAACTCACCAGGAACAGAATAATCCCGACGACAAAGACAATTTTAGCTGCGCCTGCAGCGGTACCGGCCAGACCACCAAACCCAAGTGCGGCGGCGATTAACGCGATAACCAGAAATATGATGCCCCAACGAAACATAAGCGTCTCCTTTACCATAGTTAATGTCACCGCTTGATATGAGCGTGAAAATCACTCAATGCGATATTTTTAGTGTGGTGCACATCGCGCCTCCCGACAAAGTTCGGGAGGACGAATTACGACGAATTACTTAGTTTTCAGATCATTTTTAACGCTTTTCACACCATCTACCGCTTTGGCGATACTTTCAGCACGGTCACTTTGTGCCTGAGAATCTACGGTACCGGAGAGCTGAACCACGCCATCGGTGGTTTCAACTTTCACATGACGGGAAGGGACGATATCGTCCGCCAGCAGTTTGGCTTTGATTTCACTGGTGGTGGCGGTGTCACCCGCGTAGCCCTTCACCGAGCCTTCTTTAGCGTCGCGAACGTGCAGTTTGTCGCTGACAGAGGTCACCCCTTCAACGCCTTTCGCCACTTTCACTGCCTCTTCGGCCTGGGCCTGGCTTTCAACGAAACCGCTCAGGGTCACGACTTTTTGATCGGTTTTTACAGAGATATCGGTGCTCTTGATGTTGTCATGATCCACCAGGGCCGCCTTCACTTTCGCGGTGATGGCGCTGTCATCCATGAAATTACCGACTTTATTCATAGAGCTATCGACTTTTTGCCCTGCGCTTTCATTGGTAGTCTGTGCGTTGTTTTCCGCGTAGGCAGAGCCGGTCGCGACGGCAGAGGTCAACATTACAGCCAGCAGAGTTTTCGAAATCTTCAGTCTTGTCATAGTCATCGATTTATTCCTGTATGTTTGCTCGTAATTTGAGCCTGGCAACACGAGGTTGCATTGCTGAATAGGGAGAGACTTCACCCTCTACAGAAGTCAATGGTCGCCATCACAAAAGCGATGGGTGATGAATAACGACCATTACAGCCTCTGAATCAGTTATTAATATCGGTAGAATGACAATCGACGGCTTTAGATACTGATATCTACGCATTGAACGGTATTTAACGCCGTCAGAAATGTCATCACTTTGTTAAATATAGATCACAATTTTGAAACCGCTCGGGATATCAGCGAAAACATAAGCAAAAGTGAATGTTTTAAGAACATTCCGTAAGCGGCTAATAAGGAAGGGAAATTGACAGGGCGCAGCGGCTACCGCGCCCTGGAGGCAAGAATTAATGCTCGCGGGTCTGGTGGAACTGAACGTCCGGATAACGTTCCTGTGCCAGGCGCAGGTTAACCATGCTGGTAGCGATGTAAGCGAGATTATCGCCGCCATCAAGCGCCAGTTGGCTTTCGTTCTTACGCTTGAACTCTTCAAATTTCTTCGCGTCCGCACATTCTACCCACCGGGCGGTGGCAACGTTGACTGATTCATATACTGCTTCAACGTTGTATTCGCTCTTCAGGCGCGATACCACTACATCAAACTGCAGCACACCAACCGCACCAACGATCAGATCGTTGTTGGAGATCGGACGGAACACCTGCACCGCGCCCTCTTCGGAAAGCTGTACCAGCCCTTTGAGCAGCTGTTTTTGCTTCAGCGGATCTTTCAGGCGGATACGACGGAACAGTTCTGGTGCGAAGTTCGGAATACCGGTGAACTTCATCATCTCACCCTGGGTAAAGGTGTCGCCGATCTGAATGGTGCCGTGGTTGTGCAGGCCGAGGATATCGCCCGGATACGCTTCTTCAACGTGCGAACGGTCGCCCGCCATAAAGGTCAGCGCGTCGGAGATCACCACATCTTTCGCGGTACGCACCTGGCGCAGCTTCATGCCTTTTTCATATTTACCGGATACTACGCGCATAAACGCCACGCGGTCGCGGTGTTTCGGGTCCATGTTGGCCTGAATTTTAAATACGAAGCCGGTAAATTTGTCTTCGCTCGCCTCTACGGTACGGGTATCAGTCTGACGCGGCATCGGCGCAGGTGCCCACTCCACCAGGCCATCCAACATATGATCGACGCCGAAGTTACCCAGCGCAGTACCGAAGAATACCGGAGTGATTTCGCCCGCAAGGAACAGCTCTTTGTCGAACTCGTTAGACGCGCCTTTCACCAGTTCCAGTTCGTCACGCAGCTGCTGTGCCAGATCTTCACCGACCGCAGCGTCGAGATCCGGGTTGTTCAGCCCTTTAACAATGCGTACTTCCTGAATGGTGTGGCCTTTACCGCTCTGATAGAGATAGGTTTCATCTTTATAAAGGTGGTAAACGCCTTTAAACAGCTTGCCGCAGCCAATCGGCCAGGTGATCGGTGCGCAGCCGATTTTCAGCTCGTTCTCAACTTCATCGAGCAGTTCCATCGGGTCGCGGATATCACGGTCAAGTTTGTTCATAAAGGTGAGGATCGGCGTGTCGCGCAGACGGGTAACTTCCATCAGCTTACGGGTACGATCTTCAACACCTTTTGCAGCGTCGATAACCATCAGGCAGCAGTCCACCGCCGTCAGGGTACGATAGGTATCTTCCGAGAAGTCTTCGTGCCCCGGGGTGTCGAGCAGGTTAACCAGGCAATCGTGATACGGAAACTGCATCACAGACGTAGTAATGGAGATCCCACGCTGCTTTTCCATCTCCATCCAGTCCGACTTAGCGTGCTGGTTGGAACCACGGCCTTTTACTGTACCGGCGGTCTGAATGGCCTGTCCGAACAGCAGCACCTTCTCAGTGATGGTGGTTTTACCGGCGTCCGGGTGAGAAATAATTGCAAAGGTTCTTCTTTTCGCTACCTCTGCGGCCAAAAGGCTTGTCATAATTGTTGTCTCTTTGATTATGTACAATCATATGTACAAAGAAAAATTCATGCCGCTGATTGTACATTTTGGAGGTATCAGAGCATAGCAGAACATGATCAGTAGGTGTATTTGTAGCCAAAGAACATTTGTACATGCAGCAATCTTTGTTCTATTGACACTGTTTATTCATACAGTTAAAAATAACACTGTATACAAACACAGTGTAGAGGGATTTTTATGCGTATTGAGATCTGCATAGCCAAAGAGAAAATGACTAAAATGCCAAACGGTGCTGTGGATGCGTTAAAGGAAGAATTAACTCGACGCATCAGTAAGCGTTATGACGATGTAGAGGTGATCGTAAAAGCCACCAGCAACGATGGCCTTTCTGTTACGCGCACCGCCGATAAAGATTCAGCTAAAACTTTTGTTCAGGAAACTCTGAAAGATACCTGGGAGTCTGCTGACGAGTGGTTTGTTCACTAATTAACACGTAAAATCGGTAACGGCTGGAAATCATTCAATACTCGCACTATCGGAAGTTCACCAGCCAACCGCAGCACGTTCTTGCATACGACGAGCCTGCGGTTTCATTTATCTCCGACCGGAAACATCTTATACAGTGTCGATACACCAACATCATAGATGATCGCCACCTTCTGGCGAGGAGCTCCTGATGCAATTAATCGCCTGGCCTACGCCCATTATTCAGGGGTAAATTTTGGACGGAGCCCCCAATTCCATCCTCAATTCTCCCTCGCACTGAGGAGTAGTAAGTGCAATTATTTAAAAAATCGCAAACAGAATATTATTATTTATTCTTGCATTCTGTTAATTAAAACCACACATAAAAACGTTGATACTTGATAAGTAAGTAGAGGATTATTAATGGTTTTAATAACGAACCTTTTAATCATGAGAAGCCTCAAATGACTAGTACCGACAACATAACAAGAAAAAAAATGGATGGAGTAACAATCTTAAGATTTATAGCTGCTTTTTATGTGTTTATTTTTCACATTAACATGAGAGTCCCCGTTAATTTTGGAGAGCTTATTAATAAAACCATTAGCAATGGCGTCATTGGCATGAGTATTTTCTATATACTTTCTGGTTTTGTTTTGACTTATAATTACTATAGT
>ENA-USYV01001931-USYV01001931.1-human-gut-metagenome-genome-assembly--contig:-NODE-1931-length-18231-cov-4.349840_pt1 | contig 18231 bp, 20 predicted proteins | sample MGYA00250066_ERZ773514 | MGnify/ENA primary metagenome ERZ773514 (study PRJEB29103, sample SAMN06112049) | human gut metagenome | biome: human gut; feature: ankylosing spondylitis patient; material... | reverse complement strand
AATCACATCCTGTTGCTGTTCGCGAGTCAGCGCGTTAAAGCGCACGGCGTAGCCAGAGACACGGATTGTCAGGTTCGGGTATTTTTCCGGGTGCTCAATGGCATCCAACAACATTTCCCGATTCATAACGTTAACGTTGAGATGTTGACCGCCTTCGATGTCCGCTTCGTGGTGGAAGTAACCATCCAGCAGGCCAACAAGGTTGGTTTTGCGTACCGGATCTTCTTTACCCAGCGCCGCAGGGACGATCGAGAAAGTGTACGAAATACCGTCTTTGGCGTAAGTGAACGGCAGTTTTGCCACGGAAGTCAGCGAGGCTACCGCACCTTTGCGGTCACGACCGTGCATCGGGTTAGCGCCCGGCGCGAACGGCGTACCCGCGCGGCGACCGTCCAGACGGCAACGATGATATGTGCATTAAAATACCGCTTTTTCTCATTTCTTCTACCTCCCGATAAGTTGTAAAATTACATGTGGATTTTCCGCAATATAGTCTGCACCGGCTTGTACCAATTCATTTCTTGTTCTGAATCCCCAAAGCACTCCGACCGATGTCATTTCGGCATTTTTCGCTGTAAATATATCAACATTGGTGTCACCCAAGAACAGACACTCTGACGGCTTTACACCGAGTTTTTTCGCTATTTCAAGCGCCGTAAAAGGATTGGGTTTTGTCGGCATACCGTCAATAACTCCATGCACCGCGTCAAAATAATTTTCACCGAAAATATTATCGGTAACAAAATGCACGACATTATCCGGTTTATTTGAGCATACCGCAATTTTTATGCCGTTCTCTTTCAGTTCTTCAAGCAATTCTCTTATTCCGTCATACGCGTCCGTATCATAAAGATAATCATTTTCATAATTTTCGTCATACACATCACGCACTTTTTCAAACATTTCCGCATTATCCTTGCCGTAAACTCCGAGCATTCTGTGAATAAGTTTATCTCTGCCGTCACCGACATATATTTTATAATCCTCTACCGGAATTTCGGGCAAACCGAATGCCGCAAGTGCAATATTACCAAAATGTGCAATAGCATTTATCGTATTTGTAAGCGTACCGTCAAGATCAAATATACACGCTTTAATATTACTCATAAAATCACCTCATTATGTTAATTATATATCTTGAAAACTATTATGTCAATGTGAATAGATTATGAATTTTTCTTGATGGATTTATCTAGGAAAGTTTAGTGATACTAAAAATTTCTCACCTGAAGCACGAGTTATATACGACAGATATAATGCTGTAGGTACTAAAGAGCATAGAGGTAGGGGTATTGAATACTACATTCTTTTCTCTCGTGATGGAAAAAGAATAGTGAGAATCAAGACAACTAGTATAGATTATCCTTGGACAATTAACAAAAAACATGTAAAGAATGGGGAATATCTATACTGGACCAATCATTTTAGAACTCCCTTAAGAGACATAGTTAGTTGGAATCCATTATTCACTAATCTTAAAATAGGACTAACACCGCTTGCTCAAATAGCACTTGATAAATTAAAAAAAATAGTGGGTACTGATTATAAGAAGCTCGATGACATTCTCGATAAAGATTTTAGATCTACAGTAGATAATAAAAAACTCGCAATCAGATCTGGAATGGTAGATGAGAACGGAAATATTACTGCTCTAAAGAAATCATTGATCGAACTTCAAAGAGAGTTCGATGCAAATAGCTCCTACTAAGGTATAGCAAAAGAGAATAGATGAATAACACTATCGTATTGCATGATACAATAGGAAAGGAAAATAGTTACAACATGCTTATAAAGTCGGTGGAGTAGGAATTAAAACTAATTATTAAAAGCTATAATATAGCCGGAGTTTGTCATTAACATTCCTAACGCCAATATTACAAAAAATAACAGAAATATTAATCAAAGAATACATATTATGAAAAATAAAGTCATACTCATTATTACAGTGTTACTAGTAATTGTATGTACCATTATTATATACACATTACTATTTGAGGAACAAAATAAACTCTTTTATATCAATGTAGGAATAGCTTGTTTAGCAGAAATAATCTTACTGGCTAACATTCCGATATTATCAAACGAGAAATTATTAACAATAAAGAATGTCTCACTATCCATATCCCTAAACTTATTTGCTATTGTGATATTTCTATGGACAGCTGGATGTAGTTTGTTAATGGATCAGGATAGTAATCTGAAAACTCTATATATCGGCTTGCTAGTAATTACTATTATATTCTTTATTGTCAATGGAGCAACTGTAATAATGGCTGGTGGAGTTACAGAGAAAAAAGCATTAGACATCCAAAGTACTATAGAAAATAAAAAGATTTTTTCTGCATCAATTGATAATTATTGGATTGAAACTAAAAATGAACTGGAAAATATAAACTCTGACTGGAAAGACAAGACATTACAATCTTTTAAGATAGTACTTGATAAAATATCCATGATCCCAGCCAATAAACTTGACAGGCATTTGGAGATCGTAAATGAACTGACTGAAAAGTTGAATGAAATCCATGAACTATTTCAGAAAGTAGCAGGCACACCAGAACAAAGTGAATTACAATCACGTGCTACTCTAAAAATAAATCAGCTAAAGAACTACGTACAAATAATTAAATCTACATTATAACTATGCAGGAAGAAATCAAATGCCCCCAATGTGGAGGAAATAAATTTAGTGATCGTGGAAATAATACATATAAATGTATGTATTGTGGAAGCACATTTAGCACCAAGAAACCGGAAGAAGTCAAACCTCACGAAACCAAAAAACAAGCTAATCCTTCTTCAAATGTTACTGTAAATGTTAATGTTGATAACCCAAGACAGCAAAAGTCCCAAAGTAATATGGGAAACCAAGTAGCTAAAGGGATGGCAGGTGGAGCAGGAATGGCAGCAGGTGGTTGTCTGACTGGTACAGCTATAGCTATTATAGTACCAATAGCAATCTTCTTTTTCATTATAGCTTTCATTAATAGTTGTGTAGAAGGATGTGCTTCTGCTCTTACAGGTGGCTAACTTAAAATTGTAATATAATGGACGATTTATATAATAAAGCAATATCTTTTTATAATGAAGGAGAATATGAGGAAGCTTTAGATGCAATACGTAATTCCTCTATGGCTACATCTAAAGATGGGCAAAATTTGATTCGTGAATGTGAAAAGCTTATATTAGAGCAGTATGTCTACCTAATCAAAGAGTATATCGAACAACAAGATTATCTTAATGCATCGAGAAAAAAAGAAGAATATAAAACAAAATATGGTTCAAATCCCAAAATAGAGAATATCATTATTCCATATGTATCAGTAATGGTGGACCAGAAGGAATGTTCAGAACATCAAATATCAAACAATCAGTCTCAACAAAGTGTCAAAAGAAAGCTTCCTTTATATAGGAAACTTTTTTGTATGAAACGAACGGGGCTTATCATTATTGCTATAATTGCATTGAGTCTAATAAGTTTATTAGGATATCGGAGCTATAAATCAACTGCTATCGAAGAGGAATATCAAAGACAGATGGCAATTGATACATATTCCGGAGCAACACCGGAATATGCAATTGAAAAAGAACAAGAAGAATTTGGTTTAGAAGTTTCTAATGATGTCCCTAACCCTACAGTTGGATCGACTATTATTGGATTTGAATATTACGGGATGATCAATGAAAAGTACCCAATAGTGATGAGACTTGGTTGGCGAGAACCGAATGAAATAGGAGGTAGCTATTATTATGTAAAAAACGGCAGAAATAATACACTGGAATTATCCGGTTCTATGAATTCCAACGATTACATGATATTGAAGGAATATAATTCGGCAGGAGAGCATACAGGAACATTTGAAGGTAAATGGAGTATGGATAGTTATTCCGGCACTTTCACGAATTATAAAGGGGTAAAGATGCCATTTAAATTATATCGTGAAACTACAGCAACAAATAATTCAGATATAACATTTAATAGTTATCAGAATTCTCGTTTTAATTACACGATTACATATCCTTCATTCCTTAATAAAAGGCAAGAGTCTGAAAATGGAGACGGGTGTAAATTCTATATGGATGATAATACTTATTTGATTGTTTCGGGGATGTATAATGCTTTAGATGAAAGCATCATATCCAGATATAACGAATACAAAAGTAAGTCGGTAACATACAGTATACAAAAAGATAACTGGTTTGTAATTTCAGATTATACATCCAATGGAAATATCTTTTATACCAAGACTGTTCTTCAAAATGGAGTCTTTTTTACTGCGACCTTTTATTATCCAGCAAAAGATAAAGATAAATACAACTCAGTAATAAAGAAGATATTTACGAATTTCCCTTTAAAGTCAAATACATCTTCTGTCTCAAATAGTTTATCCTCCTTTTTTAGTAAGAATGTGGGCAAATATCCATCTGATATAAATTTATTAGAATTTCCATTATTAAAAACACGTTTAATAGCATTAGTTGGAAATAATAATTATAATTTTATTAAAACATATTTTCAGGTTGTAACACCTATAAAACTAGGCTTCAATAAGAACCCAAATCTGTACGAAGTTTCAGGTGGTGAGGAACATAATTGCATGTCCAATAATACCACTATAGTCTACAACCAGCAATTGGACAATTTGACAGTGCAACTTATAAAAGAAGGAAGTGATCCATTTATATTTCAAGAGAAAAAAGATGATTCTCCATTCGAATAGTTATATTATGGATTGATTAAAGATTAACGAGGTATCATTAATTTGGTATCTCGTTTTTATTTTCTCCCTACTCAAAAAATGCCGAAACTCTGCTACAAAACCTTGAAATCCCTAACTATGAAACAATACTTAAATTTATGACAGACACATCCCAATTATGGTATTCGCTTAACAAGGATTGTAGCGACATACCAAAAACTCCTGTAGAATCATACTCCGATTCGAAAGAGCAAACGAATAAATTCTCCAATGATATAAAAGCTTTAGGAGAATATTTTCCTCAACTGGCTTCTTTATTGAATGAAAAGGATAGTACAGACTATTACTCAACATTGGAAATTAGCCTTAAAGAGATATTTGTTTTATGCCCAAGAAACAGATGTAGGCTAGACAGATATTCCAAACTCCAGGAATATCTGAAAAAGAATTATAATGTAACCTTAATTATTAAATCACAAAAAACAAAAGACTGACTTATGAAGAATTGTTTAACAGCCAATAACAGAGCCTTAATCACAATTGACACGCAGGTACAAGAATCCCTAAACGAATACACAGGAGGATTCACTTTATTTAGAGCACAGGAACTGGAAAAGACTAAGGCGGATATAATATTTCAAACAGCTTATTAAGATGAACATACTTGTAGCATGTGAAGAAAGTCAAGCGGTATGCAAGGCTTTCAGAGAAAAAGGTCACTGTGCTTTTAGCTGTGATCTGCTTAGTTGTAGTGGTGGACATCCGGAATGGCACTATCAAGGGGATATGTTCGATATTATAGTAAACAGAGGAGGAACACTACAAAACAGGAAAAAATATTTTTTGGATGGAGACTGGGATATTATGATTGCCCATCCACCTTGTACCTATCTTTCGGTCAGTGGAGCTAAATGGTATTATCATCCTGACGATAGTAATTTACCGATTGCTGAAAGGAGACCACATCCACTTTATCCGAATAGAGCGGCAGACAGGGAAGAAGCTGTTCAGTTTTTCATGTCCGTAGCTAGTGTAGGAATCAAGAAGATAGCCATAGAAAATCCTGTTGGCATAATGAGTACTCGATGGAGAAAGCCGGATCAGATCATAGAACCTTGGCAGTTTGGCGATGAAGCTTCAAAAAAAACATGTCTATGGTTAAAGAATCTTCCTCAACTGATACCAACAAAAATAGTAGGAAAGGGAGAGTTTGTCATATCTAGGAACGGGAACAAATCACCCAAATGGTACACAGACATTTTCTTTTCAGGAGTATCGGCAGAAGAAAGGAGAACATTAAGAAGTAAAACATTTCCTGGTATAGCGAAAGCAATGGCAGTACAATGGGCAGCCTAAATACCAAACTCCAAGAATACCTGAAAAAACATTTGGAGTAGAATTAATTAAATCACAAAAAACGAAGTAACATGAGAGTAAAAAGATTTTCAACAACAAGAGATGAAGAATTGAAATGTACTGATCCCGAAAGCTATATTGATGAGAACGGTATCTTATACCCCCTGCTTGCAAAGATGCCAATACAGGACTTGTCTTTGATAGCCAATTTTAGAGTGGAAACAATGAAGCGTTATTATACAGGAGATATACGGGAAGTAGATTACCCCATAGTCGAGCTTCTAATGGACGGGCTCTCTGATATTCCGGTAAGACACAGAATCAGTTGTTTTGAGAATGCAGTATTCATCCAAATAAAATATCCCCCTCAACTATATGGGACTGATGATGCTAATTATGTACATATAGAATTGGCTGCTCATATATTCAGTTTGACTACTTCTGATATGACAGATATAGCGGATGAGGACAGCGAATTATATGAAGATGAAGATGGGCATTCATTGGTTAGCCTACAATGGCTGATAGATACATATGAGGATCGGTTATGCCAACTTGTTAATTACGAGAAACTAAGTTTCAAAACTGATGGACAAGGAGAAATATCAATAATAATAGAAAGAAAACTAGAATAATATGAAAAAGAAAATATTCGTTATGGGCAAGGTGTATGATCTTGCCAAACAAGAAATTAGTGAAATAGAAAATGAGGTACAGAAGGATTTAGATAAGTTCTCTGCTGGTGGGATCAGGTTCAAAATAGATATTACATCCGAGAAGACTTTGGAGCTAATATTCACTCGCCAATATAGGGACGGAGAAATTGATTGGCTTAATTATGAGTCAAAGACAATTTACTGCACTGACGCAAAGATTATAACTGGTCATGGATTCGATGGTTTTAGAGTTCCCGTCTATTGGGGAGGAGTCCCATACGGTTATCCATTCTTTATGCCAAAGGAGGAATTTATTGGGTGCTATAAGAAGTCAGCGATTAAACTTGGAGGAAGCAGGTTGAAATCTGCGGAAGTAAATACGATGCCGGATAAAATCATATTGGGGTTGGCATTTTAAGTGAATGAAGAAAGGAGGATAGTTTAAAAGCTATCTTTCTTTTTTATTTTTCGATCAACAAATATGTCCGGTAATCTTTGCTGGTCTAATATATTTCGTACCTTTGCCACAAAATAGCAAAAAGCTATATTCAGGTGTGCCAGATACCGTAATAAATCCAAAGGCATGGTAACTCATTTTTTCAGGCGTAACCACATGCTGTATTAAGTCCATAGGGTTAATGGCAAATTTCAGAGTTTTCTTATCAAGTACTTCTACTCTATCAGTGGAGGGTACGACTGTTTACTAATTTTTAAAATAAAATTTAATATGAATGATATAATGTATTATTCTGAATTAGCAGAAGAATATTATGAAGCTGCTTGCCCCAAGTTTGCCATTAATGGTTACGAAAAAAATGTATTAATAGATACCGATACGGAAAGATGTATTTTTATATCCGGTGACATCGAGCTTGATGAAGAACAACTTCTTTTTCGTTGCAAACGTTCAAGGGGGAAAACTATCATTAATCTGAAAAACAATATTAGAAAAGCTAAAAAAGAAGAAAAGCTTTTCCCTACGGAGACTAGAAAAATATACGAAGGAAAACTCAGAATCGAAAAAGAAACGTTAGATGATGGGTCTATCTTTGAAAATGAGTATGTCCTTTTACCGCACGAGTTAGAAAAAGGTTCTCATCTATTGACTAGAATCAGTAATTTAGATCACTATCTGGATACCTATACCAATAATCGGGCATACTATCGGGATAATTTTGAAATACTAGCAGATTTGGAAAAACAAGTAGCTAATGCTGAATTTGGTTTTCTACCAAAATGTATACTAATTTCGTATAAAGATGACGGTGATGTGATATTTTTCTTTTCACATTTCGAAGAGGATAATATGGGAAATCTCTGTGCTATTTATGAATTTGATACTACAGTAAACTAATAGAGAATGAAACAGGAAGATAAGTACCCTAAAAAGTAGTTATCTTCCTATTTTTCTTATCAAACATGAATGCTAAAAAGGTAAATCATCAGAATTAGATAGGGCTGTTACAATAACTTCCTTTTCTTTGGGCTGCTGCAAATCAAATAAATGAGTGTTTTTAAGAATGAAATTTATTCCATCATCTGATAACATACAAACGGGGTATTCATTCCCATTATAGTCACTATCCATTCTAGTAGCAATAAAATCCTTTGACTTTAATAGACGCATTCCAATACTAAAAGCGGTATCATTAAATCCAGCTTTTGTCATTCTATTCCGTAAGTCATAAACATTTGCGACAGATTCATCTGTATATTGTTCTCCAATGATAAAAGCCAATAGAGTTAATTCATAGGGTTGAAGTCCCTCAGTTTCTTTCATTGGACTTTCTAGTATTTTTTCCGTTCTTTTTTGAGATTGAATGTATGCTTTTATTTTTTCTATAATTTTATCTTTTAATACACTGAAATCGCTAGCAGATTCAGTTTTGTACTTTATTATATTTTTATGCCGTACATCAAAAGGAAAATCCTTTCGACTTTCATCACAAACCATTACAACATCTTTGCCTAAAGCAAAAGCATACCCAAGCTCATACCAAACATTTGGATTATCAACCGATATATCCGCAAAGCATATTTTTGCATTTTTAATTTTAGATTCAATATCTTCGATAGGTATTTTAACCATAGGATCTAAATCAACTCTATATGCTAATAACCCTACAGATTCTATTGCGGGTTTATAGATATCATCAAACCTTTTCGTAAATTTTAGATCACTAATAGGTTGTATTACAAAGCATTCATTATTCATATCTTTAACAAATTTGACAACTGGTCACTCTGAGTAATTACATTCTTGCAAAAATATATAAAAATTGAAACATTAGGTATATTAACTTGAAAAATAAAAGATCATTTTACTGTATTCTTGTAGCTATATTTTTTTCTTTAATCCAAAACCTCCATTCACGTGTACATTGGCAGTATTTCTTTTTTCCGATTGTGACAGGTTTATTGTTTGTATCGCCTTGATATTCTATCTTATTGCCAGAATGATCATATTGACATACATTTTTTCGATAACCCTGTTCTATTGGTTCAGTTGGTAATTCTTCGTCAATCCATTTAATATATATGCCATCATCAAAAAGAGAATTACCCATAAGAAGATATTCATAGACATAGGTTGGTCTTGTTTCAATTATAGGTTCACTATCTTTGTCTACCACCTTAATGCCTCTGATAAGAATAGAAGCTCTATATTGTCTATCTTTATTTTCAAAAGTAAAATCAACTCCCGATACATGTGCGTTAAATGAACCAAGGGGATAATATTCATTTTTCATACTAGGATCTTTTATTTTATCAGAAATATGATACATGATATAATCCTTGATCTTTGCTCCTTCACCTTCTTCATGGTAATAGAATTCTATATCACGAAGATAAATCTTTCTATTGTTTACTTGGAAATATCCACCAAAGAAGAAATGGTGAGCAAGTTTATCCATTTCCTCTAGCAATAACTTTTTATCTCCATGTGCTCCTTGAAAAGCCTCCAGAATTCCTTTTAATGTATTTTTCATTTTATTATTTTAGTAAGTTGTTCATACTCTTCCCTATTATCCTTTCTATAGTCAAAATCCATAAGATAATTACTAGCCGATAAAGTTTTTAATCTCGCTGTTATAAATAGTGAGATAAATGTAAAAAAAAGACCAGCCAAAGAAGCGGAGATAATATATAACACGTAGCTATTTTGATAAATAGATAAATAGAAGCAACTCCAAGACTCTAATAATAAAGCCATAAAAGCTGATAAATGTAATATTATCACCACACTCCATGTGATAAGGAAAACCCACCCTATTAATATATTCAATTTAGACACCGAATAAGCCCCACTATCAATATTACTTATTTTTTTATTACAGTAGAAGCCGTCATCATCTTTTTTCTCCATATCTTTATCTAAAAAGTCTACTTTTCCCATCAAATATATTTGTGGTATTCCTAATTCATGTTTAAACTCTTCTTCAAAATCTGAGATAGCTTTTGCATATACTTCATACCACGCTTTAGACCCTTTAGCCATCAACACCCAAATAACAGATAGTGTAAAACCTAATAATCCAATAGCAACGGCAGCACCATGAAGAATCTTGTAATTTAGTTCTATAAATACATTATTACTAAAAAAATTTGAAGCAAGAATACCATACCCTGAAAGCGTTAATGTTAAAAATACTGCCAAGAAAATTGAACGTTGCCAAAGATTGGTGATTTCCATATCTCGACATCTATATAACTTATTTAATGTACGTTCAAGGTCATATTTTTGATTATCTTTATGTTTCCGACATATCATATTCCGTAATTTTATGTATTGCCCTTTTCTGTAAAAGTAGTTATAAAATCATTATATTGAATAGAAAATAAGAAAATTAACAAAAAAAGAGATAGTCACTCCTAACTATCTCCTCAATCATTTTTATTTATATGCACTTTCGACTATCCCTTCAATCTCTGTTCCGTCAAAGTCCGATACAACATAACGCAACATCAAATACATAAGAGCATCATCTTTTGAGACACCATAGTCATGTAATTTACAAGCAAACCGAAACAGATTAGAATTCCGAAATCCATGACTAACAGGAAAATACCTATCCGATAGTTCTTGTACTTTCTTTATAGCCTGATCGGGACTCTTAAATTTAGGTGGCGGTAACATGAGATTTTTCCAGAATGTTGCACCTGTACTTTTTATAGTCTTTGATGCCACATAAGGAGTAACCTTGGCTGTGGGAGATGATGGGATAAAATGGAAGACCTTTGAGTCTGAATTATAATATACCTTTGGATCATAGCATATAAAATGTGCCCGTGACAAATTATCACATTTAGAATCTATATGCGTATTCCCTAAGTACCCACTGATTGAGCTATACAGTTCTTTATGAAAAGCTGGATCAAGGGAATCATGTTGGATAATTAATTTTATTCCTCCTCTTGGGGAATGGAAAGCCATCCTGACATAGGGATCACTTGTGTGTTTCACCCAATCAGAATCTCTTTCCGATAACTCATTGGGGAGATCATAATCTAAGTCTATACAGATATAGTAAGAATAATCTGATAATGCTGTATCTAATCTTTTCCCAAAAATGCCATTAACCAAAACTACAGGTAATTTCTTCTTTAACCAATCTTGTTTTTTCTTATTACCCATATTTCTCTGAATATCTAAAGTAATATCCTTTATATATCCATAAGGAGTTTCTATTTTATTCTTTAGATCAAGTAGTTCTGATATACAGATATACTGATTCCTAAATAATCCTTCTATTAAAGTTATCTTATCTGTCATATTCTATTTATTATAAAAGGTGGGATTTAAGTTATTAATCTCTTATATAATAGTAATGTAGATCGTAGGAGAATATCCCACCTAACGAATTTTTACTATCGTACCACTTTGAGGATAATATTATACTCCTTCTTTAATGTATCTCTTAACGGATCATACGAGCGAGCTTTCTTTTCTTTCATGGGGATAAGTACAAGGATATCCTTCAACCTAATTGTAAGTGTATATGTCCTACAATACTTTATGGCATCCAATAGTTTAGGATCATAGCCACACAAGGCTACTACCTTCTTAAGAAATACAGGTGTTCTTTTTGTCGCTGGCATAAGAACAGGCATTCCACTTATGTTTACCCCCGCATCACTATTCTCCCTAAAATAATCAAAGACATCTTTCATTAGCTGTGGATCTATATCATCGGAATAGAATACATGAATCGGATCACCATTATGTTGTCTTATCCGTAACCGACATATAGCTTGGATCATTCCGGCTGTTCTTATTCTTCGTTCAGTCGAATGAATGCCATAGTTTTTATTAATCAAGGATAATCCTGATTTGCCTGTTCGCCATTCTCCGACAAAAGAGATGCCCGTATAATTACTAAAAGCATTGGTAGCTTTATCTTGACCGGAACCACGATAGATGATACTGTATTTTCCAGCCAATCCTTTTTTATTTAGTTCTTCTTCAAGCACTGTCATTATATTCAGGTGCTTATCTTCTTTATCTGGATCACTGTCTCTGGCTACCATATATTTCCATGTGACAATAAGCAACGGAGAAGCCTGTTGTATCTGATCTGCCAACTCATCAACTATATCCTGTATTCTGTCACGAATTGTATTATCGTCTACATCTTTCTCAAACAACCATCTTTCAAGAGACATTGGAAACTCTTGAAAAGTAATAGGTGACGAGTACATCTTTCCCGAATTCTGGATCAACCTAAAAGGTGTTTTCTTATAATCGCTTAACACATCCGCAGTAGCATCCAGTATGATAACATTCATCTGCATCCCCTTTACCACCCAATCCTTTATAAAGTGATATATTGGATAATACTTCCCTTTTGCATTCCATATAACTGAATAATTTTGGTTGATATACACTAATACCTCTTCCTCTCGATACGTATTCAGGGCTGACCTAGTACTATATAAATGATCGCTGGTTTTTCTTAAGAATGTACTATTCACAGCCTTCATTTCCTGTATTCCCAAACAATGGTAATATAAACCTGCTCCAACGGGGATGCTACCTTTAGATGATGCCCCCAAGTTACCCATATAAGCAAGAATTTTAAGCCGTTCAAATGTATTAAACGGTTGTATAAAGGATGGCTGTTCGTCTATTATACAGAACTTGCGTACTTCGGTAGACTTAAGTAATGCTCCTAAGTTTCCAGTATATTTAGATATATCAACCACCTTTCCACTGTCATAAGCAAATAGGGCTGGCAGATAATCCAAATAGAGGTGAACACTGGGAACAATCAGAACCTTTTTCTTTGTTACCTGTTCAGGATGTGCTATGTAACTACTGTAGTAAGAATCTTCTTGATGTAAAATCACTATTTCGTCTTTCAATGCAAGGAGAGACAGACTTTCCAGCCTTTTCTTCATATCATTTGCATCGGCACGTGTAGCAACAAAGATCACTATTCCCTTATCGCATCTCTTGGCAACCAGATCACAAGTAGCAGTACTCTTTCCACCTCCACATGGGAGAGGAACAATAAAAGCCCCTCCCTTACATGGAATTATGGCATCTCCGGTTTGATGTTTAATAGTTAAATTTGTATCAGACGGATCGAACACAACTTCTATGTCCTTGTAGTCTCTTACTTTTGGCATAATGCTATCTCTTTAAAAAGTCCATTTTCTACTTCTTGGCATTTCTGTGAGTATATCTACCGCTATATTACTATCAAGTATCCTTGTCTGCCGTAATGCAAAGTACAAGCTAATATCTTCTATTAATACTAATTTCCGATCTATATCAGTATCAAGAAGAGATATCAATTCTCCGTTATCATCTACAGCCAACCATCCCCTTGATAAGAATATCTTAGCAGGAATTACATGTAGCATCGGTGCGTTGGCATTATAATGTAGATTGCATGTCAGTTTTCCTATGAGTCCTGTGTCTAAGCGTATCTTTTGCGGCAAACATAAGACATATCCTTTTTGTTTTAATTCTTGTAATGTCATCATATCCTTGTTTTATTATATTCTCGTATCACTTTGGTAAACTTATCACTATGGAGAGGAAATAGAGTTTAACCTTTTCAATTATGATTTGAGTGTAATTCGTAATTCTCATTAAAAGAGAGAGGTTTCTCACCCCTCCCTCCATTTTTTCAATTTTAGCTTAAGGCTTCTCGCTCGGTAAATGCTTTCCAATAACTCTTGAAAAGACTTGTAATAACCTGATCTTTGCTCCTACTAGTAGTCTTCTTTGCATTATCAAGAGATTCTATCTGCTCTTTTGAAAGAGAATTTAGAAACTCGATGACATGAGCATACGCATCGTTAATCGGCTTGTTTTTGTTAATGAGTTGTTCTACAAAACTAAATAGCATTTTAGGAGTTATTTTCAAGCCAACTGTCTTTATGTTCAATTTAGCAATAGCAGCATCATAAAGATTTTTATTACGGTCAAGTCCATCCTCATCAACTAGCGTTTCCAATTTATCTGGGTCTTTTGAATCAATGGCAGACTTAATCGCGGATTTTGAGTATATCTTTTTACCCCCAGTAACGAATAAGGAAGCCGCAGAATCAGAAATGTTTTCTGTATTTGCTAAAGATTTCAGCCATTCCAACTTGGAAGTATCAAGACCACGAACTTTTGCTGTCTGGATAGCCATCGTTAGCCAATCAATTCCATCCCAAGGATTCACAGAAGTATTCGCCTCCTTTAATATCGTCATAAGATCATATTGATCTGTAAGTGGTAGAATAAAGTAAGCTTCATAGTCCTCACCAGCCTTTTTAAGTTCTTTAATGGCTTCCCAACGGTGCTGACCATCCAATATCACTAGAATGTGTTCAAGATCAGGGGTATCCTTGGTTATTACATTGCCATTATAGTCCACCACATCAAGACCTGCTTCGATACATTCCTTAGCTGAAAGTACCAAGAAAGGGGTTATAACACCCTTTGCGGCTCTGATTGATTCAATCTTCTTTTTTACCTCCTCCTTATCAATATCCCTGTTTACTAAGATGCGAGCAAACCGATATTTATATGTAAGAAGAGTTGTGAGAGTAAAAATTTGCCTACGAGTGAGTTTTAATGGTTCTTGTTCAGTCTCCTTATCAGCTTTCGGAGACTCTACTGAGGCGTTCTTACCTTTTTGAGGAGCTGCACCATTCTTTTTTGCGGATTTCTGTTCTTTCTGCTCATTTAACATAGCATCTACTGTTTTTCTTTCTTCTGCCATTTTCTAATTTTTTTAATAGTTTTCTTTAAAATTTCCGTGAGCAAATATAAGTGAATAAATCAAGCGTTTTACATATTCTAATTTTCTTGAGTTCAATCAGTTACACGTGCAATCACTTGATCATAATCAATCTTATATCACTACATTTTATTATCATATTTGATCATATTTAGCCATAGCTGAACCTCATTGACTATCTATGATTAGCTCATTAAAGAGTTCTGCTGGAATTCACTAATGAAACTGTTACCATTGGAGCTACACCAGTCTCTCCAATCTGTCCTACCTGTTCATTTAAGACAAGTAATTTTCAGTTCTTTTCCTTCATGCTTTTCTTGAATTATGAATAGACAGCTTCACCATTGAAAACAGCCGGCATATTTTCCAGCGAAACTGTCTATTCCGGTTAATTACTTGGAGTACTTACGCCCCCATTTTTTATTAGACACTCTTAGTAAATCTAGAGCTAGATCTGCATCGACTACAATGATCTTCCCATTTTGAGAAATAGCTGCATCGATGACACCACTTGATTTGATTCTTTGAGCTGTTGCTTGACTACAGCCAAAGAGCTTACTTATGCCAAATAGACCATATACATACCGTTTCTCACTTGACGGATTTGTGTTAGCTCTTCCATCTTTACCTTCATTAGCAAACCCTTCATTTAATGCCTCTATCAGATCACCTAAGGTAGCTTGGAAAAGAGGCTTATCTCTTAGTTCTAAAGTTTTCATTATATCTTTTTTATATTAATACTCTATTGAAATCCTTGCTACGATCGTTTTGATTTCTGGCACAAATATATGCACAAAAAAATGGAACTACAGTAAGTGTAATTCCATGATTATGAGATATATAATGCAAATTATATGAACGTTATATATATGTTATATAGAATATTATATAATGGAGTCAATTAGTATCTTTCCATTTTAAGATTCTTATTTTTTGGATATTCTCCGCTATCTCTAATCTAGTCTCTTCCGGTAATTGTTTTGTTCCTATTTTCCCCGTTTTTAATGTATTCTCACTTAACTTTTTCCCTTTCGGCATAAAAATATTACTGGTTATTTTCCATATGCCATCAGGAACAGTTTTAAGTTTTCCTTTAGCATCTTTACCATATAATTCTCTTATAAAAACTTGAAGGGTGTGACGGTCACCATTCCATAATACAGTTTTTGTATCAGTATTAGATGTACTGCTCCCTAAAAAATAGCACAAAGGCTGTCCGGCATCAACATAACTATAAAAAGCTTGGTGAAGTTTTACTAATTTCTTATTATCAAATCCATCTGGCATAGGTAAGCGATAAATATCATTATTTGTTAATGGAGAATCTACAATATCACAAAAGTGAATTATATGTTCATCGTTTTTGTATTTATACATATTATACTCATCCTGCATAAAGCCATCTATACCTAAATTTCGTAATTTCCTTATAATCCATTCTTTTTCCTCATTTTTTAGCGTATTATTATGCATCATACGAAAAAATGGAGATAATATACGTTTCTCAAAAAATGTATAATATGTCCGAAAACAATTTAGTTTATCAAGAGCATAAGTATATGTTAGTATCACATTCTCTAGATTGAATATACCAGTGGTGTATATATTACTTTTCCATTCTTCATATTCAGTACTAAACTCTCTTACTACACGATCTATAGCCACAAATTGAATAAAAATCCAGTTTAATTCATATTGTTCATTTTTATGGACAACGGGTAATCCTCTTTCTAATATTTTTTTTCTAATATAATCATCATAAAAAAACTTAGCCTTAAACATCTCACTAATCCAATTGTTTATTTTATCACTATATTCAAAAAGAAACCATTTGGGAAAAGATTTTTGGTCTGTTTGATATGTATTCTCTAACGATTTTTTTTCTTCAAACGTAAAGCATCCGGGATACAAAAAATCTAAAGCATCTGTCAAATTCATAATAGAGAAAATCATTCTTAAAAAAGCTTCTGTCGCAAATTCTGTTTTTTTAGAATCTAAATTCAGACATTCTTGCTCAATTGTTTTAGATTCATATTCAAAATATGAATGGATCTGACTAGACCAGATACTAGCTATGGATTTTGGAAAATATAAAGTCATTAGATAAAAATAAAAAATAAATCTTCGGTCTGGAGATAACGAATCTGTTGTCATCTTTTTCCTATTGATTTCATTAATCGAAGAGAATAATAATGGAGCGATCGCATCTTCTATTAAAAATTGTCCGTAACTATCTTTATCCTTACCGATTAAATAAGTATCCTTGTCTATTCTCTTATAGAAAATACTAGCTTCGTTTAAAGTGATATTTTCGTTTTCCATAATAGTATTAATTTAAGCAATTACAATAAAAAGCAGCACCCGTTTTTCCCGAATGCTGCCTCAAATATATAAAATTTTGTTAAGCTATACTCCTAATATGTTCACAAAGTTCTTTCAATTGTGTCGGATTCATTTTATCTAGACTTTCTATGATATCAGACTTATATTGGTGAGTATTCCATTTTTCCATTTGCATCTTCTGTGTTTCGTCTGCTACTTCTATATACGGCTTCATACTTTCATAATCTGCGTGTCCGGTACAACTCATCACAACAGTCGGAGATATACCTAAAGCTAATGAACAGCAAACGAAAGTTCTACGTCCATCGTGACAGCTTATCGTTTCATAAAACTTATGGATTTCTTCATGCCGTTGCGTACCTATAAAGTAGGTTTCAACTATCTCTCTATCTAAACCAGCCAACTCGGCAGCTTCTTTCAGGTAATCATTAAGTTTCTGATTCGAAGCAACAGGGAATATTGTACCGTTCTTGGAGTGATACCATGAATATTTATCTATAATCTTTTGAGCATTTTCTATTATAGGAACAGTAATTCTATCATTCGTTTTTTGAGTATACATCTCAATATTCCCATTTGAAATATGCGCTCTCTTTAATGCGCTTAAATCAGAATAACGTAAAGATGTAAATGCCATAAAGCAAAACATATCTCTAGCTCTATCTAAATACTCTTTGCTTTTAGGAAATTGGAAAGATGCAAAATGGAGTAATTCTTTATATTTCAGAAAAGTCACTTCCTTTTTAGTCACAGTTAAGTTTACCTTATAGCTGAGTACTCCTTGCTCTACCGGATAACCATTGGCATCAATCCATCTAAGAAAAGACTTTAATATTCTGAATTGTTTTACAGTGGTGCGGTTACGATATCCATTTTTTACATACCAGATCGGAAGAGCACACGTCTGAACTCCAGTCACGGCTACATCTCGTATGC
>ENA-USYV01001930-USYV01001930.1-human-gut-metagenome-genome-assembly--contig:-NODE-1930-length-18251-cov-8.034500_pt1 | contig 18251 bp, 8 predicted proteins | sample MGYA00250066_ERZ773514 | MGnify/ENA primary metagenome ERZ773514 (study PRJEB29103, sample SAMN06112049) | human gut metagenome | biome: human gut; feature: ankylosing spondylitis patient; material... | reverse complement strand
CAGGAGAATTTCCCCATTACGGATACCCGGAACAATTTCGTTCTGGAGTTCATCGACTACTATATCGACCCGCCGCGCTACTCGATCGAGGAGTGTCTGGAGCGCGGGCTGACGTACAGCGTTCCCCTGAAAGCCAAACTCAAGCTTTACTGCACGGACGACGAGCACGAAGATTTCGGTGTCGTCGTTCAGGATGTGTACTTCGGTACGATTCCCTATATGACCGAACGCGGTACGTTCGTCATCAACGGTGCGGAGCGTGTCATCGTATCCCAGCTGCACCGTTCGCCGGGCGTGTTCTTCGGACAGAGCATGCACACCAACGGCACGAAGCTCTATTCGGCGCGTATCATTCCTTTCAAGGGTTCGTGGATCGAATTTGCAACGGACATCAACAACGTGATGTATGCCTACATCGACCGTAAGAAGAAGCTTCCCGTCACCACGCTGCTGCGCGCCATCGGCTACGAGGCGGACCAGCAGATTCTCGAAATCTTCGATCTGGCGGACGAAGTGAAGGTCACGAAGGCCAACCTCAAGAAGGCCGTGGGCCGCAAGCTCGCCGCACGTGTGCTTTCGACGTGGGTCGAGGACTTCGTGGACGAAGATACGGGCGAGGTGGTTTCCATCGAGCGCAACAACGTTATCGTGGACCGCGAGACGGTCCTCGAAGAGGAACATGTGGACCAGATTCTCGAAAGCGGCGCCAAGACGATCCTCCTGCATAAGGAGAGCCTGTCGGGCATCGATTTCTCGATCATATACAATACCCTGCAGAAAGACCCCTGCAACTCCGAGAAGGAGGCTGTCGTTTACATCTACCGGCAGCTGCGCGCTTCGGAGCCGCCCGATGAGGCGACGGCGCGCGATGTCATCGAGAAGCTGTTCTTCTCGGACAAGCGCTACGACTTGGGCGACGTGGGCCGCTACCGCATCAACAAGAAGCTGGATCTGGATACCGATCCGGCCATTCGCACGTTGACGCGCGAGGACATCATCGCCATTATCAAATACCTGATCCAGCTGATCAACTCCAAGGCCGACGTGGACGATATCGACCACCTGTCGAACCGCCGCGTGCGCACCGTGGGCGAACAGCTGTCGAATCAGTTCTCGGTAGGTTTCGTGCGCATGGCGCGTACGATCCGCGAGCGTATGAACGTGCGTGACAACGAGGTGTTTACGCCGGTGGATCTGATCAACGCCAAGACGTTGTCTTCGGTGATCAACTCGTTCTTCGGCACTTCGCAGCTCTCGCAGTTCATGGACCAGATCAACCCGCTGGCCGAAATTACGCACAAGCGCCGTCTGTCGGCCCTCGGCCCCGGCGGTCTGTCGCGTGACCGCGCCGGTTTCGAGGTGCGAGACGTACACTACACGCATTACGGCCGTCTCTGCCCGATCGAGTCGCCGGAAGGCCCGAACATCGGTCTGATTTCGTCGCTCTGCGTTTATGCGAAGATTTCGCCGATGGGATTCATCGAGACTCCCTACCGGAAGGTCGAGAACGGACAGATCGACATGAACAACGACGACATCCGCTACTACTCGGCCGAAGAGGAGGAGGGCAAGATCGTCGCGCAGGCGAACATGCCGATCGACGACGAAGGCCACTTCCTGCAGCCCGACCGTATCAAGGCGCGCGAAGGCGCCGACTTCCCGGTGGTTACCGCCGAGGAGGTGAATCTGATGGACGTGGCTCCGAACCAGATCGCTTCGATCGCCGCGAGCCTTATCCCGTTCCTCGAACACGATGACGCCAACCGCGCCCTGATGGGTTCGAACATGATGCGTCAGGCCGTGCCTCTGGTGACTACGGACGCTCCTATCGTCGGCACGGGCATCGAGAAGGACATGATCTCTGACAGCCGCATCCAGATTGTGGCCGAAGGCGACGGCGAAGTGACTTTCGCCGACGCGACGAAGATACAGATCAGGTACGAGCGTACGGAAGACGAGATTCTGGCGTCGTTCGAGCCGGAAGTGACCACATACGAGCTTCCGCGCTACCGCCGTACCAACCAGAATACTTCCATCACCCTGAAGCCCATCGTACTGACGGGCGACAAGGTCGTGAAGGGACAGATCCTTACCGAAGGCTATTCGACGCAGCACGGTGAGCTGGCTCTGGGCCGCAACCTGAAGGTGGCGTTCATGCCTTGGAAGGGTTACAACTTCGAGGACGCCATCGTGATTTCGGAGCGTATCCAGCGTGAGGACATCTTCACGTCGGTGCACGTTGACGAGTACATCATGGAGGTGCGCGACACCAAGCGCGGTGTCGAGGAGCTGACTTCGGACATTCCGAACGTGAGCGAGGACGCTACCAAGGACCTCGACGCGAACGGTATCATCCGTATCGGCGCCAACGTGCATCCGGGCGACATCCTGATCGGCAAGATCACCCCGAAGGGCGAAAGCGATCCTTCGCCTGAGGAGAAGCTGCTCCGCGCCATCTTCGGCGACAAGGCCGGCGACGTGAAGGACGCCTCGCTCAAGGCGCAGCCTTCGCTGCACGGCGTGGTGATCGACACGAAGCTCTACAGCCGCGCCAACAAGGAGGGCAAGAAGGGCAAGAGCGCCGAGAAGGTGCAGATCGAGAAACTCGACGAGAAGTTCGCAGCCGAGATTGCGGAGCTGACCAAACGGCTGGTGGCCAAGTTGTGGACCCTGCTTCAGGGCAAGACCACGACCGGCGTCACCGACTACTTCGGCGTGGAACTCTATCCCGCAGGCACGAAATTCTCGCAGAAGATGCTGGAGGAGATCGCCCGCAAGACCACGGACGAGAAGACCGGCGTGGTGATGGGTTATCTGAATCTCGGCACCTGCAAGTGGACGGGTGACGCCCACACCGACGCGCTGATCGAAGCTACCATTAACAATTATACCATCGAATGGAAGAAGGCCGACGCCGCCATCAAGCGTGAGAAGTACAACATCACCAACGGCGACGAGCTTCCGCAGACGGGCGTCATTCAGATGGCCAAGGTCTACATCGCCAAGAAGCGCAAGCTCAAGGTGGGCGACAAGATGGCAGGACGCCACGGCAACAAGGGTATCGTAGCCCGTATCGTGCGCGACGAGGACATGCCGTTCCTCGAAGACGGTACGATCGTCGATATCTGTCTGAACCCGCTGGGCGTGCCTTCGCGAATGAACCTCGGACAGATTTACGAGACCGTGCTCGGATGGGCGGGCCGTGAACTGGGCCTGAAGTTCGCAACGCCGATCTTCGACGGTGCGTCGCTCGACCAGATCAACGAGTACACGGCCAAGGCGGGTATTCCGCACAGCGGCCGTACGTACCTCTACGACGGCGGCACGGGCGAAATGTTCGACCAGCCGGCGACGGTGGGCGTGATCTACATGCTCAAGCTCGGCCACATGATCGATGACAAGATGCACGCCCGTTCGATCGGTCCCTACTCGCTCATCACGCAGCAGCCGCTCGGCGGTAAGGCCCAGTTCGGCGGCCAGCGTTTCGGTGAGATGGAGGTTTGGGCGCTCGAAGGCTTCGGCGCCGCCAACATCCTGCAGGAGATCCTGACCATCAAGTCCGACGACGTGATGGGCCGCGCCAAGGCTTACGAGGCGATCGTCAAGGGCGAGAACCTGCCCAAACCGGGTATTCCGGAGGCTATGAACGTGCTGCTGCACGAGCTTCGCGGTCTGGCCCTGTCGGTCAAACTCGAATAAGGTATAATTTGAGGATAAGAAAAACGAAGAACAAATATGTCAATTTCCAAAGACAATAAGACGAACAATGGTTACAGCCGCATTTCGATTGGCTTGGCCTCCCCTGAGGAGATTCTGGCCCAGTCGAGCGGCGAGGTGCTCAAGCCCGAAACCATTAACTATCGTACCTACAAGCCTGAGCGCGACGGTCTGTTCTGCGAACGCATTTTCGGTCCCGTCAAGGACTACGAATGCCATTGCGGCAAGTACAAGCGTATCCGCTACAAGGGTATCGTCTGCGACCGCTGCGGTGTGGAAGTGACCGAGAAGAAGGTGCGCCGCGAGCGTATGGGCCACATTTCGCTGGTCGTGCCCGTGGTTCACATCTGGTACTTCCGTTCGCTGCCCTCGAAGATCGGTTACCTGCTGGGTATTCCGTCGAAGAAGCTGGAGGCGATCATCTATTACGAGCGTTATGTCGTGATCAACGCCGGCGCCGCCGCCGAGCAGGGCATCGAGCGTCTGGCCACGCTTTCGGAGAAGGAGTATCTCGACGTGCTGGCCGCGCTGCCGAAGGGCAATCAGGCGCTGGATGACAGCGATCCCAACAAGTTTGTCGCGCAGATGGGCGCCGAGGCGATCTACACGCTTCTGAAGACCGTGGACCTCGATTCGATGTCCTACGCGCTGCGTCACAAGGCTTCGACCGAGACTTCGCAGCAGCGTAAGAGCGAAGCCCTCAAGTGCCTGAACGTCATCGAGTCGTTCCGCGCGTCGGAGGGTAAGAACAAGCCCGAATGGATGGTGCTGAACGTCATCCCGGTCATTCCGCCCGAACTGCGTCCGCTGGTGCCGCTGGACGGCGGCCGTTTCGCCACGTCGGACCTGAACGACCTTTACCGTCGTGTCATCATCCGCAACAACCGTCTGAAGCGGCTCATCGAGATCAAGGCTCCGGAGGTGATTCTGCGCAACGAGAAGCGCATGCTGCAGGAGGCTGTCGATTCGCTGTTCGACAACTCGCGCAAGAGCAACGCCGTGAAGAACGAGTCGAACCGTCCGCTCAAGTCGCTGTCGGATTCGCTCAAGGGCAAGCAGGGACGTTTCCGTCAGAACCTGCTGGGTAAGCGTGTCGATTATTCGGCCCGTTCGGTCATCGTCGTCGGCCCTGAGCTGAAGATGCACGAGATGGGTATTCCGAAGGACATGGCGGCCGAGCTTTACAAGCCGTTCGTGATCCGCAAGCTCATCGAGCGCGGAATCGTGAAGACGGTGAAATCCGCAAAGAAGATCATCGACCGGAAAGACCCCGTGATCTGGGGTATTCTGGAGAATGTCATAAAGGGACACCCCGTGCTGATGAACCGTGCCCCGACGCTGCACCGCCTCGGTATCCAGGCCTTCCAGCCCAAGCTGATCGAGGGCAAGGCAATGCAGCTCCACCCGCTGGCATGTACGGCGTTCAACGCCGACTTCGACGGCGACCAGATGGCCGTGCACCTGCCGCTGGGAAATGCCGCCATTCTGGAGGCCCAGCTGCTGATGCTCGGTTCGCACAACGTCCTTAACCCCGCCAACGGCGCGCCTATCACCGTGCCGTCGCAGGACATGGTCCTCGGTCTGTACTACATCACCAAACCCCGCAAGGGCGTGAAGGGCGAAGGCCGCGTATTTTACGGTCCTGAGGAGGCTATTATCGCCTACAACGAGCGTCAGGCGGACCTGCACGCCATCGTGAAGTGTCTGGTGGACGACATCGACGAGAACGGCAATCCGATTACCGAATTGAAGGAGACGACCATCGGCCGCATCCTCTTCAATCAGGTGGTGCCCAAGGAGGTCGGTTATATCAACGAAATCCTCACGAAGCGTTCGCTGCGCGACATCATCGCCGTGGTGATGAAGAAGGCCGGCGCCGACAAGGTGGCCGCTTTCCTCGACGATATCAAGCATATGGGTTACCAGATGGCCTTCCGCGGCGGTCTGTCGTTCAACCTCGACGCCGTGATTATCCCCGAAGAGAAGGAGAAACTCGTGCAGGAGGGTTACGAGCGTTCGGACTCCATCATGGAGGACTACAACATGGGTCTGATCACCAACAACGAACGTTACAACCAGATCATCGACGTCTGGACGAACATCAATACCAAGCTCACGAAGGTCGTGATCGACACGCTGATCAAGGACGACGACGGTTTCAACCCGGTATACATGATGCTCGACTCAGGCGCCCGCGGTTCGAAGGAGCAGATTCGTCAGCTGAGCGGTATGCGCGGTCTTATGGCCAAGCCGCAGAAGTCGGGCGTCGAGGGCGGTCAGCAGGTCATCGAGAACCCGATCCTCTCGAACTTCAAGGAGGGACTTTCGGTGCTGGAGTACTTCATTTCGACGCACGGTGCCCGTAAGGGTCTTGCCGATACCGCGCTTAAGACCGCCGACGCAGGTTATCTGACCCGTCGTCTGGTGGACGTTGCGCAGGACGTGATTATCAACGAAGAGGACTGCGGTACGCTCCGTGGCCTGACGGCTACGGCCATCAAGCGCAACGACGACGTCGTGCAGACCCTCTACGACCGCATTCTCGGCCGTACGGCCCTGAACGACGTGATCCATCCGCTTACGGGCGAAGTGATCTGCAAGGCTGGCGAGGAGATTACCGAGTCGATCGCCGAAGCGATCGAGAAGTCGCCGCTGGAGTCGGTCGAGATCCGCTCGGTGCTGACCTGCGAGGCGCGCCGCGGCGTATGCGCCAAGTGCTACGGCCGCAACCTTGCCACTGCCCGCATGGTGCAGAAGGGCGAAGTGGTCGGCGTGATCGCCGCCCAGTCGATCGGCGAGCCGGGTACGCAGCTTACGCTCCGTACGTTCCACGTCGGCGGTGTGGCCGGCGGTACGGCCGTCGAGACCAATGTCGTTTCGAAATACGAAGGCCGTTTGGAAATCGACGAGCTGCGCACCGTCAAGGGCAAGAACGCCATGGGCGAGGCGATCGACATCGTTATTTCGCGTCAGTCGGAGTTCCGCATCGTCGATCCAAAGACTGAAATCGTTCTTTATACGCACAACCTGCCTTACGGCGCGACGCTCTTCATGGCGGACGGCGCCGAAGTCAAGAAGGGCGACATGATCTGCGAGTGGGACCCCTACAACGCCGTTATTATTTCGGAGTACGAGGGCCGCGCCGTTTACGAAAACATCATCGAGGGCGTTACCTACCGTGATGAGCGCGACGAGCAGACCGGACTTTCGGAGAAGGTGGTCACCGAGTCGAAGGACAAGACCAAGAACCCCGTCATCAAGATCGTCAACAAGGAAGGCGAGGAGGTCAAGCAGTACAACCTGCCCGTTTCGGCCCACGTCGTGGTGAAGGACAACGCCAAGATCAAGGCCGGCGATATTCTGATCAAGATTCCGCGTGCCGTCGGCAAGTCGGGCGGTGACATCACCGGTGGTCTGCCGCGTGTGACCGAGCTGTTCGAAGCCCGTAATCCGTCGAACCCGGCGATCGTGTCGGAAATCGACGGCGAGGTATCGTTCGGCAAGATCAAGCGCGGTAACCGCGAGATTATCATCACCTCGAAGCAGGGTGACGTGAAGCGTTACCTCGTGCCCCTGTCGCGTCAGATCATCGTGCAGGAGAACGACTACGTGAAGGCCGGAAGCCCGCTGTCGGACGGCGCCATCACTCCGAGCGACATCCTCAATATCCTCGGCCCGACGAAGGTGCAGGAGTACATCGTCAACGAGGTGCAGGAGGTGTACCGCATGCAGGGTGTGAAGATCAACGACAAGCACTTCGAGGTCATCGTCCGCCAGATGATGAACAAGGTGCGGATCGAGGATCCGGGAGACACCCGTTTCTTCGAGGACCAGACCGTCGACAAGTGGGAGTTCATGGACGTCAACGACGAACTTTACGACAAGGTGGTCGTTACCGATGCCGGCGATTCGACGTCGCTGCAGCCCGGACAGATCGTTTCGCTGCGCAAGCTCCGCGACGAGAATTCGAGCCTCAAGCGCCGCGACATGAAGCCCGTGCAGGTGCGCGATATTATTCCCGCAACCTCGACGCAGGTGCTGCAGGGTATTACCCGCGCCGCGCTGCAGACTTCGAGTTTCATCTCGGCCGCATCGTTCCAAGAGACCACCAAGGTGCTCAACGAAGCTGCCATCCAAGCGAAGGTCGATCCGCTGGAGAACCTCAAGGAGAACGTCATCTGCGGTCATCTGATCCCCGGCGGTACGGGTCTGCGCGAGTACGACAACCTCGTGGTCGGTTCGAAAGCCGAGCTGGAATCGCTTCAGCAGGCGCAGTAAGCCGACGTTACCTATACGATTCGAAAGAAGCCGTTCCAGAAGGAACGGCTTCTTTTTTACCTTGTCCGGATTATTTCATTGTCTTTATCACGTCATTGTCCCGATAATTATGCGTAAATCGAAATGGTTCATAATCCCGGCGGCTTGGCTGGCTGTTTTCTTATCGGTCGGATGCGTTGGCCGCTCCAAACCGGGTGTTTCGGCGCAAGCGGAGATGACCGCTGACGGAGTTGCTGCGGATAGCTGAAAACCCTGTACGCTGCAGCGAAGCGTGCTTGGCGCTGTTCGAACTTACGGGACCGGCGAAAACCTGCCAAGCAGAGAGCTGGCAGACCGGAACTGCCGAAAAAGAGTGCGAGGAGTGGAGAGGATGCGCAGGCCGGGATGTCGGCGTTGCTGCCCTGTGATGCCGCAGGCCGGATCGTTGCGCAGAGGCTCGAATACGGGGACGATGCGGTGGGGGACGGCGAGCGGCCTGCCGAATTTTCATACGATGACGCCGGGCGGCTGACGCGGACCCATGCGAATCCCGGCCCGCAAAAACTGCGGGTTCCTGCCGGGGAGAGCCTGTCCGGGTTATTTTTTGTCGTTGTAACGCTTGGCGAGACCTCCGGTCGATGTTTCGCGGTAGAGACTCGGCAGGTTGTGGCCGGTTTCGTTCATCACCTCCACGACCTTGTCGAAACTGACCATATGCGAACCGTCGGAGAGCGTGGCGTAGGCGTTGGCGTCGAAGGCTCTGGCCGCGGCGATCGCGTTGCGTTCGATGCAGGGGACCTGCACAAGTCCGCAGACGGGGTCGCAGGTCAATCCCAGATGGTGTTCGAGTCCCATCTCCGCGGCGTATTCGATCTGCGCAGGCGTGCCGCCGAACAACTGGCAGGCCGCGGCGGCAGCCATGGCGCAGGCCACGCCGACCTCGCCCTGACAGCCGACTTCGGCGCCCGAAATCGAAGCGTTGGTCTTGGCGACGTTGCCGAAGAGTCCCGCCGTGGCCAGCGCCCGCAGGATGCGGATGCGCAGGAAGTTGCGCGAATTGGCCAGATGGTAGAGCACCGCCGGGACGACGCCGCACGAGCCGCACGTCGGGGCCGTTACGACGGTGCCGCCGGAAGCGTTCTCCTCCGAAGTCGCCAGCGCATAGGCGTAAATCTGGGCGCGGGATTTCAGCGAATCGGTGTAGCTCTTCGATTTGACCCAGTAGGTGCTGGCTTTGCGGGCGACTTTAAGCCCTCCGGGCAGTACGCCGTCGTTGTTCAGGCCGCGCTGGATCGTCTCGCACATCACGGTCCATATCTCGTCGAGGTAATCCCAGATTTCGGGACCTTCGCAGTCGGTTACGTATTCCCAGTAGGTCTTGCCTTCGTGGCTGCACCACGCTTTGATCTCGCTGACGGTAGTCAGCGGGTAGATGCTGTGCGGCGTTTCGAGACGCGACGTCTCGTTTGCCAGCGCACCTCCGCCGATGCTGTAGATGGTCCAGCTGTCCGCCACATTGCCTGCCTTCAGCCCTTCGAACAGCATGCCGTTGGGGTGGAAGGGCAGCACGACCTCCGGTTTCCAGACGATTTCGGTCGGAGCGAGAGGTTCCAGCACCGAGAGGATCGCGGTGTCGGTAAGGTGGCCTTTGCCGGTGGCGGCCAACGACCCGTACAGCGTCACGCGGTAGGCGTCCGCATCGTGACAGCGTTCGGCGAAACGTTCGGCGGCTTTCTTGGGACCCATCGTGTGGCTGCTCGACGGGCCGTTGCCTATTTTGTACAACTCCTTGAGTGATTCCATCGTATCGTTGTTTTCGGGGCAAAGACAGTGCAGGCCGGGGGCAGAGACGAATTTATTCGAACCGTACCGGGACGCCCGCCTGTCTAAGCGGAGGTTTATCCGCCCCAAAGATAATGTAAATGTCGGAATTTTCTCTTCCCGAAAGAGATTTGAAGAGATCGGAGGCCTGCCCGGCGGGTTTATAAAACAGGAGAGAAACCGAGGTTTCTCTCCTTGTAGTCTCACCGCGACTCGAACGCGAATCTAGGGTTTAGGAAACCCTCGTTCTATCCCTTTAACTATGAGACCCTGAAAAAAGCGGTGCACCTCCGATGAAGCGCACCGCAAAGATAATAATTTTTCCCGTTTTTAGAAACTGAAACCTACGCCGATCGAGAACGTGTGGGCGCGGGCGGTGTAATTACCCGAAAAATCGGCGATCGGGCTGGTGAGCTGGCTTTCGGGAACGCCTGCCGCCGTCAGTTTTTCGTTCACGATGCCCAGCACCGAATTGGTGTAGGGATAGGAACCCGTGCGCTCCGGATCGGCCGAATTGACATAGCCGTAGGCGATGTCGATGTTCATCCATTTGATCGGGCGGAAGGTGACGCCGGCCGTATAGGCGAGCTTGGTCATCGACGGGGTTTCGGGATTGAGGTAGTCGCTGCGCACGGGGCTTTCGTCCACGTACATACCCATGCGGGCCGTCAGCCAGTCGAGAGCGTGGTACTGGCCGCCGAAACGGAACGCCAGCGTATTGGAGTATTTCTTGTCGCTGACCGGAATGTTCAGCACGGGAGTATTGCTGTCGGGGTCGAGAATCCGGACGTCGAGCTGGTCGTAGGCGCTCCAGAGCACATATTGCAGATCGACGGCGAATTCCCACTTCGGAACGGGGCGGAAGCTGACGCCCCACGTCAGCGACGCCGGCAGGGGCAGTTCGGTCTTCACGACGGCCGACGTGAGTTTGGCGGGGTCGAGACCCAGCTGGGGCAGGAGCTGGCCGATTTCCTGAGCGATCTGGGCGTTGTCGATCATACGCAGGTCGATCGAACCCGAATCCACCTTCATTTTGAGTTTCGAACGGTAGGTAAAGCCCAGCGACCACTGTTCGTTGATGTCCCACATCATGCCGAGGTTGACGCCGACGGCCATCTTGGCTTTGCCTTCGAGGCCCAGCGACATCAGATTTTTGTCCCCGGCCATTTCGAAGAGGTTGGGCATTTGCGGATTGAGCATTTGCAATGCGCCCATGAGCGCCTTGTTCTGTGCGTTGTCCGGACCGATAGGCAGCAGCGAACGCGAAAGGTCGAATTTACCCCACGTCATCATCAGACCGCCGCCGACGGAGAGGTGCTCGCAGAGTTTGAACGAGACGGTCGGCTGGACGTTGTATGCCTTGAGATTGATCGACTGCACGAGCTGTGCTCCCGGCCAGTTGTTGCCCCAGTCCATCGAGGAGCCGAACGGCGTGTTGAAGGCCAGACCGACCGACATCCAGTCGAGGGGTTTGTAGTTGAAGTAGGCGTAAAGCGGAGTGGCTATGCTGTTGTCCGAGGTGTAGTGCTGCGGTTTGGTCTTGCCCGTATAGTCGGGGAGCGACGTATAGGTAGCCTTCGAAGCGATACCCGTGATGCCGACCGAAATGTCGAACTCGGAGTCCTGAAACGAAGCGGCGGCGGGGTTGAACCAGATCGATTCGGAGTTGAGTTTCATGGCTGTACCCACATGGCCCATACCGTTCTGCTTCGAGGAGAGGTTGTTCACCTGATATCCTTCGGCGTATGCTCCGGAGGCGGCGGCAGCGGCGGCCAGAAGTAGGAAGATTTTTTTCATAACGTATTGGTTTGGTTTATACTGTCCGCACTGCGGAGTGCGAAAAATCGAGGGCAAAAGTATAAAAACTATTCCCGCCGCCCAAACTTTTTGGCCTAAATTTCCTGAAAATTGACCTGAATGGTATAGGATTGGCCGAAAGGACGGGTGGGGCGGGGGATGCGCTGCCGCATGAAAAAAGTGCGGCATGTTTCATGCCGCACCTGAGTCTTCGTTCCATGCCGGATTATTTCCGGTTGTTGTACGCTTCGAGCGCCTTGCCCAGAATGAGCAGCGAGCGTTCGAGGTCCTCTTTCTTGAGGACATAGGCGATGCGGACCTCGTTGCGGCCGCGGGTCGGGTCGGAGTAGAAGCCCGAAGCCGGGGCGAGCATGACGGTCTCTCCCTCGTATTCGAAATCCGAAAGACACCATGCGCAGAAGTCGTCGCTGTCTTCGACCGGGAGCCGCGCCACGGTGTAGAAGGCGCCCATCGGAATCGGCGAATAAACGCCCGGAATGCGGTTGAGACCGTCGATCAGGCATTTGCGGCGTTCGATATACTCTTCGTAGACTTCGGTGCTGTAGGAGCGCGGAGCGTCGATCGAAGCTTCGGCGACGATCTGGCCGATCAGCGGCGGCGAGAGCCGCGCCTGACAGAATTTCATCACCGCGTCGCGCAGTTTTTTGTTCTTGGTGATGAGCGCGCCGATGCGGATGCCGCATTCGGAGTAGCGTTTCGACACCGAGTCGATCAGCACGACGTTCTGTTCGACGCCTTCGAGGTGGCAGGCCGAAATATAGGGCGAACCGGTATAGATGAACTCGCGATAAACCTCGTCGGAGAAGAGGAAAAGATCGTATTTCTTCACCAGATCGCGGATGCGCTCCATCTCCTTGCGGGTGTAGAGGTAGCCCGTGGGGTTGTTGGGGTTGCAGATCAGGATGCCGCGCGTGCGCTCGTTGATCAGTTTTTCGAACTCCGCGACGTCGGGCAGCGCAAAACCCTGTTCGATCGACGAGACGACCGGACGGATCACGGCGCCCGCCGAGATGGCGAAAGCCATATAGTTGGCGTAGGCCGGTTCGGGCACGATGATTTCGTCGCCGGGGTTCAGGCACGACATGAAGGCGAACAACACCGCTTCGGAACCTCCCGTGGTGACGATGATCTCTTCGGGCGAAAGTTTGATCTGGTATTGCTGGTAGTAGCCCGCCAGCTTTTCGCGGAGCGACCGGTAACCGTCGCTGGGGCTGTATTCGAGTACTTTGCGGTCGATCTTCTTCAACGCTGCGAGTCCCGTCTGGGGCGACGGCAGATCGGGCTGGCCGATGTTGAGGTGGTAGATTCTGATTCCCCGCGACCGGGCGGCTTCCGCCTGCGGAACGAGTTTGCGTATCGGAGATGCCGGCATCAGCTCGGCGCGTTGTGAGATTTCGGGCATGCGTAAAAAGGTTTTGAATGGCGCAGCAGACTATTCAAGCTCGATCGTCGGACGGAATTTGACGGCCTTGCGGGGCGGGATCTTCACGGCCGCACCCGTGCGGGGATTGCGGCCTACGCGCGCGGCTTTCTGCTGCACGCTGAACGTTCCGAGACCCGTGAGGGTAAGACGCTCCCCTTCGCGGAGCGACTGTACGGTCACCCGGATAATGGCATCGACGGCTTTGCGCGCGTCGATTTTCGAAATGTTCGCATCGAGAGCGATAGCCTCGACCAACTGCGCTTTGTTCATATTATTTGCGTGTGAAAAGTTGCGTCTCTTCCTAACCTATTGGCAAAGATATGCAATTTTCCTAAAAGTCAAAAATTATAGTGCGGAATTGGAACTTTGCCGCCCTCCGTCGGGAATAAACGGGATAAAGATTTGGCAGAATGGAAAAACCGTGCTACTTTTGTCCCCGGAAAGATGGCAGAGTGGTCGATTGCGGCGGTCTTGAAAACCGTTGAGCTGCGAGGCTCCGGGGGTTCGAATCCCTCTCTTTCCGCCAAAGTACTACGAATCGACAGTAAGAGGGGCTATTCAGCAGCCCCTCTTATCTTTTGGTTGTGATTGTCACCCGTTTTTGGATGCAGCTATCGCTCGCTCAGCTCCTTATAGCGTTCCAGCCGCAGTTCGCAGTAGTTTTCGATTATTTCGGCCGCCTTTTGAACACGATCCATGTGCATCTCCAACTCCTGCGGAGCCATGTAAAACTCGGCGCTGTAAGGTGTTTTCATCAGTATTTGTTTCAGACACGGCAGCGTAAAGATGTTTTCAATATGGTTGTCGTCGAATACCAGCATTAGCTTCGTTGAAAGTGTCCGCATCCGGTCGTGCATCACCACCGGATCGTGGATGTCGAACTCCATCCCGTGATAGACGTAATAGAGCGTATGGTAGAAATAGACTACGGCCTGCGCCGTGAACTGCGCCGCCAGACGCACGTTGCGGCTCTCGACAAACGCATCCTGCGCCTGTTCCAATAGGTCGTTGCCCAGCGTGCGGAAGGTGTCGAAATGGAATCTGGCATCGGCGTAGGACGCGGCGAAATTGCAGGGGTGCTTCGGGCGGCGGAAATGGTGGCGGTCGCTGCAATAGAGTAACTCACCCTCGCTGCGGGCGAAGTAGAGGAACGGCGTCCAATTCGATTCGACATAGTTCAGCGGCAGGATATAGAGATTGATGTAGGTGATCTTGCGGTGGCGGTAGGGCATGCGGTACCGCAGGATGCGTTTGGCCCGAATCCAATCGTATTCGGGTGTTTCGCGCACGACCATCAATAGGTCGTAAGCCATCGCGTCGCTGTGGGGCGTGCCGCCGACCAGTTTGCCGAAAAGCAGGATGTATTCGGGGTCGAAATAGCCGTCGGTCAGGTGGAGGACAATCTGCGCCGCTTCATTGGGGTCGTAAAGTTGTCCGGCGGGGGCGGGGTGATCGGGTTGAGGTTCAGGGACAGATTGTTCCGGAGTGGTGGCGGGCTGTTCTGAGGCGGATTGCGCGTTCGGTTGTCCCGGAACGAGTTGTTGTCCGGGCTGAACGGTTGCGGACGTTTCGGGGACTATGGGTTGCGCAGGATTTTCGTGCGCGGGATTTTGATTCGTTTCCATTTTTGTTCGATTTTTTTAGATTGCAGACGAAGCCTGCGGGGTTTGAAAACATGCGCAGCGTGTTTGCAGACCTCCGCCGGGGACGGCTTCGGTCTGCCGCTGCCGATGGCAGCGAATACGATGGGCATAAAAAGGGCTGTCCTTATCGTGCGACGAGGCACAACAAAGAGAATAACAATTTGGTTAGCAGTCGTTTGCTAATCGGGTGGGGGCCGAAACGAGTGGTTGCACGGCGGAAACCGCCTGCGGCTGGCCTTGCGGCGTGTCTGTACCGGAGTACGGACGGAAGATAGTGTTCGCATAATACAAAAAAAGTGTGCGCAGCTGCGAACACTATCTTCACCTTTTTACGGGCTCAATACAGGTGCCGTTCGCGGGATTGCTCCCCAACGGCTCTGCGCATACTTTTTTCGTGGCTTCCCATATTGAGAATCCTAAAAAGGTATTACTGAAAATAATGTTCGCAGAAGCAAAGGTAAGAAAAAAATGTGATGCAGAATAAATTAAAAGAATTATTCTTATATTTAAATACCCAAACAAAATAAATTTACTTTTATGAATGAAGAAAAAGAGTGTATTGTCATTATTGACAATTCTAATGTCTGGATTGAAGGTATGAAATTGTCTGCACTGAAAGAAGGCATTAAGTCATCACCTATAGAAGAAAAAGAACCATGTGATTATTCTTGGAGGTTAAGTTTTGGAAATTTATTGAACAAAGTATCAGAGGGCAAAAAAGTTGTAAGTACTTTATTAGTTGGTTCTCGTCCCCCCAAAAATGATAGTTTGTGGACTTCCGCAAAGAAACAGGGCTTTCAAGTTAGTGTTTTTGATAGAAATACTCAAGGAAAAGAAAAAGCCGTGGATGCACAAATCGTTGCTCAAGGGACAAAAATGATATGCACACATCCAAATAAAGGCGTATTGATTTTATTGTCAGGAGATAGTGATTTTATTCCACTACTGGAAATTTGTAATGAATTAGGCTGGGAATCTGAAATATGGGCCTTTAAAAGTGCTCTTCCTTGCGCTAAAAAAATGATACAATATGTGACTCGTGTTAATTATCTTGATTCAATATTTTCTGATATTGGCTATCGTCAAAAGAAAAAATAAATTGAACGGGAATTTGATATTTTAAATTAGAAATATACTTTTGTCTTAACCAAGTGCAGCACAGGGTAAAACGATGTAAATCGGCTGTGGTCTATTCGGTGTACTGAAAGAAAGACTGTTTTATAACAGGCTGATATACGGTGGATTCCGAGAAAGGTTCCGTTCCCTCTCTTTCCGCCAAGGAAGAGTGCGACAATTTAGGTTGCACTCTTTTTTATATGTTTCAATTCGGAGGGGGGGGGAACAAGCCCCGATTTTTCGGGGCTTGTTCTATTGTGGTTATTTGCGTTTCTTGCCTTTGGCGGCGATTCGCTGGGCGGCCGTGACGGTCCGTTTGGGTGTCTTGCGGACGCTTTTGGCGCCCTTGCCTTTGCCGTTCTCGTCGCGGCCCCATGCCGTGCCGTCGTCGAATTTCATGAAGGCCGACCAGTCGAAGCCTTCGTTCGACATTTTGCTGAAATCGGGGATTTCCGGACGGGGTTCGGTTTGGATCTTGGTTTTGAGCTTGCGGCGCGGCGCGGCGGATTCGTCGCCGGCGGCCGGGGCGGTTTGTGCCGGGGCGGCCGGTTTCTCCCTGCGGACGGATTTTTTCGGGGCCGGGGCGTATTCCTCTCCGCCGGCGTCGGCCGTTTTCGCGCGCCGGGGTTTGCGGGCTGCGGCTTCCTCGCCGTCGCGGGCGATTTCGGCTATCGGCCGGCGGCCCCGGTTCAGGCGGTTGAGCTTGCGGACGATCTCTTCGGCATCGTGGAACGGCACGCTCACGAACGAGAAGTTGTCCGAGATCTGGACGTCGTTGATGTATTTGTCGCGCAGGCCGCACTTGAACTTGAGCATATCGACCAGCTTGCGCGCCGTGTAGCCGTCGCGTCTGCCCACGGCGAGGAACAGCCGCGCCGTGCCTTTGCGGTCCACCGAGAACGAACGGATTTCGGGGTAGTTGCTCTGGTCGAGTTCGCTGCGAAACGCCAGACGCAATAGGGCGCCCAGCGCCACGTCGGGCGTGTATTCGGCCAGCAGTTCTTCGGCGAACTCCCGGTATCCGTCGTAACTTTCGTTTTCGACGATCTCCTGCATCTCATCCTTGATCTTCAGCCGTTTCATCTCGACGATGTCTTGCGGCGAGGGGAGGGTTTCGCGCTTGATCTCGACCTTGATGTCGCGCATCAGGTTGTTCAGTCCCCGGAATTCGGAGGGCGAGACGAAGGTGATGGCTGTGCCCTGCTTGCCGGCGCGGCCCGTGCGGCCGATGCGGTGCACGTAGCTCTCGGAGTCCTGCGGCAGCGAGTAGTTGATGACGTGGGTCAGATTGCCCACGTCGATGCCGCGCGCCGCCACGTCGGTGGCGACGAGGATATTGACCGAGCGGTCGCGGAACTTGCGGAGTATCTTTTCGCGCTGGGCCTGCGAGACGTCGCCGTGCAGCACCTCGGCGGCATAGCCGCGGGCGGCGAGCCGCGATGCGGTTTCGTCGGCCCCGATCTTGGTGCGGGCGAAGATGATGCCGTAGAATTCGGGCTCGACGTCGATGATGCGGGTCAGGGCGTCGAACTTGTCGGCTTCGCGCACCTCGAAGTAGATCTGCTCGGTGAGGTCGGTCGTGAGCTGCTTGTTCTCGACGCGCACGATCTCCGTGTCGCGCATGTAGGTTTTCGAGAGCCGGATGATGCGTTCGGGCATCGTCGCCGAGAAGAGCAGCACGCGCCGCTCCTCGCTGGTGTGGCTCATGATCTCCTCGACGTCCTCCACGAAGCCCATGTTGAGCATTTCATCGGCCTCATCCAGGATGATCATTTTGAGATGATCCAGCTTGAGGGTGCGCCGGCGCATGTGGTCCATGACCCGGCCGGGGGTGCCGATGACGATGTTGGCGCCTTTTTTGAGCAGGAACAGCTGTTTCTCAATGGGCTGGCCGCCATAGACTGGCACCGCTTTGATGCCCGGCTTGTATTTGGAGAACTTGCGGATCTCCTGGCAGGACTGCATGGCCAGTTCCCGGGTGGGGGAGAGGACCAGCACCTGGACATGCTCTTCTTCTGGGTCGATCCGTTCCACAGCAGGGATGCCGAAGGCAGCGGTCTTGCCGGTGCCGGTGTGGGAGCGGCCGATGACATCCCGCCCGGCCAGAACTAAGGGGATGCTCTTTTCTTGGATTTCAGTGGGGGCTTCAAAGCCCATTTCGGTGATGGCGCGGACGATCTCGTCCGAGATGCCGAGGGAGGAAAACTGGGATTCTGTCATGAAAAACCTCTTTCAAAATTCACTCAACAAAAAAACGAGGAATGAACATCCTCGTTTTCAGGGTTGCTATTCATATACTATTTTATAATAATACCACAGAGGTAACGGGATGTCAATTGATTCGCCAAATTTTTCCAAAATATAAACGGCCCTACTCTTCCACCTGGATCAGCTTGCGCAGGGTGGGGGAAACGTGAAGCCACCGGCAGACAGCATCGTACTCGGCCAGGCGGCGG
>ENA-USYV01001915-USYV01001915.1-human-gut-metagenome-genome-assembly--contig:-NODE-1915-length-18337-cov-11.590252_pt1 | contig 18337 bp, 12 predicted proteins | sample MGYA00250066_ERZ773514 | MGnify/ENA primary metagenome ERZ773514 (study PRJEB29103, sample SAMN06112049) | human gut metagenome | biome: human gut; feature: ankylosing spondylitis patient; material... | reverse complement strand
GAATCTCCCCGTTCAGCCTCATCGAAGAGCGAACTGAGAAGCAATGTACAGGTTTGTATAGCTTCCAGATAACGGAAGGTCTTTTTGCACTTTCGGCACTGGGAAGTTTGGAAATCACCGTGCAGATGGAAAACTCGCGGAGAGCCGGCTAATTCGTTCAGATTATCCACGTTTTGTGTGACATGGATCACATCACAAAAAGCAGCGACGTCTTTCTGAAATTCTGCAATCGCTATATGGGCCGCGTTAGGGCGGCAAGGTTCTGCGTTTTTGATTCTTTCGTTGTAGAAGTCGAAAACATCTTGAGTGTGTCTTTCAAGCGCGCCGATAGAAGCGAATTCCTTAGGATCGTATTTTCTCCAAAGGCCATTGGCATCTCTAAAAGTCGGGATTCCGCTCTCTGCCGAAAGACCCGCTCCGGACAAAATGAATACAAGAGGACGATCCCCCTTAAACTTTAACTCTTTGAAATTAATTTCCATGTAATTTCTCCCGATCACTTTGTTGGTTAGAAACTAATTAGATCTTTATCTCATAACTAATCATAAGCAGAGTGACGTTAATATTTGTCGCGTTAAGGAGATAAACAGACTCACAAGGCGGAAGAAAAGGGAAGAAGGCAGACACAAAAAGGGGATCGGATAATTCCGATCCCCTAACTTGTTAGAGATCAAATGGTCTCAGCTGTTGGAAAAATTAGTTTCCTTTAGCAGCATGTGTACCGGCGTCACGACCGAAAGTCATGATGTCAGCAATGGCGTTACCGCCCAAACGGTTAGAACCGTGGATACCGCCTGTTGTTTCACCGGCAGCATAGAGACCAGGGATAACCTTTCCGTTGGCGTCAAGAACCTGAGCCTTAGTGTTGATTTCCAGACCGCCCATGGTGTGGTGAACAGTCGGAACCTTCTGGCAGGCGTACCAAGGACCTTCGGTCATCTGCTTGTCAGCCTTGTTGTTGGCGACGAAGCCCAGCGGATCCTTGTATGTACCGGCGACAACACCGTTGTAGTCTTCAACAGCCTTCTTCAGGTTAGCAGCAGGCATGTTGAGTTTCTTGGCCAGCTCGTCAAGTGTCGGAGCAGAAACAACACGACCGAGGTCGATCATGTCTTTCATCTTGGCGCCGTTGGCGTCAACCCAGTCAAGAGACGGATAGCGGAGGTGGTTAACCAGGACGTAGTAAGTAGAGCCGGGCTGTGCGAAGATAGCCTTAGCCAGAACGTCACGAGGAGCACCTTCGTTGACGAAGCGGTTGCCTTCCTTGTTGATGAACAGACGGTTGCGGCCGGATGTACGAACCATTTCCATCAAACCGGTACCCGGTGTTCCGCAGGGATGAACCTGAATGTCGGACATACCGATAACGTGTGCACCGACTTTTTCACCCATGATGATGCCGGAACCCTGAGCGGACTTGTTGAAGTTCGTGCAGCCGATACCCTTGCCGAGGTCATAGTCTTTGAACACGCCGGTGTTGACTTTCTGACGAAGAGCAACGTTAGCACCGAAGCCGCCGGTAGCCAGGATGACGCCCTTGTCAGCCATGAACTTGGTGGTCTTGCCGGTGTGGTTGTCTTTAGCTACAACACCGATAACACGGCCGGCCTTGTCTTGAATCAGGGAGACAGCGTCCATGTCGGTGTAGACCTTCATGTCGTTGCCATGAGCGGCGATGTATTTCTCAAAAGAACGAATGTAGGTGTTGCCGGACGGAGTAGCAGGATAGTGAGAACGCTGCCACAGAGCACCGGTAGCGGTACCGACTTCATCTTTGAACTTAACGCCGATGCTTTCAAGCCAGTGAACAGACTCTAAAGCATGATCAGTCAGGTAATGAACGAGTTCAGGATTGCCGATATTGTGGCCGCCCTTCATGGTCTGTTCATAGTGTTTCTGGATAGAGTCTTCGATACCCTGTTTGCCTTGACGCTGCGGGTCAGCTGCGTTCAAAGCGCCTTCGGAAACGTTAGTGGAGCCGCCGAGGATACCGAGTTTTTCAAGAACGATAACTTTGGCTCCGGCCTGCTGAGCTGCGATAGCAGAAGCCAAACCGGATCCGCCGCCGCCGACAACAACGACGTTGGTCTTGATTTCAGCAGGAAGAGCAGTGTATTTTTCGCTGTTCTTCATAAGCTTGGCCATATCAGCCTTGGAAACCTTGGCCTGTTCGAGTGCTTTCTTAACTGCGCCCTTCAATGCGAAGGAAGTAATCGTTGCACCGGTAACATTGTCTACGCCGAGAGACTGGCGATCGATAATCTTCTTGGACAGTTTATCCAGAGCAACCTTGCCGACACCGATGGTTTCAAGGTTGTCAGGGTATTCAATTTTTTCAATCTTGTTCTTGCTGACGGTTACCTTGACGGTGAAGGCAGCATTATGACCGTTGACTTTTTCAGTATAAGTTCCGGGTGTATAAGTGACTGCATTGGCTGCGAGTGCAACGCCGGCAAGTCCGACAGCCACGGAAAGTTTGGTCAAAAGCATTAGTTTTCTCCTTTGGTAGGTACGGGAAAGGTCCATACCGTTGTCTTACAAAAGTACCTACAAGAGGTACTTATTACAAATTGTAAGAGACAATAGGAGAAAATGAATAGGTATAAATACTATGGGTTACCGTCTTTCTGACTGTCCTTCTTTTTGCCGACCATTCCGGAGAGCTTGTCGCTCAGCTTCTGAAGCGAAGAGAGGTTCTCTTCCTCGATGTCATCATGAAGTCCCTTAATCTGACGAGATATAAGTAGGGCGACCGTTAAGATAAGAATTGAAACGGATGTAAGAAGAATCCACTTGCTCGTCAGATGTTCCATATTAATAATGAGGTAACGAGCAACGGCCACGACAGTGATGACCAGAGGAGTCTTGAGTTTTAACTCGTGTTGGCCGAGTGAATACTGTCTGACCATCGACAAAATCTCGATGAATAAGAACAAGAGCAGTAAGTTGGCTAATCCGATGCTCTTGGTGGCAAACATGTCATAGCCTTCAGCCACAATCGCGACCGCTGTCGCAATTGTGATAATGATTAGGGCCCCTGCCTGAATGATCAGAAGAAGGGTTTCAAATTTGTCGTTAATTTTGGCGATGATTGGCTTGTTCATTTTTTTTCTTAATTAATGTGGGTCTCGTGATCCGTGCCCGCATTATGAGAAAAAAACATGGTCTGTGCGGGTTAGCAAGCAGCTTACTACCAAGAATGGGCGAAGTTGATTGCAAGTTTCAATGGCGCCGCTGTCGATAAAACAAATTTTTGGCGTTAATCAATTGAAAATAAAGAGAAATCCATTCCACAAGAAGTCAAAAAACTGCCGCTGATTAATTTAGCTTGCAACATAACAAACAAAAAATACTTATTTCTATATTTTGTGAGGATTCCTTCGATTTGAGTGTTTAGAATTGGAGCACATTTTTGCCGACAAACGGCAACGATGATTAAGAGGAGGGGCGTCAAGTTTGTCACTCATTGGTGAAGGAAACTTGTCCTCACAAAAGGATGCGGAATAACGAATAAACGCACTCGGTAAAAGTATGGAAGGTATTTCTCTCATTTCGACCTTAGCAATCGGTTTCGGTGTCGCTTTGGTCCTTGGCTTTTTGGCAGAAAAGTTAAAAGTTCCGGCGCTGGTCGGTTACTTGCTCGCGGGTATTTTGGTTTCCCCGTCGGTTTTCGGTTTTGATGTGGACTTGAACTTGGCCAACCAGTTGGCTGAAATCGGCATCATGCTGCTGATGTTCGGCGTGGGACTTCATTTCTCCTTGACGGATCTTTTGAAGGTCAAAGGACTAGTTGTTCCGGGCGCGATATGCCAGATGCTCTTGTCTGCCTTGATTGGGTTCGGTTTGAGCTGGCTGTGGGGATGGGATATCGGACACTCCGTGCTTCTAGGATGCTGCTTGTCCTGCGCTTCTACCGTAGTCGTGCTTAAGGCCTTGGAAGCCCGAGGCATGCTGGAGGGCTTTGACGGCAATGTAGCTGTAGGCTGGCTGATCGTGCAGGACATGGTCACGGTCTTACTCTTAGTTCTCCTGCCGCCGATGGCTTCTGTATTCACCGGTCAGGCTCAGACTTCTTCTCAGCCGCTCTGGCAGCTGCTTCTTATAACCTTAGCTCAAGTTGTCGTCTTTATCGTGCTGATGCTCGTGGTCGGTCGCCGTCTGCTGCCGTACCTTCTCTGGCAGGTTGCTAAAACCGGTTCTCGCGAACTCTTTACGCTTTGCGTCTTGGCAGTTGCGATTGGTATTGCCTTCGGTGCAGCTGAAGTTTTCCATGTCTCCTTTGCCTTGGGCGCTTTCTTCGCCGGCATGGTGATGCGTGAATCCAAGTATGCGCATAGAGCAGCCGTGGAATCCCTTCCGCTGAGAGATGCCTTCTCGGTCATTTTCTTCGTCGGCGTCGGCATGATGTTCAATCCGATGGTGATCGTCGAACATCCTTGGCATCTGCTTTGCGTGCTGCTTTTGATCCTCTTCATTAACCCGATCATTGCCGCGTTATTAGTGATGCTGTTCCGTTATCCCTTGCACACTGCCTTAACACTCGGCGCATGTTTGGGACAGATCGGTGAATTCTCGTTCATCTTGGCGAGCCTCGGAAAGTCCGTGGGCATCGTCTCCGATGAGGGCATGAATCTCGTCTTGGCAACCGCAATTTTGACGATTGCGCTTAACCCGATTGCTTTTGCCACACTGCCGAAAGTTGCTGAATTCCTTAAAAAACGCAGCAAACTGGCTCGTATTTCGGCTGCTCGTCCGGATCCGCAGTCTCTTATGCCGGATGAAATCGAAAAGAAGAAAATCACCGGTCATATCGTGATTGTGGGTTACGGTGACGTAGGCTGCAAGTTAACCGCAGCTCTGCAGAAAGATGAAATCCCTACCGTCATCGTCGATAAAGACGATTCTCTTGTGGCTCAGCTGCGCAAAAACGGTTACACCGCTATTCAAGGTGATGCGATTGATCCTTCTGTTCTGCTTCAGGCCCACGTGCAGAACGCAGCCGTGATCGTTCTCACGGTCCGCGATGAGATTTTAGAACGCAAGGTTGTCGAAACTGCCAAGCTGATCAATCAAGGTATTAAGGTTATCCTTCGAGCTGCTACCGACCAAGAAGCTAACCACTTCAGAGCGGATAACTTAGGAACCGTTGTTCAGGCCTCGGTAATCCTGTCCGAGGAGATGGATAAATTGGTTCGCCAAGCAATCCTTAAAGGTGACTCTCCGGTTGACGAAGAAATCGCGGTCAACAGTGATGTCAACCCGGCGCCTCCTGCTCAGCACCCGGAGGTCAATCCTTGATGCTTTCTTCATCCGGAAGCTGAGATTCTCAGCTTCCTTTAGAGTCGCTCTAAACAACAAATGTGATTTGTTCTTTTATGCAAAAAAAACAAATGAGCGGATTAAGAATTTTTCTGTTTGATTATTAGAAGTTTTTTGCCGAAAAATTGGCGATTCTAAGATGGGCGGAGAGCTCCGATTTGTCAGACTCAGAACTCTTTCCTAACAGTAGAATATTGCGTGAATTTGCCTGATGTTCTGAATAATTTCAACCAATCAGGAGAATCAATCGACTGACAACGCCGGCCCGGCTGAGTCACGTTTGATGAAATTTTCGCAATCTGCATTAAATTTTTGCCCGCGTAGGACAAACTAACGATGAGTCATAGTTTTAGCTTGATTTCGACCTTGGCGATCGGTTTTGCGATTGCCTGGGCGCTCGGCTTCCTCATGGAACGCATCAAAGTACCGGCACTGGTCGGTTACTTGCTCGCCGGTATTATTATTTCTCCGGCTACACCCGGATTTGTGGGTGACGTCAATATTGCTTCCGAACTCTCCGAAATCGGTGTCATGCTGCTGATGTTCGGTGTCGGCTTGCATTTTTCTCTGACCGATCTCATTCGAGTCAAGAATATCGCGGTTCCCGGAGCTATTCTTCAGATGGGCCTGGCGACCTGTTTAGGCGCGGTTTTGGCTCATTTCTGGGGGTGGCCGTGGGGACAAAGCATTGTCTTCGGTATGTGCCTTTCCTGCGCTTCCACGGTTGTACTTCTTAAGGGATTGGAAAGCCGAGGTATTCTGGAAAGCGGCGACGGTCAAATTGCCGTCGGCTGGCTTGTTGTTGAAGACATCATGACCGTCTTGATCTTGGTGCTTCTGCCTCCGCTGGCTTCCTTGCTGGGTTCTCCTCTGCAAAATACCGAGGCTTCCTTGCCGCTTTGGCAGATTATCGGTATCACGCTGGCTCAAGTATTCGGTTTCATCATCCTGATGCTGGTGGTCGGAAAACGCCTGCTTCCGTGGCTGCTTCGCCAGGTTGCTAAGACGGGTTCCCGCGAGCTCTTTACGCTTTCAGTTTTGGTATTTGCAATCGGTATAGCCTATGGCGCCGCACAGATTTTCCATGTTAGCTTTGCTTTGGGTGCCTTCTTCTCCGGCATGGTGATGCGTGAAAGCCGTTATTCCCACAGAGCTGCCATGGAGTCGCTGCCGCTGAGAGACGCTTTCGCAGTGATCTTCTTTGTCGGCGTGGGCATGATGTTTGACCCGAAAGTTCTTTATGAACAGCCTTTGCATGTCTTGGCAGTGCTCGCCATTATTATTCTTGGCAAAGGTCTGGTTGCTTTCGGTTTAGTTCTGCTGTTCCGCTACACACTTCATACGGCTTTAACAGTTGCAGCTGCGCTTGCACAGATCGGTGAATTCTCCTTCATCCTTGCGGCTCTCGGTTTACAACTGAAGATTCTGCCGCAGGAGGGCATGAGCTTAGTTTTGGCCGGTGCCATTATTTCTATCGCTTTGAACCCGTTTGCATTTGCAACAATCGGACCGGCTCGTGATTTCATTAAGAAACGCTGGGCGTTTGCCAGAAGAATGGATGCACGAATTGATCCGATGTCTATGATGCCTGACAGCGTCGGCAGCGATATTCTTCACGGCCACGTCGTATTGGTCGGGTACGGAGAGAAGGGCAAGATTATTCTTGATGAGCTTCTGCAAAGACACCTTTCTGTCGTGGTCGTGGACGATCACCATGCGGTGGTTGAGGAACTGCGGGAAAAGAAGGTCAACTCCATTTACGGCGACGCGACCGATCCGGCGATTCTCATTCAAGCTCATATCCACGAAGCGGCAATTCTCGTTCTTGCCATCGACAACGAGATCCTCTGCCGAAAGATTGTTGAAACGGCCAAGATTTTGCGCCCGACCATTGAAACGGTCATGCCTGCTGAAAATGAGGAAGACGCTAAAGCTCTAAAGGCGGACGGTGTCGCTCAGGCTTTTGTACCGGACGAACTCTTGGCGCAGGCTATTGTCCAATTCACAATGAGCCGATTCGGCAAAGAGTCTGAGGATCAAAAGATCCGAGAGGAGGAAGCCGAAGAGCAGAAAGCAATAGAGCGGGGAGCTCTATAGCAGTGTTCAAGCTTTCTTGAATCATTTGAACCCGAACAGAAACAGGCGCTTTTGGCGCCTGTTTCTGCTTCAGTTAGTTAAGTTTAGTACTCGGTTCCGGAAGTGTCTCCGGCAGGTCTTGCCTGGGCAGGAACCACTAAAACCAAGTTCGGCTGGGTCTTAGAAGCCTGAGGAAGCGGCGCAACTTCGGCAAGTTTGCCGTGTTTTTTACGCAGCGCTTCGATATCTCCGAATTCGATGGCGCGGTTAGGACAGCTTTCTACACAGATCGGCAGAAGTCCTCTCTGTAAACGGTCTAAACAAGCATCGCACTTACGCATCTTGTGAGCAGTCTCATCTAATACCGGTGCATGGTAGGGGCAGGCCTGAGCACAAAGTCCGCAGCCGATGCACTTTGCCGCATCGATAACCACCAAACCGTCCTCAGCGCGTTTGTGATGTGCCTTTGTCGGGCAAACCTTGACGCAGGCCGGGTCCGAGCAGTGGTTGCAGCCTAAGCTGACGTAGTAGCCGAACACGTCCTGTGTCCAGGATCCGTCCGCAGCCTGCTTCCAGTTTCCGCCTGCGTATTCGTGAACTTTACGAAAGTTCATGCCGACAGGAAGGTTATGAGCGTCCTTGCATGCCACGGCACAGGTCTTGCAGCCGGAGCATTTTGATACGTCAACAAAAAATCCAAGTTGTGTCATCTTATTCTCTCCTAGGCCTTACGGACTTCTACAAGGTTGGTGTGCTGAGGATTGCCTTTAGCAAGCGGGCTCGGCCGATGCGAGGTCAGCGTGTTGATGTTGCCGCCTACGTCTACGACCTGACCGTTCTTATTGACCGGTTTATACCAAGCGCCTTGCGGAATACTGACCACACCCGGAATAATTCTGGAGGTAACCTTCGCCGGAAGTTCGACAATACCTCGGTCGTTGAAGACCTGAACCATATCGCCGTTGTTAATTCCTCGGGCTTTAGCGTCCAGCACGTTAATGAAGACTACGTCCGGATGCTGTTCACGCAGCCAGGGGAGGTTGTGGAAGGTGGAGTGAATACGGCCGTGATGGTGGAAACCGTAGCACTGCAGAGGATATTTCTTCTGCAGGTCGTCGCCATACATTTCCCAGTTTCTGAAATAGACCGGAATCGGAGAAATCACATCACCGGGCTTGAGTTTCCAAGTATTGGCGATATTGTTAAGACGTTCGGAATAAATTTCGATCTTGCCGGACGGAGTCTTAAGCGGGTTCTTAACCGGGTCGGCTCTGAATTCAGAAAGCGCGACCGGATTCTTTCTCCAGCCGTAGACTTGAGCAGGACCGCCTTTCCAGAACGTATCCCAATCAGGCAGCTGAGGTACTTTCTTACGTGTTTCGTTGTAGCACCATTCGAGCCACTGCAGCTGAGTTCTGCCTTCCGTGAATTCCTGTTCTTTGCCCAGTTCTTTGGCGATTAAGCGGCAGATTTCGTAAGAGGTCTTCTGATCCCACTGAGGTTCGACAGCCTTGTGCATCGGCAGCATGGAAGTTGTACCGCCGTTGGAGCCGCCTTGGCAGGCGATGTCGTCAGTTTCAGGACCGAGGACGTCGGGAAGAAGAATATCCGCATAACGGCAGGTCGGAGTCATCATGTTGTCGCAGACAACGATGAATTCACACTTAGAAGTATCGCGCAGGATCTTATCCGTGGCGTTCGAGTCGGAGTGCTGGTTGATTGTGGTGTTGCCGCCGGAGTTCACGATCATCTTAATGTCATGGTCGAGTCTCTTGACACCGCGCATACCATCCGTGATATCCGTCATGTCCTTGCCGCGAACGATGGCATCCGTCCACATAAAGACAGGAATGGTCGCTTTGACCGGGTTCTTTCCTGTCGGCAGATAAACGGCCGGCAGAGAAGAGTTGCCTTCGGCATCGCCGGGGTTAGTACCCGGCAGGCCGACTTGACCTAAGAGAATCGGAAGCATGGCAATGGCGCGAGCGGTTTCTTCGCCGTTGGCCTGACGCTGAGGCCCCCAGCCCTGAGAGACGAAGCAAGGCTTGGTGGTTCCCATTTCTTTAGCAAGCTGAACAATGGTTGCTGCCGGGATACCTGTGATCTTAGCGGCCCATTCCGGAGTCTTAGCGATTCCGTCTTTGCCTTTGCCGAGGATGTGGCTCTTATAGTCACTGCCTTTTGCGGCAGAGGCGGGGAGTGTTTTCTCGTCGTAGCCGACGCAGTATTTATCCAGGAAGTCCTGATCGACCCAGTTGTTCTTGATTAGCTCGTAGGCAATAGCTTCGACCAAGGCAGCGTCTGTACCCGGACGAATCGGAATCCACTGATCCATGCCCGCTGCAACGGTATCGTTGTACATCGGGTCAATCATAATCGTCTTCGGATGGCCTTTTCCCTTAGCACATTCCAGCTGATAGCCTTTGCCGCCGCCGGAAGGTCTTGTCACCAGCGTGTTGCCGCCGAAGGTGACATAGAGCTTGGCGTTGCCGATTTCACTCATATCGGAGCCCGGACGGCCGCCGTAGGTGTAAGGCATGGCTGCGCCGATCTGAGCGGTGGAATAGGAGCCGTAGTATTTAAGGTAGCCGCCCATGAGGTTCAGCAGGCGCCACCAAGCGCGTCTGGAGTTCACCAGAGACTGCTGACCGGAGCAGTACTGCCAGTAGACGGATTCATTGCCGTATTTGTCAACGGTTCTCTTGAGGTTGTCAGCCACAGTCTTGATGGCTTCGTCCCAAGTGATGCGTTCAAATTTACCTTCTCCGCGTTCGCCCACGCGCTTCATCGGATATTTAAGGCGATCCGGAGAGTAAAGACGCTGTCTTAATGCACGGCCGCGCAGGCAGGCGCGAATCTGACGATGATCGCAGGCGTCTCCGGCAGTGTTGTCGGTTTCTACGCGAATGACCTGGCCGCCTTTAACAAAGCAGCGCTGCGGGCAGCGCTGTCCGCAGTTGATCACGCAGGCGTTCCAATAGAAAGGTTCAATTTCTTTGACCGCTTGAGCAACGGCTTTAGAGATCGGGTTCATCAAGAAGCTGCCTGCTGCGACGCTAAGTGCTGAAAAACGCAGGAAACTTCTTCTTCCGAAAGTGCTCTGAGGAAGATTGAACATGTGTTCTCCTTGTTTTTAATTTGGGGTGGGTAAAACAAAGATTTGGGGGCTTTGTTTAACCTAATTTTAGGTAGTCCTTTTAGATTAGGTCAATAGTATGAATTAAGAAGAAACGAGTAAGCGTTTTCTAGGAGAATGAGCAAGGACGAGAAACCCTCTCAACAAATGATTAGCGAACAAAGATACGCAGCAATTAGGAAGAAAGAACCTAATATTTGTTGTTCTTACGGATAAGAAAAAGGCCTCGCAAAAGAGACCTAAGTGAAAAATAGTTTTAGGTGAAGTCCGGTCGGACGTAAAGTTCACCGGGCGTTGCCACAAACCCCAAATGTTCGGAAATATCATCCGCAGTGTGTTTGATTTCGCTGATCCATCCTTCTAAGAAGTTGCTGGCCGGAGAGGAGATAGAAAGGCAGGCGACTAATTTACCGGAGTCATCTCGAATGCCGGCTGCGACACAGCGAACACCCATTTCCAGTTCTTCTTCATCTCGTGCAAAGCCCAGCGTTTTGATCTTAGAGATTTCAGTCAGAAGGGTGTCGATGTCACCGATACTGTTCGGTGTGGACTTTTCAAGATTGGTTCTTAGCGCATAAGCGCGGATCTGTTCAAAAGAATCTTCTGCTAAAAAGAGTTTTCCGGAGCTTGTCGTGTGCAGAGGAGCGGTGGCGCCGATCGTCCGTACGACCTGAATGCCGGGACGCTCACGCATAATGCGGTCGATATAGACGATGTTGTCGTTTTGACGAATCGAGAGATTGACCGTTTGACGCGTGAGATTATGCAGACGCTGCATTCCGGTTCTTGCCGTATCGCGAACGGAGATTCTTTCTCTTACCAAGTTTCCGAGCTGAAGAAATCGCAGGCCTAAGCGGTATGTGCCGGCAGAAGCGCCTTTTTCCACAAAACGAAGGCGAACTAAATCGGAAAGGATACGGTGGCAAGTAGAGATGTGAAGGCAGGTTTCGTCAGAAATGACCTTCAAATTCACGGGATCGTGATGCTGGGTCAGGACGCGAAGAATTGCACTGGCCCGATCAAGTACTTGAATATTTGCTTTACTAACGGACTGATCCATGGGACTGCATCTGTTTTTATTGATAAATCAAAGGCGGTTATATCAACCGCCCCTGATTGTTATTTTAGATTTTTTGCAATAATTTCTGCGATATCTGAGATAGAAATTTCAGATAGTGATTTTTCCTGAGATTTCGCCGAATCAAACATGGATAAACAGAACGGGCAACTGGTCGCAACCTTATCGCATCCCGTATCGTTGACAACCGCCTTCAGACGAATAACGTTCAGACGTTCCGGCGCATCCGTATCGGTCCAGAACTGTCCGCCGCCGGCGCCGCAGCAGGTGGTGCAGGTACCCCATTCTTTAGGATCAACCGTCTCTAAGCCTTTGACTTTATTCAAATCAAATCTGGGCGCGTTCACAATGCCGTTGTAGCGAGCGTAGTAGCAGGCGTCGTGAATGGCGACTCGTTCTTTTTCAGAAAGTTCAGCCTTGAGTCTGCCGGCATCCATCTGTTCCGCAATGAACTGAAGGTGCGAAATGACATTGAACTGTCCGCGCTCAAACTCCGGATATTCGTTTTTCAGAGTGTTGAAGCAGTGCGGGCAGGCTGCCAGCAGACGGCTGAAGTTGTACTGACGGAGATTATCGATATTAGTCTGTGTCTGAATCTGATAGAGATACTCTTCACCGACTCTGCGGGCAAACTCGGCGTTGCACATTTCTTCCTGCATCACGGCAAAAGACAAGCCGGAGTGCTTCAGGATCTTGATCATTGCCTTGGCAATCTTCTGGTTGCGTTTGTCATAGGCAGCAGAGCAGCCGACCCAATAAAGAATGTCGTAATGAACGCCGGGTTCGGCAAAGGGAACGTCTAAGCCTTCCAGCCAAGCCCAGCGGGCATCCGGGTCCAAGCCCCAAGGATTGCCGACAGACTGAATATTCTGAAGCGTTTTAGCCACGCCTTCGGCAAATTGTCCTTCTTCAAGAGCCAAGGAGCGGCGCATCTGCTGAATCGTATTGACAATTTCAATGCGGGAAGGGCACTGCTCGACGCAGGCACCGCAAGTGGTACAAGCCAGGAGCGATTCTTTGGAAACGACATCCGGGACCAAGACTTCCTCGGTCTTGGTGTAGCCTTCCATCATCCGTTTCTTCAAAGAAAGAATGATCTCTCGCGGATCAAGAGGACCGCCGGCACGGTTGACCGGGCAGACAGCCGTGCATCGGCCGCATTCAACACAGGCGTCAAAGTTCAGACGGTCATGCCAGTTGAATTGACCGAATTTGGAGATACCGAAGCTTTCCTGTTCTTCGATGTTGTCGATTTTTTCCACGAGGCCGCGCGGTTTGGTTCTTTGCCAGTAGATGCTCGTCGGGCTCTTATACATATGAGCGAAGTACGTCATCGGAATGGCAGCGACGAACATTAAGGAAATAATGCCGTGGAAGATCCAAATATAGAGATGCTGGGCTTCCAGCTGCTCCTTGGTCATGCCGGAGTAGAAAACTTTGGCAAGGAAGTTTCCGACAGGAGACCAAGAGGCATACGGAGGATTCTCAGCAGCTAAACGGAGTGCCTCAACGATATAGCCGGTAAGAATAATGACGGTAAGAGAGCCTAAGATCCACAAGAAGCGGACCGATTTCTCATACTGCTTGCCCTGCTTGATAAAGCGGCGGTAAAAGGCCATGCCTAGACCGATCAAGCAGACGACACCGGCAATATCGAGAATGAACTTATAGAAGTAATAAACATTTCCGGCCAAGAACTGTTTGCCGAACATCAGCTTGCCGATGTCCCAGTCCAAAACCGCAAGACAAGTGCCGAAGAAGAGGAAAACAAAGCCCCAGAAGATCCAGAAGTGAAGCCAGCTTCCTAAGGGCTTGCGGATGATTCGTTTTTGCTCCAGACCTTCCTTAACGAAGAAACCCCAGCGGCGTTTGGTTTCCTTGTCCATGGCGTAGGGCTTGCCGGCACGCCAAAGGAGGTAGGACTTGCGGATGCCGATCGCGCAGCAGATCGCAGCCGCAATGCCGAGAACATAGATGCCGATAATGGCCCAGACGGGAATATTCCAAAATCCCGGGCGAGTGACGATGTCTACTCCATTCATAGTCTGTCTCTTAAGTTATAGCGGTACATATTCCCGACGACCGTCGGCATTTAATCGAGATTCAAAGATTCTCGGACGCAAAATCGGCCATTCAAAAGGATGCTGAATGACGGGTTCCGCCAAATGCGATTTCCGAAGAATGGTGATATGCGTTTAAAACGGCCTTTGTCGTAAGAGATATGGAGACGATCCAAAATCTCACGAGATTACCTAGCCAAGTGTTCGATTTCGGGACAGGCGCTGCCGCCGACCCAAGCCACTTGAGGACGAATGAAAAGGCCGCTGTTGTCGATCAACCAGCTTTTGCCGGAAAAGTCCGTCGTCAGCGGCAAAAGCTGAGCGATTAACCGAGCCTTATCGGGTTCAATTTCCCCGATAAAAGCTAAAGTTAAATGAAAATTTTCTTTCGGCACAGGCCGCGCGCCCGCATCGAAACTTAAAGCTCTATCCTGAGCGTCCACTAGTTTATTAATGACGCTAGGCGCAGCGGGAAGTCCGATAAAACACTTCATAAAACTTATCTGCCTTTCTGGTCACGCCACTGAGCGATGGCTTCGGAACAATCCGCGATCAGTTCCGGACCTTTGTAAATGAAACCTGTGTAGAGCTGAACGATAGAAGCACCGGCTTCCATTTTCTCAACGGCGTCCTGAGCGCTCATGATGCCGCCGGAAGCAATGATCGGCAGCGCACCCTGGAGATGCTCAGAGGCAATACGGGTGACTTCCGTAGAACGGGCCATCAGAGGTTTGCCGGACAAGCCGCCCGTTTCTTTGGCAAGCGGATTGTGTTCAACCGGTTCTCTGGAAATGGTTGTGTTCGTGCAGATCACGCCGTTCATGCCGTGTTTAACGATGATGTCCAGCGCGTGTTTGACGCCGTCGTCTGACAGGTCTGGTGCAATCTTGACGGCAATAGGAACGACTTTGCCGTCGTTTTCATCGGCTAAACGCTGACGATGCTCGGCGATACCGAGAAGCAGCTTGTCGAGTTCTGCATCAGCCTGCAGGTCACGAAGGTTAGGTGTGTTCGGGGAGGAAATGTTAATCGCGATGTAATCCCCGGAGGTGTAGAGACGATCCATACATTTCTTGTAATCCGATAAAGCTTCGCTGTTGGGCGTAACTTTGTTCTTGCCGATATTGATGCCTAAGATGCCGCCGCGATTTCGGAAGGCTCTGGCGCTCTGAAGATTCTTAGCTACCTGAATCGCGCCGACGTTGTTGAAGCCCATGCGGTTGATGATGGCTTCATCAGGGATCAGGCGGAAGAGGCGGGGTTTGGGATTGCCGGGCTGTCCTTTAGGTGTTACGGTACCGATTTCAACGGAACCGAAACCCAAAGCTCCGAAGGCTGTGACATGCTCGCCGTCCTTATCCATGCCTGCAGCTAAGCCGACGCAGTTCGGGAAGCGCAGCCCCATGATTTCAATAGGATTTTCCGGGAAGGATCGAGTGACAAGTTTCTGAGCGCCGAGCTGAGTAGCCCAGTCAAGGTTCGAAAGAATAATGTGGTGAGCTTGTTCAGGGGTAAAACGGAACAAAACTGACTTGGCAAGTTTGTAAATTGAATTCATTTTCTTTTTTCGCTTAGGACTTTAATAAGGTCATCCCGATATTATCCGCCGATAAGGACGGTTTGAACGCCATTGAGCTGCCGGAAGGCAAATTCAATATCAACGGAAAAGTATACCGAATCAATGCGGTGATCGGACTCAGAAGGCAGCGAAAATCAAACGAAAACGGCCTTGATATGGAAAGCCAAGGCCGTCTTGCAAGTAATTAGAAGAAAAATATGCTTTCAGTGGTAATTAAGGTATTTTTCCTTGTTTGTGTCGCTCGATGTAGTGGAAAGGAAAGTTTCCGGTTTTGGCATCGTCAAAATAGAGCCTGAGGATTTTATCGACCGAGTTAAAAGCAATCTTGTTCCAAGGAATTTCATCTTCACTGAAGAGTCTGGCTTCAAAGGATTCAGGTCCGGGGTTTGCCTCAGGACTTTCCATAGCCGCAAGAAAAATCACATGGGATTGGCTGGCGTGCGCTAAATCTAAATAGACATAGGGCTCGTCGGCAATTCTGAAGTCGATACCGGCTTCTTCTCTGGTCTCTCGAGCTGCTCCGTCTCTCGTGGTTTCCTTCATTTCCTGATGGCCGGCAGGCAGCGTCCAATAACCTTTTCTCGGTTCAATCGCTCGGCGGCAAAGAAGCACTTTGTCTTCCCATACAGGAACAGTCCCGACAATGTTGAGGGGATTTTCGTAGAAAATTTCTCCGCACGCCGTGCAGACATAACGTTCATGATCGTCGCCTTCGGGAATCTTTCTTTCGACTGGGGCGCCGCATTGTGTGCAGAAAAGAATTGGCTTTTTACTCATACCGATCTCCGTGTATGAAGGAGAAGCGGGCAAACAGAGCTTGCCCGAAGAAGCATTAGCGGTTGAATCGAGTAACCGGAATCGGCTCTCTGTAATTAAAGACGTTCATTCGAGTGAGCAACTTCCCGAGCACTTCATATTTGTACTCCAGATAACGCGCATGTTCTTCTTCCGAAAGACTGCCTTCCTGGTGCTTGATCACTTCATCGGCCCACTCCTTAGTGAAGATATTGTGGTCGAAGCTGTAAGCAAAAGCTCTGTCTAAGTAGGCGACTTCAAAGTACATTGCTCCGTTGGCGGGTGTCTGAGGCGCAAAATCGGGCGCAATTGAAGTATCAACAAAGTACCTGTCTTTTAATACAGCCCGTGTCACTAATTCAATGCCGTCACGGACTTCATCACCGGGGAAAGAAGTGCGGAAGCGGAAATATTCGCGGTGCGGAATCTCGTTCGGACAAAGATCCTCAAATGCAGCGTCAAGGAGGCGGAAAGTGACGCCGCTGGCAATCAAACCGCGGTTGCCGCTGTAGCGCATCAAGTCTTCACGCTGGAAAACAATCGGACCCTCGTCATCTCTGACCGTTAGATAAGTGGTAGGTATGTAATACATATTATTAATCGTTCAATAAAAGGCAAAACGGACGGTTTTGAGGCCGTCCGTTGTGATTTTAGAGAGATTACAGAAAAGCGGGATCAAGTCGGATCATTTTGGTCGGCTGAACCTTTATCCTGCATGCGGCGATAAATAGCTGCGGCGATCGGGCCGGAAATGTTGTGCCAAACCGAGAAGATGGCGCTCGGAACCGCGGCGATCGGATTGAAGTGTGCCGTTGCAAGAGCGACACCCAAACCGGAATTCTGCATACCGATTTCAAGGCTCAAGGCTTTGCACTTAGCCACATCCATGCCGGTGATCTTGCCTAAGAAGAAACCGAGCAGAAGGCCTAAACCGTTGTGAAGCACGACCACTGCGAAGACGAGGAGACCGATTTCAGCAATCTTCTTCTGAGAGACGGCAACGACAGCACTCACAATCATGATGATCGCGATGACGGATATAGCCGGAAGGGCAGTCACGGCTGCGTCAATCTTGGACTTAAAGATGGCTTTGACGATCAAACCGAGAATAATCGGGAGGATAACGATTTGGATGATGGACCAGAACATTGCAACCGGATTTACGTTAATCCAGGAATGTGCAAAGAGATAAATCAATGCCGGAGTCACGATCGGAGCCAGAATGGTGCTCAGAGAGGAGACGGTCACGGAAAGCGGAACATCACCGCGGGCAAGATAGGTCATCACATTGGAGGCTGTGCCGCCGGGGCAGCAGCCGACAAGAATGACGCCGACGGCAATGTCGGGCGGAAGATTAAAGACCAAGCAAAGCAGCCAAGCCAAAATCGGCATGATTGTGAACTGACCCAAGGTACCGATGGCAACGGCTATCGGACGACGGAAGACTTCGGAGAAATCGCTGGCCTTAAGTGTCAAGCCGATGCCGAACATAATGATGCCGAGCAGCGGCGAAATATAAGGAGCAAAAAACTTAAAAGAATCCGGAGAGATATATGCAAGACCGGCAAAAACAAGAACCCACAGGGCAAATGTTTTGCCAAGGAATTGACTAACAGATGCAAGGAACGCCATTTTAATTTTCTAGTGTTAAAACAAAATTTCTTATAGACGTTCGAACGTCTTTGGGTAAAAGCGATTCGAATCGTGGATTGCAGCTTTTAACTGCGTTTAACCGTTTTTCGGGATCACCGATCAACGTGATAAATAATTTAGCGCCAAAAAATATTGCTTTTAACTTTTCGAAATACAAAATTATTTTTCGTAACGTGATATTTTAATATTTCAATAAATTCAATTAGTTATAATTTATTTACAAGTTTTCTGGTCGACCCGATCCATGTTTTAAAACTCAAAATAGGTTTTTAGTGCCATCGGGAATTTGCATGACTTGAACAAGAGTGATATAGTTACATTCCTCGTTACACGAGATGTTTCTCATTGATTGCGGGGTGGAGCAGTCTGGTAGCTCGTCGGGCTCATAACCCGAAGGTCACAGGTTCAAATCCTGTCTCCGCTACCAATTCTATTTTTGAATTGGTGATGTCAAAGGCAGCTGTTGAGCTGCTTTTTTCATGTCTGTCTTTTGAATCCCAAAAATCAAAAATCTTTTTCAAAAATGTAAACAGGGGTTAAATCCGGTTAATCCTTTCTTTAAATTTTATCAATAGGGCCCGTAAAACACCGTCATTCATGACGGTGATATAAGGGCCCCACCGACTCGTGGTTCGGCATAT
>ENA-USYV01001860-USYV01001860.1-human-gut-metagenome-genome-assembly--contig:-NODE-1860-length-18731-cov-62.777420_pt1 | contig 18731 bp, 19 predicted proteins | sample MGYA00250066_ERZ773514 | MGnify/ENA primary metagenome ERZ773514 (study PRJEB29103, sample SAMN06112049) | human gut metagenome | biome: human gut; feature: ankylosing spondylitis patient; material... | reverse complement strand
GTTCAATCGCTTCTGGAAGTACCGGTGCTTTATCGTAAAAAAATCCAGTTCCTCCATAAATGGTTGTTTCCCTCGTCAAAATATGATCCGGCACAAAGGTATCCGTAAACACTTTTGATACATAGAGCCGGTCATATTCCCCTGCCTGGCTATAATCCAAAAGAAGCTCTGTTTCAAATCCCTGCTCCTTCCAATAAGCGGAAAGTTTCATACATGCCAAGTTACGAAACCGGTGTCTTTTCCTGTATAAAATATCTGCATCTATAATCCCTATCCTCAACGCCTGCTCCTTTCCATACGGGTAGTTCCGGTTTTCTTCTCCCCTTTGACTGCCTCTTTTCTTTCTTCCTTTTCCTTGCATTCTGCCGGGCAATATGATTTTCCATTTGCTTCCATGATTTCTGCAAATTGACAAATATGGAACACCCTTGCCCCTACCTGTGTGTGGTATTCATCAATATAGGTACAAACCCGTTCTTCCCTTTTTCCATCTGGATATACAATCTCTATGGAGTCCCCGTCTGCTATGCTGAACAGGGTATGATAATGGCTGTCAATAAACCGTATTCTTTTTTTCTCTTCCATGCTTCTCACCTCATATTGCCAAAGAAAGGACAGCCGCAGCTGCCCTTTCCCAAGTTTAAAAACTGATTTTTATTTCCTATGCCTTTTTATGTCTTTTTCTGTAATAAAGTAGGCCTGCTACCATACCTGCACTTACACCAAGAGCCAGCAAAGGCAGGAACCAGTTTGTATCATCACCCGTTTTTGGTCCTGGTTTTACGGTACCTGGTGTTTCTGGTATTTTTTTATTCTGGATCTCTTTTACCACTTCAATAACTGGTGTTTTATCATTCTGATAGGTAAATACGATTTCCCACTCTTCTTCCGTCTTCTCATATCCCTTTAAAGTGGCAGTTTCTTTCAGCACATAGGTGATCGGTTCTTTGAAAACACCATTTTTATAAGTTCCAATTGGAAGTAGTTCTGAAACTGCTTTTCCATCTTTTCCACAAAAATCAAGTTCTAAGTTTTTCAAAACAGGATGATCCTGAAATTTAATTTTCCTAATTTTATACATACTGCTTTCTCCTTTAATTTTAATAATACCATTTGGAATTTTAATACGAAAAGACTAGTACCTAGTTTACCTTTATATTTATTAATTACTCAACTTTCCCACCAATAAAATTGGCATAAACCGTTGATTTATCGTAAACGCACAATAGCACGTACCTAGACAAACAAAAGATCATTTTTTCATGACCTCTTGTTTGTCTTTTTGATCTCTTTTGGTAACTTTTCTGACCACGGAAGTAAGTCATCTAAAAATGAACGATCGGTATCTTCCATATGTTTTGGAATCTCTGTCAGCAAATGTTCAAAATATTCATATGGTTTCAGATCATTTGCTTTGGCTGTTTCTGCAATACTGTAGATGATCGCTGAATTCTCAGCTCCACGGATCGTATCGATCAATTGCCAGTTCTTTCTCCCGATACAGAATCCACGGATCGCACGTTCACTTGCATTGTTATCCATCGGCACTTCCCCATTTTCCAGAAATACCCGCAGATACTTTTCCTGATTTAACAGATATGTCACTGCTCTGGCAAGTTTGCCCTGTGTCCCGACCGGAAACTGATGCTGTTTTGCGTATGCAAACAAAGCATCTACCAGTGGCTTGATCACCAGCTGACGCTGCTTTAATCTTTCTTCGGTTTTCAGATGCTTAAGCTTCCCTTCTTCCCGATAGATCGCTTGGATCTGTTTCATTACCAGATATCCCCACGACTTGGATCTGACAGCTTGGGGGATGATCTTTAATGCCTCGTCAAAATATCTTCTGGCGTGCACCCAGCATCCTGCGATCGTTATATGTTCCAGTGTCTTAGAAATCCCCCAAGGAGTTGCGACCTCCATGGGGGATTTTTTGCGCCTTGCGCCCTGCCAAAGCCTCTCCCTTTGGGAGAGGTGGCATTGCGAAGCAATGACGGAGAGGGCAAGCCCGGCGCGAAAGAGCCGCAGGCGCAGCGATAGGCAGGCTCTTTGTCAGAGCGATACTATCGCAGCGCCTGTGATTCTCGGTCAGCAGCCTTGCCCTCTCAGTCGGGCTTGCGCCCGCCAGCTCTCCCAGAGGGGGAGCCTTTAACGGAGAGCCCTCCGTGAATTTGTGGAAAATGCACGATTGAAAAGAAAGGAATTTGTAAATGTGATAAAAATGAGAAGAAGATATTGACAAAAACGATGGGTGGGGTATAATGATAGCACAGGCCGACAGCCGGAAATGGATGGCCTGCCTGTATAATTCATTTTTATTTATGGAGGCAAAAATCATGAAAATGGCAAAGAAACTTCTGGCCGTCGTCCTCACCGGTGTTATGGCTGTGTCCATGCTGACTGGCTGCGCTCTGGGCGACAAGGTCAAGGCTGAGGCTCTGGAGAAGGCACTGAACAGCGACCAGGTCAAGACTGCTGCTGAGCAGGCTGGTGCGACTGCCGAGAAAGAGACCAAGTACGACTACAAGAGCGAGCTGAACAGCGTTGCTGGCAGTGCTTGGAAGGATGAGGCTTTCATGAAGTCTGGCAAGGTTGACAACTTTGCTACTACTTATGTTGGCCAGCTCAAGGCCTATACCAAGAACACCACCAAGTACTTCGTGTATGTGGTTGATGTTACTGACGTGAAGACCAGCAAGAAGGGCGAGTGGACTACTCGCGCTGTTGATCTGCGTAAGGCTGTTACTCAGAAGGGCTTTGACTCTACTGATGTTAATAAGATCAAGGACTACAACGCTGATGCTACCAATAAGACTGCTAAGTTCGGCGTTGAGTTCAAGAGCGTGACCACTGAGGAAGGCAACAAGAAGACCACCACCGATTACGCAATCATCGTCTTCGAGGCTGGCGTTGCTGCTGCCTAATCACCCCATCTCCTCAAATCATTACAGACCCTGTCTGTGATACACATTGAGAAATGACTCCAAGGCCCGGAGCGGGAACGCTCCGGGCCTTGGTTTTTTTGGAAAAGGGGCGGGGCGGAGCGGGGGAGTCGGCCTTTACAATCCCCGCAAAACATGGTAAAGTAAAGGTACTCTGCTTTGAACAGGAAAAGCAGGCCCGGCTGCGGGGAAAGCCGCCGGGACAACGACTCAACACGACACGGCAAACCAGCCGCGGACGGAAAGGATGTACTTACAATGGAACAGAGCGAAAAGACCCTTGATATGATCGTCAATCTCTGCAAGAACCGGGGCTATGTCTTCCCCGGCTCTGAGATCTACGGCGGTCTGGCCAACAGCTGGGACTACGGCCCTCTGGGCGTCGAGTTCAAGAACAACGTCAAAAAGGCATGGCTGAAAAAATTCGTGCAGGAGAGCCCCTACAACGTGGGCCTCGATGCCGCCATTATCATGAACCCCCAGACCTGGGTCACCACCGGCCACGTGGCCGGCTTCTCGGACCCCCTGCTGGACTGCCGCGCCTGCAAGGCCCGCCACCGCGCCGACAAGCTCATCGGCGACGAGCACCCCGAGGTGAACGTGGACGCCATGAGCTTTGACGAGATGGACGCTTTCATCGCCGAACACGAGGACGTGGTCTGCCCCGTCTGCGGCAAGCACGACTTCACCCCCATCCGTAAGTTCAACCTGATGTTCAAGACCGCCATCGGCGTCACCGAGGACAGCTCTTCCACCTGCTACCTCCGCCCCGAGACCGCGCAGGGCATCTTCGTCAACTTTGCCAACATCCAGCGCACCACCCGCCGCAAGCTGCCCTTCGGCGTCTGCCAGGTGGGCAAGGCCTTCCGCAACGAGATCACCCCGGGCAACTTCACCTTCCGCACCCGCGAGTTCGAGCAGATGGAGTGCGAGTTCTTCTGCAAGCCCGGCACCGACCTGGAGTGGTTCGGCTACTGGAAGGACTACTGCGAGAACTGGCTGCTGAGCCTCGGCATCAAAAAGGAGCATCTGCGCCTGCGCGACCACGAGCCTGCAGAGCTGGCCTTCTACAGCCGCGCCACCACCGACATCGAGTATGCCTTCCCCTTCACCGACTGGGGCGAGCTGTGGGGCATCGCCGACCGCACCAACTACGACCTGACCCGCCATCAGGAGGCCTCCGGCAAGAGCCTCGAGTACTTCGACAGCGAGACCAACGAGCACTACATCCCCTACGTCATCGAGCCTTCTCTGGGCTGCGACCGCGTGGCGCTGGCTTTCCTGTGCGAGGCCTACGACGAGGAGCATCTGACCGACAGCAAGGGCAAGGAGGACATCCGCACCGTCCTGCACCTGCACCCGGCTCTGGCTCCCTATAAGTGCGCTGTCCTGCCCCTGAGCAAGAAGCTGGGCGACAAGGCCATGGAGATCCGCAATGAGCTGAGCAAGTACTTCATGGTGGACTACGACGATACCGGTTCTATCGGCAAGCGCTACCGCCGTGAGGACGAGATCGGCACCCCCTACTGCATCACCGTGGACTTCGACACCGTGGGCGACGAGGCCAAGGGCATCGCCGCCGACAACTGCGTCACCGTCCGCGACCGCGACACCATGGAGCAGGTGCGTATGCCCATCTCCGAGCTGAAGGCTTATATCGAGAGCAAGATCGAGTTCTGATAAAAACTTGCTTTTGTGAGTGAAAAAACAGCCCCGCCGTTGCAATTTCGGCGGGGCTGTGGTATAATATAACTAAAGAAAGCGCTGTCTGGCAAACGGTCAGCACCTTTCCGGTTGGTCAATTACAAAGAATGACCGCTCAGGTTTGCGACTAAACCTGAATGACCGCTCAGGTTTGGATGCTGGGAAGTCATTTTTTGTTATTGAAGATCTTGTACGCAATGTCAAACATTCCAAAGCCTACAGTTGCAAGCAACGTGAGCAGAGCTAAAGTTTCTAAAAGCGTCATAGAACATCACCCCAGTTCACAGTTGCGAGCAATACTACAGCCCCGCCGTTGCAATCTCGGTGGGGCTGTGGTATAATACAGATAAAGAAAGTGCTGTCTGGCAAACGGTCAGCACCTTTCCGGGAAGTCATAACAAAAATGACCGCTCAGGTTTGCGACGCTGAGGGCGGTCATTTTTTGTTATGAAAGATCTTATACGCTATATCGAATGCGCCGAAGCCCACCGTTGCAAGCAACGTGAGCAAAGCCAGAATCTCTAAAAGCGTCATGAAGCATCCTCCCTTTCGCAGTGGAGCGTCGGGGGCATAACAAAAATGTTCGCCTTCCCGACGTAAGGCCGGAAAGGTACAGACCGCCTGCCGTTATGTAGACAGCACTCTCATACACCAGTATAACAGATGTTTCCCGATTTTTCAACCGGCAGAAGCATCTGTTTTGTTTTTATCGGGTGGACAATTCCGGCCGGAGCGGTTATACTGTCAGATAGAAAATGCACCGCCGTGGTTTGCACGGCAGAAAGGATATTCCGTGGAAAACTTTGCTATTCTTCTGAAAAAATACGCCGACTTCATCGTCCGTGTGGGCGTCAACCCCCAGCCGGGCCAGACCCTTGTCATCAACTGCTGCCTCGAGGCCGCCCCGCTGGCCCGTCTGTGCGTGCGCAGTGCCTACGAGGCCGGCGCCCGTGACGTGCTGGTGAACTGGAGCGACAACGACATTTCCCGCAGCCGGATGGAGCTGGGCAGCGAGGAAGCCCTGACCGACTTCAAATCTTATCAGCTCCGCCGCTATCTCGACTACGCCGAGAGCGAGGGCGGCGTCTGCGTTCTCCACATCCTCGCCGACGACCCCGAGGTCTACGCCGGTCTGGACGGCGCGAAGATCAGCCGTGTGAACGCTGCGCAGCGCAAGTTCATGGCCCCGTGGCGGGAGTACACCATGAACGACCGCGTCCAGTGGTCCATCGCCGCCATGCCCAGCGCCCCCTGGGCGAAGAAGATCTTCCCGGAGCTGGACGAGGCTGCGGCCATCGAGAAGCTCTGGCAGCTCATCTTCGATGTCTGCCGGGTGACGGGCGGCGACCCTGTCAACGAGTGGAAAGCCCACCTCGACCGTCTGACCGACCTGAAGGACAAGATGAACGCCCTCGACCTCGAGAGCGTCCACTTCGAGAGCAGCAACGGCACCGACCTGACCGTCGGCATCGCCGACAAGGCCACTTGGGAGAGTGCCGCCAGCGTCAGCGAAAAGGGCGTGGTCTTCCTGCCCAACATCCCCACCGAAGAGGTCTTCACCGCCCCCCACAAGGACAAGGTGAACGGCATCGTCTACGGCACGAAACCCTACGTCTTCAACGGCCAGCTCATCAAGGGCTTCCATGTCACCTTCAAGGATGGCCGGGTCGTGGAGCACGGTGCAGACGAGGGCGCGGAGCTGCTGGGCCAGCTTCTGGACACCGACGAGGGCGCACGGAGCATCGGCGAAGTGGCGCTGGTTCCGGCGTCCAGCCCCATCAACCGCAGCGGCGCGCTGTTCTACAGCACCCTCTTCGATGAGAACGCCGCCTGCCACATCGCCTTTGGTGCCAGCTATCCCGGCACCACCGCCAACGGCACCCGCCTGACCAAGGACGAGCTGCTGGCCCGGGGCATGAACCAGTCCGCCATCCACGAGGACGTCATGGTGGGCGCTGAGGACAGCCATATCACCGGCAAGTGCCGCGACGGCCGCACCGTGGAGCTGTTCCGTGATGGTGTGTGGGTGCTGTGAGAAGAGGTTTTTTCACGAAAAAGCTTGCATAATCCGCAAGAGTATGCTATATTCTAGTAGTACGCTATAGTTTTATTGGAAAGTGGGCCGCAAGGTCCGCTTTTCTTGTTTGTTTGGAGGTTTTTTATGGCGAAGCAGTCTGGCGGCAACACCGCCCAGAGAGTCGAAGCGCTTGTCCGCCCCGTCGTGGAGGGCATGGGCCTGCGCCTGTGGGATGTGGTCTTTGAGAAGGAAGGGCCGGACTGGTATCTCCGTGTGCTCATCGACCGGGACGGCACCATGGACACCGACACCTGTGCCGAAGTGTCCCACGCGCTGGACCCCATCCTCGATGAGGCAGACCCCATCGACCAGAGCTATTATCTCGAGGTGGGCAGCCCCGGCCTTGGCCGCAAGCTGACCCGCCCGGAGCACTACGAGGCACTCAAGGGCGAGAAGATCGGCGTCAAGCTCATCCGCCCCACCGCCGACGGCGTGCGCGAGTTTGCCGGCATCCTGAAAGGCCGCGAGGGCAGCACCGTCACGGTCGAGACGGAGAACGGCCCGGTGAGCTTTGAGGTGAACGCCGCATCCGGCGTCCATCTCTGTGATGACGAACATCTGTTTGATTAAGAACAGCCCTCCCGGCGGGAGAGCCAAAGATGAATCGAGAAAAGATCCCATTATAAACTAGGAGGAACCCGAAAAATGGCAGCAGCGAACAACGAATTTTTTGAAGCTCTCTCCATGCTGGAGCACGAGCGCGGCATCACCGCGGAGTACCTGATCGAAAAGATCAAGGCTGCGATCGTCATCGCCGTGAAGAAGAACTACGAGGTCGAGGACGACCACGTCATGGTCGAGATCGACCCCAGCACCGGCAAGTTCAACGTCGCCCTCATCCAGGATGTCGTGGCCGATGAAGACTGGTACGACGAGCACAGCGAGATCGGCATCACCGAGGCTCAGCACATCCGCAAGAGCTATCAGGTGGGCGACCGCGTCGTGACCCCCCTCAAGACCAAGGACTTTGGCCGCATCGCCGCCCAGACCGCAAAGCACGTCATCCGTCAGGGCATCCGTGAGGCCGAGCGCAGCCAGCAGCTGAGCGAGATCCAGTCCCGCGCCCACGACATCGTGCAGGCCACCGTCACCCGCGTTGACCCCGAGAAGGGCATCGTTGCCCTCGACCTGGGCAAGGGCGGCGAGGCCATCCTGCCCCGCAACGAGCAGGTCCCCGGCGAGGTCTACACTGAGGGCCAGATGCTGCAGGTCTACATCGTGGATGTCGTGGCAAGCGAGCGCGGCCCCCGCGTCATGATCAGCCGCACCCACCCCGGCCTTGTCAAGCGCCTGTTCGAGCTGGAAGTGCCTGAGATCTATGACGGCACCGTCGAGGTCAAGGCCATCAGCCGCGAGGCCGGCGCCCGCACCAAGATGGCTGTCTGGTCCAAGGATGCCAACGTCAACCCCGTCTCTGCCTGCATCGGCCCCCACGGCGACCGTGTGGCCGCTGTGGTCGAGAAGCTGGGCGGCGAGAAGATCGACATCGTGAAGTGGAGCGAGGACATCTCCGAGTTCATCTCCGCAGCTCTCAGCCCCGCAAAGGTGGTCAAGGTCGAGCTGCTGCCCGGCGAGACCCGCTCCTGCCGCGTGACCGTGCCGGACCAGCAGCTGAGCCTTGCCATCGGCAACAAGGGCCAGAACGCCCGTCTGTGCGCCCGCCTGACCGGCTACAACATCGACATCCGCCCCGAGAGCGGCTACTACGGCGAGGAAGAGCCGAAGGCTGCCGAGGCTGAGAAGACCGAAGACACCGCCGCAGAATAAGCGCGGAACACCTGCCGAAGGAGGGAAAACCGGATGGCACAAAAGAAGATCCCTGCCCGCCAGTGCATCGGCTGCCTGACCAGCCGCCCCAAGAAGGAACTGGTGCGTGTGGTGCGCGCACCCAGCGGAGAGATCAGCATCGACCCCGTGGGCAAGAAGCCCGGCCGCGGTGCTTACCTCTGCCCGGATGCCGCCTGCCTTGCAAAGGCAAAAAAGAAGAAGGCGCTGGAGCGCTGCTTTGAGCAGCCGGTCCCCGCCGAGGTATACGATGCACTGGCCCAGCAGCTGGCCAGTGTGGAAGCAGAAAAGGAGGCCGACCGCGATGGCAAAGAAGCATAACGCCCCCGCAAAACCGGCCCTTGAGCCGAATGAGGCCCTGTTCCAGGCCGTGAGCCTCTGCCGCAAGGCGGGCGCTCTGACCATGGGCTTTGACGCGGTGGAAGACGCCGTCGTCAAGGGCAAGGCATGGCTCGTGATGACTGCGTCCGACGCCAGCCCCAAGACCGTGCAGCGGCTCAACTACGCTGTGGGCGATATGGTGGACGTCATCCCCATGCCGCTGACACAGGATAAGCTGGCTGACATCAGCCGCAAACCGGTGGCCATTTATGCCGTCACCGACCGCAACCTCGCCAAGCTCTGCTTTGACCGGCTGACGGCGTGCGGAGCGATTCAAACTGAGGAGGATATGAGCGAATGACCGTAAAATATAAAGTAAGCGATTTTGCAAAGGACCTGAGCATCTCTGCCAAGAAGGTCCTCGACGAGCTGAACGCTATGGGCAGCACCGGCAAGAAGAACAGCTCCACTCTGGAGGAGAACGAGCTGAACTACCTGCTGGAGAAGTTCAGCAAGGACAACAGCGTCAAGAATCTGGACGAGTTCCTGAACAGCGCCAAGGCCCCCAAGGCTGAGCCGAAGCCCGCCGAGAAGAAGGCAGAGCCCAAGGCCGAAAAGAAGCCCGAGGCTCCCAAGGCTGAGCCCGCAAAGGCCGAGGCAAAGCCCGCTGCCAAGCAAAACAACAAGAAGAACGAGCAGCACAAGAAGCGCGAGGAGAAGACCGTCTCCCTGAGCGAGCTGGCCCGTGAGACCGGCGCAAAGGCTACGGCTGCTTCCGCTCAGTCCGTCTCTGTCCGCCGCGAGGACAATCAGGTCACCGTCGATACCCGCACCGTCGATATGAACGTGGACCGCTTCGATGCCCGTTACGACGATCTGGCTTCCACCAAGAATACCGAAAACCGCCGCAAGCCCACCCCCCAGGGCAACAAGCAGAAGTTCACCCAGCGCGGCCAGCGCCAGCGCCAGCAGTTCCAGAAGGGCAAGCGTGAGACCGAGTTCGAGCGTCTGCAGCGCATCCAGCTGGAAAAGGCCCGCAATGCGCAGCTGAAGGTCCTCATCCCCGATGAGATCACCGTCGGTGAGCTGGCTGCCCGCCTGAAGCAGCAGGCCGGCAAGGTCATCGCCAAGTTCATGCAGATGGGCGAGATGCACGCCATCAACGACGTCATCGATTTCGATACCGCCGCTCTGGTGGCCGAGGAGTTCCACGCCAAGGTCGAGAAGGAAGTCCACGTCACCATCGAGGAGCGCCTGTTCACCCAGGAAGAGGATTCTCAGGACGATCTCGTCACCCGTCCCCCGGTCGTCTGCGTCATGGGCCACGTTGACCACGGCAAGACCAGTATCCTGGACGCTATCCGCAAGACCAACGTCACCGCAGGCGAGGCCGGCGGCATCACCCAGGCCATCGGTGCATATCAGGTCAAGGTCAACGACAGCCTCATCACCTTCCTGGATACCCCGGGCCACGAGGCGTTCACCTCCATGCGCGCCCGCGGTGCCAACATGACCGATATTGCAGTTCTGGTCGTCGCCGCCGATGACGGCATCATGCCCCAGACGGTCGAGTCCATCAACCACGCCAAGGCTGCAAACGTCAAGCTCATCGTGGCCATGAACAAGATGGATAAGCCCACCGCCAACCCCGAGCGCGTGATGGAGGGCCTGACCAAGTACGGCATCATCACCGAGGACTGGGGCGGCGACGTCGCCTGCATCCCCGTCTCTGCGCTGACCGGCATGGGCATCAACGACCTGCTGGAGCGCATTGCTCTGGAAGCTGAGGTCATGGAGCTGAAGGCCAACCCCAACCGCCGTGCCAAGGGCGCTGTTGTCGAGGCTCGTCTGGACAAGGGCCAGGGCCCCATCGCCACCATTCTGGTGCAGAACGGCACCCTCCACTCCGGCGATGTCATCATCGCCGGTACCGCCGTGGGCCGTGTGCGTACCATGCGCAGCGACAAGGGCATTCTGCTGAACGACGCCGGCCCTTCCACCCCTGTGGAGATCACCGGTCTGACCGCTGTGCCTGAGGCCGGCGACCTGTTCGAGGCCGTCGAGGACGAGCGTCTGGCCCGTGAGCTGGCCGAGCAGCGCATTGCTGCCGCCAAGGAGAAGCAGTTCTCCTCCTTCCAGAAGGTCACGCTGGATAACCTGTTCAGCCAGATGGCTCAGAACGATATGAAGGAGCTGGCCATCGTCGTCAAGGCTGACGTCCAGGGCTCCGCCGAGGCTGTCAAGCAGAGCCTCGAGAAAATCTCCAACGACGAGGTCCGCGTCCGCGTCATCCACGCCGGTGTTGGCGCCATCAGCAAGTCCGACGTTGACCTGGCCGACGCATCCAACGCCATCATCATCGGCTTCAACGTCCGCCCCGACAACGTGGCGAAGGAAGAGGCCGCTGCCACCAAGGTCGAGATGCGTATGTACCGCGTCATCTACGACGCCATCAACGACGTCACCGACGCTATGAAGGGTATGCTGGCTCCCAAGTTCCGCGAGGTGTCTCTGGGCGAGCTGCAGGTCCGTCAGGTCTACAAGATCTCCAACGTCGGCACCGTCGCAGGCTGCCGTGTCACCAGCGGCAAGATCACCCGCGACAGCAAGGTGCGTGTCGTCCGTGACGGCATCGTCATCACGGAGGACGAGATCGCATCTCTGAAGCGCTTCAAGGACGACGCCAAGGAAGTGGCCGAGGGCTACGAGTGCGGCGTTACTCTGGCAAAGTTTGCCGACGTCAAGGAAGGCGACGTCTACGAGGCCTTCAAGATGGAAGAATACCGCGACTAAGGAGAAACTATGTCTCAGAAAAATATGGGCCGTCTGGCGCAGGACATGAAGCGTGAGCTCATCGCCATCATCGGACGGCTGAAAGACCCGCGGCTGGAGGGCGGTCTGCTGACCGTCACCCGGCTGGATGTGACGCCCGACCTGGACGTGGCGAAGGTCTATGTGAGCGTGATGGGCCGTGAGGACGGCCCCAAGCCCGCCATCGAGGCCCTGAACCGCGCCGCAGGCCATGTGCGCACCGAAGTGAGCAAGAAAATGCACATCCGCAAGGCACCCCGCTTCATCTTTGTGGAGGACGACGGTGCCGCCTATGCAGCCCACATCAACGAGCTGCTCCGCACGCTGAATGTGAACGGCGATGCTGAGGACTCTCAGCCCGCCGAGACCGAGGAATAAATCCAGCGCTGCGGAAAGGATGGATCCATCAAATGACAGAACAGCTCAATGTGCAGCAGATGGCCGAGCGCCTCTGTGCTGCGGACAACATTCTGGTCCTGTGTCATAAAAACCCGGACGGCGACACCATCGGCTGCGGCAGCGCCCTCTGCCACGCGCTCAAGGCGCTGGGCAAGACGGCAGCTGTCCTCTGCTCCGATGCAGTGCCTTCCCGCTACAGCTTTACTGCACCGGTGCCGTTCCGGGGCGAGTTTGAGCCCAAGACCGTTGTGGCTGTGGATGTTGCCAGCGTGCAGCTCTTTGGCGAAAACAACGGTGTGCCGCAGTATACCCGCCACGTCGATCTCTGCATCGACCACCACACGGGCAACAGCGGCTATGCGGATTTCACCCTGCTGGACGGCAATGCGGCCGCAACGGCAGAGCTTCTGTATGAGGTCATCAGCGAGATGGGCGTGGAGATCACCCCCCTCATCGCCAACTGCCTCTACACCGGCCTCGCTACGGACACCGGCTGCTTCCGGTTCTCTTCCACCACTGCCAACACCCACCTCGTGGCGGCAAAGCTCATTCTGGCCGGTGCGCAGGTGGAGGAGCTGAACACCCTGCTCTTCGACACCAAACCCCGGGAGCGGATGGAGGCGGAGCGTATCGCCCGCAACCATCTGGAATATCATCTTGAGGGCCGCTGCGCCCTGATGTATCTGACCCGGGACGAGATCGAGCAGAGCGGCGTGGACCAGGCTGACCTGGAAGAGCTGACCAGCCTGCCCATCAGCATCGAGGGGGTCAAAGTGGGCCTGCTGCTCCGTCAGCAGCCCGGCGGCAGCTACCGCATCAGTGTGCGCGCCGCCAAGGGCGTGGACGCCTGCGCCATCGCACGGCGTCTGGGCGGCGGCGGCCACACCCGTGCAGCGGGCTGTGAGCTTCTGGGCAACCTCGACAACGCCAAGAGCGCCATTCTGGCCGAAGTGGAGGCGGAACTCGACCGCCCCGAGACGCAGGAGGAAAGCTGATGCAGGGCATCCTTATCGTAGATAAGCCGATGGAGTGGACCAGCTTTGACGTCATCGCCAAGCTGCGCGGCATCCTCGGCACCCGCAAGCTGGGCCACAGCGGTACGCTGGACCCCATGGCCACCGGCGTTCTGCCGGTGTTCTGCGGCGGGGCCAGCAAGGCTGTGGACCTTCAGCTCGACCACACCAAGACCTACTGCGCCCGGCTGCGGCTGGGGATGCAGACCGACACCGGCGACATCACCGGCACTGTGCTGGAAACGGCCCCGGTGACGGCGGGGGAGGCCGAGCTGCTGGCTGTTCTGCCCCGGTTCCTCGGCCCCCAGATGCAGACGCCGCCCATGTACTCGGCGGTTAAGATCAACGGCCAGCCCCTCTATAAGCTGGCCCGCGAGGGCGTCACGGTGGAGCGGAAGGCCCGCCCCATCGAGATCCTGGACATCCGGTACGGCGGCAGCCCGGCAGAGAACGAATACGTCCTCACCGTCCGCTGCTCCAAGGGGACGTATATCCGCACCCTGTTGGAGGACATTGCCGCCGCTATGGGCCAGAAAGGCACCATGAGCGCTTTGCGCCGCACGACGGCGGGTGTCTACACCGAGGCCGACGCCCACACGCTGGAAGAGATACAGGCGGCAAAGGACGCAGGCCCCGAGGCACTGCAGGCTTTGATGCTGCCGGTGGAGAGCGTGTTCGAGAGCCTGCCTCTGCTGGTGGCAGAGCCGAGGGTGGAGCAGCACCTGTACAACGGCTGCCCCACCAGCCGCTATCCGGCGGCAGATGGCCGCTACCGTGTCCGCAATGCCGAGGGCCAGTTCCTGGGCCTTGCGAACATCACCGGCGGCGTGCTCAAGGTCGAAAAACTCTTTGTAGAGAGGAATTAAAGAACATTCATGCAGATCTATTCACAGCTTGCGCCGCTTGCGCTGGGCGGTGCCCACGGCTCTGCTGTGGCAATGGGCTTTTTTGACGGCATCCACATCGGCCACCGCGCGGTCATCAATGGCGCAGTGGAGTGGGCCAGAGCCCACGGCGCGGCACCGGCGGTGTTCACCTTCCGCCTGCCCACCGAAAACAAGATGAAGGGCAAGCGCCTGCTCTCCACCGAGGACAAGCACGCCCTCATCGCCAGCCTCGGCGTGGAGCACTATCTCTGCCCCGATTTCGAGGAGATCAAGGCCATGACGCCGGAGCAGTTCGTGCTGGGCATCATCCGGGACTGCAACGCCCGGGCGCTGTTCTGCGGCGAGAACTTCACCTTCGGGGCCAGGGCGGCAGGCACACCGGAGCTGCTGCGTCAGCTCTGCGCGCCGCTGGGCGTGGAGGTAGTCGTCCTGCCGATGGCACAGTTTGAGGAGAAGCCTGTTTCCTCCACCCGCATCCGCACCGCGCTGGAAGGCGGTGACATCCCGGCGGCCAATGCCATGCTGGGGATGCCCTACGCCATCCGCTTCACGGTGCATCACGGGGCGGGCCTTGGCCGGACGCTGGGGGTGCCGACCATCAACCAGCTCTATCCGCAGGGCTTCCAGCTGCCCCGGTACGGCATCTATATCACCCGCACCAGGATAGGGGACAGGTGGTACCCCTCGGCCACCGGCCTTGGCACCCGGCCCACCGTCAACAGCGACGAGAGCAAGGTGACCTGCGAGACCTTCATCCCGGGCTTTACCGGCGACCTTTACGGCACCGACCCGGTGGTGGAGTTCCACGCCTACCTCAGCCCCAGCAAAAAGTTCGACACGCTGGATGAGCTGCGCGAGTGTATCGACCACGCAGCCCAGCGCGCGCAGGAATACTTCGCGGAGTGAACTTTATGAAAAAAGCAAAGATGTATCAGAACAAAGCCGAGATCAAAAAGGCTGTGGGCGGCATCATCCGCTGAATAAAACAAGAACGCACCTCACCGATGAAAGCAATCGGTGAGGTGCGTTTTTGCTTCGTCAGAAGGAGAGGCCGGAAAAATAGAGGTGCTCCACCGTTTCCTTTTCGGCGGCGGAGAGGGACGTGTCTGCGGCCATGGCGGCGCGGATACTTTCCTGGGTATCCGGGTAGGAGCTGAGGGTGATGCAGGCGGTTTCGCTGTCGGCATCGAAGTGGAGGGCAGCGCGGTCTTGCGGTGTCCAGGCGTCCCAGCCCGGGGAACCGCTGGTCATGAAACTGGCAAGCGCCTGCTTCAGCCGGGCCGAAAGGGCCTTCGCACCGGCTGAAGACAAATCAGCACAGGCAGAATAGCTGCTTTCGGACGAGAAGAGCGCCAGCGGCAGGCCGTGGAAGGAGCCGAGGCCCGGGATAGCCGTCTGACTGTCGGTCCCGCCGTAGTCGATGAGGCCAAGCCAGACCGGAGCACTGCCGCCCAGCGCTTCGGCGACAGCTTCGGTGCTGCTCCAGCGGCAGAGGGCTGAGCCGTATTTTACGGCATAGGCCCGGGCCGCGCTGGAAGCGGGCCGCAGGTCGTCCCGGACAAAGCCGCTGAATTCGGTGGCGCTGCTGAGCAGCAGGAGGGGGACGGCACTCCGGGCGCCCCGGGAGAGCACCACATCGTCTGCGTAGAGGATGGCTGGTTTGCCGAGGGCGGCAATGCGGGCCGGTTCGAGGCCGCAGAGCCATTCCCGGACGTCCGCCCCCGGCGTCAGCAGCCATTCGGCGGCAGAAGCCGTGTCAGCGAACCGCCCATCTTCCACGGCCAGCGGCGCGAAGCGCTCGGCCAGCTGACGGGCCGAAGCGTCCGGGTCGGCGAGGGACAGCCCGCCGGAGATGGCGACGGCCTTCTGGAAGCGCCCACGGAAGAGCGGGCTGCCCGCAAGGGCCGCTGCCATCCGCCCGCCGTCAGAGAAGCCGCAAAGGGTGATGTTGTCGGCGTCGCCGCCAAAGCGGCGGATGTTGTCCCGCACCCAGTCCAGCGCCCGGGCGATGTCCAGCAGGGCAAAGTTTCCGGTGGCGTCCGGGTCTGCAGTGAGGGCGGGCAGGCAGTTCCACCCGAACAGCCCCAGCCGGTAGTTGAGCGCGACAAAGACGCAGCCCGCGTCCCGCACGAGCTCGCTGCCGGGCAGCTCGAGAGATGAGCCTGTGGCGGCGCTGCCGTGCAGATAGACGAGGACGGGCCGCTTTTTGGCCTCGGCGGAAGAATAAATGTCCAGTGTCAGGCAGTCCTCGGTGCCGAGGGGGAAAGCGGTGTACTGGTAGGCCGCCGGAGCGGGGCTGGTGCAGTCCCGCACTGTGTGCCAGCAGGCGGGCTCCTGCGGCGCTGTCCAGCGGCTTTCGCCCGTGGGCGCGGCACCGTAGGGGATGCCGTACCAGCAGAGCAGGCCGTTTTTGCCCTCTCTGCCCTTCACCGGGCCGTACTGGGTCTGGCAGAGAGCAGAGACAGGGGAGAACAGGCCGTTTTCGGTTTCAGAAAAAGCCGCATCAGCCGGGAGGAGCGGGCTGGTGAGGGCCGCTGCGGCGGCTGCGCTTCCTTTGAGGAAGCTACGGCGGGAAAAGCAATGTGTCATTCGATCTACCTCTTTATTACAATAGACAGATTATAACATGATTTGACAGGAAAACAACATCCTTATTTTTGCGGATCTGTAAAAATTTTTCTTGCTTTTTACGTTGGTTTCTGTTATACTAGCCCTGTTACCGCGATACGGGGCTGGGAGTATGCCCACTCGGGAGTACCGTTTTCCCGCTGCTGTGTCGCTGGCAAATAAAAATTTTATAAAGAGGTACTGTTACTATGAACAAGCAGGAAGTTATGGCCAAAGTCGCTCTGACCGAGAAGGACACTGGCTCTCCCGAAGTGCAGGTCGCTCTGCTGACCGCTCACATCAACGAGCTGAACGAGCACCTGAAGAAGAACCCGAACGATCACCACAGCCGCCGTGGTCTGATGAAGATGGTTGGCCGCCGCCGCAATCTGCTGGCCTACCTCCAGAAGAAGGACATCGAGCGTTACCGTGCTCTGATCGCAACTCTGGGTCTGCGTAAGTAATAGAAAACAGAGGGCAGGTACCGCAAAGGGTGCCTGCCCTTTGCTCTTTTATGTTGGATTTTCCCTTGTATCCCAGGCACTGGAACAAATAGGCCGCTGCTGCGTGTTGCAGCAGTAAATCGAACGCCTGTGTGAAGCGGCACGGACGCTGGATTTATTGCTATGATGCGCGGCGGGCAGCCTTTTGGAATATCAAACGGACATAAGGAGGCAAACCAAATGGCAATCGAATTTGGTTCCCGCAAAGAAAACTTTGACAACTTCAAAGTTTACGAGACTACGCTGGCAGGCCGCCCCTTCAAGGTGGAGATGGGCAAGATGTGCGGCTTGTCCAACGCAAGCGCCCTCATCCGCTACGGCGAGACCTGCGTGATGTGCAACGTGGTCATGAGCCCCAAGCCCCGCGAGGGCGTCGATTTCTTCCCCCTGAACGTGGAGTACGAGGAAAAGCTCTACGCCGCAGGCCGCATCCCCGGCAGCTTCATGCGCCGTGAGGGCCGCCCCGGCGAGCGCGCCATCCTGACCAGCCGCGTCGTGGACCGTCCCATGCGCCCGCTGTTCCCGAAGGAGATGCGCAACGACGTCTGCATCACCATGACCGTCATGAGCTTGGACCCCGACTGCAGCCCTGAGATCGCCGGCATGATCGGCGCTTCGCTGGTCACCGCTGTGTCCGAGATCCCCTGGAACGGCCCCATCGGCGGTGTGCAGGTGGGTCTGGTGGACGGCGAGATCGTCCTGAACCCCACCCAGGAGCAGCGCAAGAAGAGCGACCTGGCCCTGACCGTCGCCGCCACCATGGACAAGATCGTCATGATCGAGGCCGGTGCCAATGAGGTCGATGAGGACACCATGCTGAACGCCATCAAGGCCGCTCACGTGGAGATCAAGAAGATCATCACCTTTATCAACGGCATCGTGGCCGAGCGCGGCAAGCCGAAGATCGATTTCCAGGTCGTGGGCCTCGATATGGACCTGTTCCACGCCATCAAGGAGAAGTATCTCGACGACTTCAAGGCCGCCATGGATACCGACGACAAGAATGTGCGTGATGCCGCCCTGCTGCCCATCATGGACAAGATCGCCGAGGAGTACCCCGACCTGACCGAGGCCGACCTCGACCTCGTCAGCTACAAGATGCAGAAGTACGTCGTCCGCCGCTGGCTGCTGGACGAGGGCAAGCGCGTGGATGGCCGCGGCATCAACGAGATCCGCCCGCTGGCCGCAGAAGTCGGCATCCTGCCCCGTGTGCATGGCTCCGGTATGTTCACCCGCGGCCAGACCCAGGTGCTCACCACCTGCACCCTCGGCGGCACCAAGGACAACCAGCTCATGGATGACCTGACCGACGAGCAGACCAAGCGCTACATCCATCACTACAATTTCCCGCCGTACTCCGTCGGCGAGGCCCGCGCACCCCGCAGCCCCGGCCGCCGCGAGATCGGCCACGGCGCACTGGCGGAGCGCGCTCTCGTGCCTGTGCTGCCTTCTCTGGAAGAGTTCCCCTACACCATCCGCTGCGTGTCTGAGGTCCTCTCTTCCAACGGCTCTACCTCTCAGGCTTCCATCTGCGGCTCCACGCTGGCTCTGATGGACGCAGGCGTCCCCATCAAGGCTCCTGTCGCCGGTATCTCCTGCGGCCTCATCACCGAGGGCGACCGCTGGATGACCATGCTGGACATTCAGGGCGTGGAGGACTTCCACGGCGATATGGACTTCAA
>ENA-USYV01001840-USYV01001840.1-human-gut-metagenome-genome-assembly--contig:-NODE-1840-length-18933-cov-5.235045_pt1 | contig 18933 bp, 15 predicted proteins | sample MGYA00250066_ERZ773514 | MGnify/ENA primary metagenome ERZ773514 (study PRJEB29103, sample SAMN06112049) | human gut metagenome | biome: human gut; feature: ankylosing spondylitis patient; material... | reverse complement strand
AGCCGTTTCATCTTAATGTTCTGTGTACTTTCTGATTTTGCGCATGCGAAAATAACTTTTTTCCCGCATACGGCCCTCCGACAAGGGGTGAATCGACAAAAAAAGGGCGTCAGCCGACAACCGACGCCCCGACTGTAACAAACCGGTCGATTTTCCTAACCTCACTTTTTCTCCTTTCCGGAGCACGGTCCGTCGCATTTCCTGTCCCCCGCGCAGGGGGCGCACTTGCGGCCTTCACGCACGGCGGCCTTGTCGCCCCGGCCGTCCTTCATCCGGGGACCGCGGTTCATGCCGTGACGCGGCCCCTGCATCTGCTTCCACTGCTCGAACTGTTCGGGCGTGAGGATGCCTTTCATCTTCTCGGCCTGCGCCTTGCGGTATGCGCGCATCTGCTCGGCCTGCGCCTGCATCTCCTTTATATCCTGCAGGTTGACCTCATAGAGCTGCTTCGACTGCTTTTCGCTGAGATTCAGCTTCTCGGTCATGCGTTCGGTCCTGCGCTGGGCCATCTGCTCGGCCGTCGGCCGCTCCTTCATCATCGGAGCCTTCTTCGAATCCTGCGCAAAAGCGCCCGTTCCGGCCAGCAGGCACAAAGCCGCGGCGACTGCAAAAATTCTCTTTTTCATAATCTCAAATATCAATGGTTAATTCAATCCGTCAATCGGACCCGTTTCGGTCCCCTTACGATGCAAAGGTAAGGCCAAACCGGAAAAACGGAACGGCAATGCGGGTCAAACGCCCGAAGCTCAGGGTCAAACGCCTATTCGGCGGGTTGAACGGACGTGAGCCACGCCTTGAATTCGGGGACGCGGGCCTTGGAAATGACGATGCGCTCAGGAGTTTCGAGCACGAGACTCAGCGAAAGACGGCTGCCGAACCACACGGCGATCTCCTTCACGGCGCGGCGCGCCACGATGAACTGGCGGTTGGCGCGGAAGAAATCGGCTTCGGGCAGGACGGCCTGCAGCGCTTCGAGCGTCTTGTCGAGCGGATAGGACGCCCCGGCGAAGGTATAGGCCGTCACCTTCTCGTTGCAGGTATAGCAGAATGCGATATCCTCGCGTTTGAGCGGAATGATCTTGTCGCGGACATGCACCAGAAAGGTCTGCTCGCGGCGCGCCGCGGCCAGCGTGCGCACGCGCGAACCGTAATCGCTGCGCTCGCCCTTGGACAGCCGCATGAGCTTGCCGAGCGCCCGCTGCACGTCGGCCGCATTGAGCGGCTTGAGCAGGTAGTCGATGCTGTTCACCTTGAAGGCCTCCAGCGCATAGCGGTCGTAGGCCGTCGTGAAGATCACCGGCGCCGTGACCTCCACGGCGTCGAATATGCGGAACGAATCGCCGTCGGCCAGATGGATGTCCATGAACAGCAGGTCGGGCTGGGGGTTGGCGCGCAGCCAATCGACGCTCTCCTCGACGCTTTCGAGCGTATCGACGACACGGATGTCGGGAGCCGCCTGTTTCAGAATGGCTTTCAGGTTCAGTGCGGCGGCGGTTTCGTCCTCTATGATCAGTGCTTTCATCCTGCAAGGGGGGTATGCAGCGGCATCCGCACGACGAACTCCTTGTCGGTGTCGATGATTTCGATGTCGCGGCCGGTTATCAGGTGCCAGCGGTTGCGCAGGTTCTCCAGTCCGATGCCGGTCGAAGGTTCGGGTTCGAGCTTCGGCACCTTGGGATTGGAGACCACCAGCCAGCCGTTCTCGGTGCGGATCGAAATATGGAACGGCTTGCTGCGGGTTATGGTATTGTGCTTGACGGCATTGCCGATCAGCGGCTGCAGCGAGAGCGCCGGAAGCGTCCACGTGCGGTACTTCTCCTCGATGTCGATGTCGAAGAAGAGCTTGTCGGCATAGCGTATCTTGAAGAGGTAGCTGTACGCCTCGACGAATTTCAGCTCCTCGTCGAGCGTCATCAGCGTACTCTGTCCGTTCTGGATGATGTAGCGGAACGTATAGGAGAGCTGGTCGATGTAGGTCAGCGCCTTCTCGTCGTGCTTCTCGCGCACGAGCATCGCCAGCGAATTGAGCGAATTGAAGAAGAAGTGGGGGTTGATCTGTCCCACGAGCATGTTGTAGCGGGTCGTGAGGTTCTCGTTCTTGAGCCGCTCGTTCTCCATGACGACGGCCTGCTGCTTCGAATTGAGCACGTAGACCCAGCCGTAGAGCATCGACACCGCCACGGCGAACGAACACTTCAGCAGCAGCATGTAGTCGAAAATATGGTCGCCCATGCAGTTCAGCATGATGCGTCCCGAACGCCACTCCGTGACCGGCGCGACCATATACAGCGCGGCGGCGGCCAGCACGCACCATATGCAGTGGCGCACGAAGCGGCCCGGCGTGTACCTGCGGCGGACGGAGGTGAGGATCGAAAGCATGATGAACGAAACGACCAGATAATAGAAGAGCTGCAGCGCGAGTTCCGTCGTTTTCGAAGGCCGGTTGAAAAGCGTGCTGTAATCGAACTCCTCGCCGTTGCGCATGCGCAGTTCGGTCATCACCGGATGCGCCCCGTGACGGCGCGGCGCGGCCAGATTCGCCACCAGACGGTCGCCGTCCTTCAGGTTCATCCGGTAGATGCGCTGCATCATCACATAGACGCTGTCGCCGTTCTCGTAGACGATGTAGCCGTGGCCGTCGGGACTTACCCGCAGCGTTCCTTCCTCGCCGCGCGCAATGACGCTCGCCTTGGCCGGACGCGGCTGTCCGTCGCTCTTCTGATCGACGATCAGCAGCAGCACGTAGGAGAAATTGACGACCAGACTGACGGCCAGCGCCACCAGCAGATTGAGAATCAGGTCGGAATATTTCGGTTGCAGCCCCATCCGCCGTTTACTCCTCCTCTTTGAACCACGACGCATAGAGCATGTAGTCGCGGGCCGTGCGGCGGATGATCTCCTCGCGCTGCTGGGGCGTCACCTCCTTGACCTTCTTGGCCGGCACGCCCGCATACACCGAATTGGGTTCCAGCTGGGCGTTGGAGAGCACCAATGCGTTGGCCGCGATGATGCAGCCCGACGGAACCACGGCGTTGTCCAGCAGGGTAGCGCCCATGCCGATCAGGCAGTTGTCGCCGATGCGCGCACCGTGAATGACAGCGTTGTGGCCCACCGACACGTCGCTGCCGATAATGGTCTGCGACGGATGCGGCGAACCGTCGTAAAGCGTGTGCAGGACCACGCCGTCCTGAATATTCGTGCGGTCGCCGATGACGATTTTGTTCACGTCGCCGCGCAATACGGCGTTGTACCAGATCGAACAGTCGCGGCCGATGGTCACGTCGCCCAGAATGACGGCCGTCTCGGCCAGAAACGTATTTTCACCGATTGCGGGCGTATGTCCCCGCACCTTTTTAATCAAAGCCATAAGTTTATATGCTATTAAATGTCACTTCGCTTTTGTATCGTCTCCGCGTGTCCGAGGGCGGACATTCACGGCAAAGCCGTGTTTTCAGGTCTGACCCTCCCCTAAATCCCCTCCTCGGAGGGGACTTGGCATTAGTGCGGACACATGCTGTTAAATGTCTCTTCGTGTTTGGCCTCCTGCCAGTACTCCTCCATCTTTTCGAGCGGAAGCTCGTGGAGCGTATGTCCTTCGGCGGCAGCCTTTTCCTCCATGCAATTGAAGCGGCGGATGAACTTCTTGTTCGTACGTTCCAGCGCCGATTCGGGGTCGATGCCGTAGAGCCGCGACGCATTGACCAGCGCGAAGAACAGGTCGCCGAATTCGCCTTCGAGCTTCTCCCGGCAGCCGGGGGCTTCCGAACGCATCTCGGCTTCGACCTCCGCGATCTCCTCCTTCACCTTGTCCCACACATCCTCGCGCCGCTGCCAGTCGAAACCCGTCGCGGCGGCTTTCTCGCCCACGCGGAAAGCCTTGACCATGGCCGGAAGCGAGCGGGGTACGCCGCCCAGCGTGCCGCTCTTGCGGTTTTTCTTGCGGAGTTTCAGGGCTTCCCAGTTCTCCTTGACCGCGTCGGGCGTATTGGCGTGAATATCGCCGTAGACATGCGGATGACGGTATATCAGCTTGTCGCACAGGGCATCGGCGACCTCGCCGAAATCGAAGGCTCCCGCCTCCTCGCCCAGCTTGGAGTAGAACACCACATGCAGCAGCAGGTCGCCCAGCTCCTCCTTGATCCCCTCCATATTGTGGTCGGTGATGGCGTCGGCCAGCTCGTACGTCTCCTCGATGGTATTGCTCCGCAGCGAATCGAAAGTCTGCTCGCGGTCCCACGGACACTCGCGGCGCAGCGTATTCATCACTTCGAGCAAACGGGCCGTAGCCTCCAGTCGTTTATCTTCCATGCTCAGTTACAGTTTACGGCAATGGCTGTTCGGGAAGCGGAGTCGGCCGATCTGCCTGAGCGCGCCCGTCCATGCCGGAATTTATTTTCAGCAAAGGTAGCAATTCGGCGGAAAAAAAGTAACTTTGTCCGAAACAAAATTCCGTACCGCCATGAAACTGCGATACCTGCTGCCCCTCGCGGGTGTGCTCTGCACCTTCCTCACGGCACATGCCCAGCCGTCGCCGGCCCGTCAGGCTTTCTACGAGGGCGCCTGCCGCATCAGCCCCCGGACGATGCTCTGTTACGAAACGCCGCTGGCGCCGCTGGCCGCCTACCTGCGCGAATATATCAACGTCGAAACGGCCAGCGACAGTATGTCGGCCGACGACGCGATCGTGCTTTCGACCGATCCGACGCTGGGCGGCGAAGCCTTCCGCCTGACGGTGCTCCCGCAGCGGATCGAAATCGCGGGCGGTTCGTACGGCGGCGTATTCAACGGCGTGCAGGCCCTGTTCAGGCTGCTGCCCGCCGAAATATACGCCAAGAACTGTCCGCTTCCGGTCGAAATCGCCTGCACGAAGGTCGAGGACGCGCCGCGCTTCCCGTACCGCGGTATGATGCTGGACGTGGCCCGCACGTGGATCGACGCAGCTGGAGTGAAGCGTTACATAGACTTGCTTTCCTATCATGGAATCAACAAATTGCATCTTCATCTTTCAGACGACGAAGGGTGGCGTATCGAAATCAGATCGCATCCCGAACTGACCGAAATCGGCGGCTTCCGCGGCGGCGATTCGCCCGTGCGTCCGGTTTACGGCAAGTGGGACGAGAAGTACGGCGGGTATTATACGCAGGACGAGATGCGCGGCCTGATCCGCTATGCGGCGGCGCGCAACATCGAGATCATCCCCGAAATCGACCTGCCGGGGCACAGCCGCAACATCGCGTCGGTGCATCCCGAAATACGCTGCAACTATCCGCCCGACACGGTTTCGACCAACGGTTACGACTACCGTTCGGCGTGGTGCGTGGCCCGCGAAGAGAACTACGCGTTGCTGGCCGACATTCTCGGCGAGTTATGCGCGCTGTTTCCCTCGGAGTACATACACGTCGGCGGCGACGAGGTGGACATGACCCAGTGGAACCGCTGCCCCGACTGTCAGGCGCTGATGAGCCGGCGGGGCATGACCGATCCGCACCGATTGGAAGACCTCTTCATGGAGCGCATGGCGGCGATTCTCGCGGCCAACGGCAAGCGTCCCGGCGTGTGGAACGAAGCCGTGACCACGGGCGGCCTCTCGCGCGAATGTCTCGTATACGGCTGGCAGAGCGTCAAGGCGTGTCTCGACGCAACGGCGAAAGGCTACAAGACCGTGGTGATGCCGGGCGAATACTTCTATTTCGACATGCGGCAGACGCCGCAGGAGGAGGGGCACGACTGGGCGGCGGTCTTCGACGCTAAAAAGGTCTTCGGATTCGACTTCACCGAAAAGGGCTTCAGCGATGAACAGATGCGCAACGTCGTCGGCCTGCAGGGGACGTTCTTCAGCGAAGCCTACGTTTCGCACGAGCCCGAAAAGCCCGACTATCTGGACTACATGTGTTTTCCGCGCATCTGCGCGCTCGCCCGCATAGCTTGGCGCGGCAACTGCGAGGGCTGGGACGCCTATTACAGGGAGCTGCCCGACCATTACGACCGCATGGCGGCCATGGGCATCCGCTTCCGGCTTTTCCCGCCCAAGGTAAGCTACAAGGAGGGCGCCTTCACCGTCGTGGCGGACGACGGCTCGGAAATCTTCTACCTCGAAGGCGATTCGCCCGAAGAGCATCGGTACACCGGCCCCGTCAAAACCGAAAAACCGCATCTCTACCGCTTCCTGACGCGCTACAAGACGGGACGCAGTCCCTACGTGGCCGACAAATCCTACTACAGGACCCTTGCGCCCGCCGTGACGATCACCACCTCGATGGGCGAAAGCACGCAGTTCCCCTACACGAACGCCTCGGCCTACAAGGGACTTGCGCGCACGCGCCGCGCCTGCCGTCAGCAGGACTGGATACTCTACACCTATGAACAGCCGGTGAAGTGCCGCGAAATGTTTTTGCAGACGGGAAACCGCCAGCTGCCCAAAACCATTATAACCACCGGTTATGCAGAGGTGTCGTACGACGGCACGACATACGAACGCGCGGGCGATCTGGAAAAGGGCAGTATAACTTTAAAGCCCGGCCGGCCGGTGAAAGCCGTACGCGTCGTCTCGACCTGCGACGACAACGGCACGCCCTACGTCACGATCCAGCCGCCGCAGATAAAGCCGGTACTGTAAGACGGAGCGAAAAAGCGACTATGACACGGAAGGAGCCGCCTTGGCGGAGACAACTAACGCGAACAGTGTGCCTCCGGCCTAAATAAGCGATGACAATATCGCACTACAATACCGCTCGGCATTTCAACGGCCGCATCAATGCGGAGAGTCGGAAAGAGTCGCCGCTCTGACGGCAAAGAGGTAGAAGAGGTATTGCGCGGCATAATAGGTAATCCTCACGACATAGGTCCGGCAGGGAACGGGCGCGACGAAGCGTCCCCATGCGATCACGGAGTCGGAAAAGACAAACAAAAGGCCGGGGCGCAAGTTGCGCCTGCGGCAAGAAGTAGCACATGTAGGCTCCGTGCGCCAAAGCGAAAAACAGCATCTGCGGAATGAACATCCCTCCGGCGCCCGCCGCATCGCCGACGGCCGACAACAAGAGCGCCGCGCCGACCGGAATCAGCGGTTTCAGCCGGAGATAAAAGAGCGACAGCGACAGCAGCAGGACCGGATAAGCGACCTTGTAGGGAATCACCGCCGCCTTGGTAAAGAACAGCGCGGCGCCGGCTGCGAAAAGCAGCGTGGTCAGGCAGAGCGTTCGGGAGGTTCGTTGCATGGTTTCGGTAAAAAAGCCGCCTGTACTTACGAACAGGCGGCTTCGATTATGGTCAATAAGCTCGTCGGCATGACCGTGGCGGGCGTGTACCCGCACCGAGATGCGACGAGCGGCATTCGGATTGGGATCAACCGCGGACCTGAGCTCCGCACCGCTGTTCGAACTGCGCGGTGAGGTTCCTCATCGCCTTTTCGATCGTCTTCTCGTCGAGCGTGCGGGTCTTGTCTTCGAGGATGAAGCTCAGGGCGTAGGATTTCTTGCCTTCGGGAAGTTTGTCGCCCTCGTAGACGTCGAACAGCGAAACGCTCTTGAGCAGTTTGCGCTCAGTGGCGAACGCCACGTCGCGCAGCGCCGAGAAGGTCACCTGCTTGTCGATCAGAAGGGCCAAGTCGCGTTTCACTTCGGGGAACTTCGAAAGCTCCTCGGCCGCAATCTTATGCTTGCGGGTCGATTTCACGAGCGCGTCGAAATTCATCTCCAGATAGTAAACATCCTGCTTGACATCGAGTCGACGGCGGATTTTAGCACTTACCGTGCCGATCTGCAGCAGCTCCTTGCCGCCAAGCGACATCGAGAGCGCCTCGCCGAAGAGGTCGTTTTGCAGCGTCTCGGTCCGGAGCGCATAGATGTCGATGCCGAAGCGGCGCAGAAGTTTCTCGGCCACGGCGCGCAGCGTGAAGAACGACGCAGCCTGCGGCCGGGCGTTCCACGACGCAGGCTCGGCCACGCCCGTCACGGCGATCGCCAGACGGTACTCCTCGGAGTAGGCCGCGAGGCGGTTCTCCTCCGAGCGTTTCGACTCGTCGTAGAAATAGCAGTTGCCGAACTCGTAGAGTTTCAGGTCGCCGTTCTTGCGGTTGGCGTTGAGCTGCACGGCTTCGAGCATGTTGAACAGCAGCGTCTGGCGCATCACGTTCAGGTCGGCGCTCAGCGGATTGAGGATGCGCACGCAGTTTTCGGCCTTGTAGGACTCCAGCCCCTCGTAGTAGGCCGCCTTGGTCAGCGAGTTGGACATGATCTCGGTGAAGCCGTTGGAGGTCAGGAAATCGGCCGCGAGATTCATCAGCTTGCTGCGGTCGGGCTTCGGCGCATAGGAGAGCGTCGAGCGGACGCGCGAGGGAATCTCGACATTGTTGTAGCCATAGATGCGGAGAATATCCTCGACGAGGTCGGCTTCGCGCTGCACGTCCACACGATAGGGCGGCACGGCGACGCTCAGCACGCCCTCTTTCTCGGCGAGAATCTTCACTTCCAGCGCGGCGAGGATCGTGCGGACCGTATCTTCGGGAATCTTCTTGCCGATCAGCGAGTCGATGCGGGCGAAGGAGATGTCGAATTTGAAGTCTTCGACAGGATTGGGATAGATGTCGGTAATGTCGCTCGAAATCTCGCCCCCGGCCAGCTCCTTCATCAGCAGGGCGGCGCGCTTGGCGGCATAGACCTGCATGTTGGGATCGACGCCGCGCTCGAAGCGGAACGACGAATCGGTGTTCAGGCCGAAACGCTTGGCCGTCTTGCGCACCCACACGGGATTGAAATAGGCGCTCTCGATAAATACGTCGGTCGTCGTGTCGCCGATGCCCGAATCCAGTCCGCCGAAGACTCCGGCGATGCACATCGGACGCTCGGCCGAGCAGATCATCAGATCGTCGGCCGTCAGTTTTCGCTCCACGCCGTCCAACGTCACGAAAGGCGTGCCTTCGGCGCAGGTGCGGACCACGACTTCGCGGCCTTCGATCTTCGCCGCGTCGAACGCGTGCAGGGGCTGCCCCAGCTCGAAGAGCACGAAGTTGGTGATATCGACCAGATTGTTCTTGGGGTTGATGCCCGCGGCACGCAGGCAGTTCTGCATCCACTCAGGCGAAGGGCCTATTTTGCAGTTCTTCACCGTCACGCCCGCGTAGCGGGGGGCCGCTTCGTGGTTCTCGACGCGGACGGTCACCGGCAGGTCATGGTTGTCGGGAGCGAAGGCCGAGACGTCGGGCATCTTCACTTCGGCGTTCAGGCCCTGACTCCTGAGGTAAGCCGCCAAATCGCGCGCCACGCCGATATGCGACGCGGCATCGACGCGGTTGGGGGTGAGTCCCACCTCAATCAGGTAGTCGTCCTCGATGCCGAGGTATTCTTTGGCCGTCATACCGACGCGGGCGTCGGCCGGAAGTTCCATAATGCCGTCATGCGAGGCCCCGATGCCCAGTTCGTCCTCGGCGCAAAGCATGCCGAGCGACTCCACGCCGCGGATTTTGCTGCGTTTGATCTTGAATTCCTCGTCACCGCCGCCGGGGTAGAGCACCGTGCCGACCGTGGCGCAGAGCACCTTCAGCCCGGCCCGGCAGTTGGGCGCGCCGCAGACGATCTGCAGGGGATCACCGGCGCCGACATCGACCGTCGTGAGGTGCAGGTGGTCCGAATCTGGATGGTCCGTGCAGGTCAGCACCTCGCCGACCACGACGCCGTGAAGCCCGCCCTTTACGGTCTCGATCTTCTCGAAACCCTCGACTTCGAGTCCGATGTCGGTCAGTATCCGTGCGATTTCTTCGGCCGGAAGATCGGTGTCGAGATAGCGTTTAAGCCAGTTATACGAAATATTCATAATTAAAAGCTTTAATGTTCCTCTTGCAGTTCAACATGCCGGACCGCCTTCCCCGCGGCGGAAGGCCGCGTTTGCAGGTCCGGCCGCCCCGGAATCCCCGCCTTGGCGGGAAGTGCCGCCGTCACAGCGTCCGGAACGGCATGCTAAAATCGAACAAAGATACATAAAAATTGTTAATCTCGTCGAGATTGGCGCACTAAATCGCGCCGGCGCTTCGGACCGGCATTTCGGCAGGCGGGCACGGAAAAGGGAGCGACGCCATATATGTAGGTATCGAAAATATCCGCCGAAAAATTTGGATTTAAGGATCGGACCCGTTATATTTGCCGAAAAGAATATGATTCGCAATTTCAACATACAGGCTTGGTGGTGGCGCTCGTTGACTCTCGTGGACAATGAGTGCGGCTCCGTGCGTGTATAGTTGAAACCTGATACCAGCCACAAGCCCGTTGTTTACGAGAGAGTAAACAGCGGGCTTTTTCTTTTGCACTTTCACGAAACAAACGGAAAAATAAAAAAGACTATGAAAACGAAAAAATTCTGCCTGACCGAGAATCAGATGCCCGCGCAATGGTACAACATCGTGGCCGACATGCCCAACAAACCGCTGCCCCCGCTGCATCCCGCGACCAAGCAGCCCGTAACCAAAGAGCAGATGAGCGCCATTTTCGCCGAAGAGCTGATCGATCAGGAGATGTCCGCGGAGCGGTTCATCGACATTCCCGAAGAGGTGCAGGAGATTTACAAAATATGGAGACCCACGCCGCTCGTGCGGGCTACGGGGCTGGAGAAGGCGCTCGGCACGCCCGCGAAAATCTATTTCAAGAACGAGAGCGTCTCGCCGGCCGGATCGCACAAGCCCAACACCGCCGTGCCGCAGGCCTACTACAACTACAAGCAGGGCATCCGCCGCCTGACCACCGAGACGGGCGCGGGGCAGTGGGGCGCGGCGATCGCATTCGCGGCCAAGCACTTCGGCATAGACCTGCAGGTTTACATGGTCAAGGTCAGCTACGACCAGAAACCCTACCGGCGGCTGATGATGAACACTTGGGGCGCCGAGTGCATCGCATCGCCCAGCACGCTCACGGCATCGGGCCGTGCGGCGCTTGAACGCGACCCGAACTGTTCGGGAAGCCTCGGACTGGCCATTTCGGAGGCGATCGAAGTGGCGCTGCAACACCCCGAAGATACGCGGTACTGTCTGGGAAGCGTGCTGAACCACGTCATCCTGCATCAGACCGTGATCGGACAGGAAGCCGTGGCGCAGATGGAGATGGCCGACGCCGAGCCGGACGTGGTGATCGGATGCTTCGGCGGCGGCAGCAACTTCGCGGGACTGGGATTCCCGTTCCTGCGCAAGAACCTCACGGAAGGCAAAAAAATCCGGATCGTGGCGGTCGAGCCGTCGAGCTGCCCGAAACTCACGCGCGGCAGTTTCCAGTACGACTTCGGCGACGTGGCGGGATTCACGCCCCTGCTGCCGATGTATACGCTGGGGCACGATTTCCAGCCGTCGGACATCCACGCGGGCGGACTGCGTTACCACGGCGCGGGGTCGATCGTCAGCCAGCTGCTCAAAGACGGACTCGTCGAAGCGCAGTCGCTGCCGCAGACCGAGACCCTCGCCGCAGGCATTCTCTTCGCCAAGACCGAGGGCATCATCCCGGCGCCGGAATCGACGCACGCCATCGCCGCGGCCATCCGCGAAGCCATGCAGGCCAAAGAGGAGGGGACGCCCAAGACGATTCTGTTCAACCTCTCAGGCAACGGCGTGATCGACCTCTACGCCTACGAACAGTATCTGGCGGGTGCGCTGAAAGACTATGCGCCGGGGGATGCGGAAATCGCAAAGACGGTCAGCCGGCTGGAGCAGCTGATATGACCGGAGCCGACAATACCGCAAATAAAAAAGACAGCCCTTCGGGACTGTCTTTTTATTCTGACACCGGCGGTTTCGGGACCGGCTTCCGGTCTGCGCCCAAACGGAAGGGTGTACATGCAAATCCCGCGCTTCGACACAGCCGCCGTTACCTCGACCCCAGCCAGAGGAAGAACATGCCGACGAGGATAAAGGCCAGATCGAAGGCTTTGGAGCGGAGGTTGTGCTCGCGGAACAGCACGGCGCCGCACAGGAAAGAGACGACGACCGAACTGCGGCGGACCATCGACACGACGGAGACCATGGCGTCGGGCTGGTGCAGGGCGTAGAAATAGGCGAAATCGGCCAGCACGAGGAAGAACGAGATCAGCGGAATGGCCCAAGTCCAGTGGAACGGGGTGGTCGTACGGCGACGCGGCCACCAGAGGATGCCGACGACGACCGACATCAGGCCGAACAGATAGAGGTTGCACCAGCCCTGCACGAAGACCGGGTCGAGGCGCGCCATGATATATTTGTCGTACAGTCCGCTTACGACGGCGGCCAGAGCCGCCACCGCGATACAGAGTATCCAGACGTTGTGACGGAAATCGACCCCTTCGCGGCGGCTCGAACGGCTCAGCAGGAAGAGCGAGAGGAGGGTCAGCACGACGCCGGTCCACTGGCAGGCGTTGAGCCGCTCGCCGAAGATGAGCATGGCGCCGACAAGCACCATGACGGGGCGCGTGGCATTGATCGGACCGACGATGGTAATCGGCAGGTGCTTCATGGCGAAATAGCCGAAAATCCACGAAGTGAGGACGATGACCGCTTTAAGCAGCACCAGTCCGTGTGCCCGGAGCGTACCCGAAGTGGCGGCCAGTATCGTGCCGTCGAACCATCCGAAGCCGCACTCGGCCGAGACGATCATCGGCAGCAGGAAAAGCGCCGAGAAGAGGGTGTTGAGCAACAGCACCGGAAGCACCGCATTCCCCGTGAGGGATTGCTTCTTGGCCGCATCGTAAAAGCCCAGCAGCGCGGCGGAGGTGAAGGCGAGGGTCAGCCACATAATGCGAATTCGGCGGATTGACGTCCGGTTCGGTTCGGGAGCGTTCGGCGGTTCGGGTTACAGACGGCCCGTCTACCGGATTTCGTCACTGTAAACCGCGCCCGGAAGGTCGTGGAGGTTGTAGCGCGACGCCATCGACATGCCGTAGGCCCCGGCCGACTTGAGGGTCAGCAGATCGCCGCGGCGGGTCTTGCGGAGCGTGACGTTTTCGTCGAATACGTCGGTCGATTCGCAGGCCGTGCCGACGATGGTGTACTTTTCGCGCACCTCGTCTTCCGAGGTGATGTTTTCGATGTTGTGGTACGAACCGTAGAGCGCAGGGCGGATCAGCTCGGTCATGCTGGCATCGACGATCACCAGCTTGCGGCCCGTGGCGGTGGTCTTGTTGAAAAGCACCGTCGTAATCAGCTCGCCGCACTCGGCGACGATCGAACGGCCGAACTCGAAATGCACTTCGCGGTCGCCGACGGCGAGGTGGTTGTGCACGATCGAGAAGAGTGACGCGAAGTTGGGAATAGGCTCGTTCTCAGGCACGTCGTAATTGACGCCCAAGCCGCCGCCGACATCGACGAAGCGGAACGAGAAGCCCAGCTTTTCGAGGTTCTCGACGATGACGTTCACCTTGTTGCACATGTTCTCGAACACATGCAGCTCGCGGATCTGCGAACCGATATGCAGGTGGATGCCTACGATATTGATATGCTTGAGCGACTTGATCTCCTTGGCATGTTCAAGCACCTCTTCATATGAAATGCCGAACTTACTGTCGGCCTGACCGGTATCGATGCAGTGATTGGTCTTGGGGTCGATGTCGGGGTTGATGCGCAGCGCCACGTCGGTCTTCTTGCCGGCCTCGCCCGCAAGCCGGTCCACGAGTTCCAGCTCCTCGATCGATTCGCAGTTGATCGCCATGATCTCCTGCCCGATGGCGTAACGCAGCTCCTTGTCGCGCTTGCCGACGCCGGCGTAAACGATGCCCTTGGGATCGAATCCGGCTTCGACGGCCTTGCGCAGCTCGTTGCCGCTCGCGCAGTCGATGCCCAGCCCGTATTCACGGATAATAGCCAGCAGATGGTCGTCGTAGTTGGCTTTGATGGCGTAATGCACCTTGTAGCCGTACTTTTTGGACTCGTAGACGACGCTTTCGAGGGTCTGGCGCAACAGCGCCGTATCATAGAGATAGAAAGGGGTTTCGTAGCCCCGAAGCTTTTGTGCGATTTGTCTGCTCAGCATTTTATCCTAACTTTTACCTGATTGAAGTTGCAAATATAAGCGATTTGGTTTATTTGAGCAAATCCGCGATTATTCCGGCGGCCAGCGTGAGGCTCGCAAGGCCGTTGAGCGTGCCGAAAGCGATGCCGATATTGCGCTGGCGCGAGGGCGTCACGAGCAGGTGTTCGAGCACCAGCAGGCCCGTGAAAATCCCGGCTCCGGTCCAGAACCACGCCGAACCGGGGCAGCAGGAGGCGAACCACAACAGGGCGGCGACGCTCACAGCGTGCAGACCGCAGCTCAACGCCAGCGCCGTGCGGGCCGAAAAGCGCGCGGGAATGGAGTGCAGGCCCCTTTCGCGGTCGAAGGCGGCGTCCTGCAGGGCGTAGATGATGTCGAAGCCGCCGCACCACGTCATCACCAGCAGCGAGAGGATGCAGGGTTCGAGGGCGATACGCCCCGTGACGGCGATATAGGCCCCGACGGGCGCGATGCCGAGCGAAAGCCCCAGCACCAGATGGGCCAGCGCGGTAAAGCGTTTGCAGTAGCTGTAGAACAGAATGATGAACAGCGCCACGGGTGACAGCAGGGCCGTCAGCAGGTTGATCGTCGAAGCGGCGGCGATGAACAGCAGGGCATTGACCGCCACGAAGCGGAGGGCATGCCGGGCCGGAATCACGCCGGCGGGGATTTCGCGGCCCGCGGTGCGGGGGTTTTCGGCGTCGATGCGACGGTCGGCCCAGCGGTTGAAGCCCATGGCCGTATTGCGGGCGAAGACCATGCAGAGCAGGACCTGCACCGCGCGCGTGAGCCACCACGCCGCGTCGTGCGCCCCGGCAGGCAGCGTCGCATAGGCGTAGACGAAGCCGACGGCGGCGAAAGGCATGGCGAAGATCGTATGGGCGAACTTCACCAGCGAAAGGTATTTCGATACGGTATTCATGCGGAAACGATGTTTGCGGCTGCAAAGATAGCGAAAGCCGAGGGCAATCGCAAAAGGGATCGCTGATTGCCGGGACGGGCCGGAAAAGCGGGACGGTACCGGCGCGACGAAAGGGGAAAATCAGGATCGCACGATTTTCCGGCGGGGCAGGGCGGACGCATCCCCGGAAATCCAAAATAATTCGTATATTTGCACACATTTTTAGACGAATATATGAAGAACATACGCAATTTTTGCATCATAGCCCACATCGACCACGGTAAGAGCACATTGGCGGACCGTCTGTTGGAAAAAACCAACACCCTGAACCAGCGCGAAATGCAGGCGCAGGTGCTCGACGATATGGACCTCGAACGCGAAAAGGGCATCACCATCAAGAGCCACGCGATCCAGATGGAATACAAGGCCCGCGACGGACAGCTGTATACGCTCAACCTGATCGACACTCCGGGACACGTGGACTTCTCGTACGAAGTTTCGCGCGCCATCGCCTCGTGCGAAGGCGCGCTGCTGGTGGTGGACGCCACGCAGGGCATTCAGGCACAGACCATATCGAACCTCTATCTGGCCGTGGGGCACGACCTCGAAATCATCCCCGTACTGAACAAGATCGACATGGATTCGGCCATGATCGACGAGGTGAAGGATCAGGTGATCGACCTGATCGGCTGCAAGGACGAGGACATCCTGCTGGCGTCGGGCAAGACGGGGCTGGGCGTCGAGGAGGTGCTCGAAGCGATCGTACAGCGCATCCCGGCGCCTGAGGGCGACGAGAACGCACCGCTGCAGGCGCTGATCTTCGACTCGGTGTTCAATCCGTTCCGCGGCATCATCGCCTATTACCGCGTCTTCAACGGCCGGATCCGCAAAGGCGAGCACGTGAAGTTCTTCAACACGGGCAGTCAGTACGACGCCGACGAGGTGGGCGTGCTGAAACTCAAGATGCAGCCCCGCGACGAGATCAAGGCCGGAGACGTGGGGTATATCTGCTCAGGCATCAAGACCTCGTCGGACGTGAAGGTCGGCGACACGATTACGACGGTGACGAACCCCGCGCGGGAAGCGATCGCCGGATTCGAGGACGTGAAACCGATGGTCTTCGCGGGCGTCTATCCCGTCGAAGCCGACCAGTACGAAGACCTGCGCGCGTCGCTGGAGAAACTCCAGCTGAACGACGCGTCGCTGACATTCGAGCCGGAGAGTTCGCTGGCGCTGGGATTCGGATTCCGCTGCGGATTCCTGGGACTGCTCCACATGGAGATCATTCAGGAGCGCCTCTACCGCGAATTCGACATGGACGTCATCACGACCGTGCCCAACGTGTCGTACCGCATCACCACGACGCAGGGCGACGTGGTGGAGGTGCACAACCCGTCGGGACTGCCCGAAGTGACCAAGATCGCCAAGATCGAGGAACCCTATATCCTCGCGCAGATCATCACCAAGTCCGAATTTCTGGGCAACGTCATCAAACTCTGCATCGACAAGCGCGGCGTGATGAAAAACCAGACCTTCATCACGCAGGACCGCGTGGAGATCAACTTCGACATGCCCCTTTCGGAGATCGTCTTCGACTTCTACGACAAGCTCAAGAGCATTTCGAAAGGCTATGCGTCGTTCGACTACCACCGCACGGGATACCAGCCGTCGAAGCTCGTCAAGCTGGACATCCTGCTCAACGGCGAACCGGTCGATGCGCTTTCGTCGCTCACCTATACGGACCACGCCTACGACTTCGGACGCAAAATGTGCGAGAAACTCAAGGAGCTGATCCCGCGCCAGCAGTTCGACATCGCCATACAGGCCGCCATCGGCGCCAAGATCATCGCCCGCGAGACGGTGAAAGCCGTACGCAAGGACGTGACGGCCAAGTGCTACGGCGGCGACATCTCGCGCAAGCGCAAGCTGCTCGAAAAACAGAAGAAGGGCAAGAAGCGCATGCGCCAGATCGGCAACGTGGAGGTGCCGCAGTCGGCATTCCTCGCCGTATTGAAAATGGACTAAACGAACCGACCATGAAGAAGACCATCATCGACCTGTTCGAAAGCTCCGTGGAGAAATACGGTGCCAAGACATTCCTGCTGGAGAAGAAACACCGGGCGTTCGAGCCTACGACCTACGCCGAGACCAAGGAGTTGGCCTTGGAGACCGGGGCCGGGCTGGCCGCGATCGGGATTCGCCCCAAGGACAAAGTCGCCATACTGGCCGAAGGGTCCAACGCATGGATCGTCTCGGAGCTGGGCATGTTCTACGCCGGGGCGGTCAGCGTGCCGCTGTCGGTCAAGCTCGAAGAGTCGAACGACCTGCTGTTCCGCATGCGCCACGCCGAAGTGAAGGCGCTGTTCGTATCGAAATACCAGCTGCCGAAAATCCGCCGCATACGCGCCGAGCTGCCCGAAGTCAAGCATATCATCGTCATAGGCCACATACCGCTGGAGCCGGGCGAAACCGCGCTGGGAACGCTCCGCAGGCTGGGCCGCGACTATCTGTCGAAGCACCGCGAGGAGTTCCTCGCCATCGGGCGGGGGATCGGGAACGACGACTATGCGACGATCACCTACACGTCGGGCACCACGGCCGACCCCAAGGGCGTCGTGCTGACGCACCGCAACTACACGGCCAACGTCGAGCAGTCGCTTTCGCGCATCGACATTCCGTCGTCGTTCCGGACGCTCATCATACTGCCGCTGGACCACTGCTTCGCACACGTCGTGGGGTTCTACATCATGATCGCATGCGGCGCCACGGTGGCGACGGTGCAGGTCGGAGCGACGCCGATGGAGACGCTCAAGAACATTCCGCAGAATATCCGCGAAGTGCGCCCGCACTTCCTGCTGTCGGTGCCGGCGCTGGCCAAGAATTTCCGCAAGAACATCGAGGGTTCGATCCGCGCCAAGGGCCGCTTCACGGAGCGGCTGTTCAATCTGGCGCTCCGCACGGCCTACCTATATAATAAGGACGGCTACGGCCGGGGGCAGGGCTGGCGCGTCCTGCTGTGGCCTGCGGTCAGGCTGTTCGACGCCGTGCTGTTCCGCAAGGTACGCGAAGCCTTCGGCGGAAGCCTGCGCTTCTTCGTGGGCGGAGGCGCGCTGCTCGACGCGGAGCTGCAGCGGTTCTTCTACGCCATCGGCATTCCGATGTTTCAGGGATACGGACTTTCGGAGGCCACGCCCGTCATCTCGACCAATTCGCCCAAATACCACTGGCACCGTTTCGGGTCGTCGGGCAAAATCCTGATTCCGCTCGACCTGAAAATCGTGGACGAAGCGGGCCGGGAGGTGCCGCGCGGGGAAAAGGGCGAAATCGTGATCCGCGGCGAAAACGTAATGGCCGGTTACTGGAAGAATCCCGAAGCTTCGGCCGAGACCGTCCGCGACGGATGGCTGCACACGGGCGACATGGGGTATGTCTCGAAGGACGACTTCCTCTATGTGCTGGGCCGCTTCAAAAGCCTGCTGATCGCTTCGGACGGAGAAAAATACAGCCCCGAAGGAATGGAGGAGGCGATCGTGGACAAGTCGCCCTACATCGACCAGATCATCATACACAACAACCAGAGTCCGTTTACGGGCGCCATCGTCGTGCCGAACCGCGAAGCGCTGCGGCGGGAGCTGGACAGCCGCGGGATCGCGGGCGAAAAGCGGGCGGAGACGGCGGCGGAGATCCTCGGCGGCGAAATCGACCGTTACCGGGCCGGCGGCGTATTCGGCGGGGAGTTCCCCGAACGCTGGCTGCCGGCGGGACTGGCCATCGTGGACGAGCCGTTCACCGAGCAGAACGGGCTGGTGAACAGCACGATGAAGGTCGTGCGCAACAAGGTGGAAGCGCATTTCGGCGACCGTCTCGATTACCTTTACACGCCCGAAGGCCGCAGTCTCAAAAATGCGAAAAACCTCGCATCGCTGAAAAAAATCGTGGCGTAAAGGTAAATTTACCGCCCCGAAACCTTGAAAAATCGAAAAATGCGGAGTATATTTGTACTCCGAAATGCGGGAGTAGCTCAGTGGTAGAGCATCAGCTTCCCAAGCTGAGGGTCGCGGG
>ENA-USYV01001834-USYV01001834.1-human-gut-metagenome-genome-assembly--contig:-NODE-1834-length-18975-cov-31.434702_pt1 | contig 18975 bp, 10 predicted proteins | sample MGYA00250066_ERZ773514 | MGnify/ENA primary metagenome ERZ773514 (study PRJEB29103, sample SAMN06112049) | human gut metagenome | biome: human gut; feature: ankylosing spondylitis patient; material... | reverse complement strand
GCATTAGCGGCATCGAAACATTTGTGGCAACCCATTTCACCTTTTACTTCCACATACAAATGTACGGATTACCGAACAGTGTTTGGGCGCCTGGATGTCAATGAAAATAACCGCTTTTTCTTACAGTTGCAACGGCTTGCAGAGTGTTAGACAGACTTGGCACAGAAATTGCTATCTTATGAGACGCAAGCAACGGCCACCGGCCGAATCAAAAGGAGTGTAACCACTATGAAAATCATTGACCTGTCTATTCCCATTGAAGACGGACTGCCCAGTGATCCCCCGATCCAGATTCCCAAGATTCAGTATTGCAACCACAAGGACACCGCGGAGCAGATGGCTGGCTTCTTTAAGGGCTGCACCGTTGAGGATCTGCCGGAGGGCAACGGCTGGGGAATCGAGTTCCTGCAGGTGTGCACCCATTCCGGAACCCATGTGGATGCCCCCTACCACTATTACCCCACCATGAACGGCGGTGAGCGGGCCTGGACCATTGACGAGGTGCCTCTGGACTGGTTTGTGGGCGACGGCGTGGTGATGGACTTCCACGACAAGCCCGATGGATACAAGATCACCGCCAAGGATGTGGAGGAGTACTTCCAGAAGATCAACTACACCCTCAAGCCCGGCGATATTGTCTTCCTGCGCACCGACGCCGATGACCGCTGGGGCAAGCCTGAGTACTTGGTTGCGGGCGCGGGCATGAGCTATGAGGCCACTATGTGGCTGCTGGAGCGCGGCGTGCGTGTGGTGGGCACCGACGGCTGGAGCTGGGATGTGCCGTTACCCTATGAGGGAGAGGAATTCCAGCGCAGTGGGGAATGAAATAATATTCATCTACTTGACTTTAAGAGCTATACAATCTAATTATTTACTACAAAATAACGTATTTGGCAGTTTGTCCTAGTTCCTTCCGCTACTCGTAAGTGAAGATTGTGAGGCCCAGACTTTAATTCTGTTTCAAATAAATATACCCAAGGAAGGTAGAGATTATTGCTCCAAGCAGTATAAGTATTGATTTTTTTAAAAGGAGCCCCATCAATGCTATACTCTAGTACACATGCTTGTGGTCCAGCAACACAAAAAATACCAATTGCCTTTCCTTCAAATTCCAAAGTCAAGCTAGCATTTGCTCTCTCAGCTTCTAACATAGGAACATGTACAAAACCTTCGCGAGTATTTGCTTTTATTGCAGGCACCCAATCTTCTACCAGTTTCCAACCATGTAATTGCTTGGCTGAACGTATATCTATAAGTTTCCCTTTGTCATACAAATAAGGATCAATAGGCGCTTTGGGACTTCATGAGGAAGTATCGTCTTTCCTATGATATTACTACCGCTCCATTCTAAATCAAACAAGCGATTAATAGTTGCAGCGTAATATTTATGACCATTCCATTTAGGATGTGTACCACCAAAATATTTCCAATCAAACTCATTATCTCGCATACGCTGCGCTATTTCTTCCGCTGAATTTATGGAAGAGATACTATAATAATTTGCCACTCTTTCATGATTCATTATTACCTCTGGTTGAATCCCCTTATTCAGTAAAGGGATAAAAGGATCGTAAATAAAGTGCATCATTATGATATCCATATTGGAATTTGTAGTTCTTGCATGACGAATAATTCCTTCCATTCCGCGTATTTGCTGTATGTAGTTGAAATGATTAGTATCATCATTTACCGCTGCTTCAACAAACAATAAATCAGGATTACCTTTTTGTAAAACATCATTTTCAAAACGAAAAGCATGAGGAGTACTTCCAGCAGACGGAAGTCCGGCTTCTATAAAATCGAATTCTGTTTCGGGAAAACGTTGTTTCAGATCCTCCTTTATCATATCACGCCAACCACGCATTGCGGTAATAGAACCACCTAAAAAGGCGACACAGCCTTTCTTCTCTTTTGTGAACTTCAGATATGAATTTATAAGATTACCTCGTTGATGGATACATTGCTTTTTTTGATAATCCGGTTGGTTTCGGACAATAAAATCAACTACAGGTGAAGGCTCATCCAAACTATGAGGATGATGATCACAATCGGGTTTGAGTATAATCTCTACAATTCCTCCCAAAGTCCGATAACGTTCTGCAAGCAGTTTCATGTTCGTATCATAGGGTACAACTTTATCTTTGCCACCACATACTGCTATTATTGCTATCTTATACTTTGCCATTGGAGCGAGATTATTAATCGGGTTCTCTTTAAAATCCACCATATCTTCTTCCTTCAGATTCCATTCTTCCAGCATCTTGTTCCAAAGATCCTTTCTCTCACGTCCAGGCCAGCTAAAGATATCGCACACAGGTGCATCTACATAAATGCAGGCTATTTTTTGAGGATTTTTTATAGCCCAATTGAATGCCCATAATCCGCCTCTGCTAAAGCCTTCCAATGTCACTTTAGGAGAGAGATTATAAGCCTGACATATCATCTTATAAAAATCAGTACCTAATTTCATAGCACGTGGACTGCCATATAAATGTGCCATATCATAAAAAACTACATGAAAGCCTTTTTCTAATAATGCTTTATCCACTGAAGGGAACGCGCCAAAGAAAGCGGGACGCCATATCCAAGGACGCCCCTCTGCTGATTTATGAGGTACTACAATTGTGGCGTTTCTGTCATTGTAGATAAAGTCATAGCGTTCAAAACCATTCCAATTTGATTTTTTCCCTGGAAGATTTTGAGATATATACACTGAATCCTCCTTTATTATATTCTTCTCTTGAGCTTGTGTTTTTCCTCCCCATTCTATAAGAAATACAGATAAAATAATAAAAAATATTCCTCTCATGACAATTTAAATTGAATTAATTCCATTTTCTGTAATAAAAGACTTGACTTATACTTTAATTCGACATATTGGAGACTATCAACTTTTTTCTTTTTTATCAGGTCTTGCAATCTCTATCATTTCTCCTGCTTGCATCTCTTTTTGTTCCACTTTTCGGGTAAACGGGTTAAAAATCTTCATCATACCACCTTTCTCAGAATGAACTTTGATCTTCTCCACTCTTCCATCTTTATAATCAGCACTGACGAGAAATGCTCCCATCGCCCTCAAATCTCTGAAAGAAGCATTTTGCCAATATTCTGGAACTGCAGGAAATACACGGATTACACCCGTATGACTTTGCAACAGCATTTCCTGAATTGCAGAGGCAAAAGCAAAATTTCCTTCTAAAGTAAAGGGACGGTAAGTGAACCCGGAGTAACCTTTCTTCAATTGATCGCCATTAAGATGAAAGCTATTAGGTGAGCAAAATGCTTTTGCGAAGATGTGTAGCGAGCGAGCTGCTGCATCACCATCGAACACACGGGCTTGCAAGTTGGCAAGCCAGGTATAAGTATAACCTACCCAGCCTCCTGTACCCATTTCCTGAAAATGGTGTATGGAACGTTCAATCAAACGTTTCGCTTCCCTGCCCTGTGATACATCTATCAAACCTAGCGGATGGATAGCAAGCATATTAGAGAGGTGACGATGAGTATAGCTCAATGGATAGTTAGGAGCAATGGTCAAACCTGTGGCATCTTTAGCAAAATTAGGCCATTCTGCCATCTGCTGTTTCCAATGCTTGGCTTCATCCGTCATCCCTAAACTTTCTGCCATTTCCATTGCCGCCTTATTAGTAAACTGTACACAAGCAAGATCGTAGTTGGTAGTCTCCGTAAACCAAGCATCAATACGGTTATCATTAATTTCCGGTGAACTGGAAAGTGGTAATTTACGTTTACCGTTTGCGTCTTTTACAGACACGTTTTCAAAATAACGTGCTACTTCTTTTACCCATGGATAAGCTCTCTCTCTCAAAAAGATCTCATCTGCAGAATATTTCCATTGCAAATAAAAATGATGAACGAGCCAACCGGCCGCTGAAGGAGAGTGAGAATAAGGATTCCAACCTCCTAGATTTTCTCCTTCCAATGTAGCAATACAAGCTACGTTCATACCTTCTACTCCAAAGAATTTACGAGTATAATCCACACTCTTGTCTTTTATCTTCCAGAGCCAGTCAGTAAATACTTCCGATTCCTCCAAATGATTAGAAGCATAACCGGGCCAGTAGCTCAACTGCGTGTTAAGGTCATTATGGAAGTCACCACGCCAAGGTGGTGTTTGTCCATTATCTGCTGTCCAGACAGCTTGCAGGCAAATAGGCGGTGCATCTTTGCGCGAAGCGGCACCAAATTTATACATTTCCAGATACCACTGTCGTTCCAACAGCGAGTCCGGTAAATGTATTTCACATTGGTTCCAATAGCTCTTCCACCATTCGGTATGCGCCTTGAGGGCAGAAGCAAAATCGGTCGTTCCGCTCTTCATCAATTTGCTTGCAGGCTTCGTCTCGCTGTACCATGTACCAGTGGTGGTGAGACAATAGCTGCCTTCCATGGTTCGGCTGTCGGGAGTGTTCCAACGCACGGCGATTTCATAAGAGACGTCACCGTAAGCTTTTTGCTGATAAATAATCTCATTTTTTTTGTAGATGATTTTTCCGTTCTTGTAGCCTAAACGCGAAAGGGAAGTATGCGTCTCCTTTTTTCCCTCTTCCCGCTCGAACTTGGGAGACTTTAGGGCTATGGCAAGTGGCTCGGGTAGGTTGGAGAAGCGGAAATAACCTCGTTTGTCCGTGGCGTTAGTGAAGAACTTTCCCACCGTTCCGTTCTTCCAAGTCACAGTGCAGAGAGCGGTATGCACATTTAATTCCACGTTTGCTACTTCGCCCAATTGGGCAATGGGAAACTCAATGGCACCTGCTGGAATCTTGGTGGGAGCGGTATCTTTGCCGGTGCGTGCGTCAATCATTTCGTACACAGGTTTCATATTTTTGTTTGCCACCGCATCGCACACGAACTTATAGGTATAGTTCGGTCCGCTGAACTCCTTTACAGGGCGCAGGTCCCATAGGTCGGCCCGATCTAATGTTAGGCGCAGGTTGTCACCTTTCTTCCAAACCAGCGTACCTACGATGCCGTTTCCCAAAGGAACGGCTTCGTCCCAACGGTTAGGAAGCTTGTCGAAGTGCAGCCCATGTTTTTGCGCCAGAATTGTTGTCGATTGTTTGGGCTGTTCCAAAGCTTGTATGGGACAAGTGCTCAACAGTGCCAGTAAAAGAAGTAATGCTTGTTTTAGTCTTTTCATTGCAATTGGTATTATATCATTTTACTAATTTTTTGTTCGAACTCGGTATTAGTTTATGTACGAACGAATTAAAGTATCTCGAACTTAGCCAAATAACCTCCTCCAGAAAGTAGGGAGATTTCAATGTTCTTTCCTGCTTTAATCTTTTTCTTGCTGATAACGATTTTTTTGCGTTCTACTTTGTCGTCCGAAGCGATGGTCATCAGATAGTTTCCTTGCGAGAGAAAATCCATCTTGAGTTTCAGAGTGCGTGATGCTTCTCCGTTCAAAACGGTAAGATACCATTTGTCGTCTTTCCTTTTAGCCAATGCGGCCAGTTCTCCGATACTACTTTGTGGCAACACTCTTACCTCATCCCAAATTACCGGTACCTCTTCTATGAACATGCGCCCAGGGCAGTTCAGCATATCTTCCATGTCGGCTGCCAATATTAGCATAGGCGAGCTGAACATATAGATTGTAGCCAGTTGGTGAGTATAGGTCGCCGAAGGTGGATAGGCTTTTCTAAAGTTAAGGGGGGTATAATCAGCAGGACCAGCCAACCAACGTGTAAACGGCAATATAGTGTTGTGGTAGGGCCATGCCGGACCGGGTGCCCATGACTTTTCCGCACCTACGCATTCTAAACCACGCACGGCTTCTTTGGCCAACAGATTGGGATAAGTGAAACTATCACCCGTTGGCTTGTTCACTCCATGAAAGATAACCATCAACTTCTCTTTAGCAGCATCCTTCAGGATAGTTTCCATAAAATTGACGGTAAATAAGTTTTCCGTATGTAGAAAGTCTATTTTCAATCCCTTTACGCCAATTTGGGCACACTGCTTTATGAATCGGGTACGCTCATTACTATCCAGAAGTCCGATGTCTGTTTTGTTTCCGGGTCTTGGCGATGAGGTACGCCACACCCAAATGTCAACGTTCTTGCCTTTGGCATATTCTACAAGTTCTTTCAATATTTCCCATTTGGTGCGTCCCCGGGCATCTTTGTCCCTTTGAGACCAAAGCTCCCATCCATCGTCTACCACTACAGACTGCAGTCCTAATTCAGCGGCTCCGTCCACATATCTCTTGTGGTTGGCGAGGCTCAAGCGGTCTTTGTCTTGTACTAACCAAGTAAAAACGGAACGTCCCGGTTTTATCCATTCCGTTTGAGCTCCTTGTGGAAAAAGTGCGGGGTCGGGCTTGTTGGCTACTTTGGCTATGATATGGTTGTTGACCAGTCCATTCAGGTCATCAGCCAACATCAGTATGCGCCATGGTGTAATAATTTCCTTGCTTTTTGTATCAGGAAATACAATCCAAGGATAGTCCCGTACCTCGGTATGGGTATGCCTACTCGGCATTCCAGTTAATTTCCCTGACTCTATGAGCCCTTTGTTATCGGCATAGCCGAACCGCACTTCATTATTCTTGCCTCCGTAGAGCACCGCCCCGTGGAAATTGAACAAATTGGCCTCCGTGATAGCTGCATAAGTACCGTCGGGCAATAGGAATGTAGCGGGAGGAGCCAGAAGCTCATTATTCATGTCATCCGTATAGCGTTCTTGGTACGACTGTATCCATCCGTATTGAAAAGGTCCGCTGGCATACCACACCTTTGTTTTCGTTGGAAAGCGGAAAGCCGTTTGCTCATTATATACACAACGCGCTCCTTCGGTGGGAATACGATAGCGCAGGGCTATACCATCGTCAAATTCACGGATGTCCAAATAGTAGATACCACGTTCTTTCTGCTCAATGATATATGTCCGTTGTCCGCTTTCTTTGACTTCTTCCTGCTGTATCCTAACCTTTTCTCCGATTCGATTGTTGTCTATGTTTATACCTAATGGAGAAGAGAAACTAACCTGTCTTCCTTTGTAAGTGACTTCGAAACATAGATTGTCTGATTCTGTCTTCACGTTCACTTTGCTTTCTTGCGCTTTGAGTAAACAAGATACCACGAAAAGCATGGTAAGGCTTAAAAAAATACTCTTAGTCATTATAATATATATTAAAGTTTTACTTTCTTTATCCACATCTCAGCCATCTGTTTGTGTCCGGCAGGAGTGGGGTGGATGCCGTCCCAAATCCAGTAGGTATCCTTCGTGGTGGGACATTTCTTCAATAAATGGTCGAAAAGGTCATTGTAGGGCAGATAGGTGGCATTGTACTCCTTAGCTATCTTTTTCACAATAGCAGCGCAGTGGTGCACCATGCTGTCGCGTATAGCAAAATTATCCTCTCGATGCATACTGCCTGTATTGGCTGCAAAAGGCGCTCCTAATACTATCTTTAGCTTTGGATTTGCCTCTAGCGAACGGTCAAGCAGGGCACGGTAACGTTTTTCCCAATCTTCAAAATCGAAAGGTGTCCGGTTTTTACTACGCAGGTAGTGATGCACGTCGTTTGTACCTATCAGGACGGAGAGCACATCTGGCCTCATGGCGATAGCATCCTCTTCCCATCGTTTTTCCAAATGAGCCAGCGTGTGTCCACCGACACCCCGATTGAAGAAATGATACTCTTTCTCCGGATATTTGCTTTGATAATGGCTTGCGCAGAGATACATGTATCCGCTGCCATAAATATGGTTCAAATCCCACCGGTTTCGTTTTAAGGTAGTCGTACCTCCACCAGCCCAAGCGCCGTCTGTAATAGAATCTCCAATAAACAGTATTCGCAACCCTCCCTCATGTGGGACAAAAGCTAGTTGATAGCAATGTGACAACACTGCCTTTGCATAACGTTCACCTAAGATTAGTTGGGAGTCTGTGTCGAAGTGCGGGTCCATTCGATTAATCAGGGGATACGCATCTTCGGAAGAGATACAGGCAGAGTTCGGAATAAATTCATTGATGCGGCTGATGAGACGATTGAAAGCCGTATTGCGTTCGATGGCATCGCCATTCGGTCCCCATTCGGCTATTTCACCTGCCACAAAGAATAGATCGGGCATCTCCAAGTCCTTACGGAGATCGGTCACTAATTCCGTAAGGTGTTCCTGATAAACCTCCATGCGTGAAACATCCGATTCTCCCTGATGCCAGAGCACAGCTTTCAAGACACCACCTTGCGTGATTGCAGCTTTTACACGCGCGAGAGTCTCTTCGTAATAACCGTCTTTCGCTCCTTTCTTCCACGACAAGATAGAAGACCCGCCACGGGCATTGACCACGAGTCCCACCTTTCTTCCTGTTACAGAAGCCACAGCTTTGGAAAAACTGTAGGCGGGGCTTACTCCCTGCATCTTCAAGTCTTTCCGAATGGTGGAATACTTGTTGAACGGATTTACCGCTTTCTCAAACTCCCCTTTGCCATTCAATAAGAACACGTTGGAGAGAGTATCGGAAACAGTCTCGGTCAGAGCACCACGACCTGCCATGTTCGATTGACCGATGCAGAGAAATAGGTCATATTCCTGCGCTGCAGCCATTTGAAACATTAACAGGAATAAAAATAGATTCATTGTTTTTTTCATTTTTCTTATCTGTTATTTCTTCATTCGATATATGTAAATATTAGTCAGTCAGCTTCGTTAGATCCATACTGGGCTTCGGATAGTTCTTGGAAGCGATATATTCCTTGGTTTCTTCCACCATTTTCGGCGTGACATTAAAGTCGTAGTTGCCATAGTCACCCACGTGGAATTTCCCGATTTCGAAGAAACCCCATGCTTCGAAAAAGTCGGTGAGGTCTGTTTTCAGGAAGTCGCAACACAGCTTCACGTACTCATACATATTGTGGATGGATGCGTTGCCTGTACCTTTATGCGGATGATTACGCAGATGTTCCATCAAGTCGGCATAAAAGTCTTTGTATTCTTTCTTGCAAGCATAAATCTGTATTTGCCAAAAAGGTACCAATTTGTGGAAAGGGTCGGACACACACATGATGAACTGCTTTTGGGGAGCATTGAGCACCTTACTGAAAGCGGCTTCGTAAATGTGACGCTTGCTCAAACGGCTGCCATCACCCAAGCTCTTGGTGCCATACATGGAGAAGAGGTTGTTACTTACCTCCGTCATGCCGCCCCAAGTAAGCCAGGGACGCATCTGCATCACGTGCCCTATTTCGTGGTGAATTCCCCAATGAGTCACCACTTCCGGACCTATTGCCGCCTTCATGGTGTCGTCAGTTCCTTCAAAGGCCACGCCGTCGGTGTCACGAAACATAAAATAGTTGAAATTGACACGCGCCAGAATACGTTTGTTGGGAATGCGATTGTATTTAGTTGCACCCGAAAAGTCATATTGCGCTTTCATCACCTTGTCGTAATTTTCTGCCAGTTCCTTGCCTTTACCATAAGCTAATCTTTTCAGTTGGGATACGGGATAGGCAATTTGCATATATTGGGATTTCACATCCATAACAGGGCTTATAGCATTGTCCAACAGTCGGTTCCAGTCTTCGTTGTTCTGTATGGTGGCATCGAAATAACCATTTTCCTTTCCCGTTACGAAGTGCACGGTAATCTCAGGAGCTGTTTGGGGATCATCGACAAAATAATCCAAGTAAACATTACCGGCCTTTTTCACGTAGATAATGTTGACTCCCTCGTGCAGGGAGATCTCCTGTTTCTTTAGTCCCCAACCCTCAGGATCTTTAGTAGGCTTATAACCCGGAGTAGGTTGGCGCATCCAGTCAGGAATGAGTAGTCCTACGCTGCGTCCGTGAAGGTCACCCACCAACACTACGTTTTCACCTTGTTCCAAGTAAACACCAGTGATGTTTTCATAGCGACTATATCCGCTGTACAGTTTCATCTGCTGTTCCAACACCTTGTTAGAGGGAATGGGTTTATAGGATTGCAACAGATATGTTGATCGGTAAGTTCCGTTCATCAACTTGCTCGCCAATTCTTTCATCAGCGATGTGCGGAAGTTTTTCAGTTGTTTTCCCTTGAAGCCATTAGGCAGTGCGGTGGCAGTCCAGTCGGTGAAATGCTCCAAGTCCTTAGCTATCTGTTGGGTGGAATAAGAGGAAGTCTGCGCACAGAGCAAGTTTCCCATGCCGCATAGGACGGCGGCGATTAATATTCGTACTGTTTTCGTGCTAATCATTTATTATAGTTTTTTGTTTTGAGTACACTAAAGTACAAATAAAAAGACTGCTTATTCCGATATTTTATGAGACTAAGCAGTCTTTTTAAAGAATTTTATTCAATACACACTCCGTCCAGTTACTTTATACCAGTATCAATACGATTTCCATTGACAGCTACAGCATAAAGTTTGTAGCTGCTCTTCCAGTCGGAAGTTATAGTAAAGTTTTTTACGTTCCCCTCGGTGATGTATACCGGTTTTTCGTTACCGTTTACGACTTCAAATGCCACTACATTCTGCCAACCGTTTAACACGATTTCGTTTCCGCTGCGCACAGCGCTTCCTTTAGTAATGGACGGCTTGCTCTTGTAAAGTTCTACCGTATTGTCCGTGATATATTCCAAAGCTACTCCTGGTTTGGCATATCCCAATGCGATCACACGATTCTTCAAGGCATCTACCTCTGATTGAGTAATGGTAAATTGCTTGTCAGAATAGTCGAAGATATTGATATCAACGGGCGTCAAGAAGCCCCACTTCTCAAAGAAATCGGTCAAATCGGCTTTGGCATTCACGCAACAGTTGTAAACAAATTCCAATTGACATGCTCCTGGAGCAGTTAGATCGGCATTGTTGCGCACATATTCATATACATCGGGATAGAAACCACCATGGTCTTCACGCTGCATCGGCGTATTACCCAATGCTTTTCCAAAGTAAAGTTCCAGTTGCCAGAAAGGAATCAGCATGGCTCCCGGTACCTCAATGGCAGTCTTCTCTCCGGTAATGAGCGTACTCCAAGCATAGCCGTAGCGGCTCGGGAATCCTTCAAACGCTTGCACCTGCATACGCGACGGTTTGCCAAATACACTTGTCTGTACATGCAACACTGTAATGTTGTTGGTCACTTCGGTAGTACCGTGCCATTTCAAGCCTGGTCTAGTTTGGTGAGTATGCCCCAATTCGTGTGCCGGTCCCCAACAGTTGTCAGCGAATTTGGTTTCATCAGCTACATAGTTCATAGTAGATTCTATATAAGCCGTATGATAAGCGGTAGCATACATAAAGGCATCGCTATAGGTCACATTAAAATAGCTACGGTTTTTGAACATTTTATCATACTTAACCAAGCCCAAAAATTCCTGTTGACGATAAATCATGTCATCATACAAAGTTATTAAGGCATCCACGTCTTTGGTATAGCTTAAGAAACTGCGGGTAGGAAATGTCATGTGTACATATTTACCCAATACATCAAAATGTGTATCAACCGATGCGTTCAATAACTCTTTCCAACGACCTTGCAGCTCTGGATTTTCTTTGTCGTAATAACCGTTTACTTTACCTGACGTGAAGTGCAGTCTGATTGCAGGCGCATTCTCATAATCGTCAGTATGATACATTACATAAATTAAACCTTTGTCTTCCATGGTAATGGAATTGATGCCTTCAGCTATGGGATACGTTTTTCTTGTATTGAACCCATCCGCACCTGGTTGGTCTAAATTAAGCACGCAGAGACTAATATTCTTTCGACCTTTCAAGTCTGCCATCACTGCCAGCTGTTCGCCTTTTGCTACCGAAATGCCAGTAGGATTATCTAAAAGACTGTATGTCAAAGTTTTGTTTATTTTTGCTTGCTTATCAGGATGTTCGTAAGCTTTATAGTCTGCAATACGGAACTGACGGGGATATTTGCCGTTGTACATATACCAAGCCAAGTTCTTGAAGAAAGCGTGCGTGCAGTTCAATATATCCGTTTCGGTAATACCTTCTTTTAATTCCGAACAAGCCGGATCCCTAAAGAGTGTTGTGTAGTCGAAGTTTTTCGGATTCCTATAATAAAATTCCATCTCTTTGCATTGGTAGGGCTTATCGGCATTGTGGCATGACAATAAATCCATTTTCACTTTACGGACATCGGTTTGCGGAGCATTAAAGTCAATGCGTGCTGAGACCGCATTAGGCAGTTCTCCATTGAACACCTCCACATACTCGTCACTCAGAACGCCGTCTACTTCCATCATTACGGATACTTTTACACCTTTAATCCGATTGAGAGTTCCTCCAGTATGATAAACAATATAGTCCATATTCACTTTCTCGTCAAAAGTAAATTCAAGGTATTGTTCAGGTTTCAGACCACCATCTGCTGGTTTCCATCTGGATTGCCAAGCGCCATCAAACTTATGATCAATCATTGCGTTCCAGTCACTATTTGGAGCACCTCCATCACCGATGACGCTTGATGCGGTCAGCAATATGTCTTCGCCTATTTCTGGTGCTCCGGGAATATAGCTTTCCAGTCCTTTCTGAATGACAGAAATGATTGCCGGTTCGATGTCTGATACCTCTTCCTTATCTTTCACGGTGATTGTTCCGATGCGTCTCTCCTTATTGTTGGCTCTTACCGTAAATTTGCAAGTCTTGGTGACTGCATCGTGAGCGCTGCGGCTTGTGGCAACGGGCACGTGCTCTATCCAAGAGAAGCCTGCTATATCCAAGTCATAATCAACATTTGCCGTAATGTCCACGCTGATGTTTTCACCACTCTCTCCTACATTGAATGTCGATTGAGAAAGCAAGATAGCCTTGCCCCAACCCAATTGAGCCACGTTAAGTGTGTCTGATTACGAGAGTGCGTGGATAAAGATACGTCCTCGGCGAATATTCTTGTCTTCATTGGGATGTATTTCGAGCTCTAAGTCCCCGTTTTCCAACTTCTTAAGACTGCACCAGTCTTCCAGTCCATCGGCTGTTTTCACGCTATATTCTTCGTTACAACGCACTTCCAGTATGTATATCTCACCATTTTCGCCAAAGTTTAGACTTTGTTGCTCTACTTTCAGGAAAGGAGGAGACTGAAGGTCTTCTATTTGGTCATCGCAGCTAAAGAGACTCAGCATACTTGCCAAGCCTATTGCCAAAATGTTTTTAAATTGCATTTTTATCATCGTACTAAATGTTGTTAACTTTGTCTTTTTTATTCATAGAATGGATTCTGCACTATCTGCGGTGCCTTATTTATTTCTTTTTGATCGATAGGCATCAAATACTGTCCCTTATGGAACGAACGCTCTGCGGTCAATTCTATCGGAGTGAAGTCTTCTATCTTTGTAGCTTGTATGTTCAAGCCTCTATCCGGCACATTTTCATATTTGTCCGCTATAATCCAACGACGAATGTCGAAAAATTTATGTCCCTCGAAATAGAGTTCGTTCATGCGCTCTTGTCTTACGATTTCACGAAGTCCCTCTTGGGTATTTTGATAACCCGGAGTTGTGGAGTATTTATCCCAAGCTTCGTCTACGTCGGGAATACCGGCACGACTGCGTATCTTATTCAGCCAAATCTTAGCCTCGTCTAACCGGTTCAGTTCCACCAAAGCTTCGGCATAATTCAGGTAGAGTTCTCCCAAACGCATCAGACAAAACGGATAATCCACCCACGAACCGTTCCATCCCGGGTGTGCCCACTTCTTGTTAGCATACCCTGTAATAGAGTATCCGTTGGTGCGATTTCCCTGCCCGTGAGGATCATTTTTAAGCATCTGTATCAACACCGCTCTTTTGGCAGGGTCTCCATTACCCGGATCCTTGTCCTCATACTTACTCATTTCATAGTAACCGTTGTGATAGCCCACCCAAGCATAGAATCGCGGTTCTCTGTCGGTGTGCAAACGCATCACCTTACCAGTGGGGTTACCATAATTGTTTCCGTCACAGTTGTCAGGAATGGCGATATAGTCATAACGGGCAGGGTAATTGAACGTTTTATCCCGGTCGATGGGCAAACCATTCTTGGTGTAGAACGATTCTACCGATTGCAGTGTAGGTACGATGGTTGTACCTAAATCTTCTTTGTCGGCACCTTTCAGACGGCGCAGCACGGAACGCCTTTGAACCCCGTATACACTCTCTTTTTTACATTCTGCCCAAATAACTTCAGGATTTTCGTTGTAATCGAGAGTGGTGTATTGCAGTCTTCTTTGAGCCTTGTTTGGCAGACCGGGTTTCTTGTTGTCAGGTTCGCCCGCCGCCAAGTCATCGTAGAGACGAAATCCCGATTTATCCAATTCGTTAATAGCCGCAAGGGTCACATCAGCTGATCTCTGCCATTTGTCTATGCTGTACTCTTGTGAGATAAGATGACGACCGTCCACCGGACTTCTAAAATTACTGTACATTTTGGAATTACCGTTAAACAAGGGTGAAGCAGCATACAGATACATACGAGATTTCAAGCCCAATGCTATCAAACGGGAGGCACGTCCGAAATCGGCATCCAACTGCTTGTCGGGCAAATTGGGAATGGCCTCATCCAATTTATCATTGATGAACTGAACGACCTCGTCATACGTACTGCGTTCGGGGAATTGTTCTATCGGCATATCCTGACTCAACGCTCCTCTGATTATCATGGTAGGTCCGTAGAAGCTCAGTGAGAGAAAGTGGTAATAGGCAATCATGAAGTTGCTTTCCGCCAAATAGAGTTTCTTTGTATCATCGTCCACAATATCTGGAGAAACCTTGGACAATACGGACTGGAACATATAACACTGACGGATACCGTTCCAAATATTTCCCCAAGTATTAGAGGTATAGTCCAAGGATACCGGAGAATATACTCCACGTTTAAGATTTGTAAACAATTCATTACTAACGGCTGTCACCTCTTCGGGAATCCAGTATGAACCCGGCCAGTTACGACTACTTGGCATGAATCCATAGCATGAATAGAGGTAAGCTTTGACGGCGTTAGCTGTATTGTAAGTATCAGACTCTTGTGCGCGTTCATCGGGTACAACATCCAAATATTCGCATGCGATAAGTTGGAATAAGAAACATGCCCCCAATAAAAGTTTGATGTATTTTTTCATGATTTTCTTTATTTGTTATTAAAGGTTACTTGTACTCCTATATTGAACACACGTTGTGTAGGATATTTCAATCCATTACCCGATCCTAATTCCGGATCCCACAGGTCGAACGAAGAAAAAGTGAGTAGATTGACACCGCTTACATAGAAACGGCACAATTTGTACGTATATCCTACTTCTGCATTTTTCAGTTTCAAGAAAGCACTGTTTCTCAGCCAATAGCTAGATCCATAAGTGTTGTTTTTGTTCTCCATCTGGGTTAAGCGAGGGTATTTGGCGTTCGGGTTGGGGTTGTCTATACTCCAATGATCATCGGCAATATACTTGAACAAATTCTTGTATCGTGCCGTTCCAAACGGATGAATATCACCAATAAGCAACGAGGAGCGTGCCGTTCCTTGAAAGAAGAACGAAAAATCCCATTTTTTCCACTTGATTGAAGGACCGAATCCATAAACGATTTCAGGATCTTCCGGATATCCCATCCACACTCGATCATTCTCATCGATAATATCATCATAATTACCGGCATAATCGGGTATATTTATGTAGCGTATATCACCCAGCATCGGGGAAAATCCTAAATTTTGGGTAGGATGATTCTTAATGGAAGCTTCATCCTTGAAAAGACCGTCACTAAGTAAAAGTAGACGTTGTCCATAAGAGTATCCCACCTGAGAAAGATTGGGATATTTCTGAAAATCAGGTTCGTCTTTCTCCAAAATAGTATTGTGCGCAAATGTGAAGGTTCCCTTAAACGAAATGAACAGGTCCTTATTCACCTGTTTGTTATAATCCAAGGCGAGGTCTATACCCTTGTTTTCCATTTTTCCCAAATTGCCATATACGGCCGCATCATTCAATCCAATGAAATTGGGGATAGTATTACTGCGTGATAGAAAGATGTCACGGCGAGTCTCCTTGAATAAGTCAAAGTTAATATTCAGTGTATTGAATAACTGAAGATCCATACCGACATTCCACTTCTCTCCAATTTCCCAAGTCAGGTTCTCATTGAAGTAGCGTGTGTACTTAGGACCACTCATGGTTACATTCTGACTAGTACCAGTTGTAAAGCTTCCATTACCACTTGTTTTTAGGTCTTCGAGGTAAGCGAAACGCCCCATTCCAGTATTGTCGTTACCGACCAACCCCCATGACGCTCTTAACTTCAAGTTGGATATAACCGGGCTAATATTTTTCCAGAATTTTTCTTGCGAGATGTTATAACCTACTGCAATGGAGGGAAAGAAACCGAACCGCTTTCCAGGAGCAAAGTTCTCCGAACCATTGTAACCAAAATTAGTTTCCACCAAATAGCGTCCATCGTAAGCGTACGATACACGTCCGGCGATACCCTGCTTGCGTTGTGGAAGCGAGGTAAACAAATCGGACGGGTCGTTAACTTCGTATTGCTGTTGGTTGTAAAGGAACATCACGTTGAGGTCGTGCACGTCATTAAAGATGCGTTTGTAGTCCAACATAGCCTGCAGGTACATTTTACGGTAACCCGAATGGCTGCCTGTAGTGTTGATGACCGTATTCTTATCCGTCAGTTTAATCAATTCGTAATCCATGGTTTCCGGATCGTAAGACTTCAATCTATATGCGTTGTACGGTGCTCTTCTGTGTACAATCGTTGTATTCTGATTCTTGAATGAAAAAAGGCCAGAGAATTTTAATCCTTTCAGCAACATTTCTAATTTTTGATCTACCTTGAAGTTAGCGGTAATAATACTCTGCAGGTTGGTCTGATAGTTGGTGGCATTGTTCGCTACCGGGTTTCCATGTGAATTACCGCCATCCGTGATACCGTTCGCTCCCCACATAATATGATCAGGAGTTAGTCCACCTCCACCAGCTGGGAATAGAATCGGGGCGTCAATAGGATTGGCAGTCAACACATCAGAGAAAATGGTTGACGTACTGTTGTCCGGTCCTTTACGATCTCTTACGGAAAGGTTTAATCCCAACGACAACTTGGTGGTAGAAGTAGCTTGCACGTTCAAGTTGTTGATGAAGTCGTAGTTGGAAATATTGATGTTGTTATCATAACTCATGCCGTAGTCTTTGCTCAATGAACGGAGGTTACCATCGCTATGTTTAAAGCCGGCACTCATAAAGTAATCCACCCGCTTATTGCCGCCACGGATGTTAAAGTTGGCACGCTGTGAAAAGGCATTCTTCTTGAATACCTCGTCATACCAGTCCACGTCCGGAAAAATATAGGGGTTCAAATGGTTGCGTGTGCCCTCTATCATCTCTGTAGAGTATGGAGAAACGGTGGAGTTATTTCTGTTCAAGGATTCGTTAAACAGAGTCATAAAGGTAGCTCCATCCACGGTCTCCGGCACTTTGCTCAACTGAGTAATGGCCCCCTCCACACGTACATTAATTATAGGCTTATCCAAGTCTTTACCACTCTTGGTAGTGATAATCATCACACCATTGGCACCGCGTGTACCATACAATGCGGTGGCAGTAGCATCTTTCAGGATAGAGAAACTTTCGATGGCTTCAGGATCGAGCGCATTCAACTCGGAAGAACTGATTTCGACACCATCCAATACAATCAAGGCACCTGTAGCACCACTAAAAGTAGATTTACCGCGAATCCAGAAATTGGCACCATCAGCACCAGGTTCGCCACTGCGCTGTACAGCAATGACACCCGCTAAGCGACCAGCAAATGATGATGAAAGGCTGGACGAAGGCACTTTCAATTCTGCAGGCTTTACTTGCGAAACAGAACCTACCATACTTTCTTTTTTCTGCCCCACACCAAAAGCTGTTACCACCACCTCACCTAACAATTCAGAAGATTCACTCAACTCTACTGTATAGGTTTTAACGTTAGTCACTATAATTTCCTTACTTTCATAGCCTAAGTAAGAAACGACAATCACATCTCCTTTCTTTGCCTTTAACGTAAATTCACCATCAATATTAGTTATAATACCATTGGTAGTCCCCTTCACCATAACATTCGCTCCAATAACTGGTTCGCTTGTTTTGGCGTCCAAAACGACCCCTCGAATTTCACCCATCTTCTGTTGTACTCCCATAGAACTAGTCAGAACCACCTCATTCTCGGTTATTCCTTTTGCTAATGCGGAATGCGAAATACCACAAAGCCCCAAAGTTAACAAAGGAAGTGCACTAAAAATAATGCCACTTTTCTTTCTCATAATAAATAGTTTTTTGTTTTCATAATAAAAGTTTCACTTTTGATAAAGGCTTAATAATTTAACGATGCAAAAGTGAACAAATTCATTTAAACAAAGGGGATATTTTGTCTATTTAAGGAACATGTATTGTCTCTTCCATAAAAAAAATCATTTTAACACATCACAAAGAAGAGTAACAAAGCCTCTCACAAAAGCCTTCCAACGAATAAAATGTTAAAAACAAAAGGAAAAACAAAAACTCCCCTTCAAATGGACGAATCCCTCCCCTTAGTTATCCTATATAGGAATAACTTTGTATCGTAAAACATACAACATCTAATAACACCTAGTAAATATGATTAGATTTATGAAGAAAAGTCCAATAATCCTCCAAAGATGGATTATCCTCACTGCATTGGCGTGTCCACTAACAACGACACAGGCGCAAACGCCCCAAGCAGAAAAAGCATTTATCAAAGAGAACATAGAATTCGCCATAAAACAATATAGTTTAATGATGCAAACCCCTGCACAAGGAAAAAATGGAAAAGGTATCATGCCACACAGTATGCGTAAAGACGGTACTCCTAGCAAAGGAAGTATTTACTTTTGGACAGCAGGTTTTTTCCCCGGTACACTATGGTATCTATCAGACTACACTGGCGACAAAGCTTTGCAAGACTCTGCCTTAGTTTATACACATCAAATGGAACCCGCAAAGACCTTCACAGACAATCATGA
>ENA-USYV01001824-USYV01001824.1-human-gut-metagenome-genome-assembly--contig:-NODE-1824-length-19065-cov-7.061039_pt1 | contig 19065 bp, 19 predicted proteins | sample MGYA00250066_ERZ773514 | MGnify/ENA primary metagenome ERZ773514 (study PRJEB29103, sample SAMN06112049) | human gut metagenome | biome: human gut; feature: ankylosing spondylitis patient; material... | reverse complement strand
GTTATCGCCCGCGGCAGCAAGCTGACTAATGACTTTAAACTGGTCGATTTAAGCGGCAATGCCGCCAAAGCCGATTACGATACCTGGGCTTACGGCATCAGCGCCGAATACGGCTACAGACAAAACCTGAACGCAGGCTGGTTCGTAGAACCGCAGGCCGAACTGAGTCTGGGCCATATCGGCAGCGCCGATTACACGATGTCTAACGGCGGCAGGATAGAAAACGACGGCGTTGACAGCGCTGTAACGCGCGTAGGTATTTTGGGCGGTAAAGAATTTACGATCGGCGGGCGGCCGAGCAATGCCTATGTCAAAGCATCAGTATTGTACGACTTCGGCGGCAACGGCGGTGCGACCGGCTACTACGGCAATGACAGTCTGGCTTTGCAGACAGGTGACCTGACCGGCACCTGGTACGAGATCGGTCTGGGAGCTAACCTGGGCATCGCCAAAAACAGCAATTTGTATTTTGACGCCTTAAAAACCTTTGGCGGCGATCTGCGTACCGACTGGCAGTTTAACGCCGGGTTGAGATTCACGTTCTAAGTGAGGGTTTGAGGCACTGGTAAGTGGCAGCAATAAGTTCAGTAAAGTAAAAAATCAGCGATATGAAGTAAGTTTCATATCGCTGATTTAGTTCGTTATTTGGTACTATACTGAAGGTGAAATTTTACTTACAGCGTCTGCTGATACAGGCAGCTTTATTTTAGCGTTGTGGAAAATTCAGTGGTCATATAAATACAAATTTAACGATACGTACATTTGTGCAAGGCAATAACACAATTATATTGTATTCTAAAAAGTTAATATCCTACTTGTTTGTCTGCTGTTGATGTGCTATATTTATAATAAAAATAATTGCAATAATTTAATAAAATTGTAAAGGATTGAAAAATATGAATTTTATCAAAAGATATGGCATGGTATCCGGGGTGATAGCCATTTGTTTTTGTGTAGTGGTATATGTTGTTTTTACTACACATTCTATTTTTACAATCAGCAGACAAATCAATTATGTAGCAGAACATCCGTACAAAGCCATGTCGGAAATAAATAAAATCCGTGCCAGGGTTTTTGAAATGAATACGTACCTGCCGATTTTCATTAGCGAAACTGAAAATAACCTTGATGGTATCAGAAGTGTACTGAGGACCAGTTGTCAAGAAAATGAAAAATCACTGAAAATATTAGATGAAATATATTTAGGCAAAAAGGAAGATCTGACAGAATTGAACGATGCCTTAGACGAACTGAAAAAGGCGCTTATACAAAGTGTGGAAAATTCTGAAAATAATAAGATGGACAGACCGGCAGTACAAAAGTACTTTGATAAAGAAATAGAGCCGATAAGGGTAAAAACGGATACAGCCATTCAAAAGGTCATTGATTCGGCAGACAGACGTGTGCTGATCATACAGGAAAGCACGGAGGAAAAAGCTGAAGCCGCCATCCTTTATGCTGCTGTGATAGGTCTGTTGATGATCGTGATTGTTATTTATGCTTATAAATTACGTAATGAGTATCTTATTAATGACGAGCTTAAACGACAGCAGAAGATTTTACAGGATGCTCTGCTGGTAGCGCAGAAGGCGAATGACGCCAAACGTGATTTTCTGTCGCGGATGTCGCATGAGATCAGAACGCCGATGAATGCAATTATTGGAATGTCGGCGATTGCCTTTAATTATTTGGATGATAAAAAGCGTACTGCTGATTGTCTGAGTAAGATAACTTTTTCGTCGAAGCATTTATTGATGCTGCTCAACGATGTTTTAGATATGTCAAAAATCGAAAATGGAAAGTTGAATATTCGTCAAGAACTGTTTGATTTAAAAAATCTGGTTACTTCTTTAGCTGATATCAATTATGGACTTGCTACAGCCAAAGGTTTGTCCTTTGAAATTGTTATTTCAGGATTTAAAGATGAGCTGTTGCTCGGAGATTCTATGCGTGTCAACCAAATCCTGCTCAATTTATTGTCCAATGCAATTAAATTTACGCCTAAAGGCGGCAGTGTCAAGCTGGAAATCAGAATGCTGCGTTCAGCAAGTGACAAGATATGGCTGAGGTTTATCGTGAAAGACAGCGGCATCGGGATGCAAAAGGAGTTTTTGGAACATTTATACGAACCGTTTGAGCAGGCGGATAATGGAATTGCCAGAAAATATGGCGGTACGGGCTTGGGGATGGCGATAACCAAAAATCTTGTTGCAATCATGGATGGAACTATTGAGGTTGAAAGTCAGGAAGGTGCAGGAACTACGTTTATGGTAGACCTGCCTTTTGGAGTAAGTAAAGTTGATAAAAAAACTGCGGCTGAGATGGAGGAGATGCGGGTACTGGTTGTCGATGACGATAACGATACCTGTGAACATGCAGTAGTATTGCTGAAAGGCATGGGAGTCAATGTTGACTGGGCTCTGAATGGTTTTGAGGCTATTGAAAAGGTAAGAAGCGCCTGTGAAGATGACGGGCGTTGCTATGATGTTTGTTTCATTGACTGGTGTATGCCGGAACTGGATGGAATAGAAACGGCCCGTAGGATGCGGCGCTATGTCGGTACTGATGTTTTGATCATTATTATCAGTGCTTATGACTGGTCTGGTATCGAAGAACAGGCAAAGGCAGCAGGTGTTAATGCTTTTATAGCTAAACCGTTTTTTGCTTCAAATTTATACAATACGTTGTTAACTGTTTCGCGGAAGCCGGAGCTGGGATTTTCTGCAGTAGGCAATAAGGAAACGTATGATTTTGGCGGCAAAAAGATATTGCTGGTGGAAGATAATGAGTTAAATATGGAGATTGCTTCAGAGCTGTTGAAGTTTGTGAATTTACAAGTTGAACATGCTGAGAATGGTAAAGTTGCGGTAGATATTTTTAGAAACTCGAAAGAAAAGGAATATGCCTTGATTTTCATGGATATTCAAATGCCGCTGATGAATGGCTATGACGCTGCCAGGTGCATAAGGTCGTCAGAGCATCCTGCTGCCGGGACGATACCGATCATTGCCATGACAGCCAATGCTTTCAATGATGATGTTCAGGCTGCGTTTGATGCCGGGATGAATGGACATCTGGCAAAACCCATAGATGTGGAGGTTTTGTATAAAACAATAGCAAGGTATATTTGAGGGATTAATGATAAGCAAATGCCCGCCATGAATGTTGTTTCAGGGCGGATATTGAGTATGTTTGTTATTTTCTGCTTATGATGCAGGTCAAAAGGCGTAACCAGTGCAGGAGCTTTGTGTATTTGCTATTGATGTCATACCTCGTTTCTTTGTTTGTTTTACAGTTCTCTGTGTTTACTGATGATGGCCCGGCTCAGTTCGTTCAGGCAGCTGGTCAGCACGCCTGCTTTGGTGATCTTGGCTGCTGCTGCCTGTGCTTCGGCTAAGGTAACGTCTTCACGCGGGCAGCGAGTGCAGCGCAATCCAAATCTTAACAGCGCTGAAAGTTCTTTGCTGACTTTCTTTCAAGAAAGTCTAAAGCGATTTTTGGCGAACATTGCAAGAAAGTCTAAAAAAGCTAAAAAAGCTAAAAAAGATTGAAGAAAACATTAAAAGAAAACATCGTGTTCTTTAAAAAGCAGCCCTTTTAAACAAGGGGGCTGCTTTTTGCATACCACAGGGCCTTTGATGACCTGCCCGCCGGGTTTCATAGCCTCGTCGCCGGGTGAATAGCGCAGATACCATAAGTCCCAGCGGGTTTCGGCATCGCCACTGTACGGTCCGTCAGCAGCGGTGCTGATGATATTTGCATAATAGAGATGCTCCTTTTAGATTTGATTGGCAAGGGGGGAAAACCCTCACGCTATATATAGGGCAGCGAGAGGGATAAAAGTTTACATCGGTTTGAAATTTTTTTTTGCAAGGTGGTTTTTAACAGCAGCTCATAACATTTTAGTGATATTTGTGAATAATATGTGAAATTGCATTTTGGCATGTAAACTTTTCCGGTGTTCGCTGCCCTATATATAGTGACAGTATTCAGTACTGAATTTGTTAGCAGAGTTTTTAAGACTTATAGGGTTTTACTGCTTATGACTTTGACCTTGAATCTAACAAAGAAATACTTACAGCAAAGTAAAGCAATACTTATTTAGTAAGTACTGAATACTGCCATAAATACTTGCACGACGAGCGGCAAAACATGCAGAGAAGTCCGTTTCAGGCCAGCTGGTGGATCATGAAGCTAATAAAAAACGTCTGCAGAATCTTATAAAAATATTGTCTAGAAGAATATAAAATAAAAATATGGCAGATTAATGTTGTATTTGATGATATAAATTCGTTTGTGGGCAAAAGAAGTTGTTGCAAAAACTAATTGTTTGTAGTATTATTTTATAAAATAGAATAATATATAATAATCAAATCAGAAAAAATAAGTAAAACAAAAGTAGTTGGTCCGGTAGTTGAAACGATTATATGGGTAAGAGTGGTGTAGAGGGTAAAATGAAAAAACAGCGTTATGATCTAAATGATTTAGGTAGTAATGTGAAGATGATGCGGAAGGCAAGAAAAATTTCGCAGGTGAAATTATCGGAAGCCCTGCAGATGTCGCAGCCGCATCTAAGTAATCTGGAGTGCGGCAGGACGTTGATCAGTCTGGAGATACTTGTCAAACTGGCTGACGTGTTTGATTGTTCGGTAGAAGATATTCTATTGTGCAGTCAGGAAAAAGTTAAAGCAGTAAATTAAAAGGGTCAGAACAAAATAAAAGCAACAGCTTAAACAGCTGTTGCTTTTTTATATGTGTATTCATTGTTTTTACAGCATCTGCCCAAAGGTATAAAGCAGTTTGAGGGCGTAAACAAAAATAACGGCGCCGCAGATGCGGTTGATCCATTGCATATGGCTGGGGCGCAGATTTTGGCAGCAGGTTTTGAAGATGCCTGTAAGCCCGAAGAACCACAGGCAGGAGGCAGCTGCTACGCCGCTGATAAAGAGTGAGGCAGTATCGGCAGGCAGTGATGAGCGAAAGGCGCCCAGCATCAGCGTACCGTCGATAACGGCCTGCGGGTTGAACCAGGTAACGGTAAAGGCCAGCGTGGCCGTTTGCCACAGCGTCGGCTGGCTGTAAGCAGAGGTGTCTGTCTGCACCTGCGCATGCAGCAGCTGCCAGGCCAGATAGATCAAGATCAGTCCGCCGCCGCCGAGCAGTGCTTTTTGCAGTAGCAGACTGTGTTCGATCACAAGGCCGATGCCCCAAAAGCAGGCCAGCGCCAGGCTGATGTCAAAGAAGGCGACGATGCCTGCAGTGACGAGGGCAATGCCTAAAGGCGCGGTGAGCGCCGTATTGATGACAAAAAGATTTTGGGCGCCGATGGGGGCAAGATAGGCCAGCCCCATGGTAAGACCCTGTAAAAAAATTTCCAAAGCAGATTCCTCTCGATACTGAAGGCTGTGCCGATTGATCAGAGTACGGCCTGCAGCAGTGCAAAGACGGCGGCGCCGCTGACTATCGCCAGCCCCAGTGATTTTGTTTTATAGACCAGCGGGAAGATGATGACGGTCGACCACAGGTACAGGTTGTTCAGTCCCAGATCCAGGCTGCCTGCGGGCAGAAAGACGTCGGGCAGAACCAGCGCGCCGAAAATAGCTGTCGGCACATAGGTGAGCCAGGTTTTGAACCAGCGTGGTACAGGTTTGCCGGCCAGCAGCAAAAAAGGGATGATACGGGAAATATAGGTGACGCCCATCATAATGAAAATGGCGCCCCAAACGTATTCAGCGGACATTATCAGCACCTCCCGCATGGCGTTCGGTGATATAGCAGGCGGCGCCGGAGGCGGCCAGAGTTGCCAGCACGATATGCAGCTTATAGGGAACGATCTGCGAAAGCAGGATCGCCAGAAGCCCTGATACCAGCCCGGTGATGATCATTTTCCGGTCGGTGAGATAGTTGACCCAGATGCCGAGGAACATGGCGATCAGCAGATAGGAGACCAGCTCGGTAGGCGGGTTGAGATAAGCGGCGGCATAGCAGCCGAGGGCATTGCTGAGCGACCAGACGGCGCAGGAGGTGATGTTGAGCCCCAGGGCTTCTTCGCACGTCCAGCGGGGATCTGTTTCCGTTTCAAAGGCGTTCAGGTTGACGGCAAAGGTCTCGTCGGTGATGCCGTGGGCATAGCCGATAAGAAAGTTTTTGCTGCGGCCGTTAAAAAAATTCATCAGCGTGGAGCTGAATAAAAGATGACGCAGGTTGACGATAAAAATAGTGAGTCCGATAGAAACGAGGGCCGCACCCTGGGCCATCATGGCGATGCCGATGAACTGACCGGAGCCGGCGAAAACGAGCACGCTCATCCCTAAGGCTTCAAGCGGTGTGAGACCGGCCTGCTGTGCCAGAATACCGCAGGCGATGCCAAGGGCCAGATAGCCGATGGCGATGGGAATAAGCTTTTGCAGGACACGTCGGTTGACTGTTATAGATGACACGGATGGACACTCCCCTTATTTAAAACGACTTCCTCTATTATAACTTATTTTGGATGGATAAGAAACCGGGAAAAGTGTTATATTTATTACGCCGCAGGAAAATATTTTTTACAGCGCTGGTGTTTGCTGCGGCGACGCTTGCGTTTTAGCAGAGAACTGAGTAAAATAATATAGATAAGGACTAATTTGATTTTAGCATGTGTTTGTATATACATACGACGCTGGAGGAGGTTTTTTATATGACACAGATCAGACCGTTCTGCGGGCTGCGTCCGGTGCCGGAATATGCGGCAGAGATCGCTGCTTTGCCTTATGACGTGATGGATACCGAAGAGGCGCGGCAGATACTTAATAAGAACCCGCTGAGCTTTTTGCGGGTGACAAAATCGGAAGCGACGATGTCGGATTGTATCGATCCGCACAGCCAGGCAGTTTATAAGATGGCGAAAACAAATCTCGACAGGTATCTGTCCGACGGGCAGATGAAAAAAGATACGACGCCCTGCTACTATATTTACCGTCAGCAGATGGGGCAGCATATCCAGATCGGCCTTGTGGCCGCTGCTTCGGTGGAGGAATACCGCGAGAACATTATCAAGAAGCACGAGCTGACCAGGCCTGATAAAGAGCAGGACCGGGTCAATCATATTCTGGCGACAGAAGCACAGACCGGCGCTGTTTTTTTAACTTATAAGGGCAAGCCCGAGATCAATACTTATGTTTTGAGCCTGATGGGATCCAAAAAGCCGGTATATGATTTTACGTCGGAGGACGGCGTGCAGCACACACTGTATGTGGTGGAGAACCTGATGGAGATCGCCGAGCTGACCCGTCTGTTTGAGGACGTGCCTGTAATGTATATTGCCGACGGCCATCACCGCAGTGCTGCGGCTATGCGTGTGGCTGACGAGCTTGGCAAAACGCCGAGGCATGGTTCTAACGAAGAATATAACACTTTTTTAGCGGTCATTTTTCCCGATAATATGATGCAGATCATGGATTATAACCGTTTGGTCAAAGACCTGAACGGTTTGTCGATGGAAGAATTTTTAAGCAGAGTCGGAGAAAAGTTTGAGATCAGCGAGCTGGAAAACGGCCCGAAGCCGGAAGCGCGGCATCAGTTCAGTATGTATCTGGCCGGAAAATGGCGTCGCCTGACTGCGAAGGAAGGTACCTTTGCCGCGGATGATGTGATCGGGTCGCTGGACGTTTCGATCTTGCAGGATAATCTGCTGGCGCCGATCCTGGGCATCAAAGACCCGCGTACGGATGAGCGCATCAATTTTATGGGCGGTATCCGCGGGTTGGATGCTTTGGCGGCTAAAGTAGACGCAGGGGCCTACAGTGTGGCTTTTGCCATGTATCCGACGTCGATGGAGGAGCTGATCAAGGTAGCTGATGCCGGTAAGATCATGCCGCCGAAATCGACCTGGTTTGAACCTAAGCTGCGCGATGCGATGGTCGTGCATTTGATCGGAGAAGATGAATAATGAAACGTATCTATAATTTTAATGCCGGTCCGGCCATGCTGCCGCTGGAAGTGCTGCAGGAGGTACAGTCCGAGCTGCTGGACCTGCAGGGCAGCGGTATGTCGATTTTGGAAATGAGTCACCGCGCGCCGATTTATGAAAAAATCAATGCTGAGGCGGAAGCCGACATCAAGGAGCTTTTGGGTCTGGGCGACGATTATTGCGTACTCTTTATGGGAGGCGGCGCCAGCCTGCAGTTTTCGATGGTGCCGATGAATTTTTTGGGGGCTGGACAAACGGCGGCTTATGCCGTGACCAGTAATTTTTCGGATAAAGCTGTAAAAGAGGCGGAAAAGGTAGGTAAGGTCGTTATCCCTTTCAGCAGTAAGGCTGAAAAGTATGACCGGGTGCCGCAGCCGGGCGAGATCAGGCTGCCGGAAAACTGCGCTTATCTGCATATCACGGCTAATAATACGATCGAAGGCACAGAGTACAGCGTTTATCCTGAAACCGGTGCTGTACCGCTGATCGCGGATATGTCTTCGGATATTTTGAGTAAACCGATCCCGGCTGAGAAGTTTTCGCTGATTTATGCCGGGGTACAGAAAAATATCGGGCCTGCCGGCGCGGTAGCAGTCATTGCCCGTAAAAAATTTATTGAGGGGCGTTCTAAAGCTCTGCACAGTATGCTGAATTACGAAACTCATCTTGATAACGGTTCGCTGTATAATACGCCGCCGGCTTTTGCGGTCTATATCGTCGGCAAGGTTGCCAAGTGGCTGAAGGCGCAGGGCGGACTGGTGATGATGGAGCAGCGCAATGCGGCTAAGGCCAAGATAGTTTATGATGTGATCGATATGTATCCTGATTTTTTCCGCGGCTTTGCCAAAACTGACAGCCGTTCGCTGATGAACGTGACTTTTGGACTGCCGACCGAAGCGCTGGAGAAGCGTTTTGCGGCCGAGGCCGAGGAGCTGGGGATGGGTGGACTGAAGGGACACCGCAGTGTTGGCGGACTGCGGGCCTCGATTTACAATGCGATGCCGCTGGCAGGCTGCGAGAAGCTGGCTGAATTTATGGAAGCTTTTTATAAAATACATAAATAATATTGACCGGTAAATAGCTGACGCTGCTTGCGCAAAAACAGGCAGCGTCGCTTTTTACCTGAACTGGTTTGAGGGAGGGGCAGCAAATGCAATATGATTTACTGATCAAAAACGGGTATGTGGTCGATTATGCGTCGGCACGGGAAGGATATTTTGATGTCGCTGTGCAGAACGGTATGATTGCGGCGGTGGAAAGCAGTATCGGCGGCAGCGCCGTGCGGGAGCTGGATGCGTCCGGCAAGCTGGTACTGCCGGGCTTGGTCGATTCGCATGTGCATGCTTCGGCCTGGCTGGGAGGCAGCTACGCCCACACGATGCTGGTCAAGGCTGGTGTGACCAGTGCTTTGGATATGTCGGGGCCGGGGACCAGTGTACTGGAGCTGGCGCGTGAATATGGGACCGGTCTCAATCTGGCTACGATCGAATATGTGCGGCCGGGACATACGGTCAGCAGTGACGATCCTTCGTCAGCAGAGCTGCAGCAGCTGATAACGAAAGTGCAGAGGCAGGGGTCGTTAGGCATCAAGCTGCTGGGCGGGCATTATCCGCTGACGGTGGCAGCAACGGCCAAAGCGATCAGGGCTGCGGCAGAGCTGGGAGCTTATACGGCTTTTCACGCCGGGACAGCCGCTCATGGTTCCAATATCGAAGGCATGCTGGAGGCGGTGGAGCTGGCCGACGGCAACCCTCTGCATTTAGCGCATATCAATGCTTACTGCCGTGGTACGGTACTGCCGGAGGCGGAAGAAACGGAGCTGGCCCTTAAAGCTTTGGCGGCCAATCCTAATATTTCCTGCGAGTCTTATTTATCACCGCTCAACGGTACAAGCGCTGAAATCATTGACGGTCTGCCGGGCAGTATGGTTACCCGCCGCTGCCTGAAAACCGGCGGCTTTACGGAGGATGAGGCAGGCATGGAGGAGGCGCTTTTGTCTGGCTGGGCACAGGTCAATTATCCGCAGGGACAGGAAATGACTTTGCTGACAGGTGAGGCGGCCAGGGATTATTGGCGCGGGCAGCAAACGCTGGTTTCCATCAGTTTTGCGGTCAATCCTGTTGGGCCGCGGGTGCGGCTGGCAACGGCGAAAAAGGCTGACGGCAGTTTTGCTGTAGACGCTGTCAGTACTGACGGCGGCGGTATTCCACGCAATGTACTGCTGCCTGCTAGTCTGGCTTTGGTCGATCTGGGCGGACTGTCGCTGCAGGAGCTGGTGGCGAAGATCAGCTATCAGCCGGCGCGGCTGCTTGGTCTTGCAAATAAGGGCAGCCTGACAGCAGGGCGTGATGCCGATATTACGATCGTCGACAGGCTGCAGCGCAGCGCGTTTGCCACGATCATCGGCGGGCAGGTCTGTTATATGGACGGTAAGGTTTTAGGGCGCGGCGGCAGGATCATTACTACTGCCGCAGGGGCGGACTATGTACGCAGCCAGGGGCTGGAGCCGCTGGTCGTTGACCTGGCTGACAGCAGTTTGCTGCAGAAGGCGCAAAAAAGATGACAATAAAAATAAACCACCTGATCGCTCTTGCAGTCAGGTGGTTTATTTATTAGACTGGGGTTACTTTGTATGGCCGCCATAAATTATACAGGGGCAGCAGATAAAGATAAAAGGCAAACAGGATCGAAGCGTTGCCGGCGCCTACGGTGGCGAGCGGTACAGCGCAGGCGATCGACCAGGGGATGAGCGCCGCTACTACGATAGTGCTGTTTTCCAGGTCCAGGGCCAGCTGCTGCATATTGTCAGCGCTGTCCTTGTGCAGCTGATAGGTGAGGATGCTGCTGAGGGTCTGGTTGCAGGTTGCCATACTTGTGATGGTGGCTGTCAGCAAAATGCTGCCGTACGGCGTTATTTTTTCTCCAAGCTGTGCAAGGCGGGCCTGCGTAGTATTCAAAAAGCCTGTTGCTTCAAAAATCCCGGCGTAAGCGGAGGAAAGGATAATGATGACGCTGACGGTGAACATGGAAATGATACCGCCGCCGCTGAGGATCTGGGCCAGCGGCTGATCAGCAGGGTAAAAGCCGTAGAACATGATCGAGCCAAGTTGGGCGGGAGTGATATCCTGAAGGAAAAGGCAGAGCAGACTGCCGGTAATGATGCTGGCTGCCATCGTCAGCCTGACATTGACCTTGCACAATGAAAGAACGATGATCAGCAGCGCTGGAATAGTGGTAGTCCAGTGCAGATCGAAGTTTTGCGGAAAGAGTGAGTACAGGTCGGCTGTGCCGGTGTTGCCGGTACCGGAAAATCCCAGCAGGGCGTAAAGCAGGCAGGTGACTGAAAAAGGCAGCAGCGCTGATTTGAACATATTTTTGATATTACAGTAAATATCAGTCTGCGTCAGTTCGCTGATCAGAAGGGCGCTGGTCGACATCGGTGAACAGCGGTCGCCGAAATAGATGCCTGATAAGATCGCGCCGCCGGTAAAGGTGGGATCGATACCATTGGCTTTGGCGATAGACATACAGATGATGCCGATCGTGGCCGCAGTACCGAAAGAGGTGCCTGTTAAAAGTGAAACGAAACAGCAGAGCAGAAAAACTATCAAAATGAATACCGACGGTATGAGCAGGCCCGACATATGGTAAATAATGAACGGTATCGTGCCGCAGGCCCGCCAGACGGCGGTGATCATACCGATAAGGATAAAGATGAAGAGGATATTTTTGATCGTGCGTATTCCTCGTCCGGACATTGTCAGTACCTGTACCGGCGTATGTCCCTGCCGGAGGGCGTAACCGAAAAACATCAGATAGCCGAAAAGCAGGGCCCAGAGAATGGAGTAGCCTGCCAGAATGCAGCTGAGCAGTATAAAGGAAAAGATCACGATGATAATAGCTTCCATAAAATTTCTCCTGCGGCAGAACGCCGTAATTTTTTAGAGGTCAGTCAGTAATAATACTATTATCATACTGCTTGCTGCGCTGCTTGTCTAATAATAAATAAGGCGCCGGGCAAATATTTGCCCGGCACCTTATTTATTATTATTATATTTCTTCCAGAATCTGACCGTCGGTGCTGATGGTGACGACCTGCCAGGGGATGATTTTACCGCTTTGCTGCAGCGCTGTTCTGACCGCCTGTTCCATACCGCCGCAGCAGGGTACTTCCATGCGGACGACGGTAACGCTTTTGATATCGTTTGCAAGCAGGATCTCAGTCAGCTTGCGGCTGTAATCTTCGTTGTCCAGCTTGGGACAGCCGATAAGCGTGATATGGTTTTTTATGAATTTACGGTGGAAATCGCCGTAGGCAAAGGCGGTACAGTCGGCGGCAACCAGCAGCCTGCTGTTTTGCAGGTAGGGTGTGTGCGGGTTGACCAGCTTGATCTGGACAGGCCATTGCTGCAGCTCGCTGTTTTGGGGCGTGGCTGTCTGCTGCGCTGGTGCAGGTTCCTGCTGATGCAGTAAACGGGCCTGTGTGCTGGGGCAGCCGCAGGGAAGTTCAGCTTCCTGGCTGGCTTTATTGGCCAAAACGGCAGCTTCGTCATAGGCTGCGGCTTCACGTACTTCAAAGGTTATGGCATTGGTAGGGCAAACGGGCAGGCAGTCGCCCAGGCCGTCGCAGTAATCGTCTCGCAGCAGGGCTGCCTTGCCGTCCACCATGCCTATGGCCTGTTCGTGGCAGGCCTGGGCGCAGAGACCGCAGCCGTTACATTTTTCCTGATCTATAGTGATTATTTTGCGTAACATGATGAACCTCCTGTTGTCTTTCTGTTTTTATTATAGTACGATAGTAGGAAGAAAGCTGTTGTTTTTACAACGGAGGTAAAGAAGAATGGATAAATATTTGCAGATCATAGCGTCGGCATCTTTGTTCCGCGGTATTGCGAAAACAGAGATCGCGGCAGTGCTGCAGAATCTGGATGCGCAGCTGAGGGTCTATCCTCGGAACAGCTTTATCTGGCAGCTGGGCGAGCAGGTAACGACAGCTGGTTTTGTCGTTGCCGGCAGCGTGCATATCCTGCGCGAGGATTACTGGGGGCGGCAGAATATTCTGGCGCAGCTGGGCTGCGGGCATCTGTTCGGCGAGGTCTATGCCTGTCTGCGGCAGGTGCCGCTGACGGTGAGTGTGGCCGCGCCTAATGGAGCTACGGTGATCTTTCTGGACATTAAACGTCTGCTGGCGGGTTCGGCTCGCAGCGAAGCTGAAAACAGGCTGCTGCATAATCTGCTCCTGCTGATGGCGGAGCGCAATCTGTTTCTGACTCAGAAAATGGAATATCTGACGAAGCGGACGACGCGGGAAAAGCTGCTGGCGTACCTTTCAGAACAGGCGCGCCTGCAGCAGAGCAATAAGCTGACGATACCCTTTAACAGGCAGCAGCTGGCCGATTTTCTGGCGGTAGACCGCAGCGCGATGTCAGGTGAGCTCAGTAAGATGCAGGCGGACGGACTGATCAGGTATAAAAAGAATAATTTTGAGCTTTTACAAAAATAAAACCAGCCGCTTGAAGCGGCTGGTTTTGCTTATACTGTTATTACATATAAAGGAATTGCAGACAGGTGGCAAATAAAGCTGCCGTTAAAACCTTGATGACTGCGCCGATAATGGCTGCCGTCATGGCCTCGCGTTCGGTAAGGTCGGTACAGCCGCTCCAGATAGCGGGGATCTGCCCGAAGATGACCTGCAGCGGGAAGCCGGAGGAAGCCAGGATATACGAGCCGACGACCAGCGGCGGGGCGATTGTGGCGGCAATTTCCTTCAGCTGGGCCATTGCCAGCGACCCGCCGACTAAAATAGAAACGGAACCGGTTTCGGCATGGATGTTGAAGGCATTGAGCATGGTATTGATACCGGCCTGAATGCCGGTCCACAGACCGAAATGGTCTAAAGCGCCGATTGCCGCAAAAACTACGGCGCAGGAGGGAATGATGAGCAAAAACAACAGCTCAGCGCCTTCCTTGGCCGCATTGAAGATGGTCGGCAGAAAACCGGTTTCAGGTGTGAAGCGGGGCAAGTCTTCAAGCGAGACAGCTTTGGTGTCGCGCCAGATAGTGAGCCGCAGAAGCAGCGGCGTCAAAAGCACCGGCAGGAACACCGCCAGAAAAACGACGACCCAGACGGAAACCTTGGCGGCGTTCAAAGCAATCAGGCCGAAAACGAAGATCGCAAAGGAGGACTGCGACTGCATCATGGTAGCGATAGCGATTTTCTGCTCGTCTTTGGTGGCTTTGGATTTTTTGAGGATCGGGCCGCCGATACGGCCGGCAGCGTTGATATCGCCGAGAATATTATATACGGACGGTACGGCTACAGCGGCGTTGACACCGATGACCTTCATCAGGGGCACGAAAATACGCATCAGGGCGTCGGTAAAGCCAAGGCGTTCCAGCAGGCGTCCCATGGTAACGCTGATGATGATCGCGATACCGATGGAACCTGTGATATAGACCTTGATGATAATAGGGGCGGCATGGTTGAACATATTGTTGAACAGGTTCCCGATACCGCCGGGGTTAACTACCAGCATCAAAAAGGAAAAGGCGACTAAAAACAGGCCTACGTATTCGATCAGTTCGATCTTTCTTTTTCCACCATTCATCATAAACCCCTCCGTTATTCTGTTTTTGGCTTAGGCAGATAATTGCGCGCCATGGTTTCGCCGTAGTTTTCGATGTGGGTGCAGCCGCAGTGGTCCAGCGGCAGGCTTACCATACGTTCGCGGAAGATGTGGATATCCAGCTCGGGGATCTGCAGACGCAGGGCCCAGGCCAGGGGGATTCCGTTTTCTAAGATCTCCAGCGCGTGAGAGTTGCCTGCGATCAGGTTCAGGCCCAGTTCTTCGGCTTTTTTGACCAGCGGGTCGCCGGGCAGCGGTCTGCTGATCGTGCAGACTACGGTGTTGGCTTCGGGGTATTCGGCGTAGGCTTTTTCCAGGTCCTCGGCCGAGAAACCGGTATGCGGGAAAACAGTGATGGTTTTGCCCAGCTTGTTGTCGGGGCTGCCGACAAAGATTTTGGCGCGGGCTGCGATCGAGGTTTCGTGGATCTCGGTACAGCCGCGGATCTGACGTTCAGAGGTGAGCACGCGTGATTCGATATCAGTGCCCATGATCGTGTCGATACGGTTGAGCAGGTCGCCCAGTGTTTCTACTTCCGGCAGGGCGTTGCCATACCAGACGATCTTACCGGGGACACCGCCAAAGCGGATGTTGACGTGTTTGGCGCAGCTGCCGTGGATCCAGGCGATACCGGGATGCAGGCCGTGAAAGGCTTCGTGCAGCTCAAAAACAGCCAGATGATACAGATTAAAGTAATCTCTGGCGGTAACGCCGCCGGTATTGGAGCCTTCCGCGATTGGGTGATGGGCGATAAGGCAGTCGATGCCTGTTGCGCCGGCCAGTTCAATGGCGCTTTCAGTCAGGGTCATCATAACCGCTACTTTTTTGACGGGCATATCTGGATCGCCCCAGACGAGACCGGGCAGTTCGGTCACAGCTTTGCCGGGGATACCGGAGGTCTTGGTAACTACAAAGGGGTTAGCGCCGCCGTAACCGAAGGAGTCGGTGATGACGCGGCCGCCGGTAATAACGTCGAGGGCTTTGAGGATATCACGTACAGTTGCCATCAGATTATCACATCTTTCTTATAAGTTTGAGAAAATATTGGTGCAGCCTGCCGCTTCGACACGGGCCTTGATAGCGTCATCGTCGGTGCTGTAAAGATTTTTGGCCTGCATCCGTTCAAAATAAACTGAGCCGGAGAAGGTGTATTTTTTATTGCGTGTCTCGGCGTCCAGCATTTGCTTGACAACGTAGCCGATAAATTCGCCGATAGCTGTGGTTTCAGGCAGGATGACTGGCGCCAGACCGTTGGCGGCTCTGGCGGCGTTATGCCCGGCCAGCGAGCCGCTGACGATAGCTTCCGTATGGCCTACCATTGCTCCGGCACGTTCGCCGCCACAGAAAAGGTTGGTTTTGCCGTCAGCCTTTAAGGAAGCATCGACATGGGCGAAATTAAAGTAACGCATAGAGTTGCCTTTGCCGCCGGACAGTGGGTCTTCGAAGCGGGCCCGTTCAAAGCCGGGGATCATACGCAGCTCTTCCAGCGGATAATAAGGCGTCATCAGCTTGGCTGAGCCGGTGTCCAGCAGAACGATGTTGTCGGCATAAGCGTCGAGCGCATACTGCTGGCAGGCTTTCATAGCCAGCTTTTCTTTATGCTTTTTGATTGCTTCGGGGATCGGGACTACGCAGCAGCCTGTCTTTTCCAGCTCGGTAACGATCTCAGGGGCCAGTGATTCTTTGAACAGCTTACAGGAGCCGCTCATGGCGCCGAGACCGGTAGGCTTTTCTGCTGTCCATTCTTCCACGCCGGACTGGGTAGTGACGCTGACGCGGGGGCCGAAGCTGTGGCAGCGCAGGATACACATGGCGCAGCCGTTGCCGTGTTTATTGCAGTTGAGCGGCATAGCCGAAGAACCGCTGACATCTACGAAAGCGTCGGCAGTAAGGCGCAGGCCGCTTTTGGTAATAACGGCGATGATCGTGTCGCCTTCGTATTCCGTTTTAACGGCCGGATCAGCCATTAGCAGCTTGATGCCGCGGCTCAGGAGCAGTTTTTTGACCGCGGGCTCGATTTTATAGATATTGTAAAGAGTAGCGTGTTTATGACCGGGAAAATCCATGTTTTTGTGAGTTGCAACGGCTTCCATAACTGTAAACAGGTCGCCTGCGCCCATGGCGATACATTCTTCGGCGGCAGTATAGCGGCCGTTGTTGCGGAAAATCCCGCCGACCAGCCCTGTGCCTAAAAGCATATCGGTACGTTCGAGCAGAGTTACGTCGGCACCGGCTTTTTCAGCAGTAAGAGCTGCGGCACAGCCGGCCCAGCCTCCGCCGATAACGACGATTTTTTTCTTGGTCATCCTGATTCCTCCAAACGGGGTAGATTTTTATTTAATTATACCCCTTTAGTATAACAAATTAATAATTAAAGAGTAAAGTACATAAAGTATGTATACATATAAAAAATTGCAGGCTGTACTGGCGCGGCCGGTTGTGGTAAAATAAACGAATAAAAACAGTTCTTGCTGGTGGAGGGATCAAGGTGACCAAGTATAAGAAAAATGGTAAAAAACTGGGTGTGCTGGGAGGAATGGGGCCTGCTGCGGCGGCAGAGTTCCTGCGGCAGCTGGCGGCAAAGTGTCCGGCGGCAACAGATCAGGAGCACCCTGTGGTATATATGATCGGGGATTGTGAGATACCTGACCGCAGCACAGCGATCTTCGGCAAAGGCGAAAGTCCGGCGCCGGTTCTGGAAGCGCGGCTGCGCCAGCTGTGTGATATGGGGGCAGAGGTACTGGCGGTGCCCTGCAATACGGCCCATTATTTTATTGATGATTTTAAAGCTGCTCTGCCGCAGCCGTTAGTGCATATCATTGAAGAAACTGTCCTGGCGGCCCAGCGGCTCAATCCTGAAGGCGCCTGGATGCTGTCGACGCATGGTACGCGCGCCAGCGGTCTGTATCAGAAATATGCCGATAAACACGGTTATACCTTATATCTGCCCAATGAGGAGCAGGCTGAAAAAGCGCAGCAGGCTATCTTTTATGTCAAAGCCGGCGAGCTTGACCGGGCAGGCGCTGTGACTAAAGCTCTCGTAGAAGAACTGTGGCGCGAGCGTGACCTTCCTGTGATGACGGCCTGTACCGAGCTGCCGTTAGGATACGCGGCTTCCGACCTGCCGCTGGACAGAGAGGTTTCCAGTATCGGGGCTCTGGTCGATGCCTGCATCAGGATGCTGTATGATGAAGTAAAATAAGCATAAAGAAAAGGACTATCTCGATGAGATAGTCCTTTATTTTTGTTTTACCAGCGCCTGCTGGAACCGCCGCCGCCGCCGGAGCCTCCTCCGAAACCGCCGCCACCGCCTCCGCGTCCGCCGCCGCGCAAAAGTGCGAGCAGGATGAACTGAGTGATGATGCCGCCGAAGAACATATGGTCAACGATGATGAGTACTATCAGGCCGACTGCGATCAGTGCCTTCATCCAGCCAGGCATCGGCGTATCGCCTGTGCCCTGCTGGGCTCCGCCGTTATAACGCACGCCTTCCAGCTTGACATCATAACTTTTGGCTACGGTAGTTGCGACAGTCAGATAGCCCTGCACGATGCCTTTTTCGTACTGGCCATGTTTAAAGTAGGGCAGCATCTGCTGGTCCTGGATCCGTCCCGTCAGGCCGTCGGGCAGAACGCCTTCCAAACCGTAACCAACTTCGATCCGCGATTGTCTGTCATCGACAGCTACTAAGATCAGCGCGCCGTTATTCTTTTCTTTATTACCAAGTCCCCATTGCCGCAGCAGTGTCAGTCCATATTCGTCAATGGGCTGGCCGTCAAGTGTTTTCACCGTAACTACGGCGACCTGTGCGGTGGTTTTATTATCCAGATCCTGTCCGATGGCATTAAGGGCCTGACGGGTCTGCGGTGATAAAACACCGGCATAGTCCTGCACGTAGATGCCGGAGGACACGCTTGGCTTAGGTGGTACCTGGATCGCCGCTTCTGCCCCGACGGCAAAGACCGCCTGGATCAGAAGCATCAAAAGGACGAGCCAACGTTTCATAATCAGTGAGCTCCGTTATCGGTTAAAATTGTACTTGCGGAACAGTTTTTGCGCTTTCGTCTGCTTTAAAGTAATCACGGGCGTCAAAACCGAACATACCGGCATAAAGAACAGTCGGGAAGGATTTGATCTTGGCGTTGAAGCCCTGAACTGCGCCGTTGTAATCCATACGGGCTACGGCAATGCGGTTTTCCGTACCGGCCAGCTCGTCCTGCAGCTGCAGGAAGTTGGTGTTGGCTTTCAGGTCAGGATAGTTTTCTGCGATCATCAGCAGGCGGGAAAGAGCGCTGCTCAATTCGCCGTTGGCCTGGCTGGTTTCGGCAACCGTCTTGGCGCCGCCTAATTTAGCGCGGGCATCGGATACAGCTTTAAAAACGTCGCTTTCGTGGGCAGCATAGCCTTTAACGGTAGATCGGAAGAGCACACGTCTGAACTCCAGTCACGGCTACATCTCGTATGCCGTCTTCTGCTTGAAAAAAAAAA
>ENA-USYV01001820-USYV01001820.1-human-gut-metagenome-genome-assembly--contig:-NODE-1820-length-19102-cov-10.980026_pt1 | contig 19102 bp, 17 predicted proteins | sample MGYA00250066_ERZ773514 | MGnify/ENA primary metagenome ERZ773514 (study PRJEB29103, sample SAMN06112049) | human gut metagenome | biome: human gut; feature: ankylosing spondylitis patient; material... | reverse complement strand
TCAAACTCCATGCAGCCCGTGTCCGGGTCTGCGTCGGTCTGGCGGCACTGGTCGGGGTGCTGTCCGGCGTAGGCGGCAAGCCGCTTCTTTAAGTCGGTGTTGTGGGTGCGGATATGGATAAGGGGGTCTTTCTCGTCAAACCAAATATCGGTGGTCTTTTCCTGCTTCGTAAGCCCTGTTCTCATGTAAGCTCCTTTCTGCGCCCCTGTTACGCAATAGGGGCATTTTTCGGGTGTTTTTTCCGGCTCTTGACTTGGGGGAAATGAGGATTTTCAAATAGAAACCGTCCAGACAGGGAATGGTTCGTCGGGGCGGCTGTTATCGCAAGATTTCCGTTTTTTCCGGCTCTTGACCGTCAGACGCAGATAAACGCGAACTGTCGGCAAGTACCAGTTTGAGCAGCTTGTCGCGGAACGTTTCTGTGCTGCTGTGATTGAAAAACAACTCCGCAACAATGGTCTGCCCGTTCCTCTGGGTTGTGATGATACTGTCGGGGGTCTGTTCTGCCATAGGCGGCTCCTTTCTTTGGGCGCAAAAGAGGGATTTCCCGTAGTTCGGAAAATCCCTCTTGGTTGACGGTTATTCTGTTTTACTGTGCGGGCTGTGCGGCGGCTGCCTGCGCCTTTCTCTTTGCCCGGTATTCCCGCGCTTTCATGCGGTCATACTCCCGCTGCTTTTCAAGGTTTCTCGCCCGGTACTCCCTTGAATACTGCCGGTGGTAGGCGCGGCTCTTTTCCTTTTTGGCTTCTTCGATTTCCCCCCGCATTTGCTGGATTTCCTGCTCGGTCGGCTCTGCAAGCTGTGTCACTTCGTTCTCAAACTTGCCGATATAATTGAAATATATGCTGATGTGCTGGATTGCGTATCTCGCCCTTTTCTGGTCGCGCTCATGCACTTCAATCCGGCTGATAAACTCGTTGAGAATGGCGGGGGTAAGCTCGGTAAAGGCAGCATGGCGTTCCGTCAGCTTCAAAAACTTCTGCGCCCGTCCTCCCGCGTTCTCATAAGCGGATAGCTGCTCTTGGAGCGTGGCAAGCTCCGCTTTCAGCGTGTAGTATTCTTCTGAATACTTCTGCGACATCTGCTCATAGCGGTCTTGTGAGATCGCGCCGAGGGCGTTGTCCTCATAGAGCTTGTTCAGCACCTTGTCAATCTGTTCAAGGCGCGTCGTGATTTGCGGGATACGCTTCTGCTGTTTCTTGGTCTGGTTGGTCTGCTGCATGGCAAGGTTCTTTTTCACTAAGGCTTCAAACTCCGCCCGATTGCTGATAGAATAGTCCTCGATTTTCTTCAGCACTTCCGCGATGGTCTGCATGAGCAAGTCCGCGTCCATGATGTGCGGGGAATGGCATTTGGGGTTCTTGGCTTTTCCCTTGTGGTACTCGCTGCAAAAAGCAACATGCCGCTTGCCGCCGTTCCGGTAATCTATACGAATGTGCATTTTTGCGCCGCAGTCCTTACAGAAAAGCAAGCCGGACAGAGGGTGGATTTCCCCGTCCCCGTTGGGGCGTCTGACGGGTGCGTTTTCCAAAATCCGCTGTACGGTTTCAAAATCGCTGCGGCTGATAATCGGCTCATGCACATTTTCTGTGATGTGCCACTGGCTCCGGTCTACATAGTGGTTATGTTTATCCCGGAAATGCTTTGTAGTCTTGAAGTTGACTACATCGCCGCAATACTCCTGCCGTGTGAGGATATGGGTCAAGGTGGCTTTGTTCCACTTGCAGCGGTTATCCTCATTGAGCGTCTTATTTTTACAAGTTCCCCTCCCTCGGTCTTTCATGTAGAAAGTGGGGGTTGGGATTTGCTCCTGTGTCAGATGCACGGCGATTTGGTTGCGGTTTTTCCCGCCGATAAATAGACGGAAAATCAAACGGACAACCTCGGCGGCTTCCTCGTCGATTATCCAAAAATCCTTGTTGTCCGGGTCTTTGACATAGCCGTAAGGGGCTTCGGTGACAATCGGCTTTCCACTCATGCCTTTGGTCTTAATGCCCGTTTTCACTTTCTTGCTGATGTCCTTTGCGTACCACTCCGACATGATATTGATAAAGGGCGCAAACTCCAATGTGTCGGGCTTCTCGCTGTCTATCCCGTTGTTGACCGCGATAAAACGCACATTGTTCCGTCTGAATATCTCCATCGCGTTGCCTACTTGGAGATAGTCGCGCCCCCAGCGGGTAAGGTCTTTCATAATGCAGACACCGATTTTTCCGTTTTCCACATCGTCCATCATGCGGGAGTAGGCGGAACGGTCAAAAAACCTGCCGCTTTCGTCATCGTCGATGTAGTGCCGGATATTGGTTAGGTGCTGCCCTCTGGCATAGTTCTCCAAAAATATTTTTTGGTTCTGTATGCTGTTGCTCTCGCCGCCGTCCCTGTCCTCGTCGCCCACGGAAAGGCGGGAGTAAAGGGCTGTAATTTTGCTATAATCAGTCATGTGCATAACCTCCTGTGCGTCCATGTATGTGTCATTTACACTTAAAATTATGCACTCCAGCGGGCAGCGCCGTATTCTTCGCCGTGCCGATACTTCTTGGCATTCCTGCGTTTTGCATGTACCAGCAGGCACAGTGCGCATCCGCACAGAAACCCAATCAGCAGGTCAAGGGGCACAAAGCCGGACAGTCCGTTTCGGAACGCCATTGCCACGCCATCCCGCAGGTGCAGGAATTTCGCGGAAAAATCCGTCCCGGCTGACAGCCGCCATGCTTCACTCAGCTTCGCCGCGGCAAGTCCAATAACCCCGTAGGGCAGATGCAGCAGCAGACGTTTTTCCCATGCGGCAGTGTTCATCTTTCCCGCCCTTTCTGCCTGCTGCGCTCCTTCTGTTTGCTGGGGGATGCCGTATCCAGCTGAGGCTGAACATTCCGCTGCGCCTTCCGCTTCGCCAGAAAATCCATTGCATACGCGCGCATTGCCTGATCAATGGCTGCACGGTCGCGAGCTTTGAAGAACACCAGATAGCGCGTTTTTCCGCTGTCGGAAGTACCCTTATGGATGGCATAATCCACCCCATATTGGCGGGCGTATCGTTCAAACGCCTTCACCTCCTGCCGGTCAGCCAGTGCAGTCTGCTCAACGCCCTGATTCTGCCCGATGAGCTGCTTCACGCTCTGCCTGCCCTGCGGTTTCGCTTGATAATGCTCCTTGGCTTTATTCCAGCCGAGTTTCAGCGCTTTCGCGAACGCCGTCGCCAATGTCCTTTCAGTGAATTTGCTGGTATTGATGATGAGGGAGAGCGTTTTGTTTTCGATTTCTTCCTGCATTGGAAGCCTCCGTCATGAAAAAGTGCAGCGCGCCGCCCAAGGCGGGACTTCCAAGCGGCGCAGAAACAGCTTTTGATGATACACCATTCGCTTACGCCTTTCGCCGTCTGCGCATCAGCAGCATGGTGCCGCTTATCAGCATCAGGGCAATGCCGATAAGCATCACCCCCGATGCCGCCAGCTGCACGCCGGTCTGAATCGTCGTGTAGTTGACCCACTGCGGCATTTCTTCGGGAATCTTGTAGTGCTCGTCAATGACCAGCTTCCGGACATCGCCGCTTAGGGTGTAGCCTTTCAGCGTTTCGGTTTCCTGCAAATAATAAGTGCCGTTCTGCAAGTGTTCGGCGCGGACAATGCCGTTCTCATCGGATTCCAGCGTTTGCAGGAGATTGCCGTCCGCATCCCGCAGGGCAAATTTCACGCCTTGCAGCGGTTTGCCATCGGCACCCACTTTCATGAACGCATAAGAATCAGGAATGTTTACCAGCAGCACCGGCGCTGTTCCCGACCAGCTGTCATCCACTTGGAAGCGATAGTCCGCCATGCGGCTGTAACCGCTGGGGGCAGCCGCTTCATGGACAATCCACACGCCATAATCAAATGCTGTAAAGGCAAACGCACCGTTTTCGTCGCTGACAGCCATTTCTGCCACAGCGCCCGTTTCCGCGTTGATGAGCTTAAAGAGAATGCCTGCCATCGGCGTTCCGGCTGTATCCACCTTGATAAACTGGATTTTCTTCTGCTGGTTCACCACCGTCGCTATCGGTTCTTCCGCATTCGTCCAGTTCGGCGTTACTGTCACCGAAATCGCGCTGCGGTTCAGCAGATACCCATCCGGCGCGGACGTTTCGCAAATGGTGTACTGTCCCTGCGGAACAAAGCGGAAGCGCACCAGTCCGTCCGCATCCGAAACAGCCGATGCCGTTTCGCGCTCGTCCGCATCCAGCAGCACAAACTTAGCCCCTACCAGTGCCTTTCCATCCGCATCGGTCTTTTGAAGTAGAATCTCGGCAGGATGGTTGATTGAAGCAACCTCGGCGGAAACAATCGGCGTTTCCTGATCCGACGCCTGAATTTCTACGGTGTACGTCGTCAAATCCAGCACATACCCGGACGGAGCGCTGACTTCCTTGACCGTGTATTTGCCCAGCGGCAGCAGCGGACTTTTCTCCACGCCTTCGCCGCTGGTGGTCATCGTGGCGACCAGCTCGCCGCATGAATACCACTGTGTGCCGTCTTGCCCGATAATGTCCTCCGCCGCCCGAATTTCAAATACCGCGCCTTTCAAATAGCCCTGCTCACCCGTCGTCTGCATCTGCCCGGTCTTTTCCAGCAGAATCTGCCCCTTGATAGGCGTATTGCGGATGCTGACGTTCTGAATGGGTACGTCCTCCGCCAGCGATGCCATCGGCAGACAGAAGAGCAGCAATGCCGCCAGCAGCATGGGCAGGATGTTTCGTTTTGTGTTCATGGATGCCTCCCGTTTTCTGAAATACAGCAGGGGCACCATCTGCCTGATGCCCCTGTTGAAGATTGTCTTGTCAGTCAGCATTGCCGGGAATCGAAACGGTAACGACACAGCCGCTGTCCAGATACCCCTCCGGCACGGCGGTTTCGCGGATTTCGTAGATGCCCCACGTCAGCACAGGCGTGACTGCCACCCCTTCCGCATCCGTGGTGATGACCGCCACAACCTCGCCGCACCCTTCCTTGCCATGCGAAGGCAAGCCGCTCACGCGGATGACCGTAAAGACTGCGCCAGCCAGACTTCCGCCCGTTTCCGCGTCCGTCTTAACAATGCGAACCTGCCCCTGCATGGGCATATTCGTCACACTGCGCTCAATGGTTTCGTCCATGACGACGGTCACTTTTTCGCTCCACAGGCTGTTTCTATAGCCGACGGGCGCTTCATGCTCCTTGACCATGTAGTCGCCGACCAGCAGACTTTCGGACATTGCCACGCCGTCGTCGTTCGTCAGCATGGTGGACACCAAGTCGCCCGTGCTGCCGTCCTCATTCAAGGCGTAGATCTCGAAGCGCACGCCCGCAATGGGATGACCGTCCAGCGCGTCCGTTTTGATGACCCGAATCCAGCCGGGCGCATCCTCATTGACCACCATCGTCAGAATCTGAACAGGGTTCTGGTAAGTGCCGTCAATCGTCACCTGCCATTCGCCGGTGGACGGATGATAGCCGTAAGGCGCTTGAATTTCCCGGATGGTATAAGTGCCGTACCCCAGTTTCGAGAAGGTCAGATGACCGCTGGCATCGGAAGTCTGCTGCTGCACGAGCGTGTTGTTGGCATCGTAAATGCCGAACACAGCGCCGGGCAGCGGCTCGCCGTTCTCCTTGACCTTTTTCAGCTGAATCTTGTTGATTTCATCCCGGATTTCGGTTTCCCCGATGATTTTGCCTTCGCTTGTCACCGTGAAGGTTTTTACCGCCATATTCAGCGCATACCCCTCCGGCGCATAGGTTTCCTTGAACGTATACGATCCGGGAACAAGCGGAATGTCCGGCAGCTGACCGTTTTCATCCGTATACGCGCGGTAAATGGTGCTGCCCTGCGCATCGTACACTTCAATCAGCGCACCGGGCAGCGGTTCCTTGCCGGTAATGTCCCGCTTGGTAATCGTCACCGGCGTGTAAATCAGGCGGTTCAAGATAGGTGCATCCAGCGTGATTGCGATTGCCTCCTCCGCTGCATCCATGTTTTCGGGTGTCAGCAGCACCGGGTACTGCTCGGTATTCAGCAGCCAGCCATCCGGCGCGGACAGTTCCTTGATATAATACGCGCCATGCGGATACATGCCGGAGAAGGTCAACTTGCCCTTGGCATCCGTGATGCCAGTCGCCATCAGCGTATGGGCAGGCAGCTTCTGGCTGTCGCCGTAGGAAATCACCCCTGCATTGAACAAGCCGAACACACAGCCTTCGCCGGGAACTGTCTCGATGGACGAGCGAATCATACCGTCCGCCGTTTCATCCACTCGAATTGCTTCCTGCTGTTTGTGCAGCGTCACCCGAATCGGCAGATAGGTGTTGACCGCGGACACTTTCACTTCCACGATAGGCGTCTGCTTGCCTGCCGCCGTCAGCGTGAAGGGATACGGGGTATCATCCAGCAGATAGCCGTCCGGGGCGGAAACTTCCTGCAAGCAGTAACTGCCCAGCGGCAGCAGCTTCGAGTTCACCGCGCCGTCCGCACTGGTGGTCAGTGTTTCCACCAGTTCCCCCTGCTTGTAGAAAACCGTCCCTTCCTTGCCGGCAACATCCGCTGCGGCGCGGAGTTCAAACACAGCGCCCTTCAAATACCCCTGCTGATAGACAGGCTTCATGACGGTATTGCCCCATTCGTCCTGCTCGTCCGTAAAGCGCACCAGCTGCAAGCCGGTCTTTTCCAGCGCCACGCTGCCGCGCACGGGCGTGTTGGTCACATTCACCGTGATGGTTTCTGCCGCTGCTGCCGGAACAGACAGGCTCATCACCAGCAGCACCAGCGCAAGCACCCAGTGCATCCATTGCTTCATCCGCTTCATTTTTCTTCCTCCTGTTATTTGATTTGAACGATGGTCACAAAGTCCGTATCCACATAGCCGTCCAGCGCATTGGTTTCCTCAATCCGATATTCTCCCCACGGAAGCGCTTCGGTCTGTGCGATGCCATCCGCATTCGTCGTAATCGTTGCAACGACTTTACCAACATCGGAAGCATCGTCCGATGCGGGCGCGGTCAATCTCGTCACCGTGAACGTGACACCGGGCAGCGGTTTTCCCGTCATGCTGTCCGTCTTGATGACCCGGATGATACCCATCATGCGCTCGTTGATGAACATGCACGCCGTGTCTGCCCCCGCCGTCACCATGATTTCCTGCGCCGAGACAACCGACAGCCGATACCCCTGCGGTGCGGTTTTCTCGCGAACCTGATAGCGTCCCGGTGCAATCCCGGAAAAAACGGCACGCCCCTGCGCATCCGTCACTGCTTCTGCCAGCACCGCGCCGGATTCATCCAGCAGCTCAAACACCGCGCCTTGCAGCAAAATGCCGTCCATGGACTGCTTGGTCACAAACACCGTGCCATACAGCAGTTCAAACGTGACAACAGCGGATTGCAGCGGGTATGGCGTTTCCTCTATCGGGACAAGCACTTTCTGGATGGAGGCGCTGGGGATTCCGACCAGAAAGCCTGCTTCTTCCGCGCTGGACGCGATTGATTCCATGTAAACGGAGAAGCTGCTTTTGTCCGACAAAATCCGGATGGTATCGCCGCTTTTGACATAGTAGTACGCTTCATCCGAACCGCCGCTGTTCCCCGTGATACTGCCCGCTGCCTTGGAAATCCGAATCAAATCCGCATCCGTCGTCAGCGTAACCGTACCGATATAGCCGCCGTCTGACGCTTGGATACGCAGACCGCTGACGGTGATTTTCCCGGTGATTTTTGCGTATGCAATCGCATTTTTCGCCAGCCAGCGGGCATAGGTCAGGTACACTTCCGGTGCGCCGCCGGAGAAGGCGTAGAAATGATCCATGTCCCAATAACTGCGGACGTACTGCGCACCTTCCAGCTGCTTAATCACCTCGCGAATAGCAAACTGACCCGCGACACGGCTCCACACTTCGTTGTTTGCATCGCTGCGATCCAGCACCATAAACGGGTAGGTGTGCCGAAGCACCCAGCCGATGGCGTGCATGGTCTGCGCCTTGAAGCGCACCCCGTTCACGCCGCCGCCTTCTGCGGTGTTCACGAACGTCTCCATATCCAGCAGCGCATACGGGCCGGTTTCTGTTTTGTTCGCGCCCGACCCTTCGCCGGGGCCGGAAAGCGTATGTTCAAGGCAGTAGACGAGGTAGCTCTCCAGATAGTGCGGTGTCGCATAAATCGTGCCGTGCGATGCCGATTTCGCCAGCTGGGGATATGCCGCGTCCCTGCCGGAACTTCCTTGCAGTCCCGACTGTCCCGCCTGAAAACTGCCGATTTTCCCATGAATATTCTTCAAGCTGAATCCGTCCGTTTCTGCGGTATACGTTTGCATTTCCCGGAGCAGGCGCAGCATTTCTTTGGGATACGCGAAGTCCGTCACCGTGCAGGCATCCGCATCCGTTTCGCCGGTTTCCGCTGCCATCACCCACACCATTTCGTCAGCCGTCCACTTCATCTTGCCGCCGGGGAAAGAATCGCCGTACAGGAAGCGCACCTGATACCACACTGCGCCCGAAGCATCTTCCGCAATGGACACCACCTGCACCGCTGCTGCTTTGACGAAATTGCCCTGATACTCGCTGGAAAAATACGCTTCGGACGCATCATCATCCACCGCAGAAAAGACGCGCGTGTCCGTACTGACGCTGACAAAATCGCCAGGATTTACAGGCGGCACCGTTTCGTCGATTTCTTCCGCGCTGCTGATTTCCGGATGTACCGAAGCATCCGGCGATTCTGCGCCATCCGGCTGCTCCGAAGCGCCGCTTTCATCCGCTTCGGGCAGATTCGATTCTTGGTGCGGCGCGTCCTGCGAAGGTGCATCCGCGGGCGTTTCTTCTTCATCAGATGCTTCTTCCGGGCGGCTGCCATTGACCACGAACAATCGCTTTTGACCGACGGCAGTCATTCCGTCGCAGGATGGCACGTCGGCGATGCCCGACACATCCGCATCCGTCAAATAGCGGGTATCCAGCGACGCTGCCGGTACAAAGCCGCAGATGGTCTGCTGCTCCGCATCCAGAAACCAGACCTGCACGGCTTGATGACCGCTGAAAAACGCCGTCGCCAGCAGAATGGACGCATCATCAGCCGCGGCATAAACAATGCGCTCCTGCGATTCTGCGCTGGCGTACACGCTGACTGCCCGCACCGTCCGGACGTAGACATACCCATGTTCTTCAATCGCCGCCTGCAAAGGATGACGGTTGTCCGACGAACTTTCCTCCTCCGAATTGGGGAGCATTTCGTCATGGGACGGCTCATCCGGCACATCGGATGCGGATTCGTCAGGCGCTTCCTCCACGGGTGGAAGCACCGGTTCTTCTGCCGGAAGCACAATGACTTCCGTTCCCGTGATGTCCGAGGGTGTGGCTGCTTCTTCTGCTGCCGCACAGAGCGGAATGCAGGTCAGCAACAGCGCCGCAGACAGCATCAATGATGCAAATCGTTTCAAATTGGATTTCAATTTCATTTGCTTCTCCTTCTTATACTATTTTCGGATGAAAATGAGCCAAGATGCGCCGCGAATTTTTCACGCTGTCTAACGCGAATGAAACGCAGCGTAGCAGCGCTACGCTAAGTGGAATAAGCGGACGACAGCGGGGAAAAGGCGCAAGCAGATGGCTCAGGTGAATCCGAAAATAGTATTATTCTTGAACCGCCAGCACAATCAGACGGCCGCTTGCACCGCCCGCACTGCGGTCGCAGGTAATCAGGGTCAGAATGTGGTCATCCGCACCGACTGCCGCGCCTGAATCGTACAGTGCCTTGGCTCGTGCGCGGTCTACATACGCTTGAAACGCCTGTCCGCTGGCAAAATCAGCCGCCGCTGCATCCCAGTCACCAACCTGCATGTTGACGACGGCGAAAATCCGATAGGTGCGTTCGCCGTAAATCGTGTCCAGCTGAATGATGCTGTGCGCGGCGCAGTAGCCCGAATCCTTGTATTGCACAAGGCTGCTGAACATCGCGTCACTATGGCTCAGGTGATGCCCGTAGATGGCAATGTTCCTGCTCGGTGTCTGATAATCCGCCGATGGCAGCGAGAACAGGCAGCCCAGCTTGCTGCTTTCGCCGCTGAACAGGTGCGTCAGGTAGTAGTCCGTCCTGTTCGACCGCACAACCGGATAATCCACCGGCGTACCCGGAATGGTGAGCCATGCGGCAAAATCCGGATTCTGCGCAACGCAGGCTTCTACATCGACACTGCGGGGATTTGCTGTCCGCTCTGCCTGTGCTGGCGCGACAGTGTCGGAAGCAGCCGGGCGTACGGGGGACGGCGCGGCAGCGGGCACAGCGGTTTTCTCCGGCAGCGGCACCTCCAGCAGCAGGGGCAGCACGGTCTGCACGGCGGCTGCCGCGGGGGATGGCGCATCCTCCACCAGTCCCGAAGCCTGTTGAGGGGGCTTAACCTCTGCGGACATGCGCGTGTATACACGGTCATCTTCTTCGACCTCCTTTATCTGCCCGAAAATTGGGCAAAGAAAAATCATGCTTCCGAACAGAAACATGACCATCAGCAGAATATCCAGTTTTCGTTTCATGCGTCTTTATCGCTCCTGCGACATTTGCCGCTTCCGCATCCAGTAATCCAGCAGCTTGAAAATTACCTTTTCCATCTGCTCCGTCGTGTAGGAACGTGGAAAATACTTGGTCAGCTTTTCCTGCGGCAGCACGACAGACCCCTTGACAGGAATCGTCTGCTTGTTCTCCGTCATGATTTCCATGATGCCCTGTTCCGACAGCGTGCCCTGTTTGCTTTCGCGCTTCATGCGCTGGGCTTGCGAGAGGGACGGTGTCTGCTGCGTGTTTTCCAAGGCGGTATCCAGCCACTGCTGTTCTTCCGGCTTCAAGTACGAAAGTTCCACGGCGGGGGTAAAGGCGAGTTTGCCCGCATCCACCTTATCAATGAGCGGCGGTTCAAGGTTGTTCAAGCGCAAAATGCGATGGATTTGGCGCTCACTTTCACCTGCGTCTTTTGCTACTTTAGTGACTGACAACTTCTCGCCAACTTGGCGAGAAGTTAAATCTACTCGTTCGCCTTGACGCTTAATCGCTTCCATTTTCATTTGATACGCCTTTGCACGCTCGCTGGGCAGAATGTTCTCGCGCTGCAAATTGCTGTCCACCATGATGATGACAGCTTCGTCATCGTCCAAATCACGGACAATGGCGGGAATCTCGTTCATCCCCGCCAGCTCACAGGCGCGCTTCCGCCGATGCCCGGACACAATTTCATATCCGCCGTCCGCCATCGGTCGGGCGATAATCGGCACCAGCACTCCATATTCCTTCACGCTCTCCACCGTTTCCATCATCCGGTCATCGTCCAGTACGCGGAATGGATGATCTTTAAAGGGGTGAAGTTCGCTTAGCGCAAGGCGCTGAATCTGCTCCTGCTGGCGTGAGGCTTCCGTGGAGAAAATGTCATCGTAGGAGGTCAGACTTGGCTTTCTGCCGCTGCTTTTCAAGCTGAAGCACCTCCTTCGTGAGCGCGCGATACGCCTGTGCCACCTTGCCGCCGGGGTCGTACTCGAAAATACTCTTCCCGGTCAGGCTCGCTTCTGCTGCACGGACGGAATTCGGAATCGCCGTCTCGAACACCTTGATTTTGCCGCCGTAAGTCTCCCGAATCAGCGCCGTGATTTCCTTGGCGTTGTTCGTGCGCCCATCCACCATCGTCATGAGGATACCGTCGATTTTCAGCTTGGGATTCATTTGCCTGCGTACCTTTGCAATGGTTTGCAGCAGCTGTTCCAGCCCTTTGGCAGACAGGTAATGCGCCTGCACCGGGATGATTACGCGGTCTGCCGCCGCCAGCGCATTGATGGTCAGCATCCCCAGCGACGGCATACAGTCGATGATGATGCAGTCGTAGTCCTGCCGATTGCGGGCAAGCACCTGCTTCAAGATGGTTTCGCGGCTCATTGCATTCACCAGCGACACCTCCGTTCCTGCCAGCGCGATGTTAGCGGGCAGCAGGTCAATTCCCTCCGGATGATGCAGTATGCCTTCGCCCGGCGCAATCGGGATGTCGTTCATGACCTTGGTCATCAGGTCTGCGATTGTGGGCGCAAGCTGATCCGGCTGCTGATTGCCGAGGCTGATGGTCATGCTGCCCTGCGGGTCAGTGTCCACCAGCAGCACCTTTTTTCCTTCCCGTGCCATCGCTGCACCTATGTTGATGCAGCTGGTCGTTTTCGCTACCCCTCCTTTCTGATTTACAGTTGCAAGCACCGTGGGATTCATCCACTTCCTCCTTCCTGCACTCGTTCATCCGTGGCAGCAGAACTTCCCTGCCCTCCACTGCTGTTTGATGGTGGGTTCAGCCTGTCAATATTTCACACCTCCTGTCCTGGAAAATAGAAAGGCATCGACAGATTGCTCCATCAATGCCTTCGCCTCTTTCGACACTACTATTATAGCACAGGTTTCGTTGCTAAAGCGTGCTAATTTGTCTTGTTCGCTGCTAATTTGTCCTGTTTTGTGCTGCGTGATGCTATTTCATGCTATTTGCTGCTATCTTGCGCGATTGCCGCCCGTGTTGTCCCCTATTCAGTTGCTTGCACTTAGCAGCATTTCCAGTTCATCAAGCGCCTGAGTGTGCAAATGATACACGCGCGACCGGCTTAATCCGATTCTTTCAGCAATCTTCTCAAAATTCATATGAGAAAGATAATAGTTCAAGAGGATGATCCGGTGCGCCTGATTATCCATGCTGTTTACGACAGCTGTGATTTCTTCAACGGCATCCCGATACTCCTGTGTCAAGTTTTCCAGCTCTCTGCGTGCTTCCGTGAGACGAATAATCGCATTTTCATTCGCACCCACGTTGCGCGCATGGGCGGCAAATTCGCTTCCCCAAGATGCCGTAACTCGCTGCGTAAGGCTTTTGTAGAGTTCTATCTGCGAGAGAAGGGCATCTATTCTCTGTTCAACTGCTTCTGCCCTTTTCAAAAATGCAACTGCTTTCCTCATGCAATTTCACGCTCCAATCTTTTCAGCAGCTGGATACCATCTATGTCAGTAAGCAATACAAAACGACCGGACTGAAAAAAGATTCGCAGTTCATCAAGCCTCTGCTTGTACTGCATGATGCGGTATGTGAGATAGTCCCGTTCTTCTGCTGTCAGCTTTGTCTCGCTGCGGAACTTTTGCCGAAGTTCGTACTGCATCCGACCGCAGCTGCGGAAATCCTTGACTGCCTGAACAATCACTGCACTCGCAAACGCTTTCCACGGTTCCTTTTCTCCATAAACATAATGGGAACAATTTCTTCTCTGATTCATCCCAGCACCTCCGCCAGATATTCCTTTATTTGTGTATTGTACTTTGCGTTTTTCCTGCTGCTTTTTGCTCAACATACTCAGTAACAGCTCGAAACAGCAGCATCATCAAGGGATGATTATTCCATTTTGAAGCTTTTTCACTGGTGTCCTTTACCATTGAAATCCACCATTCTTCGGCATCTTGTGCCTGATTCGCCGGCGGATCACAATGCGCTGCATACAGGCGGAACGCATCGCGGAAAATCTCCCATTCATCATCGTTCACTTTGCCATGCATGTTCTCACCGCCATTCCATAGGAAGTTCGCCTTGATTGACCCGCGTGAAACCTTCCATCAGCATCTGCTCAATCTTTTCAGACCATGCGTGCTGCGGCGGAAGTCCCTTCACATCCGACATAGTTCTGCTTCGGCGGTCAAAATAGAGTTTTATCATCTCATCCACAACGCCAAGGTCACGGTTTTTCATGATTTCCACCACATTTCCCACATCCGGCTGAATCTCAAGTTTGGGATATACCGAGCGATAGCGCATCATAAAATCAGCATTGACCCGATGAACCATAAACACATTGTCGGCTGCATTTGTAAGGTCGGCTGTTCCGCTGATGTCGCCTTTGCGCAGAAATGCTTCTGTTTTCCGCGGATGACAGATAAAATGAACGTGAATTTTCAGCGTCTTTGCCATTGTGGAGAGCCGCTTGGCAATTCGGGATTGCATCTCATATTTGTCCACATTGCCAAGCTGAATATCCAGTGCCATCAGATTATCGACAATCGCCACCGAAGCACCGTTCTGCTGAACCCAATCGTAAATTGTGCTGATAACGATTTCCCAATCAGTGCCGAAGTCATTGTCGTAGATGGCAAACTTGCCTGTCAGCATAGCATCCAGCTTCGCCTCAATACCGGGCTTCAGGCAGAAATGATTGGGATTCAGCGGATCAGGCATTACATAGTCTGGGCCCGCTGCTTGAAGCAGTAGCCATTCTCGTATCCGTGATGCCGTCATTTCTCCTGAAAACAGCGCGACTTTATATCCCTGCGATACAGCTGCCAGACCAATCTGACTGACAAGCGTTGACTTGCCCGAAGCATTGCCCCCGCTCCAAATGGACATTTCGCCTGCATTGAATCCCCCTATCTTTGCGTCAAGCGAACTGAGCCGTGACCGAATTACCACAATTTTGCTGCGGTCTACATTCGGAATCTCTGCAAAGTCCAGCATCCGTGCCTTCGCCTTGCCAAGCAGTGGAGAATTTTCCGCTGCGCTGACTTTTGCTGTCGGCACAGCAGGCGTTACTGCATAAGGGCTGCTGCTGTAAGCTGCCGGGTCTACCTTCTGCCGGAACTCATGCCAATGGTATCCGGCGCAGCTGTTATGGAAGCAGTGGAATCCGAAACCGCCTTGATGGTACGCAAACACGGCGGCATCTCCGTGCTGATGCGAATCGTCAAACGGACAGTGTGCTAATTGGTACTTTGTACCGCTGCTGATGGCTACTTTTTTCTCCACCTCCACGCCATGTGCGGAAAGGAAATGCTCAATGTCCCAAGTGCTTTCTTTGCCGGAACGCCGAGCTTCTGTCGGTATCGCCGCTTGATGCAGTTCCGCTGCAATATTCTTGACCAGCGCAATGGGTGTTTCCCGAATCTGCTCCGGATAGCGGATGATGCAGCTCTGTCGGTGCAGACGTTCCGGCGTATGGGCTCCTTTCGCTGCAATTGTTCCATACAGCTTGGTAATTCTTGATGGGTTATACACCGCCGTATCAATTTTTGCCTCGTCTGTGCTGAACCACATGTCCAGCACAGAGAGAAAATCCGCAACCACTTGCCGGTCATCCGTGCTGATATGCACCTTAAAAAGCAGATGATAGCCATTGCCGCTGTCTGCAACAATTGGCTCGCTGAATCCCGTTGCCATCAGCCGCTTCATTGTCTTTCCAGCAACAGCGTGTGCTGCTTCCTTCTCTTCTGCCGATGCACTGACACCGCTTGGGCGGACTGGGTCTGCATCAATCAAAATCCACTGAAAACCTATGATGTCATTGTCAGACGTTGTTTCCTTCGGACGTTCTACCAGACGTTCATGCTGAGCACGCGCATAGCAGGCACTTTTGACGGGGTTCAGCGACTGGTAAAACGTTCGATTCGGATACTTTGCCAATTCAGCAGCAATGCGCGGACTGTCCGCACGAAAATAACCGCTGACAGTAGGCTTAGGGTCTATACTCCTGATTTCAATGATTGCATCCGGTTCATGCAGCAAGGACAGCCACTTTACTGCGAGTTCCACTGTTCTTGATTCTCCTTTTGCGCTTTTTGTAGATTCGCCTCTCTCCACGGCTCGCGCTGAAGCCATTTGCTAATGCCGGGGATATACTGCCCGCCATCTTTCGTCCATGCGATAGAACTTTTTGCTGCTTCAAGCGCTGTCATGATTATTTCAAGCGTCGCACCATGCCGCAGTGCCTGTTGATATATGCGAAAGGCCTCATCCCAGTCATTTCTGCGATTAGCCGGATAAGCAAACCACAGCTTTTCAAACTCATCCGGATAATGAGATAGTGTATCTATCGTATTACTATTATTATATTGCTGCTGGGTGTGCTGATTTTCAAGCCGCCTGCGATGTGCAAATGCTGAAAAATGCGCATTTGCACCGTTTTCCGCTCTTTCTTTCGTACCGCATATGGACTTGTTTTCAGCACACGGCGTGCTTATTTTAGTACCGTCTGCGTACTGATTTTCGGGACAGAGTAGCCTTATTTTCATACCGCCAGCGGTCTGATTTTCAAGCCAGTTTGATACGGTAACGATAGAACCGTCCCGCGCTGTTTGTATCTGAACATAGCCCATTTGAACCAGCGCAGCCATCTTCCTCGTCAGCTTATCACGAGACCAGCCCAGTTCAAGCGCTGTCTTTCTGTATGAGAAGAGCAGTTGTCCCGGCATAAGCTGTTTCCCGCAGATTTCAGCTTTCTGACGGCAGGCACAATTCATACAGTAGTAATACAGTTTGAAAACACTATCATCCTGCCACACAAGACTATTTTGAGAAATGCAGATAGGCTGCCTATTCTTTTCGGCTGCTTCTGCCACACAAGTCACCTCCTGTTAGTGAAAACGCGCTGACTGTTCCCGGCGAACCAACATTTGCTCACCCATTGCAGCCAACCAGAAGCTGCATCAGCCTTCTCCCGTTTTCATCATGTTGCCGCAGCACGGGCAGAGGCAGAAAGCGTTGCTCCTCATGATTCCAGTCATACTGGATGTTATTTCCTAATAAAAGTTAATGCCGGGCATGCTGATTCCCCCTTCTTGCTGAAAGAGACTTTTATCCCTCTCACCATAACTGGTAAAAAAAATCGGTTTTTTTACGCGATTTTAAGAATTTCTGCAAAAAAATTTTTCACGCTGACTAACAGAAGTGAAATGCAACACTATAAGCAGCAGATGATGCGTCGAAACCGGAAATAATGCCACATCAAAAATCGCAGAATGTACTCCGATGTTCTCTTATATACTTCAGCATTTGATGCAGGCGATAATGCACTGCCCTGACCGTAAGATGCAGTTCTTTCGCAGTGCTTTCCAGCGTTTTACCATTGAGGTAGCACGCAATAATTTTCGCACCATCCGGATACGCAGAATCTGCATACCGATAGATTCGGGCACACAGTGTGTTGTATCGTTCCTCCGCGATGTACTTTTCCTCCAGCGTCGATTCGCAATTCACAACGCCATAGCCGCGCGCTGCATTGTCATTGCCGAACCCTTCTGCAAAGTGTTCCGTTTCATACGAAACAACAATTCCTTCCTTCGCCATGGACACACGAAGCAATCCCCGCTGCAGCGACGGTAATCCGCCTGTCCGCAGATTTTTTCCTGACGAGCTCTATAACGTTCCTTGTTGATGAGTTTGTCCCATTCCTTCTGCAGCTCCGAATTCAGATATACTTTCTTCCCTGCAATCCAAACGTAACGTCCTTGTGACATTGCAATTTTTCCTCCATTCCTTTGTCTCGAATGGAGAAAATCGCAAAAGAAGGGTATACTGAACAGTGCCGCCTACCATCATGAATTTCTCCATTCATTTGGTTGGCAGCAGCCATTGCCTCGGCTGATGCTGATATGCGCCGTATCCTTCAGCATACTATTTTCAAATGAGAATGCGCCTGATGCGCCGCGAATTTTTTCTTCTGCCTAACGCGAATGAAACGCAGCGTAGCAGCGCTACGCTAAGTGGAATGAGCGGACGGCAGAAGGAAAAAGGCGCAAGCAGCGGGCGCAGGCAAATGCAGAAAATAGTATTCGGCAATTCCTTCGGGGATGCCGGCTCCGAAGGGATTCTGCATACGGCTCTTTGTTACAAAAAAAGCGGTCAGAAATAGTTCTCTTTTGAGAACTAATCCTGACCGTCAGACAGCTCTATGGATTTATCTTTTTCGCACATACATTTTGACTGTTCAAAGAAAGCAATTGAGCTGCTGGTCTTGCAATCACAGTCATTATGTACATATGGAAAGTGTTAGCCTTTTGACCAGCATTTTAGCAAACAGGTGTGATGTATTTGGGGGCATTCGCGTTTTCCTAATCTGCTCTGTTGCGTCAGAATTGCCTCTTGTCACCACCCTATTGCCATTTGCTTTCACAATTCCACTCCTTTCAGCTTCAGATTATTCTGAAGTTCATTTATTGCTGCAAAAATCAGCATTAGATATATTTGCAGTTAAGTTTTCCATGTTTATTGTAACATAATGTGATTGTCCTGTCAATATCATCTATCAACTTTTCCTCCCCTTTCACCTCCCATACAGCAGCAGCGCCAAGTGCGCCAGCGCGCGATCCTTCTTCTTGTAGGCAGAGCTCCGCTCCACGCAAAACCGCTCGCTGATTTCCTCTATCGCGTCTGTTTTCCCATTTTCTGATAGATAGAACATCGTCAGCACCGTTTTTTCGTCCTCCCCCAGCGCATCCCACGCCGGCTGAAACCACGCCATGAACTCCTCCGCCTGCCGCTTCCGCTCTTCCAGCACATCAATTTCCGCAATTCCATGCAGGATCTGGTTTTCGCCTGCCTGCGGATTTCGCGCACCATGCGCCGACTCCTCGAAGGATACAAGGCGAAGCCCGGCGAGTGTCACCAAGATCATGACCACACTGTTGATCATGGAAGCAATAAAGAGCGGGAAGATCACACTTCAGGATGAAGTGGTGACAAGTGCTCATGCCAAATCCATGGGCGGCTCGCAGGTATTTCTGGAAGAAGGGGAAAAACAGACGGTTGACACTTTGCTCAAATGTATTCTGGTGGCATCCGGGAACGATGCTTCTGTTGCCATGGCAGAATACATAGGCGGAAGCGAAGAAGCTTTTGTTCAGAAAATGAATGAGCGGGCTGCAGCACTTGGCATGGAGAACACACATTTTGTGGACTGCTGTGGCCTGACGGATTCGGATGAGCACTATACAACGCCGCGTGACATTGCAATCATGTCAAGAGAGCTTCTGCTGAACTTTCCGCAGGTTGAGCAGTACACGACAATCTGGATGGAGGACATCACGCATGTGACAGCAAAAGGCAGCAGTGCATTCGGACTTACCAACACCAACAAGCTTCTCAGAAGCTATGACGGCTGTATCGGACTGAAAACGGGCAGTACCGGCAAGGCAAAATTCTGCGTATCGGCGGCTGCAAAGCGTGGTGATATCACACTGATCAGCGTGATCATGGCAGGACCGGATTCGAAAATCCGGTTTGCCAATGCGGCGACGCTGCTCAACTACGGATTTGGAATCAGATCGGAAGAGCGTCGTGTAGGGAAAGAGTGTAG
>ENA-USYV01001802-USYV01001802.1-human-gut-metagenome-genome-assembly--contig:-NODE-1802-length-19252-cov-15.912699_pt1 | contig 19252 bp, 15 predicted proteins | sample MGYA00250066_ERZ773514 | MGnify/ENA primary metagenome ERZ773514 (study PRJEB29103, sample SAMN06112049) | human gut metagenome | biome: human gut; feature: ankylosing spondylitis patient; material... | reverse complement strand
GACCCCGAAGGGGTTGTCGAAGCCCAAAAATGCTAGCCGCTTCGCTAAACGCATTTTTTGGGCTTCTCCGGTTTACGCTCGATACATTTTTTGATATTGTAAATCTGGCGGCAGTGCCGGGAGAGGAGTCCATGTCTAATATCCTATCTTCCGGAAACGAAAACAATGCGGATAAAACGTTCAGTTTCAGCGCAGACTTATCGTGGAGCTCTTACCCATATAAGATATGGACGAAAAACGGGGAAGACCAGACCGTCTATTACGGCGACTGGATCGACTGGAAAAAGCTCCAGTGATCCGCAAAGACTTCCGAAGCAGGCAGGCATTCTTCTGCCTGCCTGCTTCGGACCGTCCCCATTCGCTTTTGAGCGCGGCAGACAGTAAGTCCGTAGTTACTGTACACGGGCAATGTCAGTAACTGCCCGCATGCTGCCTGAGATTTCAGCGCCGCAAGCTGGAGATTGACAGCCCTGAGTTTTTATGTTATGATGACTTTATCTGTGGACAGGAGGTGTAGTCGGTGATTAGAATTATTCTGACGATCGTATTCGTTATCTTATGTATCGCAATGACAGTGATCGTGTTAATGCAGGAAGGAAAGACTTCCGGACTTGGCGCGATCAGTGGTGTAGCTGAGAGCTACTGGGGAAAAAATAAAGGCCGTTCTATGGAAGGCAACCTTGAAAAGTTTACAAAAATTGCGGCAATCCTGATTTTTGTACTTGCCCTGGTATTAAATTTAAAGGTAATTTAATTCTAAGATGACGAACACTCTTGCAGCGATAACTTCCGTGCAGGAGTGTTTTTTGTTTAACAGGAAATTTCGATGAAGATTCCGGGTGACAAAAGGAAAATAGGATTCATAGTTCACAATGAATTGATAATTGTGTATAATAAAGGTATAAAAATGCGTGTAATATTATAATGATGCCGGGGTCAAAAGCCCCCGACATCATTATAAGAATATAAGAAAATACAAACGATCGTGCTGTAAAAGGTATGGAATGGGGTGATTATATGAGTAAAGGCACTTTAAAAAAGAAAAAGGTGGAAATTATAACTGTATGCATATGTGTTGTGCTGATAGCGGCTATTCTTGCAATACTTATTGTGTTTAATAAGAGCAAAGATTTTGTTTATAATAAACATCTTGATGAAGCTGTGATCAGCATAGATGATGAGAATATTACATTGAAGGATTTTTCTTACTATATATATATAGTGGAAAAGCAGATTAATGATATGGCTATAAAGTATAATCCTGATGACCCTAATGATTTCTGGAACACACATTTTAAAAATTCACTTGACAGCGTGTTCACAAGGGATTATGCTAAACAACTGGCAAAGGATTTATGTGAGTATGATTATATAATGGAAAAAGAGACTGCCATTCATAATATATATGTAACTGAAAGTGAAAAAGAATCAATAAAAGCAGATGCTAAGGATACATATGATGATTTTTCACAAAAAGCTAAGGACAACACAAGGCTTAGTGAGGAAGATATATATAATATATTATGCCGTAGAAAGCTTGTTGAAAAGTATGCTGTCAGGGCAGCACAACAGGTTAAGAGTGATGGCTTTGCAGGAGATAGTGCATCATTGCTTGATTATGATGGAGAATATTATAAAGAGATAATTAAGTCAAAGTATAATGTTACAGAGAATAACAAGCTGCTTGATAAGATAACTATGGGAAGAGTTACTGTTAACTGATATCGTGAATACATTTAGTTTTCGTAAAATGCTGCTTGTTTAATGCTGGTTTAATAAAATAATCATATACATTTATTTAGTTAGATGTTAAGAACAGAATAAGTGTTGCATAACACAGAAAGAGGTTGAAGATGACAAAGGATATGACTAAAGGGTCACCTTTCAAGCTGATTCTTGGATTTGCATTTCCTATGCTTTTAGGTATGCTATTCCAGCAGTTCTATAATCTTGTTGATACTATGATTGTGGGTAAGACGTTAGGTGTATCAGCCCTGGCAGGAGTTGGAGCTACAGGCTCAATAAACTTTATGATAATTGGATTTTGTATGGGTATATGCAATGGATTCGCAATTCCTGTTGCACAGCAGTTTGGGGCAGGAAAGTATAGTGAGCTTAGAAAGTATGTTTTTAATGGATATATATGCAGTGCGGTATTTGCGGTTGTTATGACAGTGCTTTCAGTAGTATTTTGTGCACCTATACTTAGATTACTTAATACACCAGATGATATATTCATGCATGCGTATAATTATATTGTTATAATATTTGCGGGAATACCAACGGTATTTCTATATAATATCGTATCAGGTATAATACGTTCGCTTGGTGACAGCAAGACACCAGTATATTTTCTTGTATTATCATCGGTTATTAATATAGCACTTGATTTCATACTTATTATATATGTTAAGATGGGAGTAGCAGGTGCAGGTGTTGCAACTGTTGTATCACAGCTTATATCAGGTATTGGATGTACTATATATATGTATAAAAAGTTTGATATATTAAAAGCAACTAAACAGGAAAATGTTGTAAGGAAAAGATATGTTGTTAACCTTTGCTATATAGGTGTTCCTATGGGACTTCAGTATTCCATAACAGCTATTGGAAGTACTATACTTCAGGCAGCAGTAAATGGTCTTGGTTCGTCATATGTAGCAGCCATGACAGCAGGCTCTAAGATGTTTAACTTTACTTGTTGTCCTTTTGATGCTCTTGGTTCTACTATGGCAACATATGGTGGACAGAATGTTGGAGCTGGAAAGATAGACAGGCTTGGCAAGGGTATAAGAGCTGCTATGATAATAGGTGCGGTGTACAGTGTAGTGGCACTTGTGGTTCTGTTCTTTACAACAGATTATATAGCACTTCTTTTTGTAGATGCAGCTGAGGTTGAGATTATCAGACTTACAAGAAGATTCATAATAGCATCAGCTCTGTTTTATATACCTCTTACAGGAGTCAATGTTTACAGATTCTGTATACAGGGTATGGGGTATTCAGTATTTGCAATACTAGCCGGAGTGTTTGAGATGCTTGCAAGAACACTTGTTGCTATATTCCTTATACCAGTTATAGGTTTTAACGGGGCATGTCTTGCTAATCCGGCAGCATGGATTGCAGCAGATATTTTCTTAATACCTGCATTTATGCATTGCTGCAATAAGCTCAAGATAAGGCATGGAATGAAAAAGAGTGCATAAAGTGGGAATAAAATCACTAAAATCAGACATTCTAATAGTACTGGTGAAGTTCTAATATTACTGGTTAAGATAGGAATGAAAGGATGCCTGCAATGAGTGATTTCAGCTGTAATGTTAAAGAGAATATTAAAAGGTTAGAAACTAGTCTTAATGTGGAACGTAATTTTGATATACTTCAAAGAGAAGTAATGATTGCGGGGCATAGGGCTGGTTTCTTTTTTATAGATGGTTTTGTCAGGGAAGATATGGTAGAAAAGCTTATGCAGTTTTTTTATTCATTGAAAGAATCGGACATGGAGAACCTTGATGTATTTTTGGAAAATGGAATGCCTTACACTGAGGTTGAAAAAAGTGGCAATGTGGATACAGTCATAACGCAGTTTTTGTCAGGTGTTTCTGTTATGGTTGTAGATGGCTTTGATGAGTGTCTGCTTATCGACTGCAGGACATATCCTATGCGTTCGGTATCTGAACCCTGGAAGGACAGAGTGTTAAGAGGTTCGAGGGATGGATTCGTTGAAACGCTGGTGTCTAATGCAGCACTGCTTAGAAGAAGGATAAGAGATCCTAAGTTCTCGATGGAATTGTTCGGAGTAGGTCGGCGTTCAAGGTCGGATGTAGCTGTATGTTATATATCTGATTCAGTAGACAGGAATACGCTTGACAGAATGAGAAAACTTATACAGTCTATAGATGTTGATGCTCTTACGATGAATATAGAGAGTCTTGCAGAGTGTATGTTTACGCATAAGTGGATTAATCCATTCCCAAAGTTTAAGTATTCGGAAAGGCCGGATACAGCTACAGCAGCTATTCTTGACGGTAATATTGTGATTATGGTAGACAATTCCCCTGCGGTCATGATAATTCCAGCATCTATCTTTGATATTATAGAGGAAGCAGATGATTTTAATTTCTCGCCTATGATAGGTTCATATCTTAGGATTACAAGATTTTTCTTTTCTATAATTACATGGATATTAACACCGTTATGGTTACTTTTCGTCAATAATCCGGAGTGGGTGCCGGAATTTATGAAGTTTATTCTCATAACAGATGATATAACGGTTCCAGTGTTGTTGCAGCTGCTTATTCTTGAACTTGCTGTAGATGGACTTAAGCTGGCTGCTGTTAATACGCCAACCATGCTGTCAACACCGCTAAGTATTGTTGCAGGTATTGTTGTTGGCGAGTATGCTGTAAGTTCTGGATGGTTTAATCCAGAGGCGCTTCTGTATATGGCTGTTGTAACAGTTGGAACTTACGGACAGACTAACTTTGAGATGGGATATGCTTTCAAATTCTTAAGGGTTCTTATGCTTATACTTACGCAAATATTCAATCTGGGCGGATTCATAGCAGGTGTTGTGATATCTGTTCTTATGATAGCGTTTAACAGGACTATAACGGGGAAAAGCTATATATATCCGCTTATTCCATGGGATGGGAAGATGCTTAAGAGAAAGGTGTTCAGGGTGAGGCTGCCGCATGGTTATAAATGATATGCGTAAATAATACAGATGATTATTCTTGCAATTTTAAAGAAAACTAGTATAATGAATGTTGATTGAGTTTATATATTAGTTTATGTGTTTATTGTATATATGTATGGCATTTGTCATTGTATAATTTTAGGAGTATGTTTTAGATTTTTGAATTGACATTTGTTATTAGATATAATATTATGATAATGTTATTACCATTCAAAATAACATAACGGGTTAAAATAAATTTTTAAACTAAATGATTACAGTTGCGTATGGCAATTAAAAAAGAAGTTCAAGGGTATAGCCGTTGAACTTCTTTTTTTTTGAGCATATATTATAATGCCATTGTATATGGATAAAAAATATTGACTATGCGATAAAAAGAGAGTATTCTTTAGATAAAGAATTATAGTAGGAGGAGAATATGTATAACATAGGATTGGATATAGGAACTGGTTCTGTAGGATGGTGCTTAACGGATAATAATGGACATTTGCTAAAAATAAATAGGAAAGGTGATAATGGTAAAACATATAGAAATAGCGCCTGGGGAGTGAGATTGTTTGCATCAGCAGATACAGCAGCTGATTGCAGGATAAAAAGGAGCACAAGAAGGCGTTATAACAGAAGGCGAACAAGAGTTATAGAGTTAAGAAAGATAATGTCAGAAATGATAATGCCGGTTGACCCTAATTTTTACGCTAGATTAGATGAAGCATTTCTGTGGAATGAGGATAAGAGCGATAAAGCAAAAGCACCATTTTTATTATTCAATGATAAAGAGCTTTATGATATTAAATATTATAAAAAATATCCAACAATATATCATTTAAGAAAATATTTGCTCGAAACAAAAGAGAAGGCTGACCCAAGATTTATATATCTGGCATTACATCATATGATGAAATATAGAGGACATTTTCTGTTTGAGGGACAGTCATTTGAGGCAATAGATAATATTAAAGATACATTTATAGAATTGGAACAGTTGATAAATGTATATGTTAAGGGAAAAGAGGAAATAGAAGATAATAATAAGAATAATGATAAGTATGAAGCAATAAAAATTTGTTTGGCAGATAATAAAGTAAAAAATAAAGATAAAAAAGAAAATATAACAGATATATTTATTAAAGCAGGTTACGATAATAAATATTCAAAGGAACTTGCAGCGGCAGTTCTTGGTTATGAATTTAATGTAGGAATTATTGTTAATGATAACAGTTTAACAGATGAAGATGGTAAAGCATTGAAAGCTAAATTCGCAGATGCCAAATATGAGGAGCAGGAGGAAAAATTAAGTGATACACTTGGAGAAAGATATTATGTAGTTGAAACGCTGAAAAAGATATATTCGTGGAAGGTGCTTCACAGCATATTAGGTGATAATAAGTATCTTTCATATGCTATGGTAGATAAATATGAAAAACATAGCGAACAGCTTAAAGCATTAAAATACTTGTTTCATAAGTATACAAGTCAGGATAAATATAATGACTTTTTTCACAAAGAAAAATGTTATAAGAATGATAAAGACGAAAAAGATGCTAACGAAGAAAAGAATAATAATGAAAAAAAGTGTGATAAATGGAAATATATAGTTAATTATGCCAATTACATAAAAGGAATAAAAAGGCTGAGTAATGAAACAAACAAGAAATACAATACAAAACAACAGTTGTATCAAAGCATAAAGGAAAAATTAGGTGAGAGCGCGGCAGATGATGAAGTTTATAAGAATATTTTAGTGGAAATGGAACAGGAAACATTTCTTGAAAAGATAAATAATGTTGATAATTCAGCAATACCATATCAGTTAAATTTAATGGAAATGGATAAGATATTGACACAGCAGGGAGTATACTACAAAGAATTAAGGGACAATAAAGAACTGTTACTTAAAATGCTGTCTTCAAAAATTCCTTATTATGTAGGACCGCTTAATAATAATAGCAATGGAAATCGTAATTTTGCGTGGATGACGAAAAAAGCGGGGAAAGAAAATGAAAAGGTGTATCCTTGGAATGTTAAAGATGTTGTGGATATAGATGTTACGGCAGAAGATTTTATTACGAGGATGACGAATTACTGTACATATCTTCCTAATGAAAAAGTGCTTCCAAAGGAGTCATTGTTATATCAGAGATATATGTTATTAGAGGAGTTATCACAGATAAGAATTGATGGCAAGAAGCTTAGTAAAGAAGACAGAAAAGCAATAATAGATGATTTATTTATTGGTAAGGGAAGGGTTAAAGTAAGCGATAAAGATTTTAAAGAGTATCTTGATAAAGTTAATTATGTTAAGGTTAATGGCAAGGGATATGATGTTACAGGATATCAGAGTGATGATGGCTTTGCTTGTGCACTAAGCAGTTATAATAAGTTCAGACGTATATTAGGATATGTAGATGAACGAAATGAAAAGATGATAGAAGATATAATATACTGGCTTACTGTATTTGAGGATAAAGATATAGTTAAAAGAAAGATAAATAAGCAGTATGCAGACAAGTTTAGTGATGAGCAGTTAAAGAAAATATTAAAGTTAAAATTCAAGGGCTGGGGTCGTTATTCTGCTAAGCTATTAAATGGCATAAAAGGTGATATGGGAACAACTATTATCGAAATGCTTGAAGATGCTGACGAACGATTTGCATATTGTGATTATTGTCCTAATTTTATGCGAATTATTAATAAAGATGCGAAGATAAAACAGATAATAGATGATAACAGACCTATATATGATGGAACAAAAGATTTATTAGAGGTTATACAGGATATGCATACATCACCAGCTAACAGGCGTGGTATATGGCAGACAATGAAAGTAATCGAAGAGATAATTGAATATATAGGTGAAAAACCACGGCAGATATATATTGAATTTGCAAGGGAAGATGATTTTAAGGCCAAGAATAAAAGAACTGATTCAAGAAAAAAAACTGTTGATAAGGCACTTAAGAAATTAAAAAAGGAAGTGGTTGATGAGTATAATGAAAATGTATACAAGGAATTAAAACAATATGAGAATCGTTTAGATGAAGAAAAGGTGTATCTATACTTTATGCAGAATGGGAAATCTTTATATACAGAGGAAAAGTTAAATCTTAATGAACCAGAAAATCTTGAGATAGACCATATAATTCCATACTCGTTATCTGATGATGATAGTCTGGATAATAAAGCATTAGTATTAAAGGATGAAAATCAGAAAAAGGGCAATAAGATAGTAAAAGAAACGTTCCCACAATCGTTTTCTGATATTAAGATGATAAATTATTGGAAGAACTTGAAAAAAGTGGGGTTGATATCAGAAAAGAAGTATAATAACCTTCAGAAAAATAATGTTGATGACATACTGACGAAAGGATTCATTAACAGACAGCTTGTAGAAACAAGACAGATTGTAAAGTCTGTAGCTAATCTTATACTTGATTATTATAATGAACAGATTGACGTAATAGAAGTAAAGGCTAGTCTAAGTACAAGTGTAAGAAAAATGCTTACATATGAGAAAAAAGATAATAATGGGTTCTGGGAAGAAAATAAAGATAATTGTATGTTCTATAAAAATAGGGATATGAATGATTATCATCACGCACACGATGCGTATCTTGCCAATATTATAGGTATGTATATACAGAAGAATTATCCACATTTGCAGAAGGAACTTAATTATTCACAGTATAGAAGAGTATGGCGTAAATATTATGAAAATACAAAGAACAATAATGGAGTAAACTGGTTTGCAACGCTTGGTAAATTCAGCAGTAATAATGAGGAAGCAGACTGGTATGGTCAAGATATTATAGCCTATATGAGAAAAATATTCTGTTATAGAGATGTTATTATATCTAAAAAGGTAGAAGAAAATACAGGAGCATTTTATAGTGAAACCAAATATCCAAGAGAGGATAAAGCAGGCAGCAAGCTTGTACCTCTGAAACAGGGTAATAATATGCGTGGTGCTGATAATCTTAAAGAACTTGATACAAGAAAGTATGGAGGATATAAAGGTGGTGAAAAAGCCTATTTTGTACTTGTAAAATATTGTATCGAAAAGGCACTAAAGAAGAAAGTTAAAAAAGAGTATCATATGGAATTCGTTGAAATACCTGTATATATTGCAAGAGATATTAAAAATAAGGATATAAATCTCTATGATTATGTGTGTGACATTTTAAGTGAAGCTTATAAAAATAGTGTTGTAGATGTTGAAATATTGCGAAATAAAGTTCCTAAATACCAGATGATAATAGGAGAAAATGGAGAGGAATATTATCTTGTTGGTGCGACAGAGGTGATTAATTCAAAACAGTTTGTCCTTGGTGGTGCTAATCAGCAATATAACAGGCTGTTAAATTACATAATGTATGGTAAAAATGATAAATGGCAGTATATACAGACAGAGTTACTAGATGAGCAGTTGACAGGACTATATGATTTGCTTTTATCTAAAATCAAAGATGAATATAAAGGCTTTTCTAAAGAGGCAATAAGGATACAGGAGGATAATTCATTTTATAAACTTGATGTAAAGAATAAGAAAGAATTTATAGCAGAGATGATTAAGCTTGTTCAGCCAGACTCCAACTATCCATATTTAGGAAAGTATTCAACAGGATTGTCAGATAGAATGGGTCGAAAGAGCAAGGAGAAAGTTGGTAAAAAGATTACGCTTGTAGATAAGTCAGTTACGGGGTTATACGAGAGGAGAACAACATTTGAGCTGGAGGACGATAGTAGTACAAAGTCACGCTAAGTTAAGTTATAAGAATGGATATATGATAGTGCGGGGTGAAGATGTTAAGATGGTGCACCTGAGTGAAATTAATACAGTTATAATTGATTCTACTCAGGTGTCAATGACATCTTATCTATTATGTGAGTTTGTTAAAAGAAAGATAAAGGTGATATTTTGCGATGAGAAAAGAAATCCCTGCAGTGAGTTAATGCCATATTATGGAACATATAATTCAAGCAAGAAAATTCGTAAGCAAATGCAGTGGGATATGGAGTATGCCAAGGAAATATGGACATATATTGTAAGACAAAAAATACTAAATCAGGCAGAAATACTTTCTAAATATGGATTTGAAACTACTGATAAGTTAACGCAGTATGCAGAAGAAATAGAGCTGTTTGATATGACAAACAGGGAAGCACACGCAGCTAAAGTATATTTTAATAGTCTGTTTGGCAAAGAATTTTCGAGAGATGATGTCAATTCAATTAATGCGGCATTGAATTATGGCTATGGAATTCTGCTATCTAATTTTAACAAAGAGATAGTGTCGGACGGATATTTAACACAGTTAGGTATAAAACATACCAATGAATACAATCCTTATAATCTCTCCTGTGATTTAATGGAGCCGTTCAGAGTTTTAGTGGACGAAATTGTGTTTAATAACATTGATAAAACATTTGATTCTGATTATAAAATGCAGCTTGTAAATGTTCTGAATAAGCGGATTAATTATTGTGGGCGTGAGTATTATGTTACAAATGCTATTCAGATATATCTTGATAAAATGTTTGGTGCGATAGAACAGAGAGGTTTTATTACATCAATGATATATCAATTTGAATGATTAGCAGATTTATGAGAGTGATCGTGTTTTTTGATTTGCCCACAATAACAGATAAAAACAGGCACGACTATAGAAAATTCCGGCAGTTTCTTGTTCAGGAAGGATTTATTATGATGCAGGAGTCTGTGTATACAAAGCTTGTTCTAAACGGAACTATGGTTAATCTTGTGAAGAATAAGATAAGAAAGAATAAACCACAGGAAGGTTTGGTAGAAAAGCTTGTTATAACTGAAAAGCAGTTTAGTGGAATTGAATATGTGTCAGGTGGTGAACAGGAAAATATTGTTGATGGAGAGGACAGGCTGATTATTATATGATAATGAAAATATTTTCGTTGGAAAATGATATAACATTTACAGAAGAATATATTAATGTACTTCAAATTCAGAATAAAAAATTATTTACTAATGTCATAAACAGCCTTAATGATAATATCAACAATATTGAGGATACTAAAGAACGAATAATTATATTAGATAATGACATAGAGATTAAGATTGAAAAAGAAGTGCTGATGATTATTGATGTATTTAATATTGATTTTAATCAAAAGAAAATACAGAGTGCTTTGTATAATAAAATAGAGAAAATATATAAGCAGGAATTTGAAAGAATGTCGGAGTTCCAGACAATTTTTCAAAAATTACAACTAAATGTATTAGATGTATTCAATGAATTTCCGTTTGAATTCAATTATAAGGAAAGTATCGGGATACAAGAGTATTTGAAATTATTAGGGCTTAAGATATCAAATAATAAAGGGAAAATAATAGATACAGTATTTTCATTGATAGATGTTGTTGAATATCTTTTGGTCGCAAAATTATTAATATTTGTTAATCTTAAATTATATCTGGGTGATGATGAATTAAAGGAAATATACAAATATGCAATGTATAAAAAGGTTAATATACTGCTTATAGAAACAGGAGAAGAAAAAGAACCGCTTGAAAATGAAAAAATATTGTATATAGATAGTGATTATGATGAAATTATATTGTATAATAAATAAAAAAGTTACTATTTAAAATACGGGTGCGTCGTTAACACCTGAAAAACTTTATTTGAGGTTTTAGGAGTATGTTATTTTGAATGGTAACAAAACACTTTCAAAATCAATTCAGCGTGTGCATTGTTTTAGGAGTATGTTATTTTGAATGGTAACAAAACCATGGCTGTGATTGCTCAATGGGATCAGATGTTTTAGGAGTATGTTATTTTGAATGGTAACAAAACAAATGCACAAAGCTAATACACCAGAGGATAGTTTTAGGAGTATGTTATTTTGAATGGTAACAAAACTGGAGTAGGTTCTGGGTCAGCAGGTGTTGTGTTTTAGGAGTATGTTATTTTGAATGGTAACAAAACTAAATTATATAATCAAAGTATTGGTTGGTGGTTTTAGGAGTATGTTATTTTGAATGGTAACAAAACAAGAGTTTCTGTCGGATATACAACCATTGTGTTTTAGGAGTATGTTATTTTGAATGGTAACAAAACAGTCCTTAACAGCTCTTGCTATGAGGTGAAGTTTTAGGAGTATGTTATTTTGAATGGTAACAAAACCAATAGTCCAGAGTTTGAAACTATAGACAGGTTTTAGGAGTATGTTATTTTTCTGTAAACAAAGATTAATATGGTTAAAGTGAAACAAGTTTATATAAATTTTCTAATTAATTCTACTTTTATTAATGGTATTTCCTCATAAATATGATAAACTTATAACTATCGAATATAAGTGTTATTATTCTTAGTGTGAGTTATGGAGGAATTATGAGTAAGGTAATTGGAATCGATCTTGGTACAACTAATAGCTGCGTGGCAGTTATAGAAGGTGATTCGCCAACAGTTATTACTAATAGCGAAGGGTATAGAACAACACCATCGGTTGTTGCATTTACTAAGAATAAGGAAAGACTGGTGGGAGATGCTGCAAGAAGACAGGCATCGGTTAACTCAGACAGAACCATATTTTCAATAAAAAGACATATGGGAACTGATTATAAGAAAAAGATAGATGGCAAAGCATATACGCCACAGGAGTTATCAGCTTATATACTTATGAAACTAAAGAAGGATGCAGAAGGATTTCTTGGAGAGGAAGTAACAGATGCTGTCATTACTGTGCCAGCATATTTTAATGATGCACAAAGACAGGCTACTAAGGATGCAGGAAAGATAGCGGGGCTTAATGTGTTAAGAATCATTAATGAGCCAACAAGCGCTGCACTTGCATATGGACTTGATAATGGCAATCCTCAGAAAGTGCTTGTATATGACCTTGGTGGAGGTACCTTTGACGTATCTGTTATAGATATTGGAGATAATGTTATAGAGGTTCTTGCAACCTCCGGAGATAATCATCTTGGAGGGGATGACTTTGATTCCCGCATTGTTGATTATCTTGTGGGCAGGTTTAAGGATACAGATGGAATTAATCTTGCAAAAGATCCAGCGGCTATGCAGAGGTTAAGAGAAGAAGCTGAAAAGGCTAAGAAAGAGCTTTCTTCTGCAATGAATGCTAATATTAACCTTCCATTTATAGCTGTTGCAAAGGATGGTCCGCATCACATGGATATGAATATCACCAGACAAAAGTTTAATGAGCTTACAGATGATCTGGTTAACAAGACAGTTATTCCTGTTGAGAATGCACTTCGTGATGCCGGGCTTAGTAAGAGTGATATTGGTATGGTACTTCTTGTTGGAGGCTCCACAAGAATTCCTGCTGTTTCGGATAAGGTAAGACAGATTATGGGAAAAGAACCATCAAGGAATCTTAATCCGGATGAGTGTGTTGCACTTGGAGCAGCAGTTCAGGGTGGAAAGCTTGGTAACCAGCTTAAGCCAGGTTCAGCAGCTTCGGAGATTATACTTATGGATGTAACACCATTATCTCTTTCAATAGAAACTGTTGGTGGTATATCAAGCAGGCTTATAGAAAGAAATACAACTATTCCTACAAGACATAGCCAGATATTCACAACGGCTGGCAATTTCCAGACATCAGTTGAAATCAAGGTGTTTCAGGGTGAGAGAAGATTTACAAGAGATAACAAGCTTCTTGGAAACTTCCGGCTCAATGGCATTAAACGTGCGATGGCAGGAGTTCCGCAGATAGAGGTAACTTTTGATATAGATGCCAATGGTATTGTAAATGTTTCTGCAAAAGATTTAGGAACGGGAAGAGAGCAGTCTATAACTATAACTTCAAGCTCTAATATGTCAGAGGAAGAGATTGAGAAAGCTAAGTGGGAAGCCGAGGTGTATGGTGCACAGGATAAGCAGAATGAAGAGTTTTGTAATTCGCGTATCGAAGCTGAGAATACCTTAAGACGTGCAGAGGGCGAGTACAGTCAGAACAAGAAGGTATGGGATAAGGCTAAGAAAAAGGCTGTTAAGGAAGCTATGAATACCTTAAAGAAGCTTATATTAAAGACCAAGCCAGAGAAGATGGATGCACAGGCCGCGGCTGCGATGGATGAAGCCAGAAATAATCTTGAAAATGTTTTGAATAATTAATAGAAATCTGATATTATCTATAGAGTATTGTTTTATGGATGATATCAGATTTTTGTATGTGATTATGAATTTTATACATCTATAGAATTATCGTTGAGATGATTATGTATATTAGTACAGAATAGGAGATATAAGGTGGCAGCAGGTTCGACATATGGAAATATTTTTAAGATAATGACTTGGGGTGAATCACATGGAGAAGGTCTTGGTGTGGTTGTAGATGGATGCCCAGCGGGTATTCCTTTATGTGAAGAGGATATTCAGAAGTTCCTTGATAGAAGAAAGCCGGGACAATCTAAGTTTACAACTCCAAGAAAAGAAGATGATAAGGTGAGTATATTGTCAGGTGTATTTGAAGGTAAAACGACAGGAACGCCTATATCGATGATGGTACATAATAAGACACAGCGTTCGTCTGATTATTCAGAAATAGCCCAGTATTACAGACCTGGACATGCTGATTATACATTTGATGAGAAGTATGGCTTCAGAGATTACAGAGGTGGTGGAAGAAGCTCAGGAAGAGAAACAATAGGCAGAGTGGCAGCAGGAGCAATCGCTATTAAGGTGTTAGAGACTCTTAAGATAAGCGTATGTGCTTACGCAACAAGGATAGGTGGCATAAGCATAGATTATGATAAGTTCGATATCAGGGAACGCGATGAGAATGCATTCAATATGCCTGATGCGGAGGCTGCCTTTAAGGTGGAAGAATACGCAGCGAAGAAGCTTGAAGAAAAAGATTCTATTGGTGGAATAATAGAGTGTGTTGTGACTGGTATGATGCCAGGTGTGGGTGAATGAATACAATTATACCGTCTGGAATTCGTAATAAATACGGCATCCGTTTTCAAATCATCAGGAATATAATTAATTGAAATAACATACGGCATTTCCTGTTCAATATAATTATCAATCAGTTCTTTTTGTAAACGGATATTATTTCCAGGACCAACAACTAATATCTTTTTATTTTCCAGTTCGCTTCTCAATCTTTTCTTACTCTCCGAATCATTTTCATTTTCTTCCATATATTTCTGATAAATTTCCTGTGCAGCATTTTTGTCATATCGTAACTTTTCACTTGCCGGACTGATTTTTTCAAGCAAATCATCCACTTTTGATATTGACAGGTTCTCTTTCTCTTCAAAAAATTTTACATAATTAGGATGGCATTTATTCTTTGCTGATAAATAATACTTCATCTGATATCCCCATGGCGAACTGTAATAATACTGCATGATATTTTCTTCAATACACTGCATCATAGCATGTATGTCATAATTTTTTCCGTACTGTTCATTCAGCGACATTGCCAGCAATTCCACTGGGGCATTTCCCGCACTCTTTCCCATTCCATACAATGTCCCATCCACAATAATATCATGAGTCATCTGATTTTCCAAAAAGAATAAGGTATTCGCATATGCCAGCTGAAGATTATTATGTGCATGAAATCCAATTTTTATATTCAAATTCACATTATTATCCAATATCATATAATAATGCAGTAATTTCTGAAAATGCAGTAACCCATAAGTATCAACTATGGATATCGCATACGGCTGTACATCATTGACCAGTTTAATTATTTCCATCAGTTCATCATCATTATAGTCAGTTATAGATACTAATTGTGCGTATACTTTATACCCTAATGCTTTTATCTGTCTGCAGTATTCCATGGCCGGGTTCATTAAGTGCTTCTTGAAAATCACCCGAATTCCATCCAGACAGGATTCCGAACATTTCCTGATATGTTTCAGCGAACAGGTTCCATAATCTACCATTCCAACAATCTGTGTATTTTCATTCTTTCGTTTACCATATATTGTTTCCATACAATCCGTATTCGGCATAATACTCCTGTCCCTGTCAAAAGGTCTTCTTTCATCCAGAAATCCAATTTCTATAATATCAACCTTTGAATCAATCAGTCTTTCAAAAATACATAAGATATTATCATATCCAAATTTCCAGTCATTTACATAACCGCCATCCCGTAATGTACAATCTAACAACTTAATTTTACCCATTGTATCTCCTTTTACTGCACAGCTTCCATAATAACTTCTGCCATATCATCAATCATCTCTTCTGTCATTCCCGGATATACCCCGATCCAGAATGTCTGATTCATGACAAAATCCGTCTGCTCCAGACTTCCTGCCACACGATAGGCACTTGTTCCCCGGATTCCATCAAAACATGGATGTTTGATCAGATTTCCTGAAAACAGCAGTCTGGTCTGTATGTTATGTTCTTCCAGATACTTTGTCACATCATTTCTCCGGATTCCACTCTCCGGACGGATGCTGATGACAAATCCAAACCAGGACGGTCTGCTGTTTTTCTCCGGCTGCGGCAGAATAATCTTATCCTGTATGTTTTCCAGTTTCCGATACAGTCTGTCCCAGTTCGCACGCCGCCTTTCCATGAACTGCGGCATCTTCTTTAACTGTTCACAGCCGATGGCTGCCTGCATATCCGTTGCCTTCAGATTATATCCAAAATGGCTGTACACATATTTATGGTCATAACCGGATGGCAGCTGTCCAAACTGTCCGTCATACCGGTGTCCACAGAAATTATCCTGCCCGGAAGGACAGACACAGTCACGTCCCCAGTCACGGAAAGACAGTATCAGCCTGCTCAGCTTTGCATTATTCGTGTATACGCATCCGCCTTCTCCCATCGTCATGTGGTGCGGCGGATAAAAACTGGATGTTCCGATATCCCCCCAGGTACCGGTAAATTTTGTTTCTCCGTTTATGGTATACTCTGAACCCAGTGCATCGCAGTTATCCTCCACCAGCCACAGCCGATGTCTGTCACAAAACTTACGGACTTCTGCAAGGTTAAACGGATTCCCCAGGGTATGTGCAATCATGACCGCTTTTGTTTTCTCCGAAAATGCCTCTTCCAGCATTTCCACATCTATATTATAAGAAGGAACGGTGACATCCACAAAAACCGGTACGGCACCATACTGGAGAATCGGTGCTGCCGTGGTCGGAAAGCCGCAGGCAACCGTGATTACCTCATCCCCTCTGCAGATTCTTCTGTCCCCCAGTTCCTCTGCCGTCAGTGCCATGAATGCAATCAGGTTTGCTGAAGAACCGCTGTTTACCAGATGGGCATATTTTACCCCAATCCATTGGGCAAATTCTTTCTCAAACCGTTCGGCAAACCGCCCCGTTGTCAGCCAGAAGTCCAGCATGGCATCCGTCAGGGCGCACATTTCCTTTTCATCAAACACCCTTGCTGCATAGGAAATCCGGTCTCCCCTGTGATACGGCTCTTTCTTTTCCTTAAACTGATGATAATACTGTGTGATTAGTTCCTTGATTTCTTTTCTTGCCTCTTCTTCTTTGTTCCAGTGCTTCATCCGCTATTCCTCCAGAAATTCCTCTATTTCCCTGTCCATTTCCTCTGCAATGTTTCTGCTGGCTGTCCATACCCGGCTGAACTGCACCGTCATTTCCACTGATTTTCCGATATTCCACTTTGGCTCCCACCCAAACGTATGTTTTATTCTGCTGCAGTCCAGTTTCAGGAAGCCGGATTCATGTGGTGCATCTTTTTCCATACAATTCTTCCATTCTGCCCCGCTTCCCCATGCTTCACAGAATAATCCTACCAGTTCTCCCGTTGTCACACAGTTTTCCTCCCCCGGTCCTACATTATAATAGCCCTGGACATCCGGATTCTTATATTGTTCTGCAGCTATCATGAGATATGCCGTCAACGGTTCCAATACATGCTGGTATGGCCGGACAGAATAAGGATTTCTTACCCTTATTATTTCCTGTCTCCCTGCCGCCCGGATACAGTCTGGAATAATTCTGTCCTTTGCAAAATCTCCTCCGCCTATCACATTTCCTGCCCTGGCTGTTGACACGGCAATACTTCCATCCCCCAAAAAACTTCTCTTGTAGGAATGGGTAATCAGCTCCGAACAGGATTTGGAATTAGAGTACGGATCATACCCGTCCAGTTCTTCATTTTCACGGTACCCCCATTCCCATTCCCTGTTTTTGTAGACTTTATCCGTGGTCACATTCAGAAAAGACCGCACACTTCTGCTGTTTCTGACACACTCCAGAATATTTACCGTTCCCATGACATTGGTTTCATAAGTCCTCCGCGGATCTTTATAACTTTCCCTTACGATCGGCTGTGCAGCAAGATGGAACACGATTTCCGGTTCTGCCCTGTCAAATGCCTTTTTCAGGCTGTCATAATCACGGATATCCCCGGTTACGGAATGTATTCTTTCCCGGATTCCTGCTTTTTCAAAAAGAAGATGCTCCCCGGATGGCTCCAGTGCATAACCGGTTACCTCTGCGCCTGCATGAACCAGCATCCGGCACAGCCAGCTTCCTTTAAATCCGGTATGTCCTGTCACAAACACCCGCTTTCCTTTATAAAATGAAATATCAAATCCTGCCATTTCAGTCCCTCCATTTTTTCCATGGTGCCTTTCCTGCCTCCAGCAGTTTTTCAAGCATATCCATTTCCCGCTTATTATCCATACACTGCCAGAATCCACGGTGCATGTAGGACATTAACTGTCCTTCTTCTGCCAGTTTTTCCATTGGTTCTCTTTCGAACACACAGCTGTCTCCCTCCAGATAGTTAAAAATCTCCGGATTCAGTACCATATATCCGGCATTAATCGGTGCACCGTCATTCAGGCTTTTCTCCCGGAAGGATTTCACCGCATTATCCCCTCCGATATCCAGCACCCCTTTCTGCTGTTCCAGCATGACAGCCGTCAGTGTTGCCAGCTTTCCATGCTTTTTATGAAATTTTACCACTTCCGCAATATCAACATCACATACCCCATCCCCATACGTCATGAGGAAAGGTTCCTGTCCAATATATTTCTGAATCCGCTTAATCCTTCCGCCAGTCATGGTGTGCAGTCCGGTATCAACTACTGTAACCCGCCAGGGCTCACAGTGCTGCTCATGTATTGTCATATCATTTTTCCCGGACGTAAAATCAAATGTAATATCGCTGTTATGTAAAAAATAATTGGCAAACCATTCCTTAATCATGTACTGTTTATAGCCGGCACAGATAATAAACTCATGAAATCCATAGTAAGAATATTCCTTCATGATATGCCACAGAATCGGCTTTCCTCCGATTTCCACCATAGGCTTCGGTTTGAACTGTGATTCTTCTGATATACGGGTTCCAAACCCGCCTGCCAAGATTACTACTTTCACCCTGTCACTTTCCTCTCACCGTTTATTTTTCTTTATTCAACATAAATTTTCATTATCATAAAGATCTATTATTTGAATATCCTGTTTATATGTATCCAATATTTTTTCAATAATTCTTCGTGCGGCATAAGTCGTAATTATAACTGCATCTATTTTATGTTTAATAATATCGCTTTCATCAATTTCCTGAATATTAATTATAT
>ENA-USYV01001798-USYV01001798.1-human-gut-metagenome-genome-assembly--contig:-NODE-1798-length-19302-cov-4.009987_pt1 | contig 19302 bp, 18 predicted proteins | sample MGYA00250066_ERZ773514 | MGnify/ENA primary metagenome ERZ773514 (study PRJEB29103, sample SAMN06112049) | human gut metagenome | biome: human gut; feature: ankylosing spondylitis patient; material... | reverse complement strand
CCAGAAGAAGCTCTGCGCAAATGTTGCTGCACAGATCGTAGCATTTGCATGTGGTAAGAAGGATGAGAACAGCAACATGGCGCCGCCGCGGATCGTGATCTCCACCGAGCACAGATGGTCCTTCTCCACAGAGAAAGTGACAAACGCGGTGGTATCCTCCTCCCGGAAGTAGCGCTCCAGCTTGGAGATCTTCTTCTGGGCATATTCCTTGATGGAATCATTCAGCGGGACTCTCTTGCAGGCAAAGGTATACTTCATAGGGATCGCTCCTTTCGTGTGGGAGAGATCGGGGATCTCTCCCCTTTTTATTAATATAGCACAAATCTTTCCATTTGAAAAGGGGCGAGCCGGTGAAATTCACAAATTGTTCAGAGCCCGCAGCGATCCGACAAAAGAGGAGCCGATCCGACAAAAGCTCCTATTTACAAGGGATGCAGGGCGGGTGTATGATAATCCCGGAAGCTTTCCAATATCCCACCCGCTTGGGCCGCGCAGCGTGAAACCGCTGGGCGGCCCTTTTTTATCCGGCGGACATGAAAAAGGCGCGCGGCATTGCCGCGCGCCCGGGTGTTATCTGCGCCGCCGGCCGCCGCCCCGCCGCCCGTCCAGGCTGCGGTTCAGGTCGGCCATCTTCCCCTCAGAGGAGGAGAGGAACTGCTTCAGCTTGTCCTCAAAGGACTGGTCGCCGGAGGGGGGCAGCGGCTGCTGCGCCCGGGCGGCGGGCCGGGCCTGGGCCACGGGACGGGACGTCCCCGCCGGGTGGCTGCCGCTGGGCCGGGGACTGCGGGCGGGCCGCTCCGGCCTGGGGAGCGTCCGCTTGATGGAGAGATTGACCTTTCCATTCTCCGTGGAGAGCACCAGGACCTTGACGGCCTGCCCCTCCTGCAGGTAGTCATGTACGTCGTTGACAAACGTGTTGGCGATCTCGGAGATGTGGACCAGGCCGGACTTCCCATTGTCCAGGGCCACGAACGCGCCGAATTTGGTGATGGAGGTCACCTTTCCTTCCAAAATGCTCCCTACCTGAAGCTCCATATAGTGTACTGTTTCTCCTTCCGGATGGTTTTCCCGCTCCCGTGGAAGCGGGTCGTATCAAAAAAGACCGGCTCCCGGCACAAGCGGGGGAGGCGCTCCGCCTCCCTCGTCGCCCGGCTCCGGTCAGTTGCCCACAGAAAACACACGCTGATTGGGGGAAATCAGCCCCAGCTCTTCCTGCGCGATCTCCTTCATCTTATCCTCGGTGGCGCCCTCGGCGATGTCCGCGGCCAGGGCGGCGTTTTCCTGCTCCTGGGCCTGGACCTGGGCCGTCAGGGCGTCCCGCTGGGCCTGGGCGTCCTGCACCTGGCTGTGGAGGCTGCGCAGCTGCAGTCCGATCGCCGCCAGAATCACCAGGATCAGAAGCTTGGTGAGGACGCTTCCTCTGGACCGCTTCTTTGGCTGCCGTCCTGCTCTTGCCATGCCGCCCGCCTCCTTTGTAAAGCCTTCTGCCGTGCTTGGTGTTTTTTATTGTATAACATTTGCGAATAAAATAAAAGAGATTTTTTCCCCATCTGCCAATTTTTTTACACAAATTTTCCGCTCCCCGCAGGGGAATGGCGGTCAGATGCAGCAAAAATGCCAGGGTATCCACCCAAAAATCCCACACCGGCCGCAAAAACGGGGAGAAGGCGGTGAAAAACAGCACACCGCCGCCCACCGCCCCCAGCAGCAGATACAGCCGCAGCTGCCCCTGCGCCCGGCGGAGCATGAAGAGGAAGACCGCCAAGCCCGCGGCCATGCAGTACAGGATGTCCAGCGCCGACGTCAGGCGGGGCAGCCGCAGGCGGAAGGCCCGCAGCAGGTCATACAGCAGCGCCGCAGCCATGCCCAGCAGGATCGCCTGACAGAAGAGCAGGAGCGGCTGGGAGAGAGCAGGGGCCATGGCGCCTCACCCGAACAGCCGGTGGAAAAGGCCCCCCCGCTCCTGACCGCCGTCCTCATAGGAGACGGAATCGATCCGGCCGTCCACATGGAGCTCGCCCCCGTCCAGGGACAGCTTGCCGATGTGCAGGTCCTCTCCGGTAATGACCAGCGTTCCCACGCTGGTGGACATGATGATGCCGGTCTCGTCGAACCGCTCCACGTCCTCCACTCCGGAGACCGTGAGCCGCTCCCGGCCGATCAGCTCCAGACGGTGGCCCGCCTGGGACATGGCGTTGTTGTAGTCGTTCATTCCGCGTCCCTCCCTGTCCCAACTATATGGGAGGGGCGGGGAGAATATGCGTCCGGCCTTACCGGCCGATCTCCCGGTACAGCGTGCCGGCGTCCGCCTGGCGCACCGTCTCCTGGACGTCCAGCACCTCCACCGTTACGATGCGCTGGCCGAAGCGCAGGGAAATCTGGTCCCCCACCTTCACGTCGTAGGAGGCCCGGGCAGGCTTGCCGTTGACGGTGACCAGGCCGTTGTCACAGGCCTCGTTGGCCACAGTCCGCCGCTTGATGAGGCGGGAGACTTTGAGATATTTATCCAAACGCATGGGCGGCTCCTTTCTCATGGGAAACGGGACTGCCGGCACCACAGCACCGGCAGTCCCGAAATCACAGGGTCAGATCACTTCGCCACGGCGTCCTTCAGGGCCTTGCCGGCCTTGAACACGGGCACTACGGAAGCGGGGATCTCAATGGACTCCTTGGTCTTGGGGTTGCGGCCCACGCGGGCGGCACGCTTCTTGACCTCGAAGGATCCAAAGCCCACCAGCTGCACCTTGTCGCCGTCTTTCAGGGCGGCAGTGATGGCGTCAAACGTGGCGGACACAACAGCCTCGGCCTCCTTCTTGGAAACGTCGGCAGAAGCGGCGACAGAATTGATGAGTTCAGCTTTGTTCATGGATGTTATCCTCCTATACAATGTGTGATGCGCTTGCTAGATGATTTATTCCTAACGCAGGCAGGCGCGCCCGCGATTAAGACGGATCGTGGGATTTTGCATCGTTCCAGAGGGCCAGCAGCTCCGCCTCACCGCACTCCGGCAGAGGCTTGTCCGCGGCCTCTTCCACCGCGCGGAAGCGGCGGTCAAACTTGTCGCAGGCCCGGTGGAGGGCGTCCTCCGGGTCCACGCCCGACATCTGGGCGATTTTGGCGGCCATAAACAGCGTGTCGCCCAGCTCCTCCCGGATGCCGTGGGGCGCGTCGGCGGCCTGACCGGCCTCCAGGGCGGCCCGGAGCTCACGGACCTCCTCTTCCAGCTTGTCCAGTGCCTGGAGAGAGCTTGTCCAGTCAAAGCCGGCCTTGGCGGTCTTGGACTGAATCTTTTCCGCCCGCCACAGGGCAGGCAGCGTGTGGGGCACGGCCTCCACCGCGTCCGCCGTGGACCGCTGGCCCTTCTCCCGGCGCTTCAGCACGTCCCAGTTGGCCAGGACCTGCTGGGAGGTATCCGCCTGCACGTCCCCAAAGACATGGGGATGGCGGTACACCAGCTTCCGGGCCACGCCGTCCACCACATTTGCCATGGTGAAGCGGCCCCGCTCCGCCTCGATTTGGGCATGGAAGGCCACCTGCATCAGCACGTCGCCCAGCTCCTCGCACATGCCGCTGGCGTCGTCGTGGTCGATGGCGTCCAGAACCTCATAGGTCTCCTCCAGGAAGTTCCGGCGGATGGAGCTGTGGGTCTGCTCCCGGTCCCAGGGGCAGCCCCCGGGAGCCCGCAGCAGCCGCATGATCTCCAGAAAATCCTCGTAGCTGTAAAAATCCTTACGCTGAAACTCTACCATAAGATGCCTGCCTTTGCAAGAAAAATTCACGGGAAACCCCTGATTTTTCAAGGAATTTTAGCGGATCGCCCCCTTGGGAAGGGGGCGCGGCCGCCCGGTTTCTCATTTTAAGTGCAGAAGTTTAATAAGCTTTTCCCCGCGGGGAATGGACCGCACATCCTCCGCCCGCAGGATCCGCAGAGCGATCACCAGCACACCGTAGACGATCACGCCGGCCAGGATGCCCAGCAGGACACAGGCGGCGTTGGCCAGATATACAGACCAGAGCTGGATCTTATCCGGATCCGCAAACATCTGCTGTGCCAAGGCGAGGAAAGCCCCATCCAGCACCCGGCTGGCCAGGCCATAGACCGCCCAGGCCGCGCCGCCCATGAGCAGGGAAGCGGCCACGGGCTTTGCGAAAACTTCGAGATACCGTGGCTTCTGGGGCGAGTATTTCCACACGAAGAACAGATTCAGTACCACGATCACCAGATAGCAGCATAGCGTGGAGATGGGTGCGCCGTGGATGTTGATGTCCGGATTCCCCACCAGGAAATAGTTCATGATGATCTTGACGATGCCGCCGACGATCACGGTGAAGATGGGCAGCTTCTCCTTGCCGTAGGTCTGCAGGATAGCGTTGGTCAGGATCATCAGGCAGATGAAGATGAGGGCGATGCCCAGCACCTGAAGATGGGGGCCCGCCGCCAGGGCATCCTCCCGCTGGGCCGGCAGCACCAGGACCATGATGGGCGTGGAGAGGACACTGAGGCCGATGCCCGCCGGCAGGGCCAGAATGGCGATGATGCGGAAGGCGGAGGAGATGATCCGGTCCGCTCCGGCATGGTCCTGCCGGGCCAGAGCCGCCGCCGCGAATGGAATCAAGCTCATGGTCACCGGGTACACGAAGGAGGCCACCATGTTGGGCATATCCATGGCCATGCTGTACTGGCCGTTCAGGGCAGCGGCCGATTCCTCCGACAGCAGCAGGGCGTTCTGCAGCTGGCCCATGACGATCTTGGTGTCGATGATGTTCAGGATGCTCATTGCGGAGTTGCTGAGGGTGATGGGGATGCCAATGGCCAGGATCTGCCGGATCAGATGGCTGCTGCCGGAGGGGACATCCAGGGACTGTGTCCGATTCCGGTGCTTCGCCAAATATCCCACCAAAAACAGCATGGAGACCGCCGTGCCCGCCGTGACGCCCAGGATGGCCGCGGCGGCGCCCATCTCCAGGCTCATGCCGATGCGCAGTACATACCACGCCAGCGGCAGACCGATGGCCAGTTTCAAAAGCGCCTCCAGTACCTGGGAAACCGCCGTAGGCGTCATGTTGCCCTGGCCCTGGGTGTAGCCCCGCATGCAGGCCAGCAGGCACACGCAGAACACCGCCGGAGCCAGCGCCCGGATGGGCTGGGCCGCCAGGCTGTTCTCCAGAAACCCCGCCAAGCCCTCTGCCTGAAAGAACATAAACAGGGCGCCCACCGTGCCCAGGACGAAAAACAGCACGATGGCGGTGCGGAAGATCTTCCGCTTCTCGTTCTCCCGTCCCTGGGCATGGGCCTGGCTGGTCAGCTTGGAGATGGCCAGAGGCAGGCCCGCCGTGGAGAAGGTCAGCAGGAAATTGTAAATCTTATAGGCAGTGTCGAAATACGTCTTGCCGGGGCCGCCCAGGATGTTGTTCAGGGGGACTTTGTAGAAGAACCCGATAAATTTCACCACAACGACAGCTGCGGCCAGGATGGCGGCGCCGCCCAGGAAGGATTGCTTTTTTTGATTAGACATGAAGCGATTACCTCAAATTACAACAGAGAACTAGGGCGGCGGAATCTGCTGCCCCTATGAGCCTATGGCCTGCCGCTGCCGTTTATAACCGGGCCAGACACGCCTTTACCAGGGCGGAGAACTGGGGCCCCGCCGTGGCGGCGGCGGCAAGCACCTCGTCGGAGGAAAGAGGCTGGTCCAGCACCCCGGCACCCATATTGGTGCAGAGCGTGAAGCCCAGCACATCCATACCGCAGTGGGCGGCCACAATGGCCTCCGGCACCGTGGACATGCCCACGGCGTCCGCGCCCAGCGCCCGGGCGGCACGGACCTCCGCCGGCGTTTCGTACTGGGGGCCGGGGAAGTACATATAGACGCCCTGGCGCAGGGGGATGGACAGCTCCTCCGCGGCCTCCCGGGCGGTGTCCTGGAGTCGGGGCGTGTACACATGGCTCATGTCCGGGAACCGGGGGCCGAACTCCTCCAGATTGGGGCCGCAAAGGGGGCTGACACCGAAGAGTTTGATGTGGTCGGTAATCAGCATGATGTCCCCGGCAGAGAAGGCGGTGTTCACCGCGCCGGCAGCGTTGGTGACTACCAGCGTTTCCGCCCCCAGCAGCCGCAGCACCCGGACAGGATAGCTGACATCCTCAAAGGACCAGCCCTCATAGGTGTGGAGGCGGCCCTGCATCACCGCCACGTCCTGACCCGCCAGGCGGCCGAACACGAACCGGCCCGCGTGGTCCGGGGCGGTGGATCGCTTCATGTGGGGCACATCCTCATAGGGGACGGCAATGGGGGACTCCACTTCGTTGCCCAAAGAGCCCAGGCCGGAGCCCAAGATCAGCAGGCACCGGGGGCGGAACGCCCCCAGGCGGTCTCTCAGCGCCTGGGCGCTCTCCTGATATTGTGCGAATGTATATTCCATCTTACGCTTCCTCCTTACAGCTTTTGGCCGCATTCCCGGCAGAATACGTCGCCGCTCCGGGCGGCCGCCCCGCAGAAGGGGCACACCGCGCCGCCCTGCAGCCGAGCGATCTCCCGCTCCAGCCGGTCGATCTGCTGGCGGAGCCCGTCGATCTCCTGAAGCTTTGCCAGCAGTACCTCGGACTCCGTGAGGGTGCCGGTGTGGGTGGCGTAGATCATCTCCCCCACCTCCCGCAGGGCGGTGCTCACCGCTCCCTTCAGGTCCATGATCCGGATATTCAGCTTGGCCACGGACAGGAGCTCCCCCGCCCGCTTTCCCATGCCGTAGGCGGCATCCGCCGCACTGCCGCCCACCTGGGAGGCAGTGCGCTGCACCGCGTCCAGCAGTTCCTGCAACCGCTCATTCATGGCTTGTATGACCTCCAAAGAAAGATTGGGGCAGAGGGGCAGCCCCGCTCAGCTGGGATAGATGCTGCCGCCGATGAACTCCCGCACCAGGGAGCTGGGGGCGATGTTGGACTCCTCCATGATCTCGATCCGCTCAAATCCCCGGAGGATGTCGTCCGCGATCTCGTACTTGCCCTGGGGCAGCGCCTCCAGCAGGGGGACCACGAAGGGCTTCAGCACCGCCACCTCATCCGGCAGGGAGGAGTCGAACATCAAGTCCGCATTCTCCTTATAAGGGGAGATATACAGCTTTTCCCCCCGGCGGACATTGGGCCACATCTTCAGGGTGAAGTTGGCGTCGCTGCCCCGGAACTTGTAGTCCCGGACGATCCGGCGGCACAGGCGCAGCCAGGGGTGCTGGAACACCACGGCGCCGTCCTCGTCCACCACATTGGACCGGGCCGCGATATACAGCTTGAAGGCCTTGGGATTCTTTCCCACGATCACATCGTTCAGGGCGTGGATGCCCTCAAAGATAGCCAGCTCGTCGGGCCCCAGCTTCAGCGGCTGAGACAGGATGTCGGAGCGCATCTGTCGGGCGAACTCGTACTTGGGCACGTGGATGGTCTCCCCCCGGTCCAGCATGGAGAAGTGTCGGTTCAGCAGCTCGATGTCGAGGCAGAAGGGAGACTCGTAGTCGATGGCGCCCTCCCGGTTCCGGGGCGCCGTCTCCGGGTCGATGGTGTTGAAGTAGTTGTCCATGGAGATGGTGTGGGTCTGGATGCCCATTTTCTCCAGCTGCTCTTCGATCTTCAATGCCGTGGTGGTCTTGCCGGAGCCGGAGGGGCCGGACAACAGGATGATGCGGGACTCCTTCCGGTGATCGGCAATCTTCTGGGCCGCCGTCTCCACTTTTTTGGCAAAGGCGGCGTCGCACGCCTCCGCAAAGCCCTTGGGGTCAGAGCGGACAGCGTCGTTGATCTCTTTCAGGGAATAGGCCATGGCGATGCTCCTTTCACAGTGCTTCATAAAAGGCGGCGAAGGCGGTCTGGTTGGCCTGCCACTTCTCCGGCCGCTGGATATACTCGGTGGGATATTTCACGTTGAACGCCCGCTGGATCTGGTTGGTGCCCGGCACCACCATCTTGGTGGACCCGGCGGCGCCGAAGGACAGGATGGAGCACAGCTCCGACATGATGTCCACGTTGTACCAGCACTCGCCGCCGCTGCGGCACCAGCCGATGTTCTCAAAGCTGCCGGACATGTACTTCTGCCGGTATAGGTAGTAGGGACGGTATCCGGCGGTCCGGAGGGTGGGAGAGGCGTAATCCAGCATCTCGGCCACCGTCTCCGCGCCGGGGATCCGCAGTCCCTCCGTCAGGATGCGGCTGCCCTTTTTCAGCGCCAGGGTGTGGACGGTGATATCGTCGGGGCCGTAGGTCAGGCACCGGTCCAGGGACCGGCGGAAGCCCTCCGCCGTATCCTCCGGGAGTCCGGCGATCAGGTCCATGTTCACGTGGGGGAAGCCGCACCGGGCCACCAGCTCCATGGCGCGGTCGATGTCCGCAGCCGTGTGGCACCGGCCGATGGCCCGCAGCACGTTCTCTTCAAAGGTCTGGGGGTTCACCGAGACCCGGGTGACCCCGTGGGTGCGGAGCACCGCCAGCTTTTCCGCCGTGATGGTGTCCGGCCGGCCCGCCTCCACAGTGATCTCCTCACAGGCGGTACGGTCGAAGGAGGTCTCGAAAGCAGTGAGGACCCGGTCCATCTGCTCCGCCGTCAGGGTGGTGGGGGTGCCGCCGCCCATGTAGAAGGTCCGCACCCGCAGTCCCGCCCGGCGAACCATCTCGCCGCCGGCGGAGATCTCCCCACACAGGGCGTCCACATAAGGGGGCACCAGGGCAAAGCTCCGCTCCACCGACTGGCTGACAAAGGAGCAATAGGCGCACCGGGTTGGGCAGAAGGGAATGCCCACGTACACGTCAATGTCCCGCTTCTCCAGCCGCCGGGCGGCCTTGGCCGCGGTGGCGCCGGTCTCCAGGGCCAGGGCGGCCCGGGAGGGGGTGACGAAATAGTGCTCCTCCAAATACGCCCGGGCCTCTTCCGGGGACTTCCCGTCCTCCAGGGCCCAGGTCACCGGCTTGTCGGGCCGGACGCCGGTGAGCATTCCCCAGGGGGGCGTCACGCCGGTGACCGCCCGGGCCGCCAGGAAGAAGCAGGCGCCGACGGCGTGGCGGCGGAGGCCCTCCCGCTGGAAATCGCCGCCGGAGAGGGGCTCCTGATAGGTCTGCTCGGTGGTCTTGCCGCCCCGGCAGAGGGAGACCGCCACCCGGCAGAGGTCCCCCGTCTCCTCCAGCGAGATCACGGCCCAGCTGTCATCGCCTGGGGTGATCGGCTCGTAGACAGGCAGTTCCCCGGGGAACAGATTCATCAGGCTCTGCTCCACCACATACCGCTCGTCATGGCCGCGGAAAACCAGTTTCATGGGCGCGCCCTCCTCACTGCATGGCCTGGAGCAGATAGGGGTTCCAGCGCCGCTCCCGGTCCAGGGTGGATGCCTCCATGTGGCCGGGCAGGACCCGGAGGTCTCCCTCCAGCTGCCCCAGCCGCCGCAGAGAGGCCATCATCTTCTCCATGGACCCGCCGGGGAAGTCCGTCCGGCCGCAGGAGCCCGCAAAGAGCGTATCCCCGCAGAAGAGGGCGTCTTGGCACCGGAGGGTGACAGACCCCTCGCTGTGGCCGGGGGTGGCCAGAACGGTCACCGTCAGGCCGCCCACAGCCACCGTGTCCCCCTCGTCGTAGTCCCGCACGTCCCCGCTGAGGAGCGGGAACAGCTGCTGGGTGCAGGCATCGGCGTACACATCCCGGCGATTCAGATACACCGGGGTCTCCGGCCATTTGGCCTGGAGCTCTCCCACAGCGCCGGTGTGGTCGTAGTGGCCGTGGGTCAGCAGGATGGCGCAGGGCACACAGCCGGTTTCCGCCACTGCGGCGGCGATCCGCGCCCCATCCCCGCCGGGATCAATGACGGCGCAGGTCTTGGCATCCTCGTCGCAGAGGAGATAGCAGTTGGTGCCGATGGGGCCCACCTGCAAGCACTTGATCTTCATGGGAGACCTCCCTTGCCAAATGAAAATATCAGAGGCAGGCGGCGGAAATCCCGCCCGCCCATGTGTGGAATGGACAAATACCCTGTCACTCCGCAGGGCGGATCATGCCCGCGTCCCACAGGGTCTCAAAGGTGTTCACAGCGCCGCCGTGCTCCACGATCTTTCCGCCCTCCACCCGGTCGATGTTCACGCCGGTGAAGATCAGGCGTTTTCCCGTGGGGACTGTTCCGGGCCAAGGGCCCAGGTGGGTCCCCTCCATAACACACTCGGAGACGACATACGGCGCGGCCCAGTGCTGGCGGAGGATGCGGACCGTGTAATCCGGATACGTCTCCCGCAGAGCCGCCAGATGCCGCACCATGCCGCCGGGACCCAGGGGAGTGGTCCACTCCCCCTGGCGGAGCACGCAGCCCTCCCCGACGAAGCGGGGCAGGTCCTCCAGACGGTGCTGGGAGACCACGGTCTCATAGAACGTCCGCACCAGCTCCGGCGGCGCCATTTCGCCGCCGCCCTGCGCCGCTTCCCTCATAAGGGCCGCTCTGTGTCGAAGAGGATGGTGACGGGGCCGTCGTTCCGGGAGTCCACCTGCATATCAGCGCCGAACTCCCCATGCTGAACGTCGAAGCCCCGCTCCCTGCAGTGAGCCATGAATCGCTCATACAGGGGGATGGCCGCGTCCGGCTTGGCGGCGCCGGTAAAGCCGGGGCGGCGGGAGGAGGTGTCCGCGTACAGGGTGAACTGGGACACCACCAGCAGGGCACCGCCTGTCTGCTCCAGATTCAGATTCATTTTGCCGTTTTCATCCTCAAAGACCCGCAGGTTGCAGATTTTCTCCGCCAAGCGGTCGGCGGTCTCCTCGGTGTCGTTGGGTCCCACGCCCAGCAGCACCAGGAAGCCACGGCCGATCCGGCCGTTGACGTTCCCGGCAATGGTTACGGAGGCACCGGCCACCCGTGTCACAACTGCACGCATACAATGGATTCCTTTCTATGGTTCACTCAAAATGGAAGGCTTCTATTTCTGCGGGGAATATCAGCCATGCTGACGGCCGTGCAGATGCGCCCCCATTCTCTTTTTGTCAGCGCCAAAAAGAGAACGCGCCGCGCCCGGTATAAGAGAAAAAGGCGCTTTGGCCGCAACTTTACACATGCGTGCAAAGTTGCTGTACGGGGGGCGGCGCGAGAGGGTGCCTGCGTGTTTGCGAGGGTCCCCCGACGGGCGCGGCGGGGTGCGGTGCAGACTTAGCGGCGGATTCCCGCGGCGTAGTGCGTCTTGGATTGGAGGACACGGGCGCATTTGAACCGCTCCTCTTTTCCTGTCTCGCGCTGCGGCGCTCCCCGTATTTCCGTCACCAGTGTTCCACTGGCTCCTCCTTCCGCGCGTTCCGCTTGCCCGCAGGGAGCACGCCGCATCCGTAAGACGGCAGAGCCACCAACAGCTGCGCAGTCGCTACGCGCTGCCTGGGCGGTTGTGGCGGCTTGTGCTGGCGGGCGGACAAGGGCGTCCGCCCCTACCGGGCTTGTGGCCTTCGTCACCCTCGCAAGAGCCAACACGCAGGTCGGCCCCTACAAAATGCGCAAGGCCGACGGTATCTCCGTAGGGGCCGATGCCTTTATCAGCCCGCTGCGCCAGTTCCCCCGAGGGACAGCCAGCGGCAGCGAAAAGAGAAGCAATTCCATGCGATAACCACCCCGACAAGGTTGGTACTCCCGCCACGGGACGGCAGTTGGGAAAATCGCAGAAGGCCCAAGCGTGCCCGAAGGCGGGCCAAAATCGGCGCTTGCACCGATACGTCGACCTCCGTCAGCGCGGAGGGCCACTGCACCGCAGCGCGCCACACACTTTTCTCTTTGGACCGTGCACGGCCCATTTCTCTTTTGGCAAGACCGAAAGGGGCCCCCGCCGCGCCCCGCGCGGTGGGGAGAGGAGGCGCAAGGGAGCGGGCGCAGTTTTCGCCGCAGGCGGAAACGGAGCTGAGCGGACTTTGCGACGACGACAATGGGGGGCGCATCCCCCGTGGAAGCGGCCCCCTGCGGGAGCAGAATCCCCCGTGGCCGCCGTTCGGCGGCCCAAATCATCTCCGGGCGGTTGATCGCCGCCCCTACATCCCCCCGGAAGCTCTTCCGCCATCGAATCACCCCGGCGGAAGCCGCTCTCACCCCGCCGGTCGGTTGACCTTCAGCACCCCGGAGATCTGGTTCAGCTTGTTCATGACGGACTTCAGCTGGGCGCCGTCCTTCACCCGGATCTCCAGCCGGAAGATGGCAAACTGGTCCTCTGTACTGCGGGAGTTGATGCCCAGCACAAAGGTATTCGTCGTGGAGAGGGCAGCGGAGATGTCCAGCAGCAGGCCCTGCCGGTCCTTGCACACCACCTCCAAAATCGTGGGATAGCTGTCGTTGGTGTCGCCGCCCCAGGAGACCTTGATCCAGCGCCCCTCCTGCCCCGGCTGGGATCGCTTCTCCTCCGAGGCGTTGGGACAGTCGCACCGGTGGACGGACACGCCGTACCCCCGGGTGATAAAGCCGATGATGTCGTCCCCCGGCACCGGGGTGCAGCACTTGGAGAACTTCACCAGGCAGTTATCCAGGCCCTCCACGATGATGCCCTGCTCGCTCTTCACCCGCTTGGGAGCGGAGGGCTGTTTGGCAGGCTCCGCCGGTTTGGCCTCCGCCAGCTCCTCGGCGGCCTTTTCCGCCTGGTGGAGCTTCGCCACCCGGTTCAGCTCCCCCTGGATCCGGCTCACTGCCTTCTGGGCGGTGAAGCCGCCGTAGCCGATGGCGGCGTACATGTCGTCCAGAGAGCCGTAGGACACCCGCTTCAACAGCACCGGCAGCATCTCCGGCGAGAGAACGTCCTTCATGGAGATGCCGCAGTGCTTCAGCTCCGCCTCGAAGGCGGCACGGCCGTTTGCGATGTTCTCCTCTTTCTTCTCCTTCTTGAACCACTGGCGAATCTTGCTGCGGGCCTCGCTGCTTCTGGCAATCTTCATCCAGTCCCGGCTGGGACCCTTGGCGTTCTTGGAGGTGAGGATCTCCACGATGTCGCCGTTTTTCAGCACATGGTCCAGCGTGACGATCCGGCCGTTCACCTTGGCGCCCACCATCCGGTTGCCCACGGCGGAGTGGATGGCGTAGGCAAAGTCGATGGGCGTGGCGCCGGCGGGCAGGTTCTGCACGTCGCCGCCCGGTGTGAAGACGAACACCTCATCGGAGAACATATCGATCTTCAGAGAGTGGATATAGTCCTCTGCGTCCGCGCCCTCCTGGTTTTCCAGCAAACGGCGGACCCACTCGTAGCGCCCTTCGGTGCCGGCGCCCTGGCCGTTCTGCTTGTATTTCCAGTGGGCGGCCACGCCGTACTCGGCGATCTCGTGCATCTCCTTGGTGCGGATCTGCACCTCGAAGGGCAGGCCGTCCGCGCCGATGACCGTGGTGTGGAGGGACTGATATCCGTTGGGCTTTGGAGTGCCGATATAGTCCTTGAAGCGGCCCAGAATGGGCTTGTAGAGATCATGGATGACCCCCAAAACGTTGTAGCAGTCCCCCACCGTGTTCACAATCACCCGGAAGGCGAACAGGTCGAAGATCTCGTCCAGGCTCTTGTTCTGGTTGAACATCTTCCGGTAGATGGAGTAGGGATGCTTCATCCGGCCGTAGACGATGTGATCGATGTCCAGCTCCTTCAGCCGGTCGTCGATCTGGATCTGGATGCGGCGCATGAAGTCCTCGTACTCCTGGTGCTTGGCCTCCAGCTTGGAGACGATTTCCTCATAGCCAATGGGGTCCAGATATTTTAAGGACAGGTCCTCCAGCTCCCACTTGATGCGCTGCATACCCAGCCGGTGGGCGATGGGGGCGTAGATCTCCATAGTCTCCAGAGACTTCTGCTTCTGCTTGGCGGGAGACTGGTACTCCATGGTCCGCATGTTGTGGAGCCGGTCGGAGATCTTGATGAGGATCACCCGGATGTCCTTGCTCATGGCGATGAGCATCTTCCGCAGGTTCTCCATCTGCTCGTCTTCCTTGGTGGCGTACTGGATGCGGGTCAGCTTGCTGACGCCTTCCACCAGGTCGGCGATGGTGGGTGAAAAGAGTTTGGATACCTGTTCGTGGGTGGCGGCGGTGTCCTCGATGACGTCGTGGAGCAGGGCGGCCTCGATGGACTCGCTGTCCAGCCGCAGCTCCTCCGCCACAATCTGCGCCACCGCCAGGGGATGGATGATATAGGGCTCCCCGCTCTTGCGCTTCTGGTCCTTGTGGGCCTCTGCCGCAAATTCAAAGGCTGCCCGGATGTGCTGGAAGTCTGCCGCAGGATTGTAGCCCCGGACAGTCTTTTCCAGGTTCTCATACTGTTCCTGAATGGTCATGACACAACACCTCCACTCTTGCCGGCGGCGTCCTCCCGCAGGCGGGACAGATAGGGGCAGGCGAAGAGATCCACCTTCCCCTGGATGGGATTCAGCGAAAGCGTCACCTGGTCCCCCTGGACGGACAGGGCGATCAGGCCCCGCTCCTGGAACACGGCCAGGGCCAGGCCGGCCCGGAGGAAGCTCTCACACCCGCCGGAGAGTGCCGACAGCCGCCGCAGAAAGGGCAGCATCTCCTCCTCCGCCTTTCCCCGGCGGAGCTGCCGCTCCAGCACGGTCCAAAAGGCGGCGAACTGGCTGCGGGACGCCTGGAGCCGGGCCCGCTCCTGCCCGGTGAGGCCCTCTCCCGCCACGAGGCGGTGGAGCAGGTCCAGGTCCGCTGCCTCATGGCGGCTGGGGGTCAGGGAGGGGCGGATGTCGATGAGCTGCAGCTGCAGGGTGGTATTGCCCCGGAAGGTATTGGCCTGGAGATAAAAGGCCGCGTCCACCCGCATGCCCGCCGCCACGCCGCACGTCTCCTCCGTCATGGAGAAGAAGATGGCGTCAAACCGGCACGTGCCCTTGGAGAGGCGGAGCTTCAGGTGCTTCCCCTGGCCCACGGGCTGCAGGACGTCCACCGTGGCGCCCAGCAGGGCGAACACCGGCCGGGGATTACCCGCGCCATAGGGCTCCAGCTGGTCCAGCTGCTCCACCTCCGCCAGCGTCACCTCGCCGGGGCAGGAGATGGGCGCGTCCACGTCCAGGCAGGATACCGCCCGTTCCCCGCCGGAGGCGGAGCGGACATACCGGTTCATCCGGGCCCGGAAGGCGTCGATGTTCTCCTCGGAGATGGTAAAGCCCGCCGCCAACTCGTGGCCGCCGAAGCCCTCCAGCAGGTCGGCGCAGGACTCCAACGCGGAAAACAGGTTGAACCCGCCGTAGGACCGGCAGGAACCCTTGCCCACGCCGTCTTTCAGATGAATCATGAAGCTTGGGCAGGCGTACTTCTCGCTGAGGCGGGAGGCCACAATCCCTACCACGCCCTGGTGCCAGTCCTCGCTGGAGAGGACCAGGGCGCTGCGGTCCTCGGCCCGGAGGCGCTCGATCTTCTCGGTGGCGTCGGCGCAGATGGCCTGCTCTACCGCCTGCCGCTCCCGGTTTAGGTCACACAGAGCCTTTGCCAGCTCCTCGGCCCGGGCGGGGTCATCGGTCTCCAGCAGGTCCGCGGCCAGATCCGCCGCACCCATGCGGCCAGCGGCGTTGATCCTGGGGGCCAGCACAAAGCCGATCTGGACAGAGGTGATGGGCTTGCCCAGAAGCCCCGCCTCCTTCAGCAGGGCGTGGACGCCCACGAAGTCCGTGTGGGGCAGGGCCTCCAGCCCGCAGAAGGCGATGGTGCGGTTCTCCCCCTCCATCCGCATCACGTCGGCAATGGTGCCAATGGCCGCCAGGGTGCAGTATCGGGCGAACAGGGCATCCTCCCGGCTCTCGCCCCCCAGGGCCAGCACCAGCTTCAGCGCCACACCCACTCCCGCCAGATGCTTGAAGGGATAGGGGCAGTCGCTGCGGTGGGGGTCCACCACTGCCAGCGCCCGCGGCAGCTCCTCCTTGCACTCATGATGGTCGGTGATGACCACATCCAGCCCGATAGAGGCAGCGAAGTCCACCTCCTCGTTGCCGGTGATGCCGCAGTCCACGGTGATCATCAGCGTGGCGCCCTGGTCCCGCAGGCCTTGGATGGCCTCCTTGGACAGGCCATAGCCCTCCTCGATCCGGCGGGGGATATGCCGCAGGCAGCGGACGCCGCAGCTTTTGAGATAGTCCATCAGCAGAACCGTGGAAGTGATGCCGTCCACGTCGTAGTCGCCGAACACGGCGATGGTCTCCCCCTGGCTGATCGCCCGCTGGATGCGGGCGACGGCTTTGTCCATATCCCGCATCAGCATGGGGGACATGCTGAGGCTCCTGTCCCGCTCCAGCGCCTCGGCCGCCGCCTCGGCAGTGGTGACACCCCGGGCCGCCAGGACCGTGGAGAGGAGATAGGGGTATCCGGCACTCCGCAGGAGGGCAACGTCCCGCTCAGCCGGGGTCCCGATGTTCCATTTTTTGAATCTCATGGCACGTTCCCTCCCTTTCAAAGGTAATAAAAAGCCATCATAACTAAATTATTATAGCAGGCAAGGGGTGAAACGTAAAGGTTTTTCTGCGTTCCGACACCGTTCGTTTGACGGCGGCGGCAGATTCTGGTACAATGGCATACCGACAGAGGGCGAATCCGGGCATCTCTGCCAGAATCTGAAAGAAATCTGACGCTAAAGGAGCGAAGAATGACAACATGAAAAGACGACTGCAATGGTTCTGTTCCTGCGCGCTGCTCTGCGCCCTGCTGGTGACAGCGGCGCTGCCGGCGCCCGCGGCAGCGGCCTCCACCGGCTTTTCCGACGTGCCGGAGAGCCACTGGGCGGCGGACTCCATCCGTCGGGCTGTGGACCTGGGCTTGTTCCAGGGGCAGACGCCCACCCGCTTCGGCTTGGGGGCTCCCATGACCCGGGGGGCCTTTGTGGTGGCCTTGTGCCGCCTGTTCGGCTGGGAGATGGTAACACCGGAGGCCGGGTCCTATACGGACAACCAGGACAAGAGTGCCTGGTATTACAGCGCGGTGGAGACCGCCTATGCGAACGGGGCCATCACCCGGCAGACGGATACGTTCCGCCCCCGGGAGCCCATCACCCGGGAGGAGCTGGCGGTCATGCTGGTGCGGGCTATGGGCTACGGCACCATCGCCGGTTTGGCCCAGGACCTGCCCATGCCCTTCCGAGATGTGACCACCAACGTGGGCTATATCGCCATGGCCCATGAGCTGGGGCTGGTGAACGGCACTGCGGCCACCACCTTCTCCCCGGATCAGACTGCCACCCGGGAGCAGGCGGCGGTCATGCTGATCCGGCTGTATGACAGCTATCACGCCGCGGCCCCGGAGAAAACCGGCATCGCCTATTCCGCGGAGGGTCTGACAGACCTGACCGGCTATGGCGCCGTGGCGGTGGGCGGCGCCCGGCTGATCTACGCCGGGGAGTCCCGGCTCGCCGGTACCCCCGATGCAGAGACCGCAGCCGCCCTGCAGGAGACCATCACCGCCGCCGGTGCCGTGCCGCTGCTGCATGTGGGCGGGAGCGCCTCGGCACTGAAGGATGACCCCAGCCACACCGCAGAGGTGCTGGCGGCCGCGGTGGAGAGCGGCGGTTATGAGGGGCTGTTTCTGGACCTGGCGGAGCTCTCTTCCGCCCAGAAGAAGGATTTCACCGCGCTGGCGGAGGCGCTGCGGGCCGAACTGGGAGAGGACCGGCTGCTCTATTTGATGGTGGAGGCGCCCGTCTGGCAGGGAGCCGCGTACAACGGCTATGACTATGCCGCCCTGAGTGAGCCGGCCGACAAGCTGGTGGTGCGGGTGGCGGACTATGGCGACGTGTCCGAGGACTTCCCCATCGCCCCCCTGGCGCCGCTGGAGGAGGTCTACTACGCCCTGGCCGAACTGGCGGACCAGGTGGATTCCGATTGTCTCAGCCTGCTGCTGACCACCACGGGCTCCGCCTGGACGGATGGGCGGCACACCGGCCAGGCCTCCGCCGCCGAGATCGAGCAGCTGCTGTCCGCCTCCCAGACGAAAGATTACTACTCCGACCGCTACGCCTGCGCCTATCTCACCTCCGGCAGCGGGGACACCGCGGTGTGGTATCTCAACGGCGAGGCCGCCCTGGAGCGGGCCCGGATGGCTGCTTTCTTCGGCGTGGACCAGCTGTGCCTCAGCGACCTGTCCTCTGTGGCGGACTATGACAATTACAATCTGCTGGAGGGGCTGGACGCCGGATCCTCCCAGGTGCAAATCTGAAACCTGAAAAACGCCGCCTCTGCCAGTTGGCAGAGGCGGCGTCTGTGTATATGGGAAAGCGCAGCAGCCTTACAGGAACTTCTGCATCCCGTCAGTAGCCAGGGAGAGGTCGGCGCTGATGGTGACGGTGAACTTGATGTTGTTCCGCTCGCCGAATACATCCAGCCAGTTGAGGAACTTCTCAGTCTCCGCATCCACATCGGTGCCCACGGTCTTGCACAGGTTGTCAATAAACACCTGAGAAATGTCGTAGTTGCCGGCATACAGACCGCTGACGAAGCCGCGCAGGCCCTCGTAAGTGGTGATCTGATATTCGTCGGCAGAAATGAGACGAACGTGATAATGGATGTCGAAGGTCATCGTGGACTTGGCCTCGATGCACACCACATTGCCGTTTTCCTCGGCAGCAGAGGCGTTGATAAGCTCGATGAGCTTTTTGGTCTTGCCGGTGCCCTTTTCACCCATGATAAGTCTGACCATAAGAAATCACTCCTTTGCATAACATCCGTACCGCGGCGGTACGGTATCCTTGCGTCAAGCATAGCACAAAATGATCGGCTTTGCAATGCGGAAAGTAAAATTTGCAATTTATTCATTTTGCGCCGTCACACGCGGCCGCGCGGTCGTTTTTGCTTACTTCTGAAGCTCGCGGCGCAGAAGGTCGAAGGCCGTATTGGCGCTCTGACCGCGGATGCGCTCGCGCGAGCGTTTGCCGAAATGGCGGAGGCGGCACAGCGTCCCGTCCGGGCCGGCAAGACCGATGTAGACGGTGCCGACCGCGTTGCCGCGCTCGTCGCTGTCGGGACCCGCGACACCGGTGACGGAGATGCCGTAGTCCGCGCCGGTGACGGCGCGGACGCCCTCGGCCATCGCGCGGGCGACCGGCTCGCTGACCGCGCCGTGCTCGTCGAGCAGAGCCTGCGGCACGCCGAGCACGTTCGCTTTGACAAAGTTCGTATAGCTCACGACGCCGCCCATGAAGACCTGTGACGCGCCGGGGAGATCGGTCATGCGCTTGGCGATGAGACCGCCGGTGCAGCTCTCCGCGGTGCCCAGGGTGAGCCCACGGGCCTTCAGACCCTCCAGCACCACATACTCCAGGGAGGGGACGTCCACCCCGTAGACCAGAGCGCCGAACCGGGCCTT